>JAANMW010000904.1_pt1 | contig 34377 bp, 28 predicted proteins | sample 7279671 | NCBI WGS metagenome assembly JAANMW01 (sample SAMN14094541, study PRJNA606508) | bioreactor metagenome | isolation source: A lab-scale SPAN reactor treating ammonium-rich wastewater day 247 | place: Ireland: Galway | collected 2017-09-19 | reverse complement strand
GGAGCGACTCGGGACACACCGCTGCCCCCGCAACGGCGCGGCCCTGAAACAGGTTTGGCCATGACCCGACGCATCGCCCTCTGCGCCGGCGAAACCTCCGGCGACCAGCTCGGCGCCGGCCTGATCGAAGCGCTGCGCGAACGCTTCCCCGATGCCCGGTTCGCCGGCATCGGCGGCGATGCGATGCGCACGGCGGGCATGGACACATGGTTCGATGCCAATGAGTTGGCGGTGATGGGACTGGCGGAAGTGCTGGCGCACCTGCCGCGCCTGTTGAAGCTGCGCAAGGCCTTCCGCCAGCGCGTGCTGGAGTGGAAACCCGACGTGTTCATCGGCATTGACGCACCGGACTTCAACCTCGGCGTCGAGCGCTGGCTGAAGCAGCGCGGCGTGCGCACCGTGCACGATGTCAGCCCGTCGGTCTGGGCCTGGCGCGAGAACCGCGCGCGCAAGATCGGCGAAAGCGCCGACCGCGTGCTCTGCCTGTTCCCGATGGAGCCGCCGATCTACGCCCGGCACGGCGTGGATGCCGCCTTCATCGGCCATCCGCTGGCCGACGCCATTGCGTTGCAGCCCGATCGTGCTGGCGCACGCGCCGCGCTGGGCGAATCCGGCGATGCGCCGCTCCTGGCGCTGCTGCCCGGCAGCCGGCTGGGCGAGATCCGGCGCATGCTGCCCGACTTCGCCGAAGCCGCGCGCCGCCTTGCCGCGGAGGTCCCCGGCCTGCGCGTGCTGGTCCCGGCGGCAAACGCGCAGTGCCGTGCCGCCATCGACGCCATCCTCGGCGATGCGCCGGGGTTCCGCATCATCGACGGACAGGCGCAGCGGATCATGATCGCCAGCGATGCCGTGCTGCTGGCGTCCGGCACCGCCGCTCTCGAGGCGATGCTGTGCAAGCGGCCGATGGTGGTGGGCCACCGCATCGCGCCGCTGACCTACCGCATCGTGCGGCTGTTCGGCATGCTCAAGTCCGCGCACGTCAGCCTGCCCAACGTGCTGGCCGGCGAGACGCTGATCCCCGAACTACTGCAGGACGACTGCACGCCGGGCAACCTGCACGCCGCGCTGCTGCGCTGGTTCCGCGACGACGATGCGGTGGCGGCCCTGCAGCCGCGCTTCCTCGCCATCCACCAAACGCTGCGCCGCGATGCGACGGCAAGTGCCGCCGACGCGGTGGCGCAGCTCCTGCGGCAGCCATGAACCTGCGCATCGCCGGCGTCGACGAGGCCGGGCGGGGCCCGCTGGCCGGGCCGGTGGTGGTGGCGGCCGTCATCTTGGATCCAGCGCGGCCGATTGCCGGACTGGACGATTCAAAGAAGCTTTCCGAACGCAAGCGCGACGCGCTGTATCCGCTGATCATCGAACACGCGCTGGCGTGGCACATCGAACACGTCGAAGCCGACGAAATCGACCGCCTCAACATCCTGCAAGCCACCCTCGCCGGCATGCGGCGCTCGCTGCAAGGCCTGGCGGTCGCGCCCACGCACGCGCTGGTCGACGGCAACCGCCTGCCCGACGGCCTGCCCTGCCCGGCCACCGCGATCATCGGTGGGGACGCCAGCGAGCCGGCGATTTCAGCCGCATCGATCCTCGCCAAGGTCGCCCGCGACGCGCGCATGCGCGAGCTGCACGCGCACTACCCGCAATACGGCTTCGACCGCCACAAGGGCTACCCCAGCCCGCTGCATCTGGCCGCACTGCAGGCACACGGCCCCTGCCCGCAGCATCGGCGCAGCTATGCACCGGTCCAGCGCGCACTACGTGAACAATTCAGGGAAGAACCGGTCCACCCCACTTCCGGCACGTGAAACGCACTCGCGTGTGGCGTAGATTCGGCCTGCATTGACAGATGCGGCCGCGTGTATGGATCGGCCGACGCTTGCACGCTGCCTTCCCCCGCATGTCGGCATCGCGAGGTACGTCATGCTCATGCGTACAGCCAAACATTCGCCCACTGCGTTGCCATGGCCGCAACGTCCAGGCACGAGCCTGCGCCACCATGCAGGCAGCCACCTGCTCGACCCCGAAGCGGTGGCGCAATTCGACCGATACCTGCACCGGATCAACCCGCAGGCACCGCAGGTCGATGCCGACCGCGTCGCCACGCTGGCGCGCTGGCTGCAGGATCTGCCCGAAGCCCAGGCCCGGAGTCTCCTTGATGAGCGCCTGTCGCGCTTCGAGCTGTTGCGCGCCATGCGCGACGATCCCGACTGGAACGCCGGCGACGGCAGTCGCCGCCGCATCGATGCGCTGCTGGCCTACTTCGACCACGGCGGCGCAGAGCAGCTGATCCCCTCCGGCATCCCGCTGCTTGGCCTGCTGGATGATGTGCTGCTGCTCGAACTGGCGTGGCCGGCCCTGCAGATCGAAGCCGAGGACTACCGCGACTTCTGCGGGTTCCGCAGCGACGAACGGCCGCAGGGCAGCGGCATCGAGCAACGCGAGGCATGGGTGCGTGCGCGGCTGGAAGCACTGGCGCTGCACCGCCACCACGCCCGCGTCAACGCCAGCCACTACGCCGACAGCGGTAGCCCCAACCAGCCCTTCAGGATCAGCTGACGGATTTTCGCGGCGCGGGCATCCGGGCTAGCGGCAGTGTCAAGTCCTTGTCCGAATGAGTGCCGCGGCCTAACCTGCGGGCTTCGCCTGCGGTACGCCGATGCCCGCCCGTTTCGTCCACTTGCACCTGCACACCGAGTTCTCGCTCGCGGATTCCACCATCCGCGTGCCCGAGAAGCCGGACTATGCGCGGCCGGAAAAAGCCGGCGACCGGCCCAACCTGCTCAGCCGCGCGGTGGAACTACAGCTGCCGGCGCTGGCGGTCACCGACCGCAACAACCTGTTCGCGCTGGTCAAGTTCTACAAGGCAGCGGAAAGCGTGGGCATCAAGCCCATCGCCGGCGCCGACGTGCTGGTGGCCGACGGCGGCGATGCGCCCTCGCAACTCACCCTGCTGTGCCGCGACCAGGATGGGTATCTGAGCCTGTCGCGCCTGCTCAGCCGGGCCTGGCTGGAGGGCCAGCGCGGCGACTGCGTGGCGATCGAGCCGGAATGGCTGCGCGACGACCATGCCGGCCTGTTCGCGATCGCCGGTCGCGCCAGCCTGGCCGGGCGGCTGGTGCAGGCCAATCGCCACGACGTGGCCGAGGCGCAGCTGGCGGAATGGCGCCGCGTGTTCGGGGACGGCCTGCACCTGGAGCTGACCCGCACCGGCCGCGACGGCGAGGAGGCGTTCAACCAGTTCGCCCTGCACGCGTCCGGCAAGCTCGGCCTGCCGGTTGTGGCCAGCAACGACGTGCGCTTCCTCGATGCCGCCGGCTTCGGCGCGCACGAGGCGCGGGTATGCATCTCCAGCGGCCGCGTGCTGGAAGATCCGCGCCGCCCGCGCGACTACAGCGCGCAGCAATACCTGCGCTCGACCGAGGAAATGGTCGCGCTGTTCGCCGACGTGCCGGACGCGCTGGACAACACGGTGGCGCTGGCGCAGCGCTGCAACCTGCAGCTGAAGCTGGGCACCTACTTCCTGCCGGCCTACCCGGTGCCATCCGACGAGACGCTGGACAGCTGGATCCGCAGCGAGGCGCGCAGCGGGCTGGAAGCGCGGCTGCAGAAGAACCCGCTGGCACCCGGCAAGACCCGCGAGGACTACGACGCGCGGCTGGAATTCGAGCTGGAGACCATCATCAAGATGGGCTTCCCCGGCTACTTCCTGATCGTGGCCGACTTCATCCAATGGGGCAAGAACCAGGGCATCCCGATCGGCCCCGGCCGCGGTTCCGGCGCCGGCTCGCTGGTGGCGTGGGCGCTGCAGATCACCGACCTCGACCCGCTGCCGTACAACCTGCTGTTCGAACGCTTCCTCAACCCGGAACGCGTGTCGATGCCCGACTTCGACATCGACTTCTGCATGGACCGGCGCGACGAGGTCATCGACTACGTGGCGCGCAAGTACGGCCGCGAGCGGGTTTCGCAGATCATCACCTACGGCACCATGGCCGCCAAGGCGGTGCTGCGCGACACCGGCCGCGTGCTCGGCTTCGGCTACGGCATGGTGGACGGCATCGCCAAGCTGATCCCCAACATCCTCGGCATCTCGCTGAAGGACGCGATGGGCCAGGGCAAGGGCGGGATGGACGGCGAGATGGCCTCGCCCGAGCTGATCGCCCGCTACGAAAGCGAAGACGACGTTCGCGACCTGATCGACCTGGCGCTGCAGTTGGAAGACCTCACCCGCAACGCCGGCAAGCACGCCGGCGGCGTGGTGATCGCACCGACACCGCTGTCGGATTTCTGCCCGCTGTACGCCGAACACGACCACGGCACGCTGGGCAAGAACCCGGTCACCCAGTTCGACAAGGACGACGTGGAAGCGGTGGGACTGGTGAAGTTCGACTTCCTCGGCCTGCGCACGCTGACCATCATCGACTGGGCGGTGAAGGCAATCAACGCGCGCCGTGCGAAAGAAGGCGCCGAGCCCATCGACATCGCGACGATCCCGCTGGACGACGCCAGCGTCTATCGCAACGTCTTCGCCAACGGCAATACCGGCTCGGTGTTCCAGTTCGAATCCTCCGGCATGCGCCGCGCGCTGAAGGACGCGAAACCCGACCGCTTCGAGGACCTGATCGCACTGAACGCGCTGTACCGCCCCGGCCCGATGGAGATGATCCCGTCGTTCGTGGCGCGCAAGCACGGCACCGAGACGTTCGAATACCCCGACCCCCGCACCAAGGGGATGCTCCAGGAGACCTACGGCATCATGGTCTACCAGGAGCAGGTCATGCAGATGGCGCAGATCGTCGGCGGCTACTCGCTGGGCGGCGCCGACCTGCTGCGCCGCGCGATGGGCAAGAAGGTGCCGGCCGAGATGGCCAAGCACCGCGAGATCTTCCGCGAGGGCGCGGCCAAGGGCGGGGTCAGCGCGGCCAAGGCCGACGAGATCTTCGACCTGATGGAGAAGTTCGCCGGCTACGGCTTCAACAAGTCGCACGCCGCCGCGTACTCGCTAGTCGCCTACCAGACCGCGTGGCTGAAGCAGCACTACCCGGCCGAGTTCATGGCGGCCACCCTATCCAGCGACATGGACAAGACCGAGAAGGTGGTGGCCTTCCTCGACGAAGCGCGCGGCCTCGGCTTGGCCGTTCTGCCACCAGACGTGAACGCATCCAGCTACATGTTCGAGGCCACCACCCCGGACACCATCCGCTATGGCCTCGGCGCGGTGAAGGGCGTGGGCCAGGGCGTGTGCGAGGCGATCGTGGCGGCCCGCGACGGCGACGGCCCGTTCCGCGACCTGCTCGACTTCTGCCAGCGCGTCTCCGCCGCCGGCCTCAACAAGCGCACGCTGGAAGCGCTGATCCACGCCGGCGCGATGGATGCGCTGGCGGTCAACCGCGCCTCGCTGATGCTGCAGCTGCCGGAGGCGATGAAAGCCACCGACCAGATGGCGAAGAACCGCGAAGCCGGCATGTTCGACATGTTCGGCGGTGGCGGCGGCGCCGACATCCGCGTGGAGCTGCCGGAGACCACCGAGTGGCCGCTGGCGCAGCTGCTGCAGGGTGAACACGACACGCTGGGCCACTACCTCAGCGGCCATCCGATGGACCCCTACCGCGACGACGTGCAGAAGCTGGTCGGCCACGACCTGTCGGCATTGGCCGGGATCTGGGAGGGCGCCGCGCGCAGCAGCCGCCCGCAGGAAGGGCGCAGCTGGCGGCCGATGGTGCAGACCGTGGTGGCGGGCCAGGTCGTCGGTATGCGCAAGCGCGGCGAATCGCAGGCCTTCGTGCAGCTGGAGGACGGCCGCGGCCGGATCGAATGCGGCTTCTTCAACGAACAGTGGCAGGAATTCGCCCCGCTGCTCACCCGCGACCGCATCCTGGTGGTCGAGGGTGGCCTGCGCGAGGACGAGTTCAACGGTGGCTACTCGCTGCGCGCCAGCCGCTGCTGGGACTTCGCCCAGATCTGCGGCCAACAGGCGCAGCGCATTTCCATTCGCATCGATCTGCGGGTGCCCGGGGCACAGCAGCAGCTGGAGCAGGTGCTGAAGGCCCATGCCGGCCCGACCCCGGTGCTGCTGGAGGTCGCCACCGCCGCCGGCATCGGCCGGCTGACGGTAGGCGGCGGCCGTGGCCTGCAGGTGGACGCCAGCCTGCCCGGCCTGCTGCGCAGCCTGCCGGGCGTCAGCACGGTGCAGGTGCAGCTGGCGCGGCCGTGGACGGCGGCGAACTGATCCTGCCAGCCCTACGCCTCGGTACGGCGCCCCCGCTGCGATAAACTCCGCGGGATGAACCCGAATTACCTCGACTTCGAGCAGCCCATCGCCGACCTGGAGACCAAGATCCAGGAGCTGCGACAGGCCAGCGACGGCCCGGCGCTCAACATCGACAAGGAAGTGCAGGCGCTGCAGGACAAGCTGCGCAAGCGCACCGCGACGATCTTCCGCGACCTCACGCCATGGCAGGTGTCTCAGCTGTCGCGCCACCCGCAGCGGCCATACACGCTGGATTACCTGCGGGTGATCTGCGACGAGTTCCAGGAACTGGCCGGCGACCGTGCCTTCGCCGACGACCAGGCCATCGTCGGCGGCCTTGCCCGCATCGACGGCCGCCCGGTGATGGTGATCGGCCATGAAAAGGGCCGCGATACCAAGACCAAGGTGCGCCGCAACTTCGGCATGCCCAAGCCCGAGGGCTACCGCAAGGCACTGCGGCTGATGAAGATGGCGGAGCGCTTCGGCCTGCCGATCCTGACCTTCATCGACACCCCCGGCGCGTGGCCGGGCATCGATGCGGAAGAGCGCGGCCAGTCCGAGGCCATCGCCCGCAACCTGCTGGAAATGGCCGAACTCACGGTGCCGATCCTCTGCACCGTGATCGGCGAAGGCGGCAGCGGCGGCGCGCTGGCGATCGGCGTCGGCGACCGCACCATCATGCTCGAGTACAGCACCTACTCGGTGATCTCGCCGGAAGGCTGCGCCTCGATCCTGTGGCGCGATTCCGCCAAGGCCAAGGACGCCGCCGAACAGCTGGGCATGACCGCCAAGCGCCTGCATGGGCTGGGCCTGATCGACAAGGTGGTGCGCGAGCCCACCGGCGGCGCGCACCGCAACCCAGTGCAGATGGCCAAGCGCCTGAAGGCGGTGCTGCTGCGCGAACTGGACGCGCTGGAAGGCCTACCGGCAGGGGATCTGCTGGAGCGCCGCTACCGCCGCCTGCGCGCACTCGGCGCCTACGACCTCGCCTCCTGAGTCCACAGGGCGGCGCCGGCCGCCCACCGCGCAGGCGCCGCCCTACACTTGCGGCATGCGCCTGCCCGTTCCGCCGCTGCCGTCCCCGATCCTGCTGGGTTTCAGCGGGGGCCTGGACTCCACCGCGCTGCTGCACCTGCTAGCCGCCGACGCCGGCATCCGCCAGCGCGGCCTGCGCGCGCTGCATGTCCACCACGGCCTGCACCCGGACGCCGACGCCTGGGCCGCGCATTGCCTGCGCGCCTGCGAGGCGCTGGGCGTGCCGCTGGAAATCGTCCGGGTCGAGGTCGACCTGACCGCGGGGCTCGGCGTGGAAGGCGCCTCCCGCGCTGCCCGCCACGCCGCCTTTGCCGCGGCGCTGGGCGAAGGCGAAATCCTCGCTTTGGCCCACCATCGCGACGATCAGGCCGAAACCTTCCTGCTGCGCGCGCTGCGCGGCGCCGGCAGCGACGGCCTCGCGGCGATGAAGCCGTGGCGCCGGTACGCAGGTGGCTGGCTGTGGCGCCCGCTGCTCGACCTGCCGCGCACGGCGCTGCAGAACCATGCCGCGTCGCAGAACCTGCATTGGATCGACGACCCCACTAACACCAGCTCCGACTACGACCGCAACTTCCTGCGCAACGCGGTGCTGCCGCTGCTGCGCCAGCGCTGGCCGGATGCCGCCGGCAGCTTCGCCCGCAGCGCCGCGCTGTGCGCGCAAGCCAATGAACTGCTGGAAGCCGGGGACGCACCGGCGCTGGCGGCTGCGCGTCGCGCCCCGCATACGCTGGAGGTTCAGCCGCTGCAGGCGCTGTCGGCAGCGCGCCGGGCGCGCGTGCTGCGGCGCTGGATCGCGGATCTGCGGCTGCCGCCGCTACCGGGCAACGGCATCGCCCGGATCGAGCATGACCTGCTGGCCAGCCGCCACGACGCCAATGCGTGTTTCGACTGGCAAGGTGCGCGGGTCCGGCGCTGGCGGGGGTTGCTGCACGCGGACGTCCTGCGCGCCCCGCTGCCAACTGACTGGCACCAGGCTTGGGATGGCCGCACGGCGCTGGTGATGCCCGGCGGCGAGCGCCTGGAGCTGGTGGGCGCAGCGCATTTCGACGCACCGCTGCGCGCGCATGCGCGGCAGGGCGGGGAACGCATCATGCTGCCGGGCCGCCGCCATTCGCATGCGCTCAAGCACGTCCTGCAGGACGCCGGCATGCCGCCGTGGCAGCGCGCGCGGCTGCCCCTGCTGTCCGCGGCCGACGGCCCGCTGCTGGCGGTGGGGGATCAAATCGTGTCGGCGCGCATGGCGGCATGGCTGGCAGCGCACGGCGCCCACCTGCGACTCTCCGCACCGGCGTGAGCGTGGATGGCAACCACGGTGGAAGCGCCGCGCTGGCGTAAACTTCGCGCATGGCCAAGAAACCCACCCCGGACATTTCCCCCGTTGCCGATTTCGAGCAGTCGATGCTGGCGCTGGAAGACTTGGTCGGCCGGATGGAAGCCGGCGAGATGACGCTGGAAGAGTCGCTGGCCGCCTACGAACGCGGCGTCGGCCTGTACCGCCGCTGCCAAGGCGCGTTGGAGCAGGCCGAGCTGCGCGTGCGCCTGCTCGATGATCCCGCCAGTCCGGGCGATGCGCGCGAGTTCGACGCCGGCGACGATGGCAGCGCCTGACTTCGCGCCGTGGCGCGCGCGCGTGGAAGCCGCGCTGGAACACGCCCTACCCGACCCCGCCATCGCCCCGCAACGCCTGCACGCGGCGATGCGCCACGGCGTCCTCAACGGCGGCAAGCGCATGCGCCCGCTGCTGCTGTACGCCACCGGCACCGCACTAGGCGCACGCGAGGCCGACTTGGACGCCGCCGCCGCCGCGGTGGAACTGGTGCACTGCTATTCGCTGGTCCATGACGACCTGCCGGCGATGGACGACGACGACCTGCGCCGTGGCCAGCCCACCGTGCACGTCGCCTTCGACGAAGCCACCGCCATCCTTGCCGGCGATGCCCTGCAAACGTTGGCGTTCGAACTACTGGCCGCCGCACCGCAGCCGGCCGAGCGCCGCGTCGCGATGCTGGCGGAACTGGCGCGCGCCGCCGGCGTCGCCGGCATGTGCGGCGGGCAGGCGCTGGATATCGATGCCACCGGAAAAGGGGGTCAGAGTGGCTTTCCACTTGTGGAAAGCCACTCTGACCCCCTTTTCCCCCTTGCCGAACTGGAACGCCTGCACGCGCTGAAAACCGGTGCGCTGCTGCGCTGCGCGGTGCGGCTGGGGGCGCTGGCCGGCAACGCCACGCCGGCGCAAGCCGCGTTGCTGGACCGCTACGCCGATGCCTTGGGCCTCGCCTTCCAGATCCGCGACGACCTGCTGGACATCGAGGGCGATGCCGCCACCTTGGGCAAGACCGCCGGCAAGGACGTGGCGCAGGCCAAGGCGACGTTCCCGGCCCTGCTTGGCATCGAAGCCAGCCGCACACGGCTGGCGGCGCTGGCGGCGACGATGCGGCAGGCGCTGGACGCGCTGGATGTCGATACCGGCGCGCTGCACGCGCTGGCGCGGCAGGTCGTCGAACGCAGCCACTGACCCGGCGCCACACGAAAAAGGCCGGGGGTTCCCGGCCTTTCCGTGATGCCCGATCCGCCGTCCTTACAACAGCCGCAGCGTGAACGGATAGCGGTAGCTTTCGCCGTTCAGTGCCTTGAAGGTGGCGATGGTGCTGCACACCAGCCAGCCCACCGCCACCGCCCCCGCCAGCAACACCAGCACCAGCCCGGCCGGCAGGGTCACGATGGCGCCCAGCCCCAGCGTCAGCACAGTGGCGCCCACCAGCAACACGCCGGTGATCGCCAGCGCACAGCTCAGTAGGAACATCGTCAGGTTGAAGTTGAACGCCTCGCGCGCGTGCTCGGCGACGAAGGCGGAATCGTCCTTCTTCAGGAAATAGACCATCAGGCCCGCCAGCATGCCGGCCACACCGGCGCTCCAGCTGGTCATGAAGGCCAGCAGCAGGGCGCCCGCATGCACGCCAGCGGCCCAGCCGCGCTCGCCCTGGGCGGTCGACAGCGTCTGCATCTGCACGGTTTCCATCGTCGTCTCCTGCCGGAACCATTCCGGGGTGGGATCGATGATGCCGGCACCCGCCGGCGGCACAAGCGGGCTTGCGACGAAAACCGCGCAGCGGCGACGGAGGCCCACGGAGGGGGACCAAACGCAGCCCGGAAACGGACGAGCCCGGGCATGCCCGGGCTCGTCGTGTTGCACTGGCCGCCGCCGGGCTTACTTGATCAGGCGGATCGTCAGCGGATAGCGGTAGGCCACGCCGTCATTGGCCTTGATCGCGGCCATGATGGTGAAAACCAGCCAAGCGACGCCAAGCGCCAAGGCCACAGGCACCACCAGGATTGCCCCGAGCCCAAGGGTAATAGCCGTGAAGATGGCACCGATCACGCCAAACACAACGCCAACGATGAGCAAGGTAATGTTGAAATTGAGCGCTTCCTTGGCCTGATCGGCCGCGAAAGGCAGCGTGTCCTTCTTCATCTGCCAGACGATCAGCGGCCCCAGGAAATTACCCAGCCCGCCCGTCACGACCCCGGTGAGGGCAGACAGGTGACCGAACATGCCCCACTGCTTTTCCTCGGCGCTGGGACTGCCCGAGGGCGGCGGCGGCGGCGTGGTCAGGTTTTCGAATTCGCTCATGCAAAATCCCCGATTTAGTCAATACGGCAGCAATTGCCGCGTCCCGGAGGATAACGCGAACCGATGACACATTCGGCCATCACCAAGGCCGTCAGCCCTCGCCCGCCACCGTCATCCGGCCGACCAGGATCGAACCGGTGCGCACGTGCGAACGCGGATCGATGTCGCTGCCCACCGCTTCGATCCCGGCGAACATCGCCTTGAGGTTGCCGGCGATGGTGATGCCGTCGACCGGATAGGCGATTTCGCCGTTTTCCACCCAGAACCCGGCGGCGCCGCGTGAGTAGTCCCCGGTGATCGGGTTGACACCCTGACCCATCAGTTCGGTCACCAGCAGGCCGGTGCCCATGCCGCGCAGCATCGAAGCCAGGTCGCCGGCGTTGGCCCGCACGTTGAGGTTGTGCACGCCGCCCGCGTTGGCGGTGGTGGCCAGGCCCAGCTTGCGCGCCGAATAGCTGCCCAGCACGTAGCGCTGGACGATGCCGTCGTCCACCAGCATCGACTTGCGGGTAGCCACGCCTTCGGCGTCGAACGCGGCGGAGCGGAAGCCGCGCGGCAGGAACGGATCTTCCTCAATCGCGAACCACGCCGGGAACACCCGCGTGCCCGCGCTGTCGAGCAGGAAGCTGGCGCGGCGGTACAGCGCGCCGCCGGACACCGCGCCGATGAAGCTGCCCACCAGCGACCGGGCCATCTCCGCGGCGAACAGCACCGGCACCTGCCCGGTCGGCAGCCGGCGCGGATCCAGCCGCTCCAGCGTGCGCCGGGCGGCCCTGCGGCCGATGGCCTCGGGCGATTCCAGGTCGCCCTGCGCCAGCGCCACGCTGTACCAGCCGTCGCGTTGCATCGCCTCGCCTTCACCGGCGATCAGCGCGCAGCCGATGCTGTACGAGGTGGCGCGCTCGGCGCCCAGGAAGCCGTGCGAGTTGGCATACACGCTGAGCGAAGCGTTGGCGTTCATCGACGCGCCGTCGGAATTGCCGATGCGCGCATCCACCTCGCGCCCGGCCGCCTCGCAGGCGAGCGCGATGTCGATGGCGCGGTCGGCATCGAACGGCGCCGGGTGCCAGGTATCGAATTCGCGCAGCACCTGCGCCATCAGCGCGGCATCGGCCAGCCCGGCCGCCGGATCCTCCTCGGTATGGCGGGCGATCGCGCAGGCCTGCGCCACGGTGGCGGCCAGGCTGTCCTCGCGCAGGTCGGCGGTGCTGGCGCTGCCCTTGCGCTTGCCGAAGTAGACCGTCATCGACACCCCGCGGTCGCGGGTGGCCTCCACCGTCTCAACGGTGCCCAGGCGCACGTTGACCGCAAGGCCGGCGTCCTCGTCACAGGTGACTTCGCACTGGTCGGCGCCGGCGGCGCGGGCGCGGTCCAGCAACTGGCGGGCGACGGCGGACAGCTGTTCCAGCCGCTGCCGGCTGTCGTCGGCGGGCGCGGCAAGATCGGCGGGCGAGTTCAATGACCTGCTGTTCAATGGCTTATCCTGTAGCGATGCGAGGACGTGACGAAGATACCGGTGAATTTTTCAGCCCCAGCCGCAGCGAGCAGCGCCGCGCGGCGCTGGACGTGCTGGAGCTTGGCGAACAACTGGTGGCGATGACCGCCACCCAGCTGGGCAGGCTGCCGATTCCCGAGGAGCTGCTCCCGCATATCCGCGAGACCCAGCGCATCACCTCGTTCGGCGCGCGCAAGCGGCAGCTGGCCTACCTGGCCAAGCAGATGCGCAAGCTGGACGACGAAGCGCTGGACGCGATCCGCGACGCCATGAGCAAGGACGGCGAGGCCGCGCGCCGTGAAACCGCCGCGCTGCACCGGGTGGAAGCGCTGCGCGACGCACTGCTGGGCGACGACGGGGATGCCGCGCTGACCGAACTGCTGGCCGCGCATCCGCACGCCGACCGCCAGCAACTGCGCCAGCTGCTGCGCAACGTCCGCGAGGAGCGGGCCAGGAACAAACCGCCGCGCGCGTTCCGCGAGCTGTTCCGGGTGCTGCGGGAGCTGCAGGCGGAAGCCGGCGACGCCACCGGCGACGACGACGCGGCGCTGGACGACGACAGCGACGCCTGAGCGCGGCATCACGCCTGCGTCCCGCCCACGGTCAATTCCGAAACCAGCAGGGACGGCTGGCCCACGCCGACCGGCACGCTCTGGCCGTCCTTGCCGCAGATGCCGACGCCGTCGTCCAGCGCCAGGTCGTGGCCGATCATCGCCACCTTCTGCATGGTTTCCGGACCGTTGCCGATCAGGGTGGCACCCTTCACCGGCGCGGTGATCTTCCCGTCCTCGATGAGATAGGCCTCGGTGGCGGAGAACACGTATTTGCCGCTGGTGATGTCCACCTGGCCGCCGCCGAAGTTGACCGCGTACAGGCCCTTCTTCACCGAGCGGATCATTTCCTCCGGGTCATGGCTGCCGGCGCGCATGTAGGTATTGGTCATGCGCGGCATCACCAGGTGCGCGAAGGACTCGCGACGGCCGTTGCCGGTGGGCGCCATGCCCATCAGCCGCGCGTTGAGCGTGTCCTGCATGTAACCGACCAGGATGCCGTCCTCGATTAGGGTGGTGCAGGACGTCGGCGTGCCTTCGTCGTCGATGTTGAGTGAGCCACGGCGGCCATCGAGGGTGCCGTCATCGACGATCGTCACGCCTTTCGAGGCCACCCGCTGGCCGATGCGGCCGGCGAAGGTGCTGGTGCCCTTGCGGTTGAAGTCGCCTTCCAACCCGTGGCCCACCGCCTCGTGCAGCAGCACGCCCGGCCAGCCATGGCCCAGCACCACCGGCATCACCCCGGCCGGCGCGTCGATCGCGTCGAGATTCACCAGCGCCTGCCGCAGCGCTTCGCGGGCGAATTTCTCCGGCTTGTCGTCGGCCAGCAGCTGCTCGTAGGAATAGCGCCCGCCGAAACCGGCGTAGCCGGATTCGCGGCGGCCGTTCTGTTCCACGATCACCTGCACGTTCATCCGCACCAGCGGGCGCACGTCGCCGGCCAGCACGCCGTCGCTGCGCGCCACCAGCACGGTATCCACCCCGCCGGACAGGCTCACCATCACCTGCTGCACGCGTGGATCGAGCGCGCGCACCAGCGCATCCACGCGGCGCAGCGCCTCCACCTTGGTGGCGTTGTCGAGCGCATCGATCGGATCGAGCGCGGGATACAGCGCGCGCCCATTGCTGCGCCGGAGGGCATGCGCACCGTGCGCGCGGCCATCGCGGGCGATGGCGCGGGCCGACTGCGCCGCGGCGAGCAGCGCCGGCGCATCCAGCTCGTCGGAATAGGCGAAACCGGTCTTCTCGCCGGAGATCGCCCGCACCCCGACGCCCTGCTCGATGCTGTGCGAACCGTCCTTGACGATGCCGTCCTCCATGCTCCAGCCCTCGCGGCGGGCGTGCTGGAAATACAGGTCGCCGAAGTCGATGCCCGGGCCCAGCAAGGTGCCGAACGCGCGCTCCAGCGCGGCGGCGTCCAGCCCGGTGGGCAGCAGCAGGCGGGATTCGGCGATGGAAAGATGGGGCATGGGGTTGTCCTGGTGCTGCGTGGATGGAGCATCGCGTGCGCGGTGTGTGCCTGCCGGGGCAGGCAGGCGGATCAGGTTGGCTGCTCGCGCCGACGACATCGAGGTAATCAATGTCGTGGCGTTTGCGCCGAAATCAATCGCCGGGGGATCGCCCGGCGGCGGCCTGCGCCGCGTTGTCGCGGGCGATGGCTTCCACCTTGGGCTCCGCCCACGGCCCGGTGACCCGGTAGGTCTTGGCGCCGATGCCGCGCATCGGCTTGTCCAGCACCGCATTGGCCACCGCGCCCACCGCGGCGCCGACCGGACCGCCGGCCAGCGCGCCCACCGCGGTCAGCAGGCTGCCGGACTTCGGCCGCACTTCCACGGTCTGGTCGAAACGACGGTTGCGCAGGTCGGTGCTGCCGCGCACGTGGATCTCGGCGGCGGGACCGCGCACGGCCAGGTCCTCGGTGCGCAGCTGGCCCTGCGCCAGCGTGGCATCGCCCTGGATGCGGTCGAAGGCGAAGCCCTTGCTGAAGAAGTCGCTGAAATCCAGGGTCAGCCGGCGGCGCAGCTGGGCCACGCCGAGCAAGCCGAGCACGCGGCCGGCGCCCGGCTCGATTTCCAGCAGCTGGCCGTCGCGCACGTCGGTGCTGAGGCGCGCTTCCACGCTGGTGAGGCCGAACTCGCCGGGGCCACCACGCCAACTGGCTTCGGCGCCCAGCTTGCCCTTGCCGCCCGCTACCTGCCCGCCGAAGCCGAACCCGTCCAGCAGCGCGCCGATGTCGTCGCTGGCCACGTCCAGCTTGACCTGGGTGCGCGCGGATGCGCCGCGCCCGAGCCAGCTGCCGCTGGCGCTGAGCCGCTGCTTGCCGCCGGCGGTGGTGAATTCGTCCATGCGCAGCCCGCCCGCCACCGGCGTGCTGCGGAACCGCGCCCGCCCCATCGCGGTATTGCCGATGCGCAGGTCGGCCACGTCCAGCAGCAGCGGCGGCACCGCGGCGGGATCGGCACCGGTGGCCGCCGCGTTCGCAGGCGCGGGCGCTGCATCCTTGTCGGCCACCGGCAGCGACCAGTGCAGGCGCTCGAAACGGCCGGCGACGGTGGCGCCGTCCTGCGTCGGCACCAGCAGCGCACCGGAAATGCCCGTGCCCTGCACCTGCACCGAGGTGCCGCGCGGCGCTGGCGCCACCACCAACCGCGCCGCGCCCACATCGGAGCCCAGCACCTGCAGGTGCGCGGCTTCCAGCTCGATCCGGCGCAGCGGCAGGTCGGCATTGCCGCTGCCGCCTCCGCCGATGCCGACCCAGTCCAGCGCGTCCAATTGCTCCACCCGCCCGCCGACCAGCAGGCCGGAAGCCGGCGGCGCGCCCGCCGGGCCACCACCGAGCTGCAGGCGCAGGCCGGTGCGGTCGTTGCTGCTGCGGCTGCGCAGCGACAGCAGGTTGCCGAGGGTGGCTTCCACTTCGCCGCTTTCCAGCGGCAGGCGGATCTCGATCTCGGTGGCCAGCGCCTGTGCGGCCGGCTTGCGCAGCGGCGCCGGCAGGTCCAGCGCAGTGCCGACGAGGTTGGAGCGCAGCCGCAGCCGCGCCGGCTGCGACCCGGGCGCCGCGCCCCGCGGCACCGCCAGCTCGGTGGTCCAGCTGGAGCTGCCGCGCACATGCGGCTTCAGCCAATCCAGGTTGCCGGCCTTCGCCAGCAGCGCATCGATATCCGACGCGGCCTGCAGCGTCGCCTCGAACGCGTGGGCGGGATCGCGCACATGCGGGCCCGCACGCAGCGACAGCAGCCCCGGCGCGCCGTCCTGGCGCACCTGCAGGTCGCTGGCGTCGAAGCCGCCGCGATCGAAACGGGCCTGCCCGCGCACCTGCTCGAACGCCAGCTTCCAGCGCTGTTCGGCCAGGCGCACGCCGCCCAGTGCCACCGTGCCTTCGATCCGCGACGGCGGCGGCTGCTGGTGGTGCAGCGGCAGCAGCAACTGCACGCGTGCCTGCGCGGGCCCGGCCGCGCGCAGGTTGTCGAGGATATCGCGGTGCTCCTTGTGCAGCGGGCTGGCGCGCAGCATGGCCAGGAAATTGCCCGCATCGCCGCCGGCCGCGGCCTCCACCTGCAGTTCGGCCTTGCCGAAGCGGGCGATGCCGGCCTTGAGCGCGCTGACCGGCACCCCGCCGAGGTTGGCGCTGCCGGTCAGGCTGAAACCGTCGGCCACGAAGCTGACGTCGGCCTCCATGCGCTGCGCCGCCGGCCAGTCCGGCTGGAACTTCACCGTGCCGTCCGCGATATGCGCATCGGCGCGGAATACGCCGGCGCCGGCCATGCCCGGCTCGTTGCGGAACGGCCAGTCGTCGAGGTCGCCCGCCACCACCGCGTGGACGTTGCGCAGCGTGCCGCCCTGCAGCGCCGCGTCCAGCCACTGCACGGTCGCCTTCGGCATCAGGTGGTGGATCCAGAAGCCATGCGCGGCCGAGATCGGCACGTCGCCAATGTCGACCGCAAGGTCAAGGTGCGGGCGGCTGCCGTCGCCCTCGAAGCCGATGCCGCCGCGCGCCTGCAGCCGCAGCGGGCCGCCGTCGACGGCCAGCCCCGGCGTGCGCACGGTCCAGCCCTCGCCATCGCGCCAGAGCACGGCTTCACCGTCCAGCGTGAACGCATGCACCACGCCGAATCCGGCCGGCCAGTCGAACGCCACCTGCGCGGCGCGGTCGAAGCGCAGCCGCAGGCCGTCCTGGTCGGCCTGCAGCCAGCCGCCGACCCCGCGCAGGCCGGGCGTGTGCCCGACCGGATCGAAGCGGAAGCCGTCGATGCGCGCGCTGGCGCGCAGCCGGCCGCCGCGTTCGCCGGCCAGCACGATGTCCTGCACCAGCGCGCCCGGCGCGGTGGTCCGCAGCCAGTGCCGCAGCGACGGCGCCAGCGCATCGCTCAGCGCCGCCAGCTGCAGCAGCGGGGCAACGTCCACCCGCTGCGCGCGCAGTGCGTAGCGGCGCTCGCCGCCGGCCAGCGCCAGCCCGTCCAGGGTCTGCCGGCGCGCGCCGTCGCCGATGCGCAGGCGCGGCATGCGCAGCTGCCAGTCCTGCAGGCTGCCGGCCCAGCTGGCATCCAGCACCAGTTCGCCCAGCGCCTGCGTGGGCACGGCGGCACCGGCCGCGGCGCTACCGCGCAGGCGAACGTCCAGCAACCCGGCATCGGCACGCACCGCCACGACCCGATGTCCACGCAGTTGTGCCCATGCGCGCAGGCGGCCACGCCCCGACAGCGGCGAAACGCCGGCCACGTCGAAGGTGCCGGCCAGTGCCGCCAGATCCGCCTGGCGGGTACCGGCGTAGACGCGGCCATCGCCGCTGGCGCGGTCGAGTTCGCCGGCGATATCGAACGGTTGGGCGCTTTCACGCAGCCAGGCACGTGCGCCGGCACGCACCCGTTCGTCCTCCACGCGCAGGCGCAGGTCGATGCGCGGCAGGCGCAGGTCGATGCCCAGCTCCGGCGCCAGCACGTGCAGGCGCGCCTGCGCCAGCTGCAGTTCGCCCAGGTTCGACAGCGCCTCCAGCGGATCGCCGCCGGCCTGCTGGCCGGGCAGCCCACGCACCTGCCACTGGCCGTCGGCGCTGCGCTGCAGGGTCAGGTCCACCCCGCGCAGGCGCAGCTCGGTGAACGAACGCCCCGGCAGCAGGCCGGCGTACTGCGCCACCAGCACCTCGGCATCACCGATCCGCAGCGGGTTGGCGGGATCGCCGACGCGCAGGTTGTCCAACCGCAGCAGCGGCCCGCGCCGGGTCCACTGGGTCGTCACGTGGTCGAACGCGACCGGCCGGCCGGCGCGCTCACCCAGCCATGCCGCGATGCGTTCCGGATGACGCTCCGCCAGCGGCAGCAGCTGGCTGCCGACGCCGTTGCCCAGCGCCGCCAGCACCAGCATCGCCACCAGCGCGTACCAGGCGCCGCGGCGCAGCAGACGCAGGCGGTGGCGCCAAGGCATGCCCATCATGTCAACGCCTGACTTCAGAGCAGCACCACATCGAACTGCTCCTGCAGGTACTGCGCATCGGCCTGGAAGCGGATCGACTTGCCGATGAACTCCTCCAGCTCGGCCACCGCGTTCGACTCCTCGTCGGTGATCCGCGCCACCACGCTGGGCGATGCGATCACCAGCAGCCGCGCGGCGTCGAACTGGCGCACCGCGCGCACGATCTCGCGGAAGATCTCGTAGGTCACGGTCTCCGCGGTCTTGAGCATGCCGCGCCCGCCGCATTCGTGGCAGGGCTCGCACAGCTGGCGCTCCAGCGATTCCACCGTGCGCTTGCGGGTCATCTCCACCAACCCCAGCGGCGAGAAATCGTAGACCGTGGTCTTGGCGTGGTCCTTCGCCAGCGACTTCTCCAGCGTGCGCAGCACCTGCCGGCGGTGCTCGGCATCGTGCATGTCGATGAAGTCGATGATGATGATGCCGCCCAGGTTGCGCAGCCGCAGCTGGCGCGCCACCGCCTGCGCGGCTTCGAGATTGGTGCGGTACACCGTCTCCTCGAGGTTGCGCTGGCCGAGGAAGCTGCCGGTGTTCACGTCGACCGTGGTCATCGCCTCGGTCTGGTCGATGACGAGGTAGCCGCCGGACTTCAGCGGGACCTCTTTTTCCAGCGCGTGCTGGATCTCGTCCTCCACCCCGTACATGTCGAATACCGGGCGCGCGCCGGTGTAGTGCTCCACCTTGTCCGCCAGCGCCGGCATGTAGCGCGCGGCGAACTCGCGCAGGCGCTCGCAGGTCTCGCGCGAATCCACCTTGACCTTGTCGACGTCGCGGCGGATCAGGTCGCGCACCGCGCGCAGCGGCAGGCTCAGGTCCTCGTACACGCGACTGCCGACCTTCGCCTCGGCGGCATTGCGCTCGATCAGCTCCCACACCCGGCCGAGGTAGGCGATGTCCTCGGCCAGCGCCTCGGCCGGCTGGCCTTCGGCATTGGTGCGGACGATGTAGCCATGGCCGGCGCCACCGGCGGTCAGCTCGGCCATCAGGGTCTTGAGGCGGGCGCGTTCGGCATCGTCCTCGATGCGCGCGGAGATGCCGACCACCTTCGAGCGCGGCAACAGCACCAGATAGCGCGAGGGGATGCTGATCTGGGTGGTCAGCCGCGCGCCCTTGCTGCCGATCGGGTCCTTGACCACCTGCACCACCACCTCGGCGCCGTCGCGCAGCAGGTCGGCGATGGGGATCTGCATCTGCGGCGGCGGCGCGGCCGGGGCGTCGTCGCCGGCCACCGCGTCCAGCGGCGCGCTGCGGAAGATGTCGTTGGCGTGCAGGAAGGCGGCGCGCTCGAGGCCAATGTCCACGAACGCGGCCTGCATGCCGGGCATCACCCGCTGCACCTTGCCCTTGTAGACGTTGCCGACCACCCCGCGCTGGCTGCCGCGCTCGATGTGCAGCTCCTGCAGCATGCCGTTCTCGACCACCGCGACGCGGGTTTCGCGCGGGGTCACGTTGACCAGCAACTCCTCGCTCATGGCAGCAGCCCGAACTGGCGCAGCAGGCCGGCGGTTTCGTGCAGCGGCAGGCCCATGACCCCGGAATAGCTTCCGTCGAGGCGCTGCACATGCGCCTCGAAGCGGCCCTGGATGGCGTAGGCGCCAGCCTTGCCCTGCCATTCGCCGCAGGCCAGGTAGCGGGCAATGGCATCGTCCGACAGCGTCTCCACGGTCACCCGGGTCAGCACCGCGGCCTGCGCTTCGCGCCCGGCCGAGACCAGCGACACGGCGGTCAGCACCTCGTGGCTGCGGCCGGACAGCGCGCGCAGCATCCCGGCCGCATCGGCAGCATCGACCGGCTTGCCGAACACGCGATCGCCAAGGATGACCTCGGTATCGGAGCCCAATACCACCGCGTCCGGCACCGCCACCACTTCCAGCAGCCCGGCACCCGCCTTTTCGCGCGCCACCCGGCGCACGTAGTCGGCCGCGGGCTCGCCTGCCCCGCGCTGTTCGGGGACATCGAGGTCGAGGAGGCCGAATTCCAGCCCGAGGCGGGCCAGCAGTTCGGCGCGGCGGGGCGAACGCGAGGCAAGATGCAGCATCCCGGAAGTCTAACCCGTGGCTGACTGCGCACCGTACCGGCGCAGGCGCGCAACCCCGTTGCGGCTCACCGGCCGTTCACCCCGGGCGGGTACATCCTTTCCACCATCATCCACGGGAGTCCATCATGACCCTGCGTCCGCTGTTCTTTGCCCTCGCCCTTGCCACGGTCCTGCCCATGACCGCCAACGCCCAGACCCCTGCCGATGTCGGCGCCGCCGCGCAGGCTGGCACGCTGCTGTCGGTGTCCGCCAGCGCCGAGGCCAGCCGCACCCCGGACATCGCCACCATTTCCACCGGCGTGGTCACCCAGGCGGGCGACGCAAATGGGGCGATGCGCGACAACGCCGCCCAGATGGACAAGGTGATGGCGGCGCTGCGCGCGGCCGGGATCGCCGCACGCGACATCCAGACCAGCGGGATCAACCTCAACCCGCAGTACAAGTACGTGGAAAACATGCCGCCGGCGATCGTCGGCTACCAGGCCAGCAATACGGTCAACGTGAAGGTGCGCGAGCTGGGCAAACTGGGCAAGGTGCTGGACGCGCTGGTGGCGCAGGGCGCCAACCAGATCAACGGTCCCAGCTTCAGCATCGACAAGCCGGAGGCGGCGCTCGACGAAGCCCGCGTCGCCGCGGTCAAGAAAGCGCAGGCACAGGCGCAGACCTATGCCGACGCGCTGGGCCTGGAGATCAGGCGCATCGTCAGCATCAGCGAAGGCGGCGCCAGCCTGCCGCGCCCGCCGATGCCGATGCTGCGGGCGATGTCGGCCGACGCCGGCTACGCCAAGGAAACCACGGTGGCGCCGGGTGAAAGCTCGGTGTCCGTCAGCGTGGAAATGGTGTTCGAACTCGGCCGCTGACTTCCTCCCGCCGCGCACGCCACGACGCCCGCCTCGCGCGGGCGTCGTCGTTCGTGCCGCCAGCTGAACCCATGGCAACGGACGCGCCGCGTCCCGTTGCCCATCCCGGAAGTGGCGGCGCAGCGTACAGGCGTGCGCCGGCCGGGCCGCAACCCCATCCACCCCGCCCGCCCGTTGCATGACTCGTGGTTCCCGCTTCCTCACCGGAAAGGAGATTGGCCATGATTCACGCATCCATCCCCACCAAAGTGCCTTCGCACGCGTCCCGGCTGCAGCCGGATCCGGCGCGCATCCTCACCCTCAGCGGCACCTTCGCCCTCAACCTGCTGGTGTTCGGCCTGCTGCTGGTGCCGATCTCGCTGCCGCCGCCGGCCGTGCTGGCGCCGACCAAGCCGAACATGGCGATCCGCGACATCGTCAAGCCACCGGAGCCGGTGGTGGTGGACATCGTGCCGATCCAGCCGCCGCGTCCGGCCACGCCCGCGCCCACGCTTGAGCGCCAGCGCGTGGCGCCGCCCACCCGCGACGCCGGCGCCACTACCGTGATCAGCGATACCGGCAGCGAGCCGGTCACGGACGCCATTGCCGACACCGGCGATATCGCGCCGCCCCGCGGCGACATCGGCCCCACCGGTGGTGGCCCAGCGCCGATGCAACTGGCCTATCGCAGCGCACCGGCGCCAACGTATCCGCGCATCGCGCTGCAGCGGCAGTGGACCGGCATCGTGCTGCTGCAGGTGCTGGTGGATATCGACGGCCGACCGCTGAATGTGAGCATCGCCCGCAGCAGCGGCCACCGCGAGCTGGACGAAGCCGCGCGCCAGCAGGTGCTCAAGCGCTGGAGCTTCCAGCCGGCCACCCGCGACGGCGCGCCGGTGCAGGCGCTCGGGCTGGTGCCGGTGGAGTTCAGCCTGCGCCGCTGACGCGCCGGCATCACGCCATCCATACCTGCACCGCGGGACACTCGCTGCATTCACCTAGCTGCATCAGGCAGGAGGAAACATGTTCGACGGCATCCTCGGTTACATCTTCGGCGGCCTGGTCATCGGCCTGCTGGCGCGCATGGTCAAACCCGGCGCCGACGCCATGGGGTGGATCATGACGATCCTGCTCGGCATCCTCGGCGCCTTCGCCGGCGGCTGGGCGGCGGGCAACTTCGGCCTCGGCCGGGCCATGACCTGGGTGGTCGCCATCGGCGCGGCGATCCTGCTGCTCTTCCTGTTCGAGGCCGCGCGCAAGAAGAAGGCCTGACCCCGCACGCCGACAGACCTCGGAGCGCCCCGCCATGCGGGGCGTTTCCGTGTCCGGGGCGGCAGCCACGGGTGCCCGAGGACGCGGGCCATGCGCTCATGCGCCGCGTGCATATGCGCATGGCCCGCGATCCTTTCCGCCGCGATTGCATGGCCTCTAGCCTGCCGTGACGTTCCTTGTCCCGGTCCCGCCATGTCGCACGCTGCCGCTCCATTACCTTCGCCGCTGACCGGCGACCAGGGCGCGCTGCTGTCCCGGTTTGTCGAAGGCGCCGACGGCAGCGCCCTGCTGTGGGCCTCGGGCTACCTGGCCGGGGCGGCCCGCGCGCTCGCCCCCACCGCGCTGGCCCCCGCCACAACACCGGCGGTTGCGGCGCAGCCGGCAACCATCCTCTACGGCAGCCAGACCGGCAACGCCCGCCGTGCCGCCGAAGCGCTGCACGCGCAGCTGCAGGACGCTGGCCTTCCTGCGCGGCTGCTGCGCGCCGACGCCTACCCGCTGCGCGAACTGGGCAACGAAACGCTGCTGTACCTGGTCATCAGCACCCAGGGCGAAGGCGACCCGCCGGACGATGCCATCGGTTTCGCCGAATTCCTGCACGGCAAGCGCGCGCCCAAGCTGCCGCAGCTGAAATACGCGGTGCTGGGACTCGGCGACTCGTCCTATGCCGACTTCTGCGGCATCGCCCGCAAGCTGGATGCGCGGCTGGCCGAACTCGGCGCCGCGCGCGTGCAGGCGCTGGGCGAGGCCGACCTCGACATCGACAGCGTCGCCGCGCCCTGGCGCGAAGCCGCGCTGGGCCACGCCCGCGAACTGCTCAAGCCGGCGCCGGCCGCGCATCTGGCCACGGTCACCCCGCTGCGCCCGCATGCCGCGCCGGCATGGTCGCAGGACCGTCCCTTCCCGGCCGAACTGCTGGCCAACCAGCCGCTGAGCGGGCGCGAGTTCAAGGGCACCGGATTCCGTCGCTACGCCATGCCGGACAAGGACGTGCGCCATATCGAGCTGTCGCTGGCAGGCAGTGGCCTGCACTACGAACCCGGCGATGCGCTGGGTATTCGCCACCGCAATCCGGATGCGCTGGTCGACGCGGTGCTTGCGGCCACGCGTTTGGATGGCGATAGCGTGGTCGAACACGACGGCGAGTCGCTGCCGCTGTCGCGCTGGCTGGCCGAACGGCGCGAGCTGACCCGGCTGGCCAGGCCCGTGCTTGCCGCGCTGGCCGAACGCGCGAACGCGCGGGAGTTGGCGCAGCTGCTGGAACCCGGCAACAGCGCGCTGGCCGCATTGCTGGGCGACCACCAGCTGGTCGACGCGCTGCGCCGCTGGCCGGCCGACTGGGACGCCGCGGCGCTGGTCGCCGCCCTGCGCCCGCAGGTGCGCCGGCTGTATTCGATCGCCTCCAGCCGCAAGCGCGTCGGCGACGAGGCCCACCTGACCCTCGACGTGCTGCGCTACCACGCGCACGGATCCGACCACCTCGGCGCGGCCAGCGGCTTCCTCGCGGCGCTGGGGGAAGGCGCGCAGCTGCCGGTCTACATCGAGCCGAACGAGCGTTTCCGCGTCCCCGCCGACGGCAGTCGCGACGTCATCATGATCGGCCCCGGCACCGGCGTCGCCCCGTTCCGCGGCTTCGTGCAGGAGCGCGCCGAAACCGGTGCATCGGGCCGCAACTGGCTGTTCTTCGGCGCCCGTCACTTCAACACCGGCTTCCTTTACCAGACCGAATGGCAGGACGCGCTGCGGAAAGGCGAACTGCACCGCCTTGAGCTCGCGTTCTCCCGTGACCAAGTTGGAAGTCCGCACAGGGATGTGCGGGCTCTTGCGAGGGACTCGCACCAAAAGATCTACGTCCAGCAGCGCCTGCGCGAACAGGGCCGCGATGTCTTCGACTGGCTTCAGGGCGGCGCGCACCTGTATGTCTGCGGCGCCATCGACATGGGCAAGGACGTGCACACGGCGCTGCTGGAGATCGTCTCCGCTTACGGTGGTGGCGACGCGGATGCCGCTACCGATTACCTCGCCGGCCTGCAACGCGAAGGCCGTTACGCCCGCGACGTGTACTGAGCAGAGACCAGCCCATGAGCCACCCTTCCGTCGAAAAAATCAAGCTGGAAAGCCGCCGCCTGCGCGGCACGCTGGCCGAAGGCCTGCTGGATGCCACTACCGGTTCGCTGTCGTTCGAGGACCAGCGCACCATCAAGTTCCACGGCAGCTACCAGCAGGACGACCGCGACCTGCGGGACGAGCGCCGCCGGCAGAAGCTCGAGCCCGCGCACCAGTTCATGATCCGCATCCGCGCGCCGGGCGGGGTGTTCACGCCAGCGCAGTGGCTGGGGATGGATGCCATCGCCACCACGTATGCCAATCATTCGCTGCGGGTGACCACCCGGCAGACTTTCCAGATCCACGGCGTGGTCAAGCGCGACCTGAAACAGACGATGCAGGCGATCAACGCCGCCACCCTCGACACCATTTCCGCCTGTGGCGACGTCAACCGCAACGTGCTGGGGGCCAGCAACCCGCGGCGCTCAAGGCTGCACGCACAGGTACACGACTGGGCGCAGCGCCTGTCGGCGCGCTTCAAGCCGGCCACCCGCGCCTATTACGAAGTGTGGCTGGACGAGGAAAAGGTGGCGGAAAGCGGGGTCGAACACGAGCCGCTGTATGGCGACGCCTACCTGCCGCGCAAGTTCAAGATCGCCATTGCGGTCCCGCCGGACAACGACGTGGACGTGTTCGCCAACGACCTGGCGCTGATCGCCATCGTCGATGAGGCGGGGAATCTTGCCGGCTTCAACGTCGGTATCGGCGGCAGCATGGGCGCCAGCCACGGCATTGCCGCGCATTACCCGCGCGTGGCCAACGTGATCGGTTTCGTCACGCCAGGACAGGTATTCGCGATTGCCGAAGCCGCGATCAGCGTGCAGCGCGACCTGGGCGATCGCGAGGACCGCAAGCACGCGCGGTTCAAGTACACCATCGACGACCACGGCGTGGAAAAAATCGTGGCGCTGATGCAGGAGCGCGCCGGCTTCACCCTGCAGCCCGCGCGCCCCTACCACTTCGAACACAACGGCGACCGCTTCGGCTGGGTGGAGGGCGAGGACGGGTCATGGCACCTGACCCTGTCGCTGCCGTCCGGCCGCATCGCCGACTTCGAGGATGGCCGGCCACTGCTGACCGGCCTGCGCGAAATCGCAAAGATCCACACCGGCGAATTCCGCCTGACCTGCAACCAGAACGTGATGATCGCCGGGGTGCCGGCCGGCGCGCGCGCGCAGATCGACGCGCTGGTGGCGCAGTACCGGCTGGACGTGGAAAACCACGCGCCCAGCGCACTTGCCCGCAGCGCAGTGGCCTGCGTCGCCCTGCCCACCTGCGCACTGGCGATGGCCGAAGCCGAACGCTATCTGCCCACCTTCCTGCGGGTGGTGCAGCCGCTGCTGGACAAACACGGCCTGCGCGAACAACCCATCGTGCTGCGCATTTCCGGCTGCCCCAACGGCTGCTCGCGGCCCTACCTCGCCGAGATCGCGCTGGTCGGCAAGGCACCGGGGCGCTACAGCCTGTTCCTCGGCGGCGACCACCGCGGCACCCGCCTCAACACGCTGTACCGCGACAACATCGGCGAGGCGCAGATCGTCGAGGCGCTGGCCCCCCTGCTGGCGCGCTACGCCGGCGAGCGCAAACCCGGCGAACACTTCGGCGACTTCCTGCATCGCACCGGCATCGTCGCGCTGCCGCCCTATCCCACCCACGTCCGCGTCGATCCGGCGCAAGCCGCCTGATGCCGAACCACCCCACGAACGCCATGAACCTCCTCGACCCCGCCACCATTGCCGCCACCGAGCTCGACGCGATCAATCGCGACCTGGCGCGGATGGACGCGCCGGCGCGCATCGCCTGGGCGCTGCAACACCTGCCCGGCACGCACGCGCTATCGACCAGCTTCGGCGTGCAGTCGGCGGTCACCCTGCACCTGCTGACGCGGGCGCGGCCGGACATCCCGGTGATCCTGGTCGATACCGGCTACCTGTTCCCGGAGACCTACCGCTATGCCGACCAGCTGGTCGAGCTGCTCGGGCTGGACCTGCGCGTGTACCGCCCCGGCATCGGCATCGCCTGGATGGAGGCGCGCTTCGGCCGCCTGTGGGAAGCCGGCAGCGACGGCCTGCGCCGCTACAACCAGCTGCGCAAGGTCGAGCCGATGCAGCGGGCGCTGCGCGAACTGGAGGTGGGCTGCTGGCACGCCGGCCTGCGGCGTGGCCAGTCCAGCAGCCGCAGTGGCATCGAGGTGCTGCAGGTGAAGGACGGACGCTTCAAGTTCCACCCCATCGCCGACTGGACCGACATCGATGTAGGCGCCTACATGCTGCTGCATGACCTGCCGGAACACCCGCTGGTCCAGCAGGGTTATGTCTCGGTGGGCGATGTCCACACCACCGCGCCGCTGCGCCCGGGGATGGACGCCGCGCAGACCCGCTTCTTCGGGCTGCGCCGCGAGTGCGGCCTGCATTTCGACGAGTCCGCTTCGTCGGCGGCCTAGCGCGGGCGCACGACCGCGACGATGGCGCCACTTGGACGCGTCCGTGCGGTCACGCGGTCGCTCAGGCCTTCCAGCGCGGCGGCAGCGGCCAGTCGGGGGCGAGGTTGCCTTCGAGGATGCGGCGCAGGTCGCGCGGATCGATCTGCGGCGCCAGTCCGTGCAGCAGCGCCAGCGCGTATTCGCGCAGCACGCGGCCGCGCGGCACCACCGCCCAGGTGATGCACTCGGGCAGCTCCGGCGGCGCCCCGATCACCCGCAGGTCGTCGTCTTCGCGTCCACCCACCGCCATCTCGGCCAGCAGGCCCGCGCCCATGCCGGTACGCACGTAGGTCTTGATGAGGTTGGCGTCGCGCGCCGTCATCGCGATCGACGGCGCCACCCCGATGGCCGCGAAGGCGCGCTGCAGCGACGATTCCGGCAGGGTCGAGGACTCGTAGGAAATCAGCGGATGCCGCGCCAGCTCGGCCAGCGACGGCGGCCGCCCCAGGCTGGCCAGCGGATGCGTCTTCTGCACCAGCAGCACGCGCTGCCAGCGGAACAGGGGCACCGCCATGCCGCTGGTCGGTGGCGGGCTGCCGGCGGTGCTGATCAGGCCGAAATCGGCCTCGCCCAGTTTGTCCAGCACCTCCGCATCCCCGGCCGCGAACAGATCGACGCTGACCTTGGGGTAGCGCCGGGTCAGCTCCGCGATGACTTTCGGCAGCACGTAGCGCGCCTGGGTGTGGGTGGTGGCCAGCAGCAGGCGGCCACTGTATTCGCCGCGCTCGTTGGCGGCGTAGCTGCGGATGTTGGCGGCCTCGGCCAGGATCCTGCGCGCGTGCTCGATCACCTTCACCCCGGCCGGCGCCACGCCTTCCAGGCTGCGGCCCTTGCGCAGGAACAGCTGGAAGCCCAGCTCGTCCTCCAGCTGCTTGAGCTGCTTGGACAAACCGGGCTGGGTGGCGTGCACCTTCTCCGCCGCTTGGGTGATGTTGAACCCGGAATCGGCAATGGCGACGAGATAGCGGAGCTGGGTCAGGGTCATGGCGGCGTTTATATATCTCTACATCTGCATATAGCGATGAAGTATACATGCGCGGGAGCGCTTCTCCGCGGCTCGCTTATGCCACGGAAGCATAAGCAGACATCCTGCCACCATTTCCCAGCGCCGGCCACGCCGCCTAGCGTGTCGGCATGTCCCAACCCGGCGCCGCGCTGTTCCCCCTGTTCCTCGATCTGCGCGGCCGCCGCGTGCTGGTGGTGGGCGGCGGCGAGGTGGCCGCGCGCAAGGTGGCGGCGCTGCTGGACAGTGGCGCCGCAGTCGTCGTGGTGGCCCCCGCCATCACCGCTGCACTGGCAGCGTTGGCACAGGCCAATCGCCTGGCGCACATCCCGGCCGCGTTCGCGCCCGAACAGCTCGACGGTAGCTGGCTGGTGATCGCCGCCACCGACGACGACGCGGTCAACCGCGCAGTGGCCGCCGCGGCGCACGCCCGCCGTCTGTTCATCAATGTGGTGGACGATGCCGAACTCGCCAGCGCCCAGCTGCCCGCCCGTGTGCAGCGCGGCCCGCTGCAGATCGCGATCTCCAGCGGCGGCGCTTCGCCGATGCTGGCGCGGCACCTGCGCGAGCAGTTGGAAACCCGGCTCGACGAAGCGCTGGGCCAGCTCGCCGGCCTGTTGGGCGAACTGCGCGGGCGCATCCGCATGCAACTGGCCGACTTGGGCCAGCGCCGCGCCTTCTTCGAACGCGTGCTGGCCGGCCCGGCGCAGTCGCTGCTGCGTCGTGGCGATGCAATGGCGGCGCGCCGCGCGGTGGAAGCGGAGCTGGCATCGCGGCGGGCATCGTCCGCCGGCCGCGTCGCGCTGGTCGGCGCCGGCCCGGGCGATCCTGGCCTGCTCACCCTGCGCGCGCTGCGCCTGCTCAACGAGGCCGACGTGATCCTGCATGACCGGCTGGTCAGCGACGGCGTGCTCGCACTGGCACGCCGCGACGCACGGCGCATCGATGTCGGCAAGCGCGTCGGCGGCGACCACGACGCCACCCAGCAGCACATCCACGCCCTGCTCATCGCGCATGCCCGCGCCGGTCGCCGGGTGGTGCGACTGAAGGGCGGCGACCCGTTCGTGTTCGGCCGCGGCGGCGAAGAACTCGAAGCGCTGCGCGAGGCCGGCATCGATTTCGAAGTGGTCCCGGGCATCACCGCCGCCACCGCCTGCGCCGCCTACGCCGGCATCCCGCTGACCCATCGCACGCATGCGCAGTCGCTGCACCTGCTCACCGCGCAGGCCAAGGACGGCGACGCCGACCACGACTGGCCCGCGCTGGCCAAACCCCACCAGACCCTGGTGTTCTACATGGGCGTGCAGGGCCTGGCCCGGCTGCGCGACAACCTGCTAACGCATGGCCGCGCAGCATCCACCCCGGTGGCGCTGGTGGAGAACGGCAGCCGCCCGCAACAGCGGGTGGTTGCCGGCACGCTGGCGCAACTGCCGGAACTGGCCGCGGCGCATGCCGTGCGCGCGCCGGCGCTGCTGGTGGTGGGCGAAGTGGCCGCGCTGGCCACCCGCCTGCACTGGTTCGGCGCCCCGCCGCTGGGCGGCGAACACCAGCGATGTCCGCCCGACGCCCTCGCCCGCGCCGCCTGACCGTTTTCCACCGCATTCCAAGGATCCATCGCAATGACCATCTACAACAGCATCCTCGACGCCGTCGGCAACACCCCGATCATCCGCCTCAACCGCATCGCACCGAAGCACGCGACGGTGTATGTCAAGGCCGAATCGTTCAACCCCGGCGGCTCGGTCAAGGATCGGCTGGCGCTGGGCATCATCCTCGACGCCGAGCGCCGCGGCCTGCTCAAGCCCGGCGACACGATCGTGGAGGCCACCTCCGGCAACACCGGCATCGCGCTGGCGATGATCGCCGCGGCGCGCGGCTACAAGTTCGTGGCGGTGATGACCGAAACCTTCTCGATCGAACGCCGCAAGGCGATGCGCGCGTACGGGGCCAAGGTCATCCTGACCCCTGCCGCCGCGCGCGGCACCGGCATGGTGGCAAAGGCGAAGGAGCTGGCCGAAAAACACGGCTGGTTCTGGGCCAGCCAGTTCACCAACCCGGCCAACCCCGCCTACCACCGCCAGACCACCGCGGCGGAAATCCTGCGCGACTTCGCCGGCAAGCGGCTGGACGTCTTCGTCAGCGGCTGGGGCAGCGGCGGCACCCTCACCGGCGTCGGCGAAGTGCTCAAGCTGGCGCGCCCGGACACCCGCATCGTCGCCACCGAACCGGCCGGCGCCGCCCTGCTCAAGGGCGATGCGTGGGCACCGCACAAGATCCAGGGCTGGACGCCGGACTTCGTGCCCGAGGTCATCAACCGCAACGCCTTCGACGAACTGCGCACGGTCACCGACGAGGACGCCATCGCCACCTCGCGCCGGCTGGCCGCCGAGGAAGGCATCTTCGTCGGCATCTCCGCCGGCGCCACCGCCGCCACCGCGCTGCAGATCGCCGAGACCGCACCCGAAGGCAGCGTGCTGCTGGCGATGCTGCCGGACACCGGCGAGCGCTACTTCTCCAGCCCGCTGTTCGCCGACATCAACGAGGGCAGCGACGACGAGTGGCTGGCAAGCCTGGGCTGAACCGGGCGCAATCCGCAGCACGCAAAACCCCCTCCCGCGATGCGGAAGGGGGTTTTTCATTTCAGGCGCCGCAAATCCACCAGCCGCCTTCTTGCGGGCAATGCCTGCAGCGAAATCAAGGAGGAGGCATTGGCCACCGGCCAATGCCGGGGGACATTCGCGGAAGGCATTGCCCGCGGGAGGGCGGCCGCGCGAGAACGCGCCCGCGAGCTGCCTCAAGACCGCCCGTACACATCCTCGTAGCGGACGATGTCGTCTTCGCCCAGGTAATCCCCGGACTGCACCTCGATCAGCTCCAGCATCTCGCTGCCGGGATTCTCCAACCGATGCTTGGCGCCGATCGGAATGTAGGCGCTCTGGTTGGCGAACAGTTCGAATACGTCGTTGTCGCGCGTCACCCGCGCGGTGCCGCGCACCACTACCCAATGCTCGGCGCGGCGCTCGTGCGACTGCAGCGACAGCCGCGCACCCGGCTTGACCTTGATCCGCTTGACCTGGAAGCCGTCGGCCATGTCGATGGAGTCGTAGCTGCCCCACGGGCGATGCACCTCGCGGTGCAGCACGGCCTGCGAGCGCTGCCCTGCCTTGAGCTGCGCCACCACGTCCTTGACCTGCTGCACCCGATCCTTGCGCGCCACCAGCACCGCGTCGTCGGTTTCCACCACCACCAGATCGTCCACGCCCACCAACGCCACCAGCCGCCGCGCGTACGCGTAGCTGTTGCGGCTGTCGATGGACACCACGTCGCCGTGGTGCGCGTTGCCGTCGGCGTCCTGCTCGCTCACTTCCCACAGCGCCGACCACGAACCGACATCGTTCCAGCCGATGTCCACCGGCAGCACGCTGGCGGTATCGGTCTTCTCCATCACCGCATAGTCGATGGAATCCGACGGACAGGCGGCGAACGCGGCCTTGTCCAGCCGGATGAAATCGCCGTCGCGGGCGGCGGCATCGAACGCTGCGCGCACCGCCGCCACGATGTCGGGGCGGAAGCGCTGCAACTCATCGAGGTAGCGCGAAGCCCGCAGCAGGAACATGCCGCTGTTCCAGTAGTAACCGCCCTCGTCCAGGTAGCGCTGCGCGGTGGCGGCATCGGGCTTCTCGACGAAGCGCAGCACCTTGCGCACGCCATCGCCCGCTTCGGCCTGGATGTAACCGAAGCCGGTCTCCGGCGCATCCGGCACGATCCCGAACGTCACCAGCGCGCCCGCCTCGGCTGCCGGCATCGCCTGCCGCACGGCGGCACGGAAGGCCTCGCCATCGCGCACCACGTGGTCGGAAGGCAGCACCAGCAGCAGCGGATCATCGCCCCCGGCCAGCGCCTGCAGCGCCGCGGCCGCGATCGCAGGCGCGGTGTTGCGGCCCAGCGGCTCCAGCATGATCGCCGGCGTGGGCGCGCCGATCTGGCGCAGCTGTTCGGCGACCAGGAAGCGGTGGTCTTCGCCCGCCACGACGATCGGCGCGGCATCGGCGATGGCGGCCACCCGCTTCCAGGTCGCCTGCAGCATGGTGTCGTCGCTGGCCAGCGGCAGGAACTGCTTGGGGTAGGCCTCGCGCGAGAGCGGCCACAACCGCGTGCCGGAACCACCGGACAACAGGACCGGCTGCAACTTCGCCATGGACGCCTCTCTCGCAACTGCGCAAATACCGGCGCGCAGTTTAACCTTTGCGCATGAGCAGCCCTGCAACCGACGACCGCGCCACCCTCCGCCTGCAATGGGCGCGCCATGCACTGGGAAGTGCCGCCGCCGACCTTGAGCGCGCCTCCACCGATGCCGGCTTCCGGAGCTATTGGCGCAGCGTGGGTGCCACGCCGTCGCGGATCGTGATGGACTCGCCGCCGGACAAGGAGGACGTGCGTCCATGGCTGCGCATCCGCGACCTGCTGGAAGCCGCCGGCGTGCGCGTGCCGCAGGTGCTTGCGCGCGATGTCGACGCCGGCTTCCTGCTGTTGGAAGACCTCGGCAGCCCGACCGTGGCGCAGCTGATCAACGACGCCAACGCCGATGCGCACATGGACGCCGCGATCACCCAGCTGCTGCGGCTGCAGTCGCTGGCGCTGCCGTCGGACATCCCGGTGTTCGGCGAGACCCTGCTGCAGCGCGATGCCGGCCTGTTCGAAGAGTGGTTCATCCGTCGCCACCTCGGCATCGAACTGGGCTGCGGCGACAGCGAGCGGCTGGAGCTGGCGCAGCGCCGACTGATGGACAACGCGCTAGCGCAAGCGCGGGTGCCGACCCATCGCGACTACATGCCACGCAACCTGATGCCCGTCGAAGGCGGCCCGGCGGTGCTGGATTTCCAGGACCTGGTGCTGGGCCCGGTCGCCTACGATGCGGTCAGCCTGCTGCGCGACGCTTTCCTCAGCTGGCCGGAGGCGCGCGTCGAAGGCTGGCTGCGCCGCTACCACGCGCGCGCGGCCGCGGCCGGCCTGCCGGTGCCGGCGCTGGAGGTGTTCCTGCGCGACGCCGACTGGTGCGGGGTGCAGCGGCACCTGAAGATCCTCGGCATCTTCGCCCGCCTGCACCATCGCGACGGCAAGCCGCGCTATCTCGACGACGCGCCACGCTTCCTCGGCTACCTCGACGCGGTGGTGCCGAAATACCCCCAGCTCGCGCCGCTGCGCGAGCTGCTCGACCACACCATCAAGCCCGCGTTCGCAAGGATTTCGACATGAAGGCGCTGATCTTTGCCGCCGGCCTCGGTGAGCGCATGCGTCCGCTCACCGACGCCACGCCGAAGCCGCTGCTGCGCGTGGGCGGCAAGCCGCTGATCGAATGGCATCTGGAGAAGCTGGCGGCGCTGGGCATCGGCGAGGTGGTCGTCAACACGAGCTGGCTGGCCGAACAATTCCCGCAAGCGCTTGGCGACGGCGCGCGCTGGAGCTTGCGCATCCATTACCTGTATGAAGGCGACACGCCGCTGGAAACCGGCGGCGGCATGTGGAACGCGCTGCCGCTGCTGGGCGAGGCGCCCTTCCTGCTGGTCAATGGCGATGTGTGGACGGACTTCGATTTCGCCGGCCTGCCGCGCGAACCGCGCGGGCTGGCGCATCTGGTGATGGTGGATCGGCCGCCGCAGGCGACCCACGGCGATTTCGCCCTCGACGCCGACGGCTGCGTGCGCGCCGACGGCGGACACAAGCTCACCTATGCCGGCATCGGCGTCTACCGCCCGCAGCTGCTGGACGGCTGGCGCGATGTGATCCCGGCGCCACTGCTCGCCAACGGCAAACCGAAATTCCCGCTGGCACCGATCCTGCGCGCGCACATGGCCGACGGCGCGATCACCGGCGAGCACCATCGCGGCCGCTGGACCGACGTGGGCACGCCGGAGCGGTTGCAGCGGCTGGACGCGGAGCTGCGCGGCTAACCCGGACCCGCTTCCAGCACCTGCCGCAAAAACGGCACGGTCAGCCCGCGCTGCGCGGCCAGCGAGGCGCGGTCCAGCCGTTCGAAGATCGCGGTCAGGCTGCCGAGGTCGCGGCTGCAGCGGCGCAGCAGCCATTCCAGCGCGGCCTCGTCGAAATCCAGCCCGCGCGCGGCGGCGCGCTGGCGCAGCAGCTCGGCGCGGCCGGCATCGTCCAGCACCGGCAGCGCCCAGCGCGCGCATTGCGCCAGCCGCGAA
>JAANMW010000902.1_pt1 | contig 34395 bp, 30 predicted proteins | sample 7279671 | NCBI WGS metagenome assembly JAANMW01 (sample SAMN14094541, study PRJNA606508) | bioreactor metagenome | isolation source: A lab-scale SPAN reactor treating ammonium-rich wastewater day 247 | place: Ireland: Galway | collected 2017-09-19 | reverse complement strand
GGTCCCCGCCCGCAGCCCCCCCGCTTGCAGTGAGACGCCAGGATTCCCCGACGAGTTCCAGACTGCCAACCCGCTGCGACCGGGGACCGGTCGCGCTCCGATTTGCCTGCGGCTTCGCCGCTCTGTGAGTGATTCGCGCCAAGCGGGAGACCGGGCGCGCTGTCGCAGCCGATTTGGCCTTTCCGCAGCCAGCAGCCGGGCAAAATAATTTATACAAATCCGCCAGTGATGGTGTCTATGCTGTTGAACTGTGAATTTGGGCCAACCACCAGTCTGGTGCGAGCGGTTGTACCGCGCGAAAGCGTGCGGCCTCTTGCTGTATGGCCGCGCGCTGGGGCTTGGCCATGGCGAGGCGGAGGATGTGTTGCAGGAGACTTTCCTGGCGCTGCTGCAGATGCCGCAGCCACCCGCCAATCCCGAGCATTACTGCCTTCGCAGCTTCCGCAACCGCGCCCTCAATCACCGGCGCTCGCTCTGGCGGCGGATTACCCGCGAACTGGAATCGCGGCGCTGGTTCGAGCGTAGTGGCGGGGAAACCGCCGCCGAGCGGGCGGCGATGCGTTGTCTGGCAGAGTTGCCGTTGCCCCAGCGCGAGGTGATCGTCCTGAAGCTTTGGCATCAGCACACCTTCGAGGAGATTGGCGAGTTGCTGGGCATCCCGCCCAATACGGCGGCGGGGCGTTATCGCTACGGGTTGGAGAAACTGCGGGCCTGTTTGAAAGGAGAAAATTATGAACCACACGAATCCGTTGGAGACACAATTGCGTTCCTGGACGCCACGCCGCCCCTCGGCAGCGCTTGAGCGCCGGCTCTTCGGTCGCGCCCGGCACCATGGCGGTCCACGCGCGGTGTTGGGCTGGTTGGTGCCGGCCACGGCTTGTCTGCTGGTGGCTTGCGTGAGTCTCAATCAGCAAAGCCGCCTGAGTGTCGCGGAACTGTCGGCGGGCAGCAACCTCGTGGCAGTGATCATGAGCAATCAAAGCTACGCGGCTTATCTGCCCGGCAGCTTCCAGCCCCAGGCCAACCGGGTGGACACTTTTGAATGGACAAACGGCGGTTATTCCACTTCTTCTATGCACTCTCTTTCGCCCGGAAGGACGAATGATTGACCATGAGTAACGAGAAACCCAAGACGCCGACCGCCAGGGGCCAAGGGGCAGCCAATCCGGCGCCCAAGGCCAATCCGCCTGCATCCATTCCCATCAACCCTCCGCCGCTGTTCCGCAAGATTGACTGGCTGACCTTTGGCGTGACCACGCTGCTGGTGATGGCGGGATATTGGTGGACGCTCGCACCCAACCTGACCTTGGAGGATTCCGGCGAACTGGCCGTGGCTTCGATGTATGCCGGCATTCCGCATCCGCCGGGTTACCCCGTGTGGACGCTCTACACCTGGTTTTGGACGGTGATCCTGCCGGTGGGGAACATCGCCTGGCGCGTGGCTTTCGGGGTAGCTGTGGCCTCCGCGATAGGCTGCGGACTGCTCGGGTTGCTGGTGTCGCGCGGTAGCAGCATGATGATGGAGGGCATCGCCGACTTGAAGAGCATTGACCGGCGATGGGAGAGCGCCATTTGCGTGGTTTCGGGATTTGTTGCCGGCATGTTGCTGGGTTTCAACGGTTACATGTGGAGCCAGTCGGTCATCGTGGAAGTGTATGGCTTCAGTGTGATGTCGTTTATCGCTGTGCTGTTGTGCTTGTTGCGCTGGATTTACGCGCCGCACCAGCGCCGCTATTTGTATTGGGGGTTTTTCCTGTTTGGTATCTGCTTCACGAACCATCAAACGCTCATCGTGGCGTTCATGGGCATTGAGATTGCCATTGCCGCTGCGGACTACCGGATGGGCCGCAATTTCTTCCTCTGGAACAGCATTGGCTTTCTGGCCGGACTCATTCTCAAAGGACAAGGGGTTATATTCCAGAACACCAATCCCATGATTTTCGTGATCTTCAACGTCGTGGGGGTGTGCTCTATTGCAGCTTACGTCTGGTTCGTCCTGCTCACCCAGGAAAGCGGGGACGAACTGATGCGGGACGGGTTGCTGGCGGTGGGCGTGCTGCTGTTTGCCGGAGGGTTGTTCGGTTTGGGCAAATTCGTGGCCGTCCTGGGCGTGGCTGCTTTGGGAACGTTTGGCTGGCTGGCGTGGCAAAACCGCAAAGCCGGCTCGGAGTGGCTGGTCGCGGTGATTTGCGGCTTGGTGTGGGTGGGGGGCGCCGCCTTCTACCTCTACATGGCGCTGGCGGGCATGACGAATCCGCCCATGCAATGGGGCTATCCACGCACGGTGGAAGGTTTCATTCATGCCTTCACCCGCGGTCAGTATGAGAAAGCCAATCCCACGGATTTCTTCGGCGACCCGCTGCGCTTTGTCACGCAATTGGGGATGCTCTTTGAGGGCGTGGTGGAGGAATTCAACTGGGTTTATACCTTGATCGCCTTGGTGCCGTTCATCTTCTTCCTGCGCATGCAGAAGCGTGAGCGGGCGTGGATCATTGGCATCACGGCCATTTACCTTTGTCTGGGCGTGCTGCTGCTGATCCTGATCAATCCGCCGCCCGACCGGCAGGCGCGCGAACTTATCCGGGTGTTCTTTACCGCCTCACACGTCATGATCGCCATGAGCGTGGGCTACGGGCTGACGCTGATCGCGGCCACCATGGCGGTGCATTATGAGCGGTTCCGGACCTGGTTCTGGGTGGCGGGCACCGCGGCCGCCGGACTCGCGCTGTATTCCTTGGCCGACGTTACACAGAGCATGTTTGGGGAACATTCGGATCTGAACAGCCTGCAAGTTTTCTTCCACGCTCTGGGGAAATCGTTTGAACCGGATCAATATGCAATGCCTGTCTTCGCGGGCATCATTTTGCTCGGCATGTGCGTGGTTTACATCGCCAGCATCCTGTTGCGGCGTGAACGTGCGCCGATGGCTCTGACGCTGGGCATCTTTGCCCTGTTTCCGCTCCATTCCATCATGTCGCACTGGGCCGACAACGAACAACGCGGCCATCTCTTCGGCTACTGGTTTGGGCACGATATGTTCACGCCGCCGTTCACCGGACCGGACGGCAAACTGAGTTACGACGCCAAGTTGCGCGAGGAAATGATGAAGGATCCGGAGAAGGCGAAGTTCATTTATCCGGAAATGACCCGGGACGCCATTCTCTATGGCGGCACCGACCCAGGGCGGTTTTGTCCCACCTACATGATTTTCTGCGAAAGTTTCATCCCGCCGCGCTGCAAGAAGGACACGGACCCGCATTTTGACCGGCGCGACGTTTACATCATCACGCAGAACGCGCTGGCCGACGGCACTTACCTGAATTACATCCGCGCCCACTACAATCGCAGCATGCAGATTGACCCGCCGTTCTTCCAGGAGCTGTTGCGATCCTCCAAAGAGCGCGAACTGAACTACACGACCAACTTCCTCGCCCGCGCCGCCAGCACGCTGTTGGACAAACCCCTGACCCGCCTCGGCGCACGGATCGAAGCCCGCCGCCGCGCGGAAGGGGTCTATCCACCCAAGGAAATCTACATCGCCACACCGGACGATTCGCAGCGTTGTTTCCATCAATATCTCCAGGATGCCCAGCGGCGGCTCCAACTGAATCAACTTCGGCCGGGCGAAGACGTGCGCGTCGTCCGCGATACCCAAGGTGTGGAACGCGTGCAGGTTTCGGGTCAGGTCGCCGTCATGTCCATCAACGGGCTGTTGACCAAGGTGATGTTTGACAAGAATCCGACCAACGAGTTTTACGTGGAGGAGAGTTTTCCGTTGGACTGGATGTATCCGCATCTGACGCCCTCGGGTGTCATCATGAAGATCAACCGCGAGACGCTGCCCACGCTGCCGGAGGAGGTCCTCGAACGCGATCACGCCTTCTGGCGGAAGTATTCCGAGCGGTTGATCGGCGACTGGATCACCTACGACACCAGCGTGAAGGAGATTGTGGAATTTGTGGAGAAAGTCTATTTGCGGCGCGATTTCAGCGGCTTCACCGGCGACCGCAAATTCGTCCGGGATGACCAGGCGCAGAAGGCGTTCTCGAAACTGCGCAGTTCCATCGGCGGCGTCTATGCGTGGCGCATCGGCCCGCAATGTCCGCCGGAATTCCGGCCCAAGACACCCGCCGAGTTTGAACGCATTCGTAAGGAGGCGGATTTCGTCTTCCGCCAGGCCTTCGCGTATTGTCCGTACAGCCCGGAAGCGGTGTTCCGTTACGTGCAGTTACTCACCCAGTTCAACCGCGTGGCCGACGCATTACTTGTGGCCGAGACTTGCCTGAAGTTGGACCCCTACAACGGCCAGGTGATTGACCTGGTGCGGCGGTTGCACGACGCAGTGAAGAACTCCGCGGAGTTCGAAAAGCTGCAGCAGAACCTGGGACAGATGGAGGCCGAGGTACGGAACAACCCCACAAATTTCCAGGCGGCGTTCAACCTGGCCTCGTTCTACATTCAAGCGCAGCAGCCGGGCAATGCCATGGTCGTACTGGATGGCGTTGTGAGCAACCCACAGGTGAACGCCGAGGCGCTCCTGGGCGTGGCCAATATCTACATTCAGATGCAGTCTTGGGCCAAGGTCGAGGCCGCACTGGAACGGCTGGTGCAGGTGGCACCGGAAGCGCCGGAGGCTTGGTACGATCTCGCCAATCTCCGGGTCAGTCTGGGCAAACATCCCGAGAGCATCCAGGCCTTGACCCAGGCGTTGGCTTTGAGCGCCAAACGATTGCAGACCAATCCGAACGCGCGGAATCTGCTGCTGGACGCCCGCACGAACGTCTTCCTGAATCCGTTACGCCCCTTGCCCGAGTTTCAGAGTCTTGTGTCTCCCCGGTGACGCCGGACAACTGCCGAGAGTCGTCACTGCGGGTTCGGGAGTTTGGATATTGCGCGAATCTGCCGCGCTGCCAGCGGATTCCGGTTCCTTCCGCTGCTCTGGGAAGGATGGCTAATGTCAGCCCAACGCCGCAAAATGCCGGTTCTTTGCTTGACCACTGGCGGCAAAGGCTTTATACAGTCATTCCAAGACCGACAATAACTCAAACACCACCCAACCTTATGACACTGACAAAACGCGATTTGGTCATTCGCATCAGCAACGAAACGGGTCTGGTCCAGCAACAGGTTCTGGAAGTGATCCAGAAAACGCTGGATTACATCGCGGAGGCGCTCGCCAAAGGCGACAAGGTGGAGTTGCGCAACTTCGGTGTGTTTGAAGTCAAGGTCCGGAAGGCCCGCGTTGGGCGCAATCCCAACGCGCCGGAAACGGACGTCCCCATCCCCGAACGCTCGGTGGTGAAGTTCAAACCGGGCAAGGAAATGCGGGCGGAAGTGTTGCGCCTGCCTCCTCAACCGCCCGCACCAACGCCCCCGGCGGCGTGAGATGGTTCACAAGCGAGAGGCGCAGGCGGAACTCTGCCGGCGCCTTTTTCATTTCGCTCCCCGATCCCCCAGCTTAAGCTTTGCGGCAATCTATGGAACGATTGCCCGGCTTTCGCGACTTCTATCCCGAACCGCTGCCCCACCAGGACGTGTGGAGTGCGGACGCACGCCAATACATCTTCGCCAAATGGCGCACGGCCGCCCGCTGCTATGGCTTCCGCGAATACGACGGTCCGCCGCTCGAACCGCTGGAGCTTTTCACCACCAAGAGCGGCGATGAAATTGTCGGCCAACTATACAATTTCAAGGACAAGGGCGAGCGCGAGATTGCGCTGCGGCCCGAAATGACTCCCTCGTTGGCCCGCATGGTCGCTGCCCACGCGCGCAACTACCGAAAGCCCATCAAGTGGTTTGCCATCCCGCAACTCTTCCGGTACGAGCGGCAGCAGAAAGGCAGGTTGCGGGAACATTTTCAGTTCAATGCCGATATCATTGGCGAAACCGATCCGGCGGCCGACGCGGAACTCATCGCGCTGCTGATTGATACTTTGCGGCTGTTTGGATTGACCGCGGCGGATTTTGTCATCCGCCTCAGCAGCCGCAACGCCTGGCAGGACTATTTCTCCGCCCGCTGCCACGATCACACCAAGTCCTACGAATTCTTTCAGATTGTGGACAAGCTGGAGCGCGAAGACCTGGCCCGGAGCGACGAGAAGCTCAAGGCCCTGGGTTTTTCGGTGGCGGACGTGAACCGGTTCATCGAAGCCGGCGAACCCACGCTGGAACTGCGAGCCATCCTGGAAAACCTGGCCGCCCGTGGCCTGGCCGATTTCGTGAAGGTGGATTATCACGTCATCCGTGGACTTGCCTATTACACCGGGCCGGTGTTCGAAGCGTTTGATCGCAAGGGGGAGTTCCGGGCCATCGCGGGCGGCGGACGCTATGACAACCTCGTGAAACTCATCAGCGGCGGCAAAGTGGATTTACCCGCGCTGGGCTTCGGCTTCGGTGACGTCGTTCTGTTGGAACTGCTTAAAGCCCGCGGGCTGCTGACCAGTTTCGATTCGCCAGTGGAGGTATTCGTGCTCATCGAAGACGAAGACCTGCGGGCCGATTCGCTCAAGCTGGTGCAAGCACTGCGCACCGCCGGCCTCGCCGTCGAATACCCGCTCACCCGCACCAAACCCGACAAGCAATTCAAGCGCGCACAGGAACTAAAGGCCAGGCACACCGCGAAAGTGGAAGCCGACTCACAAGTACGGATTCGGAATCTGGAGACGCGCCAGGAAACCGTCGCGCTCCTGGCGGAAGCAGCCATCCATCTCAAGCGATAAACTGCCGGATAACTGGCTGCGTCGGGAGCGTCTGGCGCTTCAAACGAGACGAGGAAACAAGTCGTCCCTTCCAGGCACAAAACCTGACGTTCACCAGGCAGAAATCCGGATTACTCCGGTTTTTCCGCCGCAGTGGTGGTGGCCGCCTTGTTTTTGGTTTGTTTCTCCTTCACCAGCGTGGCGCCCTTGCCAATCCGCTTGCGAAGATAAGTCAGTTTGGCCCGGCGCACCGAACCGCTGCGTTCGACCTCGATCTTGTCCACGCGCGGTGAGTGCAGGGGAAACACCCGCTCGACGCCTTCGCCGTAGCTGATGCGGCGGACGGTAAAAGTCTCGTTAAGACCGCGACCACGTTTGCCGATTACCACCCCGGCGAACACCTGGATGCGCTCTTTATCGCCTTCAACGACTTTGGTATGCACGCGGACGCTGTCGCCCACGCCAAAGTTCGCGTCGTCCTTGCGAAACTGTTCCGATTCAATTCTGTCCAACAATGCCTGGTTCATAAAATTAGTCTTTTCATGGCTGTCAGTTGGCCTGGCCAGAGCATCTGGTCATTGGTCATCCGCCACTTTTCAGCCCAGTAAATCTGGTCTTCGTTGCTTCGTGCGCAGTCGTGCTTCGTGCGCCCGCCACTTGGCGATCTCGGCGTGGTTGCCGGAGAGCAACACTTCCGGCACCTTCATCCCGCGAAACTCCGCGGGCCGCGTATATTGCGGATACTCCAACAACCCCCGGCTGAATGATTCGTCCAAGGCGCTCGCTTCATCGCCCAACACACCCGGTATCAAGCGCGCCAAGGCATCAATCACGACCATCGCCGGCAGCGCCCCGTTGGTCAGCACGTAATCGCCAATGGACAATTCATCATCCGCCAGATGCGCCCGTACTCGTTCATCGAACCCTTCATAATGTCCCGTCACCAGGATCAAATGCTCAACGTGCGCCAACTCCGAGGCAATCGCCTGGTTGAATTGACGTCCGGTTGGTGACAACAACACCACGCGGGCGCCTTGCCCGGCCAAATGTTCCACCGCTTCAAAGATCGGTTCCGGCTTGAGCAACATCCCCGGCCCCCCGCCAAACGGGCGGTCGTCCACGCTCTTGTGCCGGTCATGCGCATGGTCCCGGAGATTGTGGATTTGCAGTTCCAACAAGCCCGCCTGCCGTGCCCGCCTGATGATGCTCTCATCAAGCGGTCCCGCGAACATCGCGGGGAATAGCGTGAGCACGTCAATTTTCATGGCCGTAAGGCGCAAGGCGGCAGAGCCAACGCGGTGCGTCAACGCCCAAACACCCGATTACCCATTCCGCCGGACCGGCGCGTCCTCGACTATCTCCAGCGAGCACCGGACTCCCTTCTTCGCACTGCCCGCCAGAAGCAGTGAACGAAGGGCGTTGATGGTCATGCCCTGCCGGCCAATGATCTTGCCAACATCGTCCGGATGCAGCCGGAGCTCATACACCGTCGTGCCTTCGCGCTCGACCGGTGTAATGGTTACGGCGTCGGTATGCTGCACCAACCCCTTAACCACGTATTCCAAAAAGGCCTGCATGGCCGCAGAATCAAACGGAGACAGTTGCCGCCGCCGCTTTGCGCGCCTGCTTGATGAAGCTGGCGACCGTCTCACTCGGCTGCGCCCCCTGGTTGAGCCAGTACGTGGCGCGCTCCAGGTCGAAATTCACCTTGTCACTCTTCTTGCGCGGCCAGTAGGTGCCGAGTTCCTCGATGAACTTGCCATCGCGCGGACTGCGGCTGTCGGCTACAACAATGCGAAACACCGGCGCGTTCTTTGCGCCGATGCGTTTCATGCGGATTCGAACTGCCATAAAATGTTCCTGATCCGGGAATGACAAACCATTATGCCACCCACCGGCAAAGCGTTCCCAAAATTGGGAGGCAGAGACTAGTCATGCCCTTCCGGGTTGGCAAGTATCATTTCGACACCCATTTTGCCTGCAAAGCGACTTGCCCCGCCGCCCCGTCAATGCTCTGCTGACAGGAAAGCTTGTGACCGTGCCGACCATCAGTCAGTTGACTCCGTCTGGGAATCTGAAAGCCAGCCAGTTGGGGCTTTGGGAGGAGATTCCGAATTCACCACCCCGCCCGCGCGATCTGCTCACTGAACTGGCCGAGTTTCGGGAGTTCGGCGAAGCCACGCGCCGGATCGTGACTCGATTCCAACAACTCGACGGCTCGCCGGGCGAGACCCCCGCTTTCGTCAACGAGTTCTGGACCGCCCGGCAACGCCAGGCGAATTCGCTGCACGAAGTCTCCTACCGCGCCTGCTTCAAACCGCAGTTGCCGCGTTTCTTCATTGAACGGCTCACCCAACCTGGCGAGGTGGTTTACGATCCATTCATGGGCCGGGGCACCACGCCGATTGAAGCCGCGCTGCTGGGCCGCGTTCCCTACGGCAACGACATCAATCCGCTGAGTCTCACCTTCACGCGACCACGCCTGCGTCCGCCCCCGCTGGATGCCGTCCACGCCCGGCTGCGGGAGCTGGATCTGGCCGACCATGATGACCTCCCGGAGGAACTGCTCGTGTTCTATCACCTGGACACGCTCCGCGAGATTTGCGCGCTCAAGAAGTATTTTCAAAAACGTTGCGCCACGGGAGTGCCGGTCTCCGACCCGGCTCGTCTTGGCAATATCCCCCAACCCGCCGGTCCGGAAACCGGCGAAGTCCTTGATGAAGTGGACGACTGGATTCGCATGGTGGCGCTCAACCGGCTGACCGGCCATTCGTCCGGTTTCTTCTCCGTCTATACGCTGCCACCAAACCAGGCCGTTTCCGTTCAATCGCAACGTAAGATCAACGAGAAACGCGACCAGACCCCGCCGCGCCGTGATGTCGTAAAAGTCATTCTCAAAAAATCAAAGCAACTCCTCGGTGACGTGACGGCCCAGGTGCGGCAGACCTTACATCGTGTGGCGCCAGCGGCGCGGTTGCTGAACACGGCCGCTGATCGCACGCACGAACTGCCCGCTGAATCCGTCTCGCTCGCGGTCACCTCGCCGCCGTTTCTCGACGTGGTGCAATACGCTGCGGACAACTGGCTGCGTTGCTGGTTTCTCGGCATTGATCCGCAGGCGGTGCCGCTTACCGTTCCGAAGAAACTCGAAGCGTGGCGGGAGGCCATGACCCGCGTCCTTCGAGAGTTGCATCGGGTCCTGAAGCGGGGCGGACATCTGGCGTTCGAGGTCGGAGAGGTCCACGGCGGCAAGACCAAACTTGAAGAACACGTCCTCCCCTGCGGCGTCGCCGCGGGGCTGGACCCGGTGCTGGTGCTCATCAATGACCAGGAATTTACCAAGACCGCCAATTGTTGGGGCGTGGATAACATGAGCAAGGGCACGAACACGAACCGCATCGTCCTGTTTCGCAAACCATGAATCGGCGAGGCAGACGACAGATCAGCAACGCGATGAAACCAACTCATTCCCCTGCCAATCGCTCCCCTGCCCTTTGCTCTGTCCTCGTCGGGCTGGGAATTCTGTTGACCATCCCCGGTTCTACAACTGCCGCCACCAACTCCCCTTCCATCGCCGCGCTTGCCGAACTTACCAAGCCCGCCGGGAAGATTCCGTTCAAAGTCGTCATCCTCGCCACCACGCAACAGCGCATCATTGACTTCGACACCAATAATCCCGCCCACGTCGCGCTGCACACCAAGCTCACCGCCGCGGCCAGCGCCGCCGCCGTGGCCGCCCGCACGGCGGGTCTGTTCTCCGCGCGGGCCAATGAAGCCGGCAATTACATGGAGGGCTTCGTGAAGACCGCCTTGCAGGAAGCCGGGTTGGAGGTCCGCACGCCGGTGACCACGACCGGAAACGCCCGCAGCACCGGCTATCCCGATCTGGAGATTCACGGTCCCGTGCCATGTTACCTCGAGTTGAAGACCTACAGCGCCACCACCGCCAACACCACCCAGCGATCCTTCTACTACTCCCCATCCGAAACACCAAAAGTCACGCGCGACGCCCTACACCTGCTGCTGGCCTATCAATTGGAGCGAACCGAACGTGACGGCAGAACGGCCTTCATCCCCGTGACTTGGAAGCTCCTCACGCTCGAAGACCTGGCCGTGGACTTGAAATTCGAGTTCAACCAAAGCAATCGCGGGCTCTACGGGAAAGAAGCGGCGCACTCCTTGTTGGGTGAAGGGAACGCCAATTGAACTCCAAACGCTGGCGCGAGGTCCAAGCGCGGTTGTGCGGCGCGAAGCGTTTGGAGTGCGTGCGTGTTCACCGCCGCTCTTGGGCCGGCGCGGAGACGATGAGGCTGGCGGCTGCGACAGGAATTACGCACAGGGAAGCGGTGCTGAAGTCACCGCACTCCAGACGCTTCGCGAGGTCCAGTCGTCCCGGTGCCGCGCGAAGCGTTTGGAGTGCGTGTGTGTTCACCGCCGCTTTCTGGCAGGCGTGGAGACGGAGAACGGCGCTCCGGTGGGTTCGCTTTGTGGCGGGTGCCGAGGGTATTGCGAGAGGCCGGGCAGGACGAAACAGGGGCGTTCTGGAAGTAATTCCAGACGCCCCAAGGAGTTTTGCAGAGCGACCGTTACGGCAACGCGTGACCGGGGAGAGCGCCGACGTTAGGACAAGTCACGGCGGGCGCGGTGCCGATGGTTGCGGCAAAGTCGTAAGCGAGACCTCCGACCGGGCAGGTGGGCAAAATGCCACCGCGCAGGTAAGTGGCCACTTCATCGGGGTCGGGTGCGGCATTGCTTCCCTGGCCGCTCTCCAACGCCCACTGCTGCAAGGCGCTGTCGAGTTGACGCAGGTTGTTGAGGCAGGCATCCATCTGGGAGGTACTCCGCGCCTTGACAAAATTCGGCACGGCGATGGCCGCCAGCAGGCCAATGATGGCCACCACGATCATGATTTCCACGAGCGTGAAGCCGGCCCGTGGGTTTGAATTTACTTTCATAACTTTCACCTTACTCCTGTGTTTCCTGGCGCGGCGTAAACCAGCAGCAGGCGGGTTATTATAATTGCGATATTCGTTTACTAATTGCCCACTGCCACCGCACACGAAAGTTAAGCACCATGAGTGCCAGTGTCGGGAGTGACCGCATATCGGAGCCAACGTAACGCCGGTTTTCCAACCGGCATACGCCGACTGGAACATCGGCGTTACCGACGGGCAGCTACCGGAAAGCGGTGCTGAAGTCACCGCACTCCAAACGCTCCGCGAATCCCTGGCGACACGGTGCCGCGCGAAGCGTCTGGAGTGCGGCGCGTTTACCGCCGCTCTTTCGCAGGCGCGGGGGCGATGAGGCTGGCGGTTGGGGCATGATTTGCGCGCAGCAAAGCGGTGCTGAAGTCACCGCACTCCAGACGCTCCGTGAATCCCTGGCGACCCGGTGCTGCGCGGAGCGCCGACATTCTTGTCGGCGTTTTTCGGGTAACGCGCGGACAGGAATGTCCGCGCTCCTGGCCGCGTTTGGACTTTCCTCTGAACAAGCAAAAAAAGGCCCGAAGCAAAGCTTCGGGCCTGTGGGTTAAATCAGTCCGTTTAACTTACGGAAGCACATGCTCGGGAGCAGTGCCGACATTCGGGCAAGTCGGATTGCTGGTCAGGTCGGCAGGCAACTCAATGGCACCACCTTGTGGACATTCCGGAATTTGGCCGCCCTTGATGTAATCCGCAATGGCTGCGGAAGCACCACTCGGGTCCGCGCTGTCTCCCTGTCCGGTTTCGAGCGCCCACTGTTGGATGGCGCTGTCCACCTGGCGCATGTTGTTGATGCAAGCATTGGCCTGTGAGGTATTACGAGCGCGCACGAAGTTGGGAATCGCGATCGCGGCGAGGAGGCCGATGATGGCCACGACGATCATGATTTCCACCAGGGTGAAGCCCGCTTTACGGGAGGTATTGATCTTCATATTTAACTGCCTTTCTGCGTTTCTGTTTACGGCGTGAACTACGCAGCAGGCGGGTTACGATGATTGCGTTCTTTGTTCACTGATTGCCTGCTGCAACCGCAGGTCTGGCTTTAGCAGCCGAGATGCCAAGTCCGGTCGTCCCGGAAGCCGCGCCGCCTGCCCCACCAGCGGACGAGCCGACGGGAAAGTCGGCGTTACGCAGTTGTAGCGCCGGTTTTCCAACCGGCGAGCGGCAAGCCGACGGGAAAGTCGGCGTTACACTCTCGCGTTGGATACCAATCGAAACAAAAAGGCCCGGACATGCGTCCGGGCCGTCGCTTTGAGAATGGTGTTTCCGTGCCTATGGAGCGCCCAATACATGCGGCGGCGTGCTGTCCGCATTGGCGCAGGTGACGCTGGGATTTGACCCCACCGTCCCGCCCAAAACGTAAGGGGTATTGCCCGAAGGGCACTTGGGCATTTGAAGTCCTTTGATGTAATCCTTCACATTGTCGTCAGTGACAGGGTCCGAGTCCTTCTTGTTGTTTTCCAGCGCCCATTGCTGGATGCCGCTGTCTATCTGCCGCATGTTGTTGATGCATGCATTGGCCTGGGCCGTATTGCGGGCCTTCACGAAGTTGGGAATCGCGATCGCGGCGAGGAGGCCGATGATGGCCACCACGATCATGATTTCCACCAGCGTAAAGCCCGCCTGCGTGGGTTTTGGTATTTTCATAACTGTGCTGTGGTTTGGTACGGCGTGAACCCCGGCGTCGGGCGGTTATGATTAGTACTAAAGGCTCACTTATTGCCCGGCGCCAACCGCATCATTAGCGTAAACCCTGACCGGGTGGAATCAACGTCCAAGAGGAGGATGGACCCGCAATTGATACCCGATGCTCCTCCGTAGAATAGCGGAAGGCATCTTTTTCGAACGCCCCTCAACCGCCCGTGGCGGGTGCCGCGAGAACTGTCCACTTTCCAAGCAGTTGTAGAGAATCTGGACAGTCAAATCCGGTGGACCGCCGGACCGCCGCCGCCAATGAAACCCGGCGGGTGGAAGGCAGTCTTGACGCGTTAACCGTTTGAACTGTAGCCGGCGAGGTGACGAGGCGGAGGCCATGGGAAGAGTCGCGCGTGGACTCCGCCTCCTAACGTCGGCGGCTACGCCGCGTTCATGTTTTTATAGGTTGGTTAGCACCCGATTTGCCGGTGTGGGACAACCACTTCCAGCGGACTCACTTCATCGCGCTGGTTCCGCCGGTTCATACACGGAGCGCAGCTTGATCCCGCGGAAGGCCGAGCTCGTGGACCACGAGGCAATGCCGAACGGTTTGGAAAGTTCGATATCGCCAAAGCGCAGGGACAGCTTGCGGCCCGTGGTGATGAGGTCCACGGCCTTCTTCTGCTCGATCCACGCTTCGATGCGATGCTCGGTCACGCGCAGGCGCACTTGGTACCAGCGACCGTTCTCGAAGTTGATAAACGTCGTGGTTTCGTTTTCCGACGCATCCGCCCCGTCCACGTTGGAAATGCCCACAAGAGACCCGCCCCAGCCGCCGATGATGAGGCTGCAAAAGGAATCCTGCACGGGAAAGGTCAGCCCGCAGAAGAAATCCGAGCCGGCCACGCGCATGGCTTCAAAGGACAACTCGTAGTTCACCTTGGGGAAATCATTGGTGTAATTGACGCCCACAAACGGATCGGCCTGCCAGAAAACCATCACACCTTTCCGGACTTCCACGCTGCCGCCACTTTCAAACGGCGTGAGTTTCCAGCCGGCGAGGGATTTGCCGTCGAAGAGATCGCGCCAGCCCTCGCCTTCGACGGACGCCAGCGGTTGAGCGGCCGCGCGGGTCAGCATTTCATCTTCGGGGACGGATCGTTCACGGACAACCGCCACCACTTCGCCGCGCGGCTCAACTCCCGCGGGTTGCAGCCGCGACGATTCACAACCGGACAGCATAACCACCGTCAGCGCACCGCCAACGGTCAAAGCGAAAATGTTATTCTTCATGAAGAAGAGAATTAACCAGACGGCGGAAAAATGCACGGCTGGAAATTCACCCGCGGGCCGGCTTCATTCGATGCCCACAAAGTGCATCCCAAACTTGATCCACAGGGGAATCGTCACCAACCCGACGGCTGAAGTCCCGATCACAACGCGCAGGGCGGTCGGCGGATCGCCGTGGTAATGGCGCGCCATGATAATGGGAAACACCGCCGCCGGCATGGCGGCTTCCAACACCATTACGCGCTTCAATTCGAGCGAACCCGGCAGGTATTTCGCGAGCAGCAGGAACAGCACGGGCAACACACCGATGCGCAACAACACCGCCGTCCCGATCACGCGCCAGCCCGAGGCGGAATGAAATTCGTGCAGATGGTCGGCGACAATCGCGCCGATGAGAATGAGCGCCATGGGAATCGCGCATTGCCCCAGCCAATGGACGGCGGTGATGACAACTTGCGGCACGTGCGTGTGCCAACCCAAGGCGTTCAGCACGACGGCCAGCACGATGGCAATGAGCGGGGCGTTGAAGATGCGCCGCCAGTCGCGGCCCAGGCTGCCGCCCGTCAGCAGCATCACGCCCAGCGTCCAAAGCCCCAGCTCGACGCCCACGTTGTGGACGAAGAGCACGCCGGCGGTTTCCTTGTCGAACAGCAGCAAGGCCAGTGGCAGGGGCACGTAGCCATAATTGTACATGCCCACGCTGACGGCGAACGTGCGTTGCGCCCGGCGCTCGATCAAACCGTGCAAGCGGCGCGAGGCGAGCGCGAGCACCACTCCCAGCGCCACGGTGCCAAAGCCCACCAGTGGCGCGAGCAGCAGGTTGCTCAACTTCGAGAGCGCAGGATTGCCAATGGCGGCATCGAGAATCAGGCACGGGAGCAGCAGGTTGACATTGACGCGCAACAGGCTCTGGTCGGCCTCCTCGGTCAACCAGTTTAGCTTGCGAATCATCAGTCCAACCGCGGCGATGCCGAACACCGGCACCACCGCGCTCAGGACCGTGGAAAACTCATTCATGCCGCGCAGAGCAAGTGACAGAAAGCAGTGTCGCGGTCAACGCGCTTCAGCGCCCAGGAAATGATCCAGCACCACTTCCGTCTCGATTTGTTGAATCGCGCGCAGCAAATGGACCTGGCTCGACGCAGCCGGCAGACTCGCCGCGGCCTCGCACGCGTCCACGAAGGCAAAAGGATCCCATCTTCCTTCAGGAATCACTTGCGAGATCAATGCTTGCTGGCCCTTGGATTCCAGCAAATCCGCCACGCGACGGGCCAGTTCCGGGAAGCATGGATGTTGGCCCACACGCCGCCACCAATATTTTGAGTTCCAATAATCCGGCTCGCGCCGGTGCATGATCGCGTGAACCAGACTGCCATCCGGGGTTTCGATGCCCTGTGAAATGGTGTGCGAAGCGTCCAGGTGGTCGTGCCACAAGAGAATCAATGCGCGGACGAGTTGCTGCGTCGCCGGTGGGAGCTTCGAGCCGGCGGTGACGCCGGCCATCGCTTTCTCCAGTTCCTTCGCGGACTGTACCCCGTCTCGGGGTCCCCGGCCAAGCTCCGCCGGTTGGGGCGTGTTGAGCAGTTGTTTAAGTTCGGCTGACACAGATTCGAACATGGAGGTGAGTTTAGCCGACCGGATTTTGCGAACCAAGAATTCCTGCGAACAAACCCTGACCAGAATTGTCCATTTAGCGTTCGATGAGTGACACGCGGCGCTTGCACTAACGGCTGGCACCGACAAAACTTACCCGACACGCGAATAATGGCAGAGTCACAAATACAAACAGGCGCAGCATGGCAGCGGCGGCGAACCCACCGTTGGTTGGTCGCCATGTTTACGCTGGCGGTTTTTTGGTGCGGCACGATCCGAGTCCCGGGCATCGGCTTTTCCACCAGCCTGGATCGGAACACCGTGTTGGTGGGCGAAACGGTAGCGTTGACGCTTCAATTTGAGGGCGGCGGGCCGCGCACCATGCCGGTGATTCCGCAAGTGCCCGGCCTGCAGGTCGGCCCCGGTACGGCCACAAGCATCAACACCACCCGCGACCTCGATGGCAATGCCACCACTATTCACACCTACACCATCAATCTGATCGCCAGCCAGGCCGGCGATTTTGTCATTCCGGCAATCACCGCAGAAGTCGGCGGACAACGGCTGACGAGCCAGCCCTTGCGTTTGACCGTGCGGCAAAGCGACCCCGTCGCGCCGCCCGAACAGTTGGCGGATCAAATGGCCTTCCTGTGGCTCAACCTGCCGAAGCCGGAAATTTATGTCGGTGAAGTGGTCGTGGCCGAACTGCGCCTCTATGTGCGGAGCGGCGTCGGCAATGTATCCGACTTGCAGCTCCCTTCGCTGAACGGCGAAGGTTACAACGCGGGTCAGGTGGTGCCGGGCAAACAATATCAGCGCCGGGTGGGAAACACGCCATTCAGTGTCGTGCCGTTCCAGTTCACCCTCATGCCCGTGAAAGGCGGGCTGCTGACCATCGGCCCGGCCACCGGCAGCGTCGTGGCGCTCTTCGGACCGACCGATTTTTTCGGACGCCACACCCAGCGCCGCCAGATTCAGCTTTCACTCGAACGCCAGACTTTCCAGGCCATTTCGCTTCCCGCGCAGAATGTTCCGCGCGATTTCATCGGCGCGGTCGGCAACTACACGCTGACAGTCAACGCGGGCCCGACCAATGTCGCCACGGGCGATCCCATCACCGTGCGGATTCAGATTGCCGGACGGGGCGCGCTGCAGGCCCTCACCCTGCCGGAGCAAAGCGCGTGGCGCGACTTTAAGATTTATCCGCCCAGCGCCGCGGTGGAAACCAGCGACCCGCTCGGCGTGCAGGGCAAGAAAACCTTTGAACAAATCGTCTCGCCGCAAAGCACGGACATCAAGGAACTGCCGCCGTTTTCATTTTCATTTTTTGATCCCGACGCAAAGGTGTATCGCACGCTCACGCAACCCGCCATGAAGCTGGTCGTGCGCCCTGGCGGCACCGCGCCCGCGCCCGTCATCGCCGCGGGTGGCAATGCCTCGGGGGATGAAGCGCCGGCGCCGCGAGACATTGTCCCTATCAAACCCCATCTGGGGAGCGTCATGCCCGCCAGCGCGCCGCTCCTGCAACAACCGTGGTTTCTGGCGCTGCAATGTGTGCCCTTGCTGGCCTGGCTCGGGGTGCTGGGCTGGCGCAAACGCAGTGACGCGCTGGCCAACAATCCGCGCAAGCGGCGCGAGCGGCAGGTGGCGCAAGTGGTTCGTGAGGGAATGGAAAATCTGCGCCGGCTGGCGGCTTCAAAGAACTCCGATGATTTCTTTGCTGTGCTGTTCCGCCTGCTCCAGGAGCAACTCGGGGAGCGGCTGGATTGCCCGGCCTCGTCCATCACGGAGGCGGTGATTGATGAAAAGCTGCGCCCGCGCGGCATCGCCGAGTCCACCGCCGCCACGCTTCACGAATTGTTTCAAACCTGCAACCTCGCCCGCTATGCACCGGTGCAGAGCACGCAGGAACTGACGGCGTTGATCGGCAAACTTGAAACCGCGTTGCGCGAAGTGCGGGGGATCAAACCATGAGGAATTGGGCAACGAATTGTCTGGCCTTGAGGTTTCCGCGGCGAAATATCCCCACCCCTGCCCCGTGGCCGGAGTGCCGGTCTGTGACCGGTTTTTCGGCTCCCACACATCCAAAGCGGGTCGCAGACCGGCGCTCCGATCTGCCGGCGCTCCGTGCGAAACTGGACATCTTCATTTCAGCCTTCGGGCGCTGTGCCGTGCTCTCCGGCTTATTACTGCTGGTCGCGCTCTCCTCGTTGGCAACTACGCCGGCCGCCGCCGATGCCTTCGATGCCGCGAACCGGCTTTACGAGCAGGGCAATTACAAGGAGGCCGCGGCCGCTTACGAACAGATGCTCGCCGCCGGTCAAACGTCGCCGGCGGTGTATTTCAACCTCGGCAATGCTCTGTTCAAGTCCGGTCTGATTGGCCGCGCCATCGCCACCTATCGCCACACGGAACAACTGACGCCGCGCGATCCCGACTTGCGCGCCAACCTCCGCTTCGCCCGCAATCAGGTTCAGGGGCCGACTCTGCGCGATCCTCTGTGGCAGCGCCTGCTCACACAACTCAGCCTGGACGAGTGGGCCCGTCTCAGCGCGGTTTCGATCTGGCTCACGTTCGGCTTGTTGACGATCCGCCAATTGCGTCCGTCGTGGAAACGATCGTTGCGCAATTGGACGCTGTTTTCGGGACTTGCATCACTGTTGCTGCTGGCCTGTCTGACGTTCGCTTGGCTTGGCCAGACGCGGCTGCAAACCGCCATCATCGTCACGAGCGAAACCAGTCTGCGCGCCAGTCCGTTTGAAGAATCGCAAAGTGTCTTCACCGCCAACGACGGCGCGGAGTTGCGGGTGCTCGATCAGAAAGATGACTGGCTGCAACTCACGGACGGCGACCGCCGGATCGGATGGGTCAAACGGGACGCGGTGATTGTGTGGCCGCACGCGGGTTAGCATGAACCCCGCGCGAAGTCGCTCCGATTCCCGCAGAGTTTCGCTTGTCAATTTCGTATCCGCCATGTTCCCTGTGGGCAGATATGGATGCCACTTCGCTACTTCATGGTCGGACGGCTTCGCGCAAACTGCTTTTGCACTTCATTCCCCTGCTCTGCTTCGGCGCGATGCTGATGGCGGCAACCGAACCCCAGCCCATCTTCAATGGCCATTCCCTCGCCGGCTGGGTGCAACGGGGCGGTCAGGCGGATTACCGGGTGGAAGACGGCTGTATTGTCGGCACGACGGTGGTCGGCACCCCCAACAGCTTTCTTTGCACCGAAAAAGATTACGGTGATTTTGTGCTGGAACTGGAGGTTAAGTCCGATCCGCGGCTCAATTCCGGCATCCAGTTTCGCAGCCAGCACTTCCCCCGCCCGACGACGTTTCAACACGGCACAAAAACCCTCAACATCCCCGGCGGTCGGGTGCATGGCTATCAGGCCGAAGTGGACAGCAATCCCAATCGCCGGTGGAGCGGCGGAATCTATGATGAAGGCCGCCGCGCGTGGTTGCAGAATCTCACCGACCAGCCCGCCGCGCAGGCTGCTTTCAAATTCGGCGATTGGAATCAGTATCGCATCGCGTGCGAAGGCGGCTCCTTGCGGACCTGGGTCAACGGTGTGTCAACAGCGGATTATTTGGATGCCACCACGTTGAGCGGATTCATCGGTCTGCAAGTTCATTCCAGCAAGCAGGCGGACATGCAGGTGCGCTTCCGGAACATCAAGGTCGAGGACTTGGGTCGCAGTGAATGGAAACCTCTATGGGACGGCAAGACGCTCAATGGCTGGCGCGTCATTGGCCAAGGCAACTGGAAGATCGCCGACGGCATGATTCACGCGACACAATCGAAGGAGGAAAAAGAGTTTGGGCATTTGGTAACTGACAGGATTTACTCGGACTTCGTGGTGCGCCTGAAATATAAGGCGATCAAGGGCAACAGCGGATTGTACTTTCGCGTCGAGGAAAAGGGTTTCAGCGGCGTATCCGGCTTTCAGGCGGAAATTGATGCGGAGAAGGATGCCGGCGGGCTTTACGAAACGAATGGCCGGGCGTGGGTCAGCCAGCCCAAACCCGAGGACGTGCAGAAGTGGTTTCGCCCGCAGGAATGGAACGTGATGACCGTCTTCGCACAGGGCCGGCGCATTGCGGTGGACGTGAACGGCTATCGCACCGCGGAGCTGCTGGACGATCCAGGCCGCACCGAAGGCCGGCTGGCGTTGCAGGTCCATGGCAGCCAGGACTGCGAATTGTTTTTCAAAGATATTGAGATTCTGGAGAAAGTCCGTTAATCAACTCCCATAAGCCATGAACCACCCAATCTTGAAACTCGCCCACGTGCCGCTGCTTGGTTCGGCTTTGCTGCTGACCGCCTGCGCCCAACCCGCCGCAAATTCCGGCGGTCAAGCCGGGGTGCAGATCACCAAACTTGACGACCGGCTGCGCGTTGAAATCAACGATCAGTTATTCACTGAATACCGCTTCCAGGGCGTGCCGCGGCCATTTTGCTACCCGGTCCTGGGACCGGGCGCGGCACCGATGACCCGCAACTGGCCGATGAAGGAAGCGCCCGCCGAAGACCGGGATCATCCGCATCATCGCTCGCTGTGGTTCACGCATGGCGCGGTGAACGGACATGATTTCTGGAGCGAGGCCAGGGATTTTGGGAAGATTGTCCATGACGATTTTATTGAAATTAAATCCGGCCGGGACGTGGGCGTGATCCGCTCGAAGAACAAATGGGTGGCGAAGAATGGCGATGTGATCTGCACGGACGAGTTGACGATCCGCATTTACAACCGGCCCGCCAATGAGCGCGTGCTCGATTACGACATCACCATTCGCGCTTCCAACGGCGAGGTGACGTTGGGCGACACGAAGGAAGGTTCCATGGCCATCCGGCTCAACGAAACCATGCGGCTCAAGCACAACAAGGAGAACGCCGGCAAACCCACGGGCACCATCGTCAACAGCGAAGGCGTCCGTGATGGCGCCACCTGGGGCAAGCGCGCCGCGTGGTGCGACTATTACGGCCCGGTGGAAGGACGGATTCTCGGCGTCGCCATTTTTGATCATCCGCAAAATCCGCGGCACCCCACCTGGTGGCACGTGCGCGACTATGGTTTGTTCGCCGCCAATCCATTTGGACGGCATGATTTCGAGCGCCTGCCGGACAAGAACGCCGGCAATCTCATCGTGCCCGCCGGTCAGAGCGTCACATTCCGCTACCGTTTTTATTTCCACGAAGGCGATGAGCAGCAGGCCCAAGTCGCCGCCCGCTATGCCGATTACATCAAATCCGTTCCGCAAAAATCCAAATAAACTGCGCCCCGTTCACGTCAACCACTCAACATTATGAAAAGCATGGATCGCCGAACCTTCCTCAAAACCTCCGTTCTCACCGCCGCCTCCCTGAGCACCGCGGCATCCTGGAGCCGCGTCACCGCTCAATCCGCGAATGTGCGAGTGCGTGGGGCCAACGAAGACATCCGCGTCGCTGTGGCGGGCTTTGGCGGACGCGGCAAGAGCCACATCGGCGGCTTTCGCGAACTCAAAGGCGTGCGTGTCGTGGCGCTGTGCGATGCGGACCAAAACGTGTTGGACAAAGGCGTAAAGGAGTTTAAGGACCGTGGCGAAGATATCCAGGGCTACACCGACATCCGCAAGTTGCTGGAGAGTCCGGACATTGACGCGGTGGGGTTCGCCACGCCGAATCACTGGCACGCGCTGGGCGCCATCTGGGCGGCGCAGGCGGGCAAGGATTCCTACGTCGAGAAACCGCTGTCGCACAACGTCTGGGAAGGCCGTCAAACTGTCGAGGCCGCGCGCAAATACAACCGCATCATCCAGACCGGTTCACAATGTCGTTCCAGCCGCGGCCTGCAGGAAGCCATCGCGTGGATTCAAGCCGGCAACCTCGGCAAGATCATCCGCGCCCGCGGGCTCTGTTACAAACGCCGCGCCAGCATCGGCAAGGCGGACAAGCCCTTGGAGATTCCCTCCTCGATTGACTACGACCTGTGGTGCGGTCCGGCGCCGAAAGAACCGCTGATGCGCAAACGGCTGCATTACGATTGGCACTGGGTCTGGCCCACTGGCAACGGCGATCTCGGCAACCAGGGCGTCCATCAGGTGGACATCGCCCGCTGGGTGCTGGGCGAAAACGCATTGGCGCCAGTGACGTTGAGCATTGGCGGTAGACTCGGTTATGAAGACGACGGCACCACGCCCAACACGCAAATCGTTTATCATGGCTACGCGAAAGCCCCGTTGTTGTTCGAGGTGCGCGGACTGCCCATCAGCAACTCCAACGAGAAAATGGACAACTACCGCGGCGCGGGCGTGGGCGTGGTCATTGACTGCGAAGGCGGCTACGTGGTCAATCCGAGCTACACCCGGGCCATCGCTTATGACAAAGAAGGCAACGAAATCAAGCGTTGGGATGGCGGCGGCAACCATTTCGAAAACTTCATCAACGCCGTGCGCAGCCGCAAGCCCACCGATCTGACGGCGGAAGCCGAGGAGGGCCATATCTCTGCCGCGCTTTGCCATACCGCCAACGTTTCCTACCAACTGGGAAAACAACTTCCGCCCGAAGCGATTCGCGACGGGGTAAAGAACAATTCCGAACTGGGCGAAGCCCTGGGCCGCATGGAGGAACATCTGGCCGCCAATAATGTGGACCTGAAGAAAACGCCCGCCACCCTCGGCGCGCTGCTGAAAATTGATCCCAAGACCGAACGCGCCACCGGCAATCGTGCCGCGAACCGCATGCTCACGCGCGATTACCGCAAACCGTTTGTGGTGCCGGCGAGGGTGTAGGTTGCGCGCTTCGTGCGAGCCTAAATCGCGAAAACATGATCTCCACTGGTTCCTCTCGAACCATGAAATCGCGCATCGTTGCGGACGGGGAGACAAGGTTGAGCCGGAGTCCGGAATTTCGGTTTCGCTCGCGCAAGCTGCGCGAATCCGTCCGTGCGCGGCATGCAAAGGAGTTGGCGGAGGCGGGTTTCCTTCGCCGACTCGTCTTGCACTGGCGCATCGTCGCGGAATATCGGCGAGAGCGACGGAAAGTTCAGCCTTCAGCACAATCGCTTTACATCAATCAGGCTTTGGCCGGGAAACATTGAAACTCCTGCCCACGCAACCGGGCACTGCTAAACCTCCACCCCTTCGGCTTTCGGCACGGTTGAGCTTTCACCGGATTGCTCTCGATGTAGCGAATGGCTTTCCGTGCTTGCGCCTCATCGCGCATAAACGTGTCCCAGTATTCGCGTTCCCAGCGTAGCGATGGGAGCGCCGCTCCCCGAGCCGGCGCGTTGTTCAGACTTCGCATCGCGCCGGGTCGGAGACCGGCGCTCCGGGGACTACGCCTTTGCGACCAACTGCCGCAACACATACGGCAGGATTCCGCCGTGCTGGTAATAATCAATCTCGATGGGTGTATCAATGCGGCAGCGCACGGCCACTTCTTCGGATGTTCCGTCCTTGCGGGTGATGCGGAGGGCAAGGTCCTGCTGCGGTTTGATTCCCGCCGTTAGACCGACGATGTCGTAGGTTTCCGTGCCGTCGAGTTTCAGCGATTGCGCGGTGGTTCCATCCTTGAATTGGAGCGGCAGCACACCCATGCCCACCAAATTGCTGCGGTGGATACGCTCGAAGCTCTGGGCAATGACGGCCCGCACGCCCAGCAACGCCGTGCCTTTGGCCGCCCAGTCACGCGAACTGCCCGTGCCGTATTCCTGACCCGCCAGCACCACGAGTGGCGTCTTCGCCTTCGCGTATTCCATGGCCGCGTGATAAATGCTCGTCTGTTCGCCGCCAGGCTGGAGCTTGGTCACGCCGCACTCGACGCCGGGCACCATCAGATTCTTGATCCGCACATTGGCAAACGTGCCGCGCGTCATCACGCGGTCGTTGCCCCGACGCGAGCCGTAGCTGTTGAAATCCACCGGCAGCACGCCGTGCTTCATCAGATAGTCCCCCGCTGGCGAGGTTTTCTTGATCGAACCCGCGGGCGAAATGTGATCCGTGGTGACACTGTCGCCGAAAATCGCCAGCGCGCGGGCGCCCTTGATCTCGTGAATTTCACCGGCTTGCAGCGAGAAGTTCTCGAAGAATGGCGGTTCCTGAATGTAGGTCGAATTCTGATCCCACTCGTAAACGTTCCCGACGGACGAGGGAATTTCATTCCACTTGGGATTCTGGGCGGCGAAGTCTTGATACAATTTGCGGAACACCTCCGGCTGCAGGGCTGCCTGCATCAGGTCGCGCACCTCACGCAAGCTGGGCCACAGATCGCGCAGGTAAACCGGCTTGCCGTCCTTGCCTTTGCCAAGCGCTTCGTTCGCCAGGTCAATGTCCACCCGGCCGGCCAGCGCGAACGCCACCACGAGCGGGGGCGACATGAGGAAATTCGCCTTGATGCTTTGATGTACGCGCGCCTCAAAGTTGCGATTGCCGGACAACACCGACGCGGCAACGAGATCATACTTGTTGATGGCATCTTCGACCGGCGATGACAGTGGACCGGAATTACCAATGCAGGTGGTGCAACCATAGCCCACCAGATTGAAACCGAGCTTGTCGAGATGAGGCTGCAAGCCGGTCTTGCTCAAATAATCCGTCACCACTCGCGAACCGGGCGCGAGCGACGCTTTCACCACCGGATTCACCGCCAGACCGCGCTCGACGGCCTTCTTGGCCACCAACCCCGCCGCCAACATCACACTGGGATTCGAGGTGTTGGTGCAACTGGTAATCGCGGCGATGAGCACGCTGCCATGATGCAGTTCGCTTTCCGCTTTAGGGAACGCGCCGGGTGGCAGTTGCTCCGGCGTGTCCGGCGCCGGGTGCTGGTCGCGCATTTCGGATTCGCTCGGCTCGACGCCCAGCTTGCGATGGCCGTAGCTGTGGTCAATCAGCGGATGCGCCTCGCTGGCGGTGTTGACGCGCGCCATCGTGCGCAGTTCTTCTGGCTTCTTGCCGAAACCATTTTCCGTCACGGGCCGGGTAAGCGAGCCAAGAAATTCCTCCTTCAGTTTCGGTAGTTCGATGCGGTCCTGGGGCCGTTTCGGACCGGCGACACTCGGCACGACCGTACCGAGATCAAGTTCGAGTTCCTGCGAGTAGGTAATGTCCCCTTTCGCTGGAATGCCGAACAACCCCTGCGCGCGATAGTAATTCTCGTAGATCCGGCAGTGCTCCTCGCTGCGACCGGTGGCCCGGAGATAATTGACGCACTCGCCGTCAATCGGGAAGAAACCCATCGTGGCGCCGTACTCAGGCGCCATGTTCGCAATGGTGGCGCGATCCACCACCGGCAGCGCCGTTGCACCCGGACCGAAGAATTCAACAAACTTGCCGACCACCTTGGCTTTGCGCAGCAGTTGCGTGATCGTCAGAGCCAGATCGGTGGCCGTCACGCCCTCACGCAATGCCCCCGTCAAATGAACGCCCACCACGTCCGGTGTGAGAAAATACACCGGCTGCCCCAACATGCCGGCCTCCGCTTCAATGCCGCCCACGCCCCAGCCCACGATCCCGAGGCCGTTGATCATGGTGGTATGTGAATCGGTGCCGACAAGCGTGTCGGGGAAGAAAACGGTTGGTGGTTGATGGTTGATGGTTGATGGAGAGGACAGCACGCCTTTCGCCAGATACTCGAGATTCACCTGATGCACGATGCCGATGCCGGGCGGAACGACCTTGAACGTCTCAAACGCCTGCATGCCCCACTTCAGAAACTGGTAACGCTCCTGATTGCGCTGAAACTCCATCTCCAGGTTCCGCTGCAACGCCTCGGCCGATCCGGCAAAATCCACCTGCACGGAATGGTCCACCACCAAGTCCACCGGCACGAGCGGTTCAATGATCTTGGGATTCTTCCCCAACCTGGCCACGGCGGAACGCATCGCCGCGAGATCAACGAGCAGCGGCACGCCGGTGAAGTCCTGCAAGACGATGCGCGCGACGACGAACGGGATTTCCTCCGTGCGCGGTTCGTTGGGTTTCCAATTCGCCAACGCGCGGACAGCAGCTTCGCTCACGCGTTTGCCGTCACAATTGCGCAGGACGGATTCCAGCACCAGGCGAATGGAGACGGGCAGTTTGGAGACCGGGCCCAGGCCGGCCTGTTCCAGCGCGGGTAATGAATGGATATGACCCTCGCGGCCATTGCCCAAGTCAAAAGTTTGTAACGTGCCAAATGGATTGTGTGTTTCACTCATAAAAAACGCCGTGCCCAACGAGTCCTGCGGCGGCCAAAACAGTGGAGGCAGACCGCGCGGTCGTCAAGCCTCCGGGGTGCGAGGGTGCGAACGTGCCGGGATGCAGGCGGTTTCTCAAAGCTGGCGGGCAATCTCCAAAGCTCGCGAGCGACCAAACACCAACCGAGCCTTTCCGCTCATTCTGCTGACGGGCTCTCAACCTTCAACTTTCAACTCTCAACCAACCTGCGCCCCACTGAACAAAGAACGCCGCTTCATTCCCTTGCGGCCCGACGACGCCCCGACTGCCGCGGGCGGTCGGGCTCAAAACGCGCATTGCAACCCCACTGAACTTGGGCCATAAGATATTCATGCAATACCGAATTCGACTGATTCAATCCGAAGAAGGATGGGCGGTCAGTTGCCCATCGCTGCCTGGTTGCCATTCTCAAGGGGACACGCGCGAAGAAGCGGTGGAAAACATCAAGTCCGCCATCCAGGAGTGGCTTCAAGTGGAAGCCGAGGAATCCGGGGTGTCGAAAGTCGAAGAAGACCTCGTCGCCATCTGAGCCATGCCCAAGCTGCCCGGCATCAGCCGCGCCACCGCGGTGCGGGTTTTCACCAAGCTGGGGTTTCACATCGCCCACGAGGGCAAGCATACGATCATGTCCAATGGCCACGTGCGCCTGACCATCCCTCGCCACAACCCTATCAACCCCTTCACGATGGGAGGCATCGCCAAGGATGCCGGTCTGACGCCGGAGCAGTTCCACGAATTGATGTGAGGCGGCTCAAATTGAAAGGGCTGAAAGCCCGAAAGCTAATAGTCAACCAGGCTGTCCAAACGCCCCAGCCGCAACACCCACCTGAGAGCACCGTGAACGTGAACGTCACGCAAAATAAAGACCCGCTTGACGTGTTACAGCAACTTGGTCAAATCGGGATCATGATCAAGTCCCTCCAGCCAGTGAAGTGATCTGATTCACTTGCCTCTGTTGACCAATTGCACGTTGCAAATGCAGCATAAACTTGTCCTACGTCACGCGCGTCCTGCCCCGATGTTTTCGATTTGAACGTGCGTAGTTACCGGCTGGCGGCCCGGAGCACTTCCATCCGCCGTCGCCACGCCGGTTTGGGAACGCGCCGCTCGCCAATCCGCAGGCTTGTCGCGCCGCCGTAAACGCGGTAGCTTCTCCGCCATGAGCGCAACCTTGACGATTAATCTGGACGCGGATGTTCTCCAACTGGCAGAGCAGGAAGCCCGGTCGCGTCATACCACACTGCCCGAGGTCGTCGCCCACCAGTTGCGCGTGATGGCGCGCAACTGGCAGGAGAGCAAGGCGGGCAAGACGCCGGTCACGGATGCGTTGCGCGGCGCGGTGAAGTTGCCGCCAGATTTCGACGGGCGAGCCGCCTTGACGGAGGAACTGCAGAAGAAACATGGCGTCCAAGGATAAAATCTTCCTGGACACCGACGTGGCGCTGGATCATCTCGCCGACCGCCAGCCGTTTGCTGAATACGCTCACCGCCTCTTTGCGCTGGCTGAAACAGGTGAACTCACCGTTTGTGTTTCGGCTCTCTCGTTCAGCAAGCTCTACTACATCCTCCGCAAGCTGAAAGGACACCCGGATGCGCTGGCCTTGCTCGGCAAGTTGAAGTTGCTCACCCGGGTTTCCGCAGTGACCGAAACCGAAATCAATTCCGCGCTGTCGTCGAGCTTCAAGGACTTTGAGGATGCCATTCAACATTTCGCGGCCAAGGCGGAAGGTGGAGTCAGCGCAATCGTCACTCGCAACCCGTCCGATTATTCCGCCAGTGAGATTCAGATTCAATCGCCAGAGGAATATCTTGCGAAGCGCGAACCCACTGCTGACTGAACGGAGTTTTCCGAAACAGCATCGAGAAGCGTGCGACGAACTTTGGTTGTATATGCAACAAAGTCTTGCAGGGTGACGTATCGCTTCGACGGTTCGGCGGACGCAGTAGATCATCCTTGTCCTTGGCCGTTACCGTCTGAACTTTGCCAGCAAACCACCGCAGGGAGGGCAGGTCCAAATGATCCACGTGCGCGTACGAAGGCAGGAGCAAATTGTCACCATCGGCGGGTCTGTGAATGGCAAGGCCGCGCTTTTCGTGAACGCGGCCCCGCAGATCAGTCACCATCTGGAACTCAGACTCCCGCCAGTTTCCACGGTTCCCGGAATTCGCGCGTCAGGAGCTTGCTCGCCTCCGTGTCACCGACGATGACTTCCTTCTTCGCATCCCACTTGAGCTTGCGCCCAACCATCATGGCGATGAGACCGAGGTGTCCGGGGATCGCCGAGGAATGCGCGGTTTCGACCGGGGTGATCGTGGGTTTCCGTGATTTGACGCAATCGAGGAAGTTTCGGTAATGGTCGCTGGATTCGTAGAGCTTCACCTTGCGTACGTCATCGGCGAGCCGGCGTGACTCCGCCCAATCAGGATTGGAGGATTCAAAGGCGTTACCGCGATTCACCCAAACCCAGCCGTCGGTGCCGATCCATTTGGTGCCGCCGCGAATGTCGCCGTGTCCCCCGGCAAGCACCATCTCCACGTCGCCCGGATACTTGGCCGTGACGCGATACTTGGAGCAAGTGTTCCAGATGGCGTTCTTCGCCGGGAATTCGCCGACGCCTTCGACTTCGGTGGGACCGGAGCTGTCGCAATCCATACCCCAATGCGCGATGTCACAGTGGTGCCCGATCCAGTCGAGCAACTGCCCGCCGCCCACGTTGTAGTTCCAGCGCCAGTTCATGAAGACCCGTGCTTCGATATGCGGCTCCATCTGCGACGGGCCGATCCACATGTCATAATCGAGGTCCGAAGGTGGCGGTGTCACCGCCAGGTCCCACGCCGGCGTGCCGGGCACGATCTTGGTGAGGTCCCTGGGTTTATCCGGCAGTTGGCCCAGCTTCTCGATCAGTCCCTTGGACGTGCCGGCGAAATCGTGATGACCGCTGGGCAAACCCACCTCCACCCGCTTGAGTTTACCGATCAAGCCATTGCGGACGATCTCTGAGCCATAATGGAAATTCCGCTCTGACCGCTGCCACGAGCCGGTTTGCCAGATGCGCTGGTTGCGTTGGACACCTTTCACAATCGCCTGTTGCTCCGCAATGGTGCGGGCCAGCGGTTTCTCGCCGTAAATGTCCTTCTTATTGTTCGCCGCCTCGACGGCCATGAGCGCGTGCCAGGTATCCGGCACGGCCAGCATGACGGCATCAATGTCCGTGCGGGCCATCATTTCACGATAGTCATGGTAACCTTTGCAGTCCTGGTTCTTGTAGTGACCGTTGATCGTGCCCAGACAAGCCTTCAGATGTTGTTTGTGAATGTTGCACGCGGCCACGACCTGGCAGTCCGAATGATTCATTAGCGCCCGGGTGTTGCCCGGTCCCTGCATGCCCCAGCCGACGACGCCCAGCGTGATCCGGTTGGACGGCGCCCCGGCCCCGCCCCGGCCCAAGACGCTCGCGGGAATGAAAACCGGGGCGGCCAGCGCCAGACCGGTGGTGGCAAGAAACTGACGGCGGGTGAATTTTGAACGACGCACGGTGTTTTTCATAATAATGGGTGACGATTTGATGGAACTTTGGATTCGATAAGGGTAAACAGTCTGCTCATTCAGAAAGTGCCGGCCTGCCAACCTTCGCGATACTTGCGTCGCAACAGCGCATTGGCCTCAGCGACATTTGTGATTTTCATGCCTTCGTGGTGCCACTGGAGTTTCTGGCCGGGAACGCGGACGGCCACGGTGCCGAGCAGGATGGCTTCGGTCATCGGCCCGGTCTGGGTGAAATGGGATTCATTCTTCGCCAGTCCCAGGCAGGCGTCCACGAAATGATGATAATGATCGCGCGGTTCGAGTTTCGGGCGCGGCTGGTTTTCAAATTTCTTTTCCGGCAACAAGATGGGACCGCGACCCAGTTCATACAGCAGCGCGCCTTCCGTCCCGATCACCATCGCCGACTCGGTCGGATAATCCTTCACCGAGTAGAGGGCGCGAATGGCTTCCGGCGGGAAGTATTCGCCGTCATACCATTCCACTGGCAGGGTCCGGCTCTCGGTCAGGTGGTTGCCGGGAAACGTCCAGGTAATGTGCTGTCCCTGTGGCCAGGTGTCGGCCCGGCGCGCGGGTGAATTCTTCCAAGACTCTTGAACGTCCGCCACGACATCAAGCGCAGGCTGAAGGCCAAGTCCTTTCCAGACCGCGTCAAAAATATGGCAGCCGATGTCGCCGGACCAACCGGTGCCGAAGTCCAACCAAGCCCGCCATTTGACGGGGTGATAAATGTCCGCGACGTAGGGACGAACCGGGGCGGTGCCCAGCCAGTGATCCCAGTTCACGTGGGTGGGCGGTTGCGTGCCGGCGGCGGGGCGCGGTCCGGGGAGACGATAATGTTCGACAGCCCCTGGCCGGTTGGCGCAGAGATACACGTGCTTGATTTTCCCGATGGCCCCGGTCTTGAGGAAATGCACCACGGTACGTTCGCCCTGGCTCGCCGCCATTTGCGTCCCCAGTTGAGTCACGACTTTCCTGGCCACGGAGGCTTCGGTGAGCGCACGCACTTCCGCCACATCATGGCACAGGGGCTTCTGGCAATAGACGTGTTTGCCCCGCTGAATCGCGTTGTAGGCAATGGCAAAGTGCATGTGATCGGGCACAGTGACATTCACCGAGTCAATTCGGTCGCCTTCCTTCTCCAGCAACTCGCGCCAGTCGGAGTAGGTCCGCGCCCCGGGAAAGTCTTTCGCGGCACCGGCAAGCGCGTGGGCATCCACGTCGCACAACGCGGCGATCTGTAGCTTCGAGTGCCGCGCGAACGTGCCGCGGTCGCCCACCCCCATGCCGCCCACGCCGATGCAGGCGTGGTGCAGTTTTGAATTTGGCGCGGCCGCGCGCAAACCTGACGGCAACAAGAGGGGCGCCGCCAATCCCGTCAATGTGGCGGCACGGAGGAACTGCCGGCGTGACAGCGAATGAGTGAACGAACCACCGCGCGGGAGGGATTGGACAGGACTGGTTTTCATAGCCGCAGCCAGCATGGCGGGCGCATGAACAATTTCAAGTGCGATTCTTCTTCAGACTCTGGTTCAGATCGCAGTGGCTTGAGGGCCACGATTCTGTTAAAAGCCTCCGCATGAGAGTTGTTCATTTCCTCACCATCGGTTGTTTCCTGTTATGTGGCCGGCCACCGCTCCATGCGACCGCGTCTGCCGGCCTCGAAGAATTGTATCGTCTGGATCGTTTGCCCGCCTTCAAGACTTCCACGAGAATTGGTGCGGTCACCAGTTACGATCGCACTGGCGGCAATGACGACGGCTTCTCCGGTCGCTATTCGTTCGTGCGCAAAGATGATGACGGACTGGTGCTGGCGGACCTCAAGGGGCCGGGCGTGATTTACCGCATCTGGACGCCGACGCCCACCGATGATGTCATGGAATTCCTATTCGACGGTGAAGCGAAGCCGCGCATCGAGGTGAAGTTTCGGGACTTGTTCCTGGGCGAACATCCGGCGTTTCCGCGTCCATTGGTCGGCTTCGGAGCGGGTGGGTATTACTGTTATGTGCCCATAGCCTTTCAGAAATCCTGCGTCGTGCGCCTTCGTGCGCCGAGGGTGCAGTTCTATCAGATCAACTACGCGCTCTACGACGCAACCGCCGGCGTGACCACGTTCCTTCCAAAGCTTTCGCCCGCAGACCTGAGCGCCTATGAAACGATCATTGGTCTTTTCTCGCGCACCGGATCAGACCTCAGCCAATTCACCGCACCACCCGGAGCCAAAGTCAACGTGACCCAGGCCGCCGCCAAAGTAGAAGGACATTCAACGAAGACGTTGTTCAAGGCCGATGAGGGCGGGCGAATTGTCGGGCTCCGCATCTCGCCAACCGGCGCGCTCACCAGCAAGGCGCGCGACCTGTTGCTGAGGATTTCTTTCGACGGAGACCAGCCCGCCGTGCTTTGTCCGCTCGGGGATTTCTTCGGGTACGCGTGGGGGCAACCGGCCATGCAATCCCTGCTGGTCGGCACGACCGGCGACATCAACTACTGTTATCTCCCCATGCCCTTTGATCGCAGCGCCAGCATCGAGATCGTTTCCGAACGCTCCACTCCCGTCGAACTGCGCGCGGAGGTCCTCCACGCCGCCGTGCCGCGCAAAACTAACGAAGGGAAATTCTACGCCCTGTGGCGGCGCGAGAATCCCACCAGGCTGGGCGAGCCTTACACGTTCATTGAAACTCAGGGACGCGGTCATCTGGTGGGGGCAGTGCTGCAATCACAGGGATTCGAGTCCGGCAAAACCCTGTTCTTTGAAGGTGACGACCAGACAACAATTGACGGCGAACTGGTGATTCACGGGACCGGCTCGGAGGATTTTTTCAACGGCGGTTGGTATGACATTCCGGATCGCTGGGAGAAACGTATTTCCTTTCCGTTGAGCGGCTGTCTGGGCTACGCGAAACATCTCGGACGCACGGGCGGTTATCGCTTCTTCCTTGGCGATGCCTATCCGTTCCGCCAGAGCCTTCGTCAGACGATTGAGCACGCCGGCGAGCAGAATAACATCCTCACGGACTATTGCAGCGTCACCTACCTTTACTCGGAGCGCCCGCCAACAGCGGAGTTGTCCGTGCCACCGTTGAAGGACCGCGCCGTCAACGATCTCCAGGAAGTGATCTTCCCGGCCGGGTGGCAGACACCGATCTATGCGTGGTCGTTTGAACGCGCGAGTTTGACCCGCAAGAAGCTGCGCCTCGGCAATGAAGAAATCCGTTACCTATCGCTCACCGCCGAAGGCGATGACTGGTTTGGGCCGCACTTTTTCTCACCGGTATGCGATCTGCCGGTCACAGGCCGGTATGCCATTTACCTCGAAGTGATCAAAGGACCGACGCAAGCGAAGGTGCAGTTGTTCCGGAATGAAAACCCGGTCGCCGCCCCAGTGGACCTTTACGCGGAGCAAGCGGAACGCAGCGAACGGTTGTTGCTCGGCAGATTGGACCTGCCCGCCGGCCCCAACAACCTGATGTTCAAACTCGTTGGACGCAACGAACAGTCCGCTGGCCTCGGATTCGATTTGATCAATGTGATCTGCGTACGAGAACCGTAATCTGCGACGAGACCTCCTCGGATCATTGCGCCCCGCGAGAGGCACTTTTAACACAGTAGCAGCGAACGTGAGTTCGCTCTGACTTTTAGAATGTTGGAGCCGACTTACGTCGGCTGCCACAGAATTTTGAAAGAAGCTCGCGTGAGTTTTTGGACATCCGCCAGACGCACGAAAAAGGACGCCGTTGCCGGCGTCCGTGCAAATCCAACCTGTGGCTGCGCGTCAGCCCAACTTCGCGAGTGTGGCTTTGACCGCCTCGAAGTTTGGCAGGTCCTTGGGCGTAGGGGTTTGCTCGCTATATTGCACGACGCCGTGCTTATCAATCACGAATGCCGCGCGGGCGGCTGTATCCCCCACCCCAGCCAGCATCGGGAACACCACGTCATACTGCTTGATGACTTCCTTGTTCAAATCGCTGGCGAGCGTGACGCCGATTTTCTCCTTCTGCGCCCACGCCTGCTGCGCAAACGGGCTGTCCACGCTGACGGCGATCACGGCCGCATTAAGGCCGGCGTAAGCACCGAGACCGGCGGTGATGTCGCACATTTCCGTGGTGCAAACACCGGTGAAGGCCAGCGGGAAGAACAGCAGCACGGTGTTCTTCTTGCCGAAGTTGTCGCTCAATTTGACATCCGCATCCACGGGGGACTTGGACTTGAGCGTGAAATCCGGCGCTTTCGTTCCAACTGCAATTGCCATAATCGTAATTCCTTTGTTCGACGGTTAACGGGTTTCGAGTTACGCCGCAAAGAATTGTTCACCTTGTCCTCCGTGTCAAATCGCGATTCCGAACGAACCGCACGTTGCACGGCCAATTCACGAAGAGGTTCGGAAGCTGGGTTGGCGGGCATGGAGGCAGCGGATGGCGTAGCGATGATGTTCAGCGTTCATGGTGCTGAAGAAA
>JAANMW010000897.1_pt1 | contig 34495 bp, 27 predicted proteins | sample 7279671 | NCBI WGS metagenome assembly JAANMW01 (sample SAMN14094541, study PRJNA606508) | bioreactor metagenome | isolation source: A lab-scale SPAN reactor treating ammonium-rich wastewater day 247 | place: Ireland: Galway | collected 2017-09-19 | reverse complement strand
GGAACTTTAACCTCGAATTATGTAAAGAGGAAGATAAGGGATTTTGTATATGAATAGTCGGATATTGAATAAAAACAGAAATACCCAGGGTGATCCTTTGCCGTGGTTCAAAGAAGGATTAAGATTTGAATGCCAGCGGTGTGGCAGATGCTGTCGGGGTGAGCCCGGGGTAGTATGGGTTAACGAGACTGAAATAAAGAGAATATCATCATTTCTCGGTATGAGCGAGGCAGTATTTACCAGAAATTATTTAAGGAGTATCAATGGCCGGTTAAGTCTTCTGGAATACGGTAACGGCGACTGTATTATGTATCAAGATGGATGCAAGATATACGCAGAAAGACCTTGCCAATGCAGGACGTTTCCATTCTGGACATCAAATTTGGAAGCGATATCAGAGTGGGAAAAATTAAAAAAAACCTGTCCGGGTATAGATAAAGGAAAATTACATACTATGAAGGATATACAGGATAGTTTACAGATGTATGAAAGGCGATTTGGTAATACGGTGTAATAGCGTATAGTTATACAATTAAAATACGGGACGGCAGTACCATAAGCGCCAAAAAATTCCATAAGAGAGATATTTATACACGTATCGGATTTTTAAGAAAGCATATTTTGCATGAAAACACAAAGCGTATTGAATGATAACATTTATTCAGAATTGGTAATTATCTATCGGCAGTTAGAGCAGGAGTTAACCCAGCTCAATCCTGGCTGTGATAAATGCGGCACATGTTGTAATTTTACTACCTTTGACCATGTCCTTTATGCAAGTAGTATAGAAGTTGGTTTTATCACGCAACACAAAGAAGTACCTGATAGGAGTAATATCTCAAATAACATATGTCCTTTTCTTAAAGATAATCGATGCAGTATCAGGGATTTTCGGATGCTTGGATGTCGTGTTTTCTATTGTAATGTCCATTATCAGGAAATTTCCCATGATGTGTATGAGAAATATTATCGTATGATTAAAGATTTAAGTATAAAGTATAATGTTCAATGGAAGTATTCACCTTTTCTCGAACAACTTGCTGAGTTCAAATCAATATCATCGGCGCTTGCCAATACCTTATATCCAGACCCATCTCCATCCGTCCATTCTTGAGATTTACAGGAAATATTTTGACTTACATTACAAAAATACTATAATTTAATGAGACTCAATTTCAATAGATTGAGGCCTTTCCATAGTTTATGTAACATAGCAGGATTAAATACATGTCGCAAAAAGCAGCAGATATCTATAAGGTTGCATTAGTAGGAAATCCAAATGTTGGAAAAAGTGTAATATTTGGTCTCCTGACAGGAAAGTATGTGACCGTATCTAATTATCCGGGGACAACGGTTGAGGTTTCTAAGGGCATTTGCAAAGGACTGGATGGCAGCGTAGAAATTGTAGATACGCCAGGAGCAAATAGTTTAATCCCGCTTTCAGAGGATGAGCGGGTAGCGCGCGATATGCTCCTGGAGGAGTATGATAAGCATATAGTCCAGGTAATGGACGCAAAGAATCTGCGCAGGGGATTATTGATTACCACGCAAATTGCGGAGATGGGCCTACCGGTAGTATTAGTATTGAATATGTGGGATGAACTCTTAGACCGGGGTATGAACATCGATATTGCTGCCCTGCAAAAAATAGTAAATGTACCTGTCATAAAAGCCATTGCTACCCACAGGACAGGGGTAAGTGCATTGCTGGGCGCTATACCATCTGCAAAAGTACCCAATCTTTCTATTGATTACGGGATTTTGATCGAAGAAGGTATCTTAAAGATAGAAAAAGTATTAACTATGGATGCGCGGATAAATAAACGTGCGTTGGCCATTATGCTCTTATCACGAGATGAGGCGCTTGAGGATAATTTAAGAGATAAACTTACCCATGAGATTCTTATGGAAATTCAAGGTATTCGGGACGATGTTCAAAAGCATTTTAGCAATCCGTTAAGCTATGTAATCAATATAAAGCGGGTAAGCTTTGTCGATAAACTCACGAAAAAGGTCTCAATAGCCCATATCCAGAAAAAAGAGACACATCCGCTTATACGCGGTGTATTCTTCTATTTCCTTGTGCCATTAGTATCTTTTCTCGTAGGATATAGGCTTATGGCGCTCTTAATGTACCTGATCTCTGCAGGATTTCAGACCAGTGATGTTTTTAGCCTTGCTGTATCACTTATCGCAGGTGGTATATCAGCATCTTACTTTTCATCATCTGTATACCTGAAAAATCGCAAAGCAAAACTTACTGTATCGGAGATATTAGGCAGTATTACTATGCATCCGTTAGCCGCCTTTCCGATACTTATTATTATATTATGGATTGTTTATAAATTAGTGGGAGAATTTGGAGCGGGGACATGTGTTGATTTTTTTGAAAACAAGATATTTGGTAATTCTCTGAATCCATCAGGTGGTTTTGATATAGCCCTCTACATCCCTTTTGTCCGGAAGTCGTATCATATTTTACATGTGGACTTTCAGGGATTTAACTATTATTTAGGGTTACTTACGCAGAAAGTAATAAGTAAGGATAATATCATATTTGAGTTGTTCTTTAATGAACAGTCAGGATTGATACAGGTTGGGCTTACCTATGCGATTGCCATTGTATTTCCTATTGTAGGATTTTTCTTCCTGGCCTTTGGCATTATGGAAGATAGCGGATATCTTCCGCGTCTTGCAGTTATGGTAGACAAAGTATTTAAACAAATAGGGTTAAATGGGAAGGCTATTTTGCCCATGGTGCTGGGTTTGGGTTGCGATACTATGGCAACTTTGACAACCCGTATCCTGAATACAAAAAAGGAACGGATCATCGCTACCTTACTCCTGGCATTGGCTATTCCCTGTTCGGCACAATTGGGCGTTATCGCCGGTGTACTGGGCCGGATTTCGGGAATATACTTTGCCATATACGCTTTCATCATTTGCACACAACTTCTCTTTGTTGGTTATTTGTCATCAAAGGTGTTGCCCGGTGATCCTTCTGATTTTTTAATGGAGATTCCTCCCTTTCGCATGCCGAAGCTATCAAATATCTTTATTAAGACATTCTACAGGGTTCACTGGTTTTTAAAGGAAGCTGTCCCATTGTTTATGATTGGTACTCTCGCTCTGTTTATCGCAACTAAATTGGGGGTACTGTCTTTTGTGGAAAAAATGGGCGCCCCGGTTATTAAAAATTTTTTGGGATTGCCTATTGAGACAACGCACGGTTTTATTTTGGGGTTTTTACGGAGGGATTACGGCGCTGTAAGTATCTTTGATGCCCTTCAGGAAAAAGGGGGGAATGCAGGCATAGATCCCAAACAACTCTTAGTTTCCTTAGTTGTAATTACCTTATTTATCCCATGCCTTGCAAACTTTTTTGTGATGATTAAAGAACAGGGGACGAAGAATGCATTTCTTATGTTTGCATTTATCTTGCCATATTCAATTCTTATTGGTGGTATTCTCCGCATTATTTTACAGCAGTTCTAAGAAATGGAAATAAGGGGAAAGATAGTATCCATTCACGGTAATAGTGCCGAAGTGTGTATTATCCTGGAAAATAAAGCATGCGGAAGTTGTTCTACATGCCCCAAAAAGATGGGTATACAGGATATGGTGCAGGTAGCTGTGGTAGAAGGAGTTCAGGTTGGACAAGAGGTTGTATTGCGTAGCAATAAAAATTGGTTTACTAAAAATACATGGATTATTATAGTGATTACCTTTGTGCTGGGGTTGATAATAATAGAGACAATATCTATGGTTATATCGTTCGGCGCTTACCGTAAAAATATTGATATACTCGGGGCCAGTATCGTTACGGTAATTGTTTCGATTATAGTATGGTTGAAGAGGCCGCAATATCTTTTTAGAATAGAATTGACAAAAAGGGGAAAAACATAGTTATGGCTGATACCTGTCAGGAAGAGATCCTTGAGTTGATATGGACAATGGAAGAAGAAAATGACAAAGTTGATAAGGATGTATTACTGAAAAAAGTAGATCTTCCCGATGCAGAACGTCATATAAAAGCCCTCGTTGAAGAGAGCTATATTATCATAACCAATAAAAAAGTACAGCTTACGAAAAAAGGAAGGGTTGATGCTCGTCTAATTATCAGAAGACATCGCCTTGCTGAAAGATTATTACATGACGTCCTGGAAGTAAAAGAAGATACCATGGATTCCAGCGCATGTAAATTTGAACATTTTCTGGATGAAGAAGTCACGGCCAGTATATGCACATTACTAGGTCACCCGGTAAGCTGTCCTCATGGAAAGGCTATTCCGCCGGGTGATTGCTGTGAGAAAGCAAATAAGGAGATAAGGCCGGTTGTAATGCCATTAACAGAGTTAAGGTCCGGAGATGAGGCAAGGATATCCTATATCGTGACAAAATATCATCAACGGTTAGATAAACTTTCATCAATGGGTTTAGTACCCGGAGTTCAAATCCGGCTTCATCAAAGACAACCAACCTATGTTATCCAGATGGGTGAGACACAAATTGCACTCGATAGTGCTATTGCACAAAGTATTTACGTTCGCCTTATTTAATCTTGTTTTTTTCTTTTGGCTTGACAATACCGTATAGGTGTGATATTAATTCCACACCATGAAGACAATAAAAAACGCTTGCATGCTTATCTTTTGTGTATGTTTTCTTTTTATATCCGGAGGCTATAGAGCTACTTTTGCTGTTGGGATACAACAACCGGTCGTGCCTGCAAACCCTAATCCTGATCAAAAATCACTTCTTTTTGCAGCAAAAGAAGCGGATAATGTTGTTATTTACAGAAAAGATATAATTGCTCATTCTGCTGAACTGAAAAAAGGATTAAAAACAGATGAAGAAGGGTTCAAAACGGTTAAAAATACCACAATAAAAAACCAGGAGAAACCGAACTTAGAGGTTGTTCATACCTATATAAAAGAGGGAAAAAAAGATGAAGCAAGAAATATGCTCTCTGAGATTTTTATGAATAAACAAATACCGGAAAAGCAGAACGAAATAAAGGAATTATTGGACAAACTCAACGAAGAATTGATCTTTTCTCCTTCATCTTCCTCTGATGCTATTCTGTATACAGTCCAGCCTGGGGATGTTCTTGCAAAGATTGCAAAGAAATTTACCACGAATTATGAATTAATCATGAGAATCAATGGCAAACCTACAACGAGATTAAATATAGGGGAAAGACTAAAGATACTTACGGGAAAGACAAAAATACTTGTTAGTAAGAGTGATTTTACCCTTACCTTGTTACTCAATAACCATTATGTAAAACAGTATAGAATCTGTATAGGGAAAGACGATAAAACTCCTGTTGGAATATTTGAAGTAAAAAACAAGATGAAAGAACCTACCTGGTACTCACCACAGGGTGGGGTGTTTCCTTACGGGCATAAAGAAAATATTCTCGGTACACGATGGATAGGTTTTAAAGATAAACCCAATCTCTATGGTTTTGGGATTCATGGTACAACGCTTCCTGAATCAATTGGTACGGCAGCATCAAATGGTTGTGTGAGAATGGTGAATAGTGATGTGGAAGAGTTATATGATTTTGTAACACAAGATACTGAAATCATTATTCAGTGATATGGCCTTGTGTTGGGAAACGAACCGGAAGGCAAAGAAACAATACAGTAGTATCTTAAAACAAATACTATGGAATGGAAGATAAACAGGGGTTCGAAAGGGTGTATCATGTGCGATAAGAAATTTTCTGATGATGAAGAATATTACTCTGCTCTTTTCGATGAAAATAATGCCTTTACCCGTAAAGATTTTTGTATCGCATGTTGGGATAAAGATAAACAAGAGCATCTTTTCTCATTTTGGAAAACAAAAGTACCAAAAAAGGATAAACCCGTTCAAAGATTTATCAGTACGGAAGTGTTGCTCGATATGTTTATCAGGTTAGAGGGAAGTAGCGAAATCCATCAGAGGAATCTGCGATATGTATTAGCCTTATACCTGATACGGAAAAAGCTTTTTAAAGTAAGATCTTTTCATAAGCAAAATGAGGAAGAATATATTATTCTTTATTATCCGAAAGAAGACCGGGAATTTAATGTATTTAATCCCGATTTAAAAGAGGAAGAGATTGAGTCTATCACATCCGAAATGAGTCAACTCCTGAACTATCCCTACCTGGAACAGACAAGTGACGTGAAGTAAGGAATCATGAATTGCCGCGGTAACTGATTCCGGATAATGGTGTTGAAGATAACATAAGAAGTGCGCCTGGTATATATTCGATATTGCAATTGCCGGCGGAGGGAGAATCTTGTGTTCGTCCATCTTTTGAGCGGCTTCAGGTATATACCTTTCTCCTGGATGAGGGCGAAAGCGAGATTCTCCCCCATATGCATCAAGCTAAAATGTGGAAACGGTGAAGAATGGCAAACCACCCATAATCCCCTTTAGTCTCCCTTTAGAAAATGGGGAAAAGTTTGATATGTTTGATCAGACAAACTTTTCTCAAGAGGAAATCCTTCCTTCTAACCCCCCTTTAAAAAAGGGGGGTTAGAAGGGATTAGAGGGGAATATGCACACACATTGCTCTTTTTCCGAGGGGATACTTCCTTTTTTATGGAACACTATTCTTATAGCTTGATTGTATAGGAATTTTCATTTTATGTAAGCGGTTTTCAGGGTGGCACGGACAAACTCCGTTTGTCCGTGTTGCCGTCTTTAACTTGATGCATATGAGGTTTGCCCCTACAAGTACCATAAGCAAGATCCAACAGTATACAGCCTTTTTCCGTAAAGAGTTTTAACGTAAAATCTTACATCGGTTTTACCTCGTAAATGATTTGTGAACGGTTATTGAGGTGCATAGGTAGATGTGTTTGCCGGTGTGTTAAAGCTGCACGACTCGCAATCTCCGGCTACCCCTTGTTTTTTTCTTTCTTTTAGTAATGATTGAAGTTTTATTACCTGGTCGTTGTCAAGATTTTTTTGCCTTTGCAGAGCCAGCAATTTAATACGGGTTTGCCGTGTCTTTTTAATACTTGGACATACCGTTTTTCTCATACCTACAGGACAAATACCGGCTATTTTCTTCTTATTTATTTTCATTGCTCTTACAACCCCTTTCTAAGTTTTACATGCAAGTCTCACTTGTACTACAAGTTTCACTCGCATTATTGGAAACTAAGTTCGGAGTAGGCATAAAGATGTTCAGGGTCTCCTTTGCCGCTGATTGTTCTGCTTCTTTTTTGCTTTTTCCCCACCCCCTGCCGTACTCATTACCTTTTATTAACACGATTACCTCAAATGATTTCCCATGATCTGGACCAATTTGCTGGAGAACCCGGTAACTGGGCGTAACACCATATTCTTTTTGACTGTATTGCTGAAGAATAGATTTATAATTCTTCTCATGTTGATTTTTGCAAACAATATCAATCTCTTTTGCTAAATATTTTATCGTAAAATTGTAGGCTGCCTCAAAGCCTCCATCAATATAAATCGCTGCAATAACTGCCTCAAAGACATTCGCAAGTAAAGATTTCGGAAGAAAATTCCGGTCGTTTAAACCCTTTCCTACAAAAAGGAAATCTTGCAAATTTGCTTCCAAACTAACCCGTGCAAGCGTCGCCTGACTTACCACCACGGACTTTATCTTTGTCAACTCTCCTTCGCTGTATTGTGGCAGCGTCTTATACAAGTAATCGGAAATAATCATTCCCAATATAGCGTCCCCTAAAAATTCTAGTCGCTCATTCGAAAGATTATTTTCTAATCGGCAAGAAGTGTGGGTAAGCGCTTTTTCAAGCACCAGGGTATTATGAAAGCAATATCCTATTGCTAATTGGCACTCATTAAGTTTTTCTGGATTTATATGATTATTCACCTGGAATATCATTTTTTTGAAACTTTTTTTCCTTAAACAACATAGATTCTTCTATAGCGGTATACTTTGTGGCAGCGCTAATAAGTTCAACGGCTGTGCTTCTCCTGAATGACACAACCTCTACCCGGCATCCATGCGCTTTTAGCATTTCCACAAGTGGCACAAAATCTCCATCGCCACTTACCAATACTACGGTATCTAACTTTGGGGCAATTGCTATGGAATCTATGGCAATACCCATATCCCAATCTCCTTTTGCTGTTCCATCTGGCCTTAATCGAAGTTCTTTCGATTTAATTTCATATCCTAAACGACTTAACGCGTCGGTAAAGCTTGATTGGTCTACATCGGGTTTTTGTACAACATATGCGATAGCACGGATAAGATTTCTATCGCCTACAACTTCTAATAAGAGTTTACTATAATCTATTTTTGACTGGTGTAACGCCTTTGCTGAATAAAACATATTTTGGACATCTACAAAGATCCCGATCCTTTGTTGTGATCCTCTGACTCTTCCACCTACCATGTATATCTTCCTTTCTCATAAAAACTTGAAGCAGCAAAGATTACATATAAGTACCTAACTTAAAAATTTTTTTCGTAAAAATACCATAGGGAAAATTAGGTAGGTTAAAATAAAAATACTCTATAAATTCAAAGAACGTAAGGTAGTTATAACAAATTATGTCATAACGTACCTTTTGGCAAAATATTAGAACAACACCATAAAGTACAATATTTTATTGTAACAGCCTTTTGCTGACAGTCAATTAAAAAACTGAAAAAGTTAATTTTATTGACACTTCTTATAAATTTTGATAAATTTACTTAGGAATTATATAAATCTAAATGCTTTATTGGCAATAACTAAACATAAAACAAATAGAGATCGGCAATTAAAATTATTTATGGACATAGAATCTTTAAGAAGGGAAATTGATACCCTGGATTCGAAGATTGTGGAGTTATTGAATGAAAGAGCCAGAATTGTGCTAAAAATCGGTGAGATTAAAAAACAGAACCGTGCCCAGGTCTATGTCCCTAATCGGGAACAAGAGGTTTATTTCCGAATTACATCACAAAATAAAGGTCCTTTAACGAATGAATGTCTCATGGCTGTATACCGGGAATTGATGGCTGGTTCCCTGGTATTGGAAAAAGCAATAAAAGTATCTTATCTTGGTCCTGAAGGGACCTTTAGTTACTTTGCCGCCAGACAAAAGTTTGGTTCATCTGTTGAGTTTATTCCGACAAGAGGAATCGATGATGTTTTTAGAGACGTAGCAGGGGGCAGAAGTGATTATGGAATTGTGCCGGTTGAAAACTCTACCGAAGGTGGAATACGAGAAACATTAAATATGTTTGTGGGGTTTGATGTTAAAATATGCGCTGAAATTATTTTGCCGATTCACCACAATCTTATGGCAAATTGCGCAAAAGAAGAGATAAAGAAGGTGTATTCTAAACCACAAATTCTCTCTCAATGTAAAAATTGGCTGGCAAGTAACCTTCCCTCTGCTGAATTGGTGGAGGTAAGTAGCAGCGCTGAGGCAGCCCGTATTGTTAAAAGGGCTTTAGAATCTGAAAATGAAGGACGATATTATGCTGTAATTGCTAATGCAGAAATGGCACAGCAGTATGGCCTTAACATTCTTTTTAAAAATATTGAAGATAATCCAAATAATGTGACCAGATTCTTTGTTCTTGGCAAAGAGTATAGTGCTCCGAGCGGAAGGGACAAGACAGCCGTGATGTGCTATATAAAAAATCAAGCAGGGGCATTATTGGAAATATTAGAACCTTTTAAGACTTACCATATTAATCTTACCAATATTGAGTCTTTGCCCACAAGAAAAAATGCCTGGGAGTACTGTTTTTATCTTGATTTTGAAGGGCATGCGTCGAATGAGATAGTTCAGAAAGCGCTGAAAGAGATATCGAAAAGATGTTTTGAGATCAAGATTTTGGGGTCTTTTCCGAAATGCGACTGAGAGGGTATTCCATACGGAGACTATGAGAAAAAAGCCCTTAATTATAGGGAACTGGAAAATGAACCTTACCCTGAAGGAGGGAGTGGCATTTGCCCAATCACTCAGAGATAGCTTATCAGGTAAAAATGAAGTTCTGTGTGGAATTTGCCCATCCTTTGTTTCTTTGAGAGATATTGGTAAGGTATTAGAGGGTAGTGGCATCTATATGGCAGCACAGAATGTCCACAGTAGTGAAAATGGCGCATACACAGGTGAAGTTTCCGCTCCGATGGTAAAAGAGACTGGCTGTACTCATGTGCTTATAGGGCATTCTGAGCGGAGAAATATTTTCGGTGAAACTGATGCCTTTATCAATGCAAAAATAAAGGCGGCGCTGTCTGTCGGTTTAAAACCAATTTTATGTATTGGAGAAAAGTTAAACGAAAGGGAGGATGGAAGAACAGAATATGTAATCAAAAATCAATTAAAAGATGATTTACAAGGTATTCGGGCTGATGAAATGAAAGAATTTACCATTGCATATGAGCCTGTATGGGCAATTGGCACAGGGAAAACAGCTTTACCTGAACAGGCTAATGAAGTCCATTCGTTTATTAGAAGTATTTTAGCGGAAAAGTATGGTAAATATATTGCAGGTAACGTATATATCCAATACGGCGGAAGCGCTAAACCAGAGAATGCGTATGAATTGCTGGCACAGCCAGAAATCGATGGGCTTCTGGTTGGCGGCGCTAGTATTAAATTAGAATCTTTTTTACATATTATTGAGGCTGCATCGAATCCTTAGAGATGAACCGCCTCGGATGAGAAAAAATATTCATTTACCAGTAAAAATAAAAGAAATGAATGAGAGAATATTAAGTGTTTTGCAGTATTTTTTTATTATCGGGAGAGTTACATGGTGAAGGCTGAAAAAGCGTTTAAATGGGGAATTGCAATCGTTATTATTTTTGGAATTCTCAATGCATTTTACTTCCTGAATTTAATCATTGCATTAAAGATTGCATTGCCTGTTTTATGTGTATTCCTTATTGGAGCGATCTTGCTGCAATCAGGTAAAGGCGGAGGGCTAGCTGCCATCGGTGGGTTGGGTGATCAGGCCGCCTTTGGTACGAGAACAAGTACATTTTTGACGAAAGTTACCTATCTTATAGGCGCCGCATTTATCGTTGCTACTATCTTTCTGTTTAAACTATCTATTAATATGAATGTTATGCACACAAAGGTTACACAGCCAGCTTCTGAAGCGCAACATGAGCATACCCATGACCATCCTGACCACGAAGGGCATGAGGGGGAACATGATCATCCGGATGTTCCTCAGGCAGGGAGTGATGGAGATACAACCTCTAAGTTTGGTATGCAAAATATTGCGGAAGAGCCTCCCAGACCAGCCCATGAACAACCCATGTCGGAGGGTAAAGCGCCGGGAAATCAATCGCCTGATACCCATCCTGCCGGGGAAGGAGAGCAAACATCAAATGTTACAGAAGAGCCTGTTGCTGAAGAGGAAACAAAAACAGGACAGAATCCGGATGAATAGTTTCCTGTTTGGGAATTTCGATTCCACAGGGCAACCCTTTCGGGTTGCTGTTACCGATCATATATTCCTGGGGGAAGGCAAGGCTAAAGCCTTACCCTGCATCGAATCTGTTTTTTCTTGAATTGCTGCCAGGGGCAGCCTCATTTAATACATGCAATTTATTGGGGACATTGATGCTTAAAAGTATGACAGGATTTGGCAGCGCTGAGTACAAAGATGATGCATGTATGATGCACATAGAAATCCGTTCAGTCAATAACCGGTTCTTAAAGATAGATTCACGATTACCAGATGTTTTACAAACCTTTGAGAATGAGATCGAGCGCCCCATCAGGGAAAAAATCGTTCGCGGTACGGTCCTTTTAAATATAAATTACCATTCCCTCAAACAGGAATCCGAATATATCTTAAATACTGATAAGTTAAGGGAATATCATAAGCTGCTAAACGATATAAAAAAAGAGATGGGTTCCAGGGAAAGAGTATCGATTAATTCCCTGATGTTACTGCCAGGAATATTCCTGAAGGGGAAAAAAAGCCCGGAGAATGCGGATAACATATTATCCCTGAGTGTTACTCTTCTGAATCAGGCGCTCGATAAAATGCTGGAAATGAGGGCTATAGAGGGGAAAAATCTTGCAAAGGATATTGAGCAAAGAAAAGAATTTATCCTTTCCATGCTCCAAAAGATTGAGATGAGAGCGCCTGCAGTGGCCCAGGAATACAGCAAACGTTTAAAAAACAGGGCAGCTTCATTACTGGCAGGAACTGATATAGAATTAACCGACAGTAACCTTTACCGGGAAATTGCTATTTTTGCAGAACGGTGTGATATTACCGAAGAGATTAATCGCCTTAAAAGTCATTTAAATCAACTGCATGAAACACTCTGCTCGGATGAACCTACCGGCAGGAAGATTGATTTTATTGTTCAGGAAATGTTTCGTGAAACGAATACCATGTGCTCAAAAGCGAATGATAGCATACTGCTAAAGGATTTGGTGGATGTAAAAACAGAGATTGAGAAAATTCGTGAACAGGCATTTAACATTGAATAGAAGTATGTAATTTCTCAATCGTAAAGTAGCGGGCAGAATGGGCAAAATAGTAATCATTTCAGGGCCGTCCGGATCGGGTAAGACAACAGTATGCAAACTGCTTGAGAAGGATCCACGGATAAAAAAATCCATATCAGTAACCACTCGTCATCCCCGTCATAATGAGAAAAACGGAGAGTCCTATTATTTTGTATCTCCTGAAGAATTCGAATCTATGATTCAGAAAGGTGAATTGGCAGAATATGCAACGTATTGCGGGTACTATTATGGAACTCTCCTTCAACCGATGGAAGAAGCTCTTACAAAAGAGATTTTTTACTTGCTCGAAATAGAAGTGCAGGGTGCATTGAAAATCAAGGAAAAGTTTCCGCAAGCCATAGCAATATTTTTATTACCACCGGAAAAAAGTACCCTGCACCAACGGCTGATCCAAAGAAATACCAATACTACCAATGATATAGTATGCCGGTTGGAAATTGCTGATAAGGAGTTAGCATACAAAGATAAATATGATTACTGTGTGGTAAATGATACCCTGGATGTAACGATACATTCTATCCGTAAAATATTAAATCTGACCTGATCATGTCTTATCATATCGTTTTGGGTGTTACGGGAAGTATTGCTGCCTACAAGGCCGTTGAAGTCGTGTCGAGCCTGATAAAACAGGGAAATCGCGTTACGGTAATCATGACGTCAACCGCACAACGCTTTGTACACCCTGTCACTTTTCGCTCGATTTCACATAATCAGGTCGTAACAGACCTTTTCGTTGATAATGAAAACTATAACCCTAATCATGTATCTCTGGGGGAATGCGCCGATCTTATCGTAGTTGCGCCAGCTACGGCAAATTTTATCGGTAAGGTCATATCCGGTATTGCTGATGATGCATTAACCTGTACCGTTATGGCAGCACAATGTCCGGTAATTATTGCGCCCGCAATGAATGATAGTATGTATGGAAATCCTATTGTGCAGGAAAATATAAAAAAACTTGCACGTCTTGGATACGTATTTATTGAGCCGGAAGAGGGCCGGTTGTGCACAGGACAGGTCGGAAAAGGGAGATTAGCCTCCCTTGAGAAGATTCTTGATGTAATCAAAGAAGAGCTTGCCAAAGGAGGCAGATAGATAGTCATGAATACGATAACAATAAAGGTAATGAAAAAACAAGGGTGTGAGGATTTACCATTACCCCGGTATATGAGTAATGCCGCAAGTGGTATGGATTTATATGCAGCAGTGGATAATGCTGTTCAGCTTGATCACCATGAGATAAAGCTGATCCCTACGGGTATTCATATCGAGTTGCCGTTAGGGTATGAGGCACAGGTTAGACCAAGAAGCGGATTGGCTTTAAAATATGGATTGACACTCTTGAATACTCCGGGCACTATTGATAGTGATTATCGCGGAGAAATAGGGATTATTTTATGTAACTTCGGACAAAATCGATTTACCGTCGAGCGAGGGATGCGGATTGCTCAGTTAGTAATTCAGCCCGTGGTTAAGGCAGAATTGATAGAGGTTGAACATCTGGAAGAATCCCATCGTGGTACAGGTGGTTTTGGCCACACAGGACAATAGCGGCATGGAGAATTCTCATCTCTGCAGGGCAAACCTTTAGGTTTGCTATCCCCATGCAGGTATTGTTGCCGAAGGCTTAGTACACTGTCAATAGAATTCATGATAATACGGTTTGTATCGGCTCAACTGCATGGGGCTGTGTCATTGCGAGGGTATTGTTCGAAGCAATCTCTTGAATAGTTGAGAAAAGATTGCTTCGGGAAAAACCCCCTCGCAATGACAAATACTCTGGAGCCTCTTATGGTAAATTATCTTGAATGAAAGATTTGTGAAGCGGAACAATTCTTTCTTTGTATGATTGTTTCAATTCCTCATAGGTTCAATGAAAGTCTGAATCAAGGCAATCATGGAACGACGGGAAATACAGTTTCAATTTCTTATAGGTTCATACTTAGGAAATTCAAATAAAGAGTTCCTCCTCCTTGATGGGGGAGGTTAGGTGGGGGTGAAGGAAAAGGATAACCACCCTCCCCTGGCCCCTCCCATCAAGGGAGGGGAAAAAGTAGCCGAAGGCCTAATGTAATTTGAAATCCCTACACCTTTTTGATGTGCTGGCTGATAATGAAAGAAAGGAAGGGATAGTTTTTTAACAGAGAAGGAATACTATGGGAATTAAACGTTTTGTACAGTGCGCTGCTGCGGTTATTCTTATAGCCTTCACACTCTTTATCTTCATAAGTTTTCTCAGCTATTCTCCCAATGACCCTCCCTTTGCAGATTATCCCGGTAATAATTCTGTAAGGAATTTTTGTGGAAAAGCAGGGGCATTCGTTGCAGGATATGCCATGGCGGGTTTGGGTAAGACCTCCTACCTGATAGTCATCTTGCTGGCGCTGTTAGGGGTATTGTATCTTTACAGAAAGGATATAGAATTCCTTTGGGTAAAAATAATGGGAGCAGTTTTATTGCTATTCTCGGTGGCCTCCTTGCTAACCCTGACATGTTACGCATCGAAAAAGTCTCTCCTTTCAGCCAATTTAGGGGGAATCTTTGGGCTTGTCATTACTTCCAGGCTCTATGAGTATTTCAGTCTTACGGGCACTATCATTATTCTGGCATCGGGATTTGCTCTATCTGTTATGCTCATCCTGAATGTTACTCCCGTCTCTCCATTTCTGAGCGGCGCGCCAAAAGAAAAAAAAATCAAACGGGCTTCAACAAACGATGCTAAAATAGGTAAAGATGCTAAAATGAATAGCGCTGAGGCAGATAATTCTCAGGCGAAAGGTATCCGTACTTTCCGGCAATCGAAGGAGAATGAGATTGAAGATTTAAGCAGTGTGGCGGATAATTGTATTGATGAACAGCCAATACCTGCACCGGTAAGAGAAATAAAGAATGAACCGCTCAAACTCATGAGTAAATTTCAAAAACCACGGGAGGCAAAAGAGATTCAAGAAACCCGGAAGACCCCGCATGCCGAACAACATCCCGAAGAGGAAGGGGGAGATGCTTATGCGGAAACTGCGAAAAAAAAGGATTCTTCCTATACATTGCCGCAACTGGATCTGCTGGAAAAGCCTGTTGCAAAGCAATCGGAGGATGACTGGGATCAAATTACACAGCGTGCTCATGTTTTAAAAAATGCCCTTGAGCAGTTTAATATAAAATCAGAGGTCGTGGAAATTGAAAGAGGGCCTGTTATTACCATGTATGAACTGGAACTAGCCCCGGGGACAAAGGTCGGTAAGCTGGTGAGTCTTTCAGATGATCTGGCAATCGCCCTGAAGGCGCCCAGTGTAAGGATTGTCGCACCGCTCCTTGGGAAGTCGTCCATTGGTGTGGAAGTTCCCAATGTACAAAGAAAAACCGTGATGTTACGGGAGTTGCTGGATGCGTCTGATGAACTCCGGAAAAAAATGGCCATCCCGCTCCTGATCGGTAAGGATGTTGCCGGAAATCCCGTAATATCAGACTTAGCCGCTATGCCTCATTTACTTATTGCCGGAACGACCGGTTCCGGAAAATCAGTTTGTTTAAATTCCATTATCTTAAGTATCCTATTCTTACGGCATCCCAGCGATATTCAGCTTTTGCTGGTAGACCCCAAAATGGTTGAATTTTCCTTATTTCGGGAAATTCCCCATTTAATAAGCCCGGTAGTGACAGATATGAAAAAAGCCGCTGCTGTGCTGGAATGGGCAGTAAATAAAATGGAAGAACGGTACGCCTTATTGGCGAGCGTCGGGGTAAAGCACATCAATGGGTATAACAGATTGGGAATGGCTGAGATCAAAAAACGTCTGAATCCGGAAGGTGATGCCAGTCTTGATGATGTACCTTTCTATCTGCCTCATATCGTTATTGTCGTTGATGAGCTGGCCGATTTGATGATGGTGGCATCGAAAGAGGTGGAAGGCTCGGTAATTCGCCTTTCTCAGAAATCACGTGCTGTGGGTATTCATCTCATACTCGCAACACAACGGCCATCGGTTGATGTTATTACCGGATTAATTAAGTCAAATCTACCCTCCAGGATATCATTTTACGTTGCTTCAAAAGTAGATTCGAGAACAATCCTTGACCAGAATGGGGCAGAGAAGCTGTTGGGAGGGGGAGATATGTTGTTTTTACCACCCGGAACGTCAAAACTGGTACGCGTGCAGGGGGCATATGTAAGTGATGAAGAGGTACGGAATGTGGTTGAATATCTTACGAAATGCGCTGCACCACAGTTTAACCCGGAATTGAAGAGCTGGAAAGGCGCATCAGACAAAGATAACAGAGCGAAAGATAACCTTTACCATGAGGCGGTAAGGATTGTACTCGAGACGCAAAGAGGCTCTGTTTCCCTCTTACAGAGAAGGCTTGAGATCGGATATTCACGTGCTGCCAAGTTGATTGATCTCATGGCAGATGACGGAATCGTTGGGGAATATAAGGGTAGCCAGGCGCGAGAAGTATTTTTAACTCTGGAAGAATGGGACTCCCAGATGGCCCATGCGGATCAGGAAGAAATGGATAATGCATAGGCGGCCAATATGCCTATTTCTTCGGGGGTGCAAAGGCATATGCATCAAGCTAACTACCACAAAACCCCGGGGTAAGGGAACAGGACTGGGGTGCAAAGGCATATGCATCAAGCTAACCCGTAATCCCCCTTGATCCCCCTTTAGAAAAGGGGGAAAATCCCTTGTTTTTCCTTTTCTAAACTTATCCTTCCTTCCCCCTTTTTAAAGGGGAGTTAGGGGGGATTAGAAGAGAACATGGACACATGCTGTTCTTTTTACAAGGAGATACCTCCTTTTTTATGGAACAATGTCCTTAGCCTGATGCATATGGGGGAGCAAGGTTAAAGCCTTGCCCTACATTTTATATAAGAGATAAAAGGTGCCAAAAGGCCTCTTGTTTGTTCTGCCTTCCTTGATAGAGGGAGGTAAATTGAAGGAAAAAGACTATAGTATGAAATCAAAAAAAGTTGCTTTAATCAATTTAGGATGTCCAAAGAACCTGGTAGATGCAGAAGAGATTATCGGCAGGGTTGCAGATAGCGGGAGTACGATTTGTCAATACCCTGAGGATGCAGAGATACTCATTATAAATACCTGCGGCTTTATTGAAGACTCTAAACAGGAGTCAATTGATACCATATTGAAAATGGCAAAGCTCAAGGAAGATGCGCGATGTAAAAAAATTATCGTAACCGGCTGTCTGGCCCAAAGATATCCGCAGGAATTGAAAAACGATGTTCCTGAAATTGATCATGTGGTAGGTTTGAAAGACTTTGATACCCTAACGGATTTATCTGGTTCTGGTAAAAAGAGGAAAAAAGGTTCCCTGCAGTGTAATGATGATTGGCGTAACCGTATCAGATTGACCCCAAGACATTATGCATATCTCAGGATTTCTGATGGGTGCGATAATCGTTGCAGCTATTGTGCCATTCCCGATATACGAGGGAAATTTTCCAGCCGGACGCTGGAGAGCCTCGTAGAAGAGGCGCAACACATGGCATCTGAAGGTGTCAGGGAAATTCATGTTATTTCACAGGATACGACCTCCTACGGTATAGATTTGTATGGAAAATTTAAACTGCATGTGCTTTTAGGGAGATTATCAGAAATACAAGGTATTGAGTGGATACGGATATTGTATACTCATCCAAAGCATTTCTATCCGGAGCTTATTCATACGATAGCTGACCAGGCTAAAATTTGCAAATATGTGGATTTACCTATCCAGCATATCAACGATAGTATCCTGAAAAAGATGGGGCGGGGAGTAACCCATGCGCATATTGATACACTGATCAATGATTTACGCAACCATATTCCTCAGCTTTTTGTAAGGACTTCTGTTATCGTTGGATTTCCCGGAGAAACAGAAGAACAATTTCATGAGCTTTTAACCTTTATCCAGGCTACCCGATTTGAGAGATTAGGGGTATTTGCTTACTCAAAAGAAGATGCTACACCTGCTGCATCTTTTAAAAAGCAAATACCGAAAAGAGTAAAAGAACAGCGTTTAAAGGAGGTCATGCTCGCACAGCAAAAAATTATTTTAGAAAAACATAAAAATTTAGTAGGCAATTCAATCCCTGTTATTATCGATGAGAAAAATGAAACGAATGGAGGATGGTTCGGAAGAACATATGGTGATGCGCCTGATGTGGATAGTAAAGTGATTATTGAAGAAAATCATTTGAAAATTGGTGACATTAAAAATATGATAATTACAGGTACCTCAGGATATGATTTGATAGGAACACGGATAAAAAAGAGAAAAGAGGACTAAATGAACTCATTTGATTTCTCACGATGTGCGGCATTCAATCTACCGAACCGGTTAACCCTCATGCGGCTTTTGCTGGCGATAGTGTTTTTCATCTTCTTATCGTACCGTTACTATAATATTGCCCTTGTTTCCTATCTGTTCGCATGGCTAACCGACTGGTTAGATGGCTACCTGGCGCGCAAAAAAGGCCTCCTGACAGATTTCGGACGCATCGCCGACCCGTTTGTAGATAAAATCATTGTCTGTGGCGGATTTATATTACTCATACAGCATGCCCACGATATCATACCTCCCTGGATGGTTGTCGTTATTGTAGCCAGAGAGTTTCTTGTCAACAGCCTGAGAAGTTATTCGGAATCAAAGGGGATTGAATTTGGAGCAACGATATGGGGCAAGGCAAAGATGTTTACTCAGTCTTTTACCATTAGCCTCATTTTGCTGTTCTTTGCTTATTTCGAGCATTTTATGGCTGTTAAACAGGGAATTATCGTCATGCTTTGGCTTACGGTAATCATCACTCTGGTTTCCGGCATTAAATACATGGTCAAAGCCGGCCCGGCAATTTTGATGAAATAGTAAATTTCATTTCTTAATCTTCTCTCGTTCAATCTCATCGTAATCCCCCTTGGTCCACCTTTAGAAAAGGGGGAAAATGTGCAAATGTTTAAAATGTGTGGATGTTCAGAAAAAGGGAAAAATGGGTGGGTGTTTTAGAAAAAGGAAATTTGGGAAGCTTTATCAAAGGGGGAATACAGGGATTGTCAATACCCTTCCTTCCTTCCTAAAATGAAGGAAACAACCCCGTCTCCCCCTTTTCTAAAGGGGGACCAAGGGGGATTAATTCCTCTTGCTTTCAGGACTGTGCCACAATTACTTTTAGTCTGTCCGGCATGGTTGTTTTCCTTCTCCTGATGACTTTTATCAGGCTGCACTCACGCGCACCTGTATCGCATCATTTAATGCCTTTAGTAAATCTTCAAGGTTAACAGGATTGATCTGTACTGCTTGTCCCAGGCTAATTGTCCTGGCTAAGGTGTTTCTGAGGATAGGATTTTTCAGTTGTTTAAATCCAAAATTTATTAAAACATCGAGGGTTTGCGGGTATTGTTTAATCAATTGATAAACATTTGTGCTTGCGGTTGCGATTCTGATTTGTTCTGAAGGTTCTTCTTGTACGTCGAGTTGCATAGTCTTCCATGCATTGATACCAAAGCAGAACATGGCAGCATATTCAATAAAGCCGCTGATTCCCAGGAGCGCATAAAGTTGCGGATACAGATGCGATGCGACCGGTTGAGATACAACCCTGAACAGACACCCAACATTTATCAGGATAAATGTTGCATTGAGTAGTCTTGTACTGCACAGCTTTACTCCTTTGCTTAAAGGGATCATCTTGGAAGCACATCCCAGGATCATCATACTGATAAACCCGATAAATATAGCATGCCGATATGCGCCAAACAGGGCATGGGAAGTGCGTTCCCCCGAAAATGCTTCATAAATGGTATAGGTGAGTAATGCAGTCTCTGAGACAAATAGCCAGACAAGGGCGGCCCGGATAAATTTTCTGAATCCGGTCGGCAGGTTAACCGTGTTCTTCACTGCTTTTTTGGTATTGAACAGATTTAAACTATAGATAAACAAAAATACCCCGCATGCCTCCATAATCCCTGCGAGACAAAACACCACCGTAAAGAAACCGTGGAGATTTGTAGTATATTCCCGGTAAAATTCCGATATCGTTCTTAAAGCAATGGAGATGTTTAGGATATACAGAACGTAGATGCTTATTTTCTTGTTAGGCTCCTGGATTCCCAGAAATATCGGCAGGGTCTTTGCAAATATTCCAATAATAACCATACAGGCAAACCCTACAATTTGTATATGCCGGACAGGACTTCTGAATATTTCAGGAATGTTTGTATTGTTAACTACGGTAAAATGGAAATATAAAGCAACAAAAGTAATAGCCTGGAAGAGGAACCAGAGATAACTTGATATGAGGAATCCTTCGTAGATTTCGAATTTCTTTTTTCCCGATGTGAGATAGGTTGCGCAGATGACGTAAATAAAGATAAGTATCGATACGACTTGCAGTGTACATCCAATCAGGACGGGGATTTTCAAAAAGAAGAAACCGGTATAATAGGAGATTGTCTTAAAAACAAAGGAGAGAAAAATACCTGCAAGCATTAAGAAAAAGGATTTATATGCCAGTGGAGTGCTATACAGTATAGTACTCCAGAATTTAGGCAATGCAAAATATGAAATTCCCATGATAAAGAGGCCTACCCATCCATATACCTGCGTATCACCATGGGTTTCCGTAAGTATCCAGGATACGGAAGCGAAGGAATTATGAAATGCCATATAGGCTAAGAGTGATGCCCCGTAGAGACATCCTGTTGAGAGTGCAATAATGATAGACGTTTTAACAAAGATCTCATAGACATGCTCGGTTTGCGGCTTTGTGATCGCGGCTTCATTCGTTGTGCCAACCTCTCCATCGATAAGTTTTTGAAGGTCGTCAATCAGTTTGGTGGGATTGACGTTATGCATCTTGGCAAAAAAGGAGATGGGTTTGTCGGGAAGGACATTGCTGCCGCACATAATTCCGTAGGTATCAAAGATGCGGCGGGTTATAGGAAATCTTTCAACGATTTGTTTAACGGTATTTTCAGGCCGTATCCTTTCCATAGATAAGGTTCCTTAACGCTGATCATAAGAATATGATTTGTTTTGTAAAATAACATTACAGAAAACATCTTGTAATTTACCCAATACGCCGTGATAATTATGAGGCGGCTGTGAAAATACTATACCAGACCTGGAAAGCAGTGTCAATGACTTTCTCGAAGCGTGCTCTTTTTGTTTTTGCTTATTTTCGTCCATTGTGATATTTTTAATGGGATTCATAGTATCTGGGAAATAACGAGCTTTAGGTTTTCGTGAGATTATTGATAGGTAATCCCCCTTGATCCCCCTTTAAAAAAGGGGGAAATGTGTGAATGTTTTAGAAGGGGGGAAATGCAAAGCTTTCTTTTAATGATAGAGAAAATATCTTATGGATAAAACATAGGTATGACTTCTCTTTTTATAAAAACGCTCTTATTTCAACTTTAGTCGTTATCCCCCTTTTCTAAAGGGGGATCAAGGGGGATTATGATGGCGGATGAATAAGCGGTGAAGCGTTAAACACTTTGAGAAAAAAACCTGACGAGCAAACTGGTGGAAGCTATGAGGTAGTATTAGTATTCCCTTTACTAAATCCCGGAAAGAAATATTCCCGCTGTTGTAGAGAACAGTAAGGATAGAGAATCCTTTGAGAAACATGTGAGATAATGTATCTATGCGAAGTATTGCACTAACAAATCAAAAAGGTGGTGTAGCGAAAACAACGACCACGGTAAACCTCGGTGCCGGCCTTGCCCATATGGGCAAACGAGTACTTTTGGTTGATCTTGATCCGCAGGGAAATCTGAGTTCGTGGTTAGGGCTGGACATCCATAATCTTGAACGGTCTATGTACAATGTGTTTTTGGAAGAAGTCTATTTTGAAGAGATCCTCACAAAGACCTGTATTGAAAACATGACCCTTGCGCCTGCCAATGTCGCATTGGCAGGTGTTGAAAGAATCCTTGCCCATGAGAAAGGGAGGGATCTTATTCTCCGTAAACGAATGCTTCCCGTGGTAGATAACTATGATTATATCCTCCTGGATTGTCCTCCTTCATTGGGATTGATTACGATCAATGCGCTCACCTTTGTCAGAGAGATCTTTATACCGGTGGAAACAAAGGTGCTGGCTTTGAATGGTCTTATAACGTTAGTAAATACCGTTCAGGTGGTAAAGGAACGGTTAAATCACAACCTGGAAGTAACCGGCATCATTGCCTGCCGGTTCGATGGCCGTACAAACCTCAGCAATGAGGTGTATAATCAGATTAAAGAACGTTTTAAAGAAAAGGTGTTTCACTCCGTTATCAGGGAAAATATCCGCCTGGCAGAATGTCCTATATCGGGAAAACCTATTACCCTCTATGCACCCGATAGCCCCGGCGCGATAGATTATACAAATCTGGCAGAAGAAGTAGTACAGCAGGAAAAGAAAACCTAGCATAGCGGGCGCTTCATTGAAATACCGACATATATTGTTGTCGCTGCGCGCAGCAGTGAAGCAATCTTAACTATTTTGCTTGTTTTGCTTTGCTTGTTCCCAAACTCCGTTTGAGAACACACTTACCCCGAAACTCTGTTTCGAGTCTCTATACATGAGAAGCAGATACAAAATCATACAAAAAGAAGGTATCTATTTTGTTACTTCTGCCGTTGTAGAATGGATACCAATTTTTACAACCCAAAAATATTTTGATATCATTATACAATCACTAAAGTTCTGCAAAGATTACAAGGGACTAAAATTGTATGCATTTGTTATATTAGACAATCACTTTCATCTTGTTGTCTCAGCTCCGGAATTATCGAACACACTAACCTCATTAAAGAAATTTACCGCAAAAGAAATTATTATCCAATTAGGGCAGGATAACAGGCATAGGTTATTAATCCAGCTTGCTTTTTACAAAAAGAGGTATAAGACAAAAAGCGACTATCAGGTTTGGCAAGAGGGTGTACATCCGGAATTGATAATGAATAATGAAATGTTATTCCAAAAAATTGAATATATCCATTATAATCCCGTAAAGCAAGGTCTGGTAGATATGCCTGAACATTGGAGATATAGTTCTTCACGAAATTATCTTGCAAATGATCATTCCGTTATTCAAATAGATGAATTGCCTGTTTGATTTTCCCGAAACAGAGTTTCCCGGTAATGGCGTTCCCAAACGGAGTTTGGGAACGAGCACGAGCAGACGAGCACGAGCAGACGAGCACGAGCAGACGAGCACGAGCAGACGAGCACGAGCAGACGAGCACGAGCAGACGAGCAAAATGCACGATCTGCTTCTGCTTGTTCCCAAACTCTGTTTGGGAACACACTTATCCAGAAACTCTGTTTCGGGTATATTCGGGTATATTTACTATAGACCGATTCAGAATTTTGTGATAAAATGCATTTTGCTAAAACTTATAATTATAATAATTAACGAAAAGGAAACCTTTGCCAGGACATGATATCATAGTAATTGGAGCTTCTGCAGGCGGGGTGGAGGCATTGACGGAGTTAGTGGGTAATTTACCACCGGCGATACCTGCCGCTCTGTTAGTAGTTCTTCATATAAGTTCTACAGCCCCCAGTTTGTTACCGGAAATCCTTAACCGGGCCGGAAGCATTCCCGCTATGGCCGCCGTACACGATGATGTAATCCGGCAAGGATGTATATATGTAGCACCACCAAATCATCATCTCCTTCTTACGGATGGTGGTGTTATCCGTCTTACCCATGGTCCAAAGGAAAACCGGCATCGACCAGCCATAGACCCTCTCTTTCGTTCAGCCGCCTATACCTATGGACCGAGAGTAGCCGGGGTCATCCTCACGGGTACCCTTGATGACGGGACGGCGGGTTCACTCGTTATAAAATCCACTGGCGGCGTAATTGCTGTACAAGACCCTCATGAGGCATCATTTCCTGATATGCCGCAGAGTGTACTGGAAAATATGGATGTAGATTATTGTCTGCCGTTATCTCAGATAGCGCCTCTGTTAATCCGTTTAGCAACGAAGCCAATAGAAAAGAAAGCGCTGTACCCTGCTCCTGAGAAAGTAATGATCGAGACCAACATCCCACATTTGGCAGAAAGTACGGAGGAAGTTATGGATAAACTTGGAAAACCATCGACCTTTACCTGTCCTGAATGTCAGGGGACTCTGTGGGAAATACAGGATGAAAAACTCATACGATTCCGATGCCGGGTAGGACATGCCTTTTCTCCCCATAGTATGCTGGCAGAACAATCGGAAAAGGTGGAATCAGCACTGTGGGCAGCATTACGTTCTCTTGAGGAGAATGCCAATCTCTATCGGCGAATGGTGGAACGGGAACGAGGCCTCAATAACAATCTGCTGGCAGCACGGTTTGAGGAAAATTTAAAAGATACCGAATATCACATAAAGACGATCCGGCACATACTGCTGAAAAAAGAGAAGCCAGTATTTCGGGAAAAGGGTAAAACCCCACATGCATCAAGCTAAGCTCTCGTAGATTGCTGGCTTGGCTTTGGCTTGTTGGCTTGTTCCCAAACTCTGTTTGGGAACACGTGTGTCCGAGAAACTCTGTTTCTCAAATCAGGAGTCACCTGATCGTATGATTCCTCAGAACTACGGATTCCCGAAACAGAGTTTCCTGGCAATTGCGTTCCCAAACGGAGTTTGGGAACGAGCCACTAACGAGCCACTAACGAGCCACTAACGAGCCACTAACGAGCCACTAACGAGCCACTAACGAGCCACTAACGAGCCAAAGGTAGAGACGCAAGATTTTGCGTCTCCCTGATACTGAAATCGTTTCATTCTCCTGGTGATTTTTATTATAATTAATAATCTGGAAATCTGTAGGGCGACCCTTAGGGTTGCATTCAGGCGGGGGGCAAGGCCATATGCATCAAGCTAAAATAGGGAAACGGTGAAGAATGGCAAACCACCCATAATCCCCCTTAGTCCTCCTTTAGAAAAGGGGGGAAATATACGGTGAAATATCGATGGAAAAAAAGAAAAAAAAGGGTATTGGTTCTCAGGGAAAAACGGATAGCACGAAGGGATACAAAGGACATGCCCGTTCTGATCAGGAAAAGAAACCTGCCAGGAAGAAGCTGGAAGGAAAGGCATCTCTCCCTGTGCCGGAAAAAGAAAATTTTGAACAGAAAAAGATGAATACCTCCTTTCCTATTGTCGGGATCGGTGCCTCTGCCGGTGGGTTAGAGGCTTTTGAGCAATTTTTCATGCATATGCCATCAAATAGTGGGGCGGCATATGTTGTAGTTCAGCACCTCGATCCGACCCATAGCAGCATTATGGCGGATCTCCTCAAAAGATTTACGAGTATGAGGGTTGTTGAGGTAGAAGACGGAATGCACGTTGATCCTAACCGGGTCTATATAATCCCTCCTAATAAGGATATGATTATCCAGAACGGGATTCTTAAACTTACGGTACCGATAGAACCGCATGGTTTGAGGAAGCCGATCGATCTCTTCCTCCGTTCCCTGGCGGGTGATTGTGGAGAACGGGCTATTTGTATCATTCTTTCCGGAAGCGGTACGGATGGAACCCTGGGATTGAAGGCGATTAATGAGGCGGGAGGGTTATCTCTGGTTCAAAGCCCTGCCACAGCGAAATATGATAGCATGCCAAAAAGTGCTATAAAGACTGGTATAGCAGATTACATATTACCCTTAGAAAAAATACCAGAACAATTAACAACCTGTATTAAGCACTTTCATCCCAAAAAGATGAAGAAGTTCTCCATGACTCATGTAATCTCTCCGGGAGCAATTCAAAAAATACTTCTTCTCTTGAAGAAAAAAACCGGGAATGATTTTTCCGCCTATAAGAAGAATACCATTTACCGGCGGATCGAACGGCGGATGAAGCTTCATGATATTGAAGACGTAGCAAATTATGTCCGATATCTTGAGGACCATCCGGATGAAGTTCAACTGCTTTTTAAGGAGTTGCTGATCGTTGTTACCAGTTTTTTCCGGGATGCAGATGCCTTTGATGTCCTGAAGAAAAAGATATTACCGGGTATTCTTGAAGACAGACCGGAAAATTATACCATCCGGGTATGGGTACCCGGATGTGCAACGGGTGAGGAAGTCTATTCTATTGCTATAGTCCTTCGGGAATATATGGATGAACTTGACCGGGAATTCAAGGTCCAGATCTTCGGTACCGATATTGATGAAAGTGCAATTAATGTTGCACGTAACGGTAGTTACCCCAGCAATATTGCCCTGGATGTAACTCCGAGGCGATTGAGACGGTTTTTTATAACGGAAGATAACTACTATCGGATCAAGAAAGAGATTCGGGAGAGCGTGGTCTTTGCCGTTCATAATGTCATTAATGACCCGCCCTTTACCAGGATGGACCTGATTAGCTGCAGGAATCTCCTGATCTATCTCGATAACGACTTGCAGAATAAAGTAATCCCCCTTTTCCAGTATAGCCTGAAACCGGGCGGTATCCTTTTTCTTGGACCTTCCGAGAGTATTGGCGGGTTTGTAAATCTGTTTGCTGTCCTGGATAAAAAATGGAAGTTTTTTAAAAGTAAGGGGACGACACTTGCGACCCATGAGATATCTTTTACGGAGCGGGACGATGCGCACGTCATCGCAAATCTGGAGAAAGGGATAAATACAGAAGAATCCAAGAGAATCAGGGAAACAAATATCGAGGAGTTAGCCCATAAAGTGCTCATGGAGAGTTTTGCACCTCCCTGTGTTATTGTGAATGCAAAGGGCGATATCCTGTATATTCACGGCCGGACGGGAAACTATTTGGAACCTGCGCATGGAGAAGCAAATTTAAACATTATTGATATGGCACGGGAAGGCATCCGGTATGAGTTACACTCTGCCATCCATAATGCCTTTAAACAAAAGAAAGCGATATCGTATGAAAAGTTAAGGGTAAAAACCAATGGCGATGTGAAAACGGTTAATCTGACCGTTAAGCCTGTCACGGAATCAAAAATGAAACAACCCTTACTGTTAGTAATCTTTACAGATACATCCACTAATCAGGCAGAGGTAAAAAAAGGAAAAGGAAAAGGAAAATCCCTGGACGCTCATGGCAGACGGATCGAGATACTGGAATGGGAATTAAAATACACGAAGGATGATCTTCAGGCTACTATTGCAGAGCTCCAGGCCTCGAATGAAGAGCTGAAATCCCTGAACGAAGAAATGCAATCCACCAATGAGGAATTACAAAGCACCAATGAGGAACTGGAAACATCCAAAGAAGAACTCCAGTCGGTAAATGAGGAACTTATTACCGTGAATTCCGAATTGCAATCCAAAGTTGAGCTGCTCTCCCGGAGTGAAAATGATATGAAGAATCTGCTGGACAGCATAAAATTAGGCACGATTTTCCTGGATAGCAATCTATTCATCAAACGGTTTACGGTCGAGGCTACCAAGGTGTTTAATCTGATCCCGTCTGATATCGGGCGCCCGATTGGTCATATTGTATCAAATCTGGAGTATGAAAATCTGACGGCAGATGTGCACCTGGTACTCGATAAACTGGTTGCGAAAGAGGTTGAAGTGCAGACAAAGGATAAACATTGGTACCTGATGCGGATCATGCCGTACAGAACACAGGAAAATGTAATCGATGGTGTTGTCGTTACTTTTACGGATGTAGATCAGATTAAAAGGACGGAAGATAGTCTGAGAAAATCGAATGTGAATATTGAGAATGCCCGTAAGCTTGCCGAAGGTATCATTGAGACAACGCGTGAGTCGCTTATTGTACTCGATTCCAGCCTGCGTGTAGTAATGGCAAACCGGTCCTTTTGTAAAATGTTTCACGTGAGTGAAGAGGAAACTACCGGAAGGTATCTTTACGATCTGGGGAATAATCAGTGGAATATATCGGGACTCAGAAAGCTCCTGGAAGATATTTTGCCGGGGAACACATCCTTTGAAGGTTATGAAATAATCTGTAACCTTCCTCAGATGGGAAAAAGGACCCTAGTATTGAATGCCCGCAGGATTATCTATAAAGGGGAAAAACCAGAACTGATTCTCCTCTCCTTTGAGGATGTTACAGATCAGAAACGGCAAAAAGGTTCAGGAATAAAATCGTAATGATCAATGAGGCCCGCGGCAACTTTTTTATAGCACCTCTGTAGGGGCGAATGGAAATGAATACTGTCAGGGTTCTAAACCATGACAATGTTCTGTGTGATTTCACAAACATTGAAATTCCTAAGCATTACATAAGGTCTTCGGCAACTTTTATAATTTGATATCATGAAATGGCAGTTACTCAAAATACCGTTGGAACGTAAGGATGTTATGGATAAGGACTGTAGCAGTATCATGTCATGGTGAAGGAGGGGCAACTGAAGCATCACAATCCCCCTTGGTCCCCCTTTAAAAAAGGGGGAAAAATGTATGAGTGTTGAGAAAAGGGGGAGAGCTTCCCTAATCTCTTTAAAAAACCCTTCAGGGGCGCTGGGTTAGACGGCCCCGACGGGGAGAGTTTCCCTAATCCCTTTAAAAAACAGGGGAAATTTCCTTTTATATCTCCCCCTTTTCTAAAGGGGGATCAAGGGGGATTACCTCTCCTCTGCTTTGCTCTTATATCCGGCTTGCCTGCAATGCCTTTAATACGTGGCCTTTTCGGACGATTCCCAGGTCAGATTTGTCCCTTAATTTTGAGTAATCATATGAAATGTAGGGTAATCTTGTAGGTTCGCCGATAAGGTATTAAAAGTCATTACTTTATGTTAATGAAATTGGATATTTTGGCTTTTTTACAAGGCTGAAATGGGGGCTTTTTATTGGTATGGTCTTACATTTGAGTAGATTAAGATATTTTGAATTTATATTAGGGGTAAGAGAAATACCAAACGGTTTTTCGCTGGTTCAATCGGGGACGATTGAACCAGCGAAAAAGCGAAGGGATCAAAAAGCGAAGGGATCAAAAAGCGAAGGGATCAAAAAGCGAAGGGATCAAAAAGCGAAAGTTACCAATATCTTAACTTATATGAACAAAAAGAAATCTCAAAAGAAAGAAGATAACAGTCTGCGCCGTCGCGCTGAAGAAATATTGGAAGAGAAAGATACAGAATTACAAAAAATACCGTCACGGGATATTAAAAAACTCATCCATGAGTTGCAAGTATATCAAATTGAACTGGAAATGCAAAATGAAGAACTTCGGAAGGCGCAGTCCAGAATTGAAGAGTCCCGGAGTAAATACGTAGATCTGTACGATTTTGCTCCGGTAGGGTATTGTACGATGGACAGGAATGGGGTAATTGTTGAGGCAAACCTTACCTTGAGTAGTCTCTTGAGTGTTGAAAGAAAGTTATTACTCCGTAATCCTTTTTCTCTGTTTGTTGCAAAGGGGTTTAAGAGTTACTTTTATCGTCATTTGCAAGAGGTTTTTTTAAACGGTAACAAGCATATGTGCGAATTGAATATGATGGGAAAGGATGGCACACCATACTCGGTATTTTTGGAAAGTATTGCGATTAAGGACAGTAAAGGAACGGAGTTCTGTCGGTCGGTCATCAGCAATATTACCGATCGAAGGCAGGCAGAAGAGGCACTGCGTATCAGTGAAAGCACATATCGGTTGCTCATGGATAGTCTTCCCCAGCACATATTTTATAAAGACAGAAATTTTGTTTATCAATCGTGCAATAAAAGTTTAGCAGACGATTTGCATATCAAGCCGGATGAAATCCGGGGGAAAACCGATTATGATCTCTATCCGGCAGAACGTGCAATGAAATATCGTATGGATGATATAAAATTGGTGAAATCAGGAAGGACTCAGGAGACGGAAGAGACCTATATCAGGGAGGGAAAAGAGTGCATCATCCATATCGTGAGGACCCCGGTAAAAGATGAAAAAGGGGATGTTATGGGTATCCTGAGTATTTCCTGGGATATTACCGAAAAAGTTCTCTTGCAGAAAGAGGCTGAGCATACCAGGCACTTAGCGGCATTGGGTGAATTGGCAGCGGGAGTGGGACATGAGATTAATAATCCGATAACCGGGATTATTAATTGTGCCCAGATATTGCTGAATAAGAGCAGTGAAGGGAGCAGGGAAAAGGATATTGCGGGCCGAATTAAAAAAGAAGGTGACCGCATAGCCACGATAGTCAGCCGCCTTCTTATGTTTACCTGGCCTATAAATCAGGAGAGAAAGAGCAAGGTTAAGACCTGTGATATTATAAAAGATACGCTGATTTTATCCGAGGCACAACTACGAAAAGAGGGTATTCACATCCGGGTAACTATTCCTCAAAACCTGCCTGAATTACATACCCACCCCCAGCAGCTCGAACAGGTATTTCTCAATATTATCAGTAATGCCCGATATGCCCTGAACCAAAAATATCCGGAAACCCATGATAATAAACTCCTCGAAATTACGGGTGAAGAGATAACGATAGATGATCTTCGCTACGTCAGGATTACCTTTTACGATCACGGTACGGGTATACCTGCCGGGATAAAAGATAAGGTAATGACCCCCTTTTTTACCACAAAACCGAGAGGTATAGGAACGGGATTAGGGTTGAGCATAAGCCACGGTATCATCAATGACCACGGTGGCAAGCTTCTGATTGAGAGTGTGGAGGGAAAATTTACCAAAGTTTTCATCATCCTTCCGGTGATATCTTAAGGTTGAAAGTCCGATGTAGGGCAAGGTTTTAGAGACTGCCCGGAAAGCCCTCCAGAGTGCTCTGTTAGGAGCTAATAAATATATTATGTATAGGAATTTCAAAGTTTTTCGTTATACCGTTTCATAATGTAGGGGCGGGTTTCAAACCCGCCCCTATGGTGCTTGAATTGTGGTATGTTCGATTTGTACTATAAGTTTACCTGATAAGGTATTAAAAGCCATTATCCAATGATAAAGAAAGTGGGTATTCGGGCTTTTTGCAAGGCTGAAGCCTTACCCTACGTATTTATTTGTAAGTCCTGAGTATTCATTTGCAAGGTTGTTGGGAATATGTTTTGCGTTGTAGTGGGTTTAGATGCTTTAATTATTAACTTGCCTTTTGTACCATTTCGATACAAAATATATAAGAATATCCAGACAGGATATAGATAAATTCATGAGAATTATGGTATATCCTGGTTTACAATCTCATGTAAGGATGTGTTCGGTTTCATCTTTTGGATACTATAGTCCGTAGAATAACGAAATCGATTCGGTCTGTTGTGTTGACGAGTCTGCCAGGGAATGACAAAGCCCAGACCTTTTATTCATCCCTTGAGATACCGTGTTGTAGTTCTTTTAACTAGGTCGCTTACTATAATGTTATTGTGTAAAAGCTATGAGTTATTGCATGATAAAAATTATAACACAATCTCAGAAAAAAAGGAAGTTTACTCTATAAATTGATGAAAATTATAATACATACGAGAAAGTACTGAAATGGCGATCCAGTGGAAGAAGTCAGTATGCCCGTATTGCGGTATAGGGTGCGGGTTAATGGTAGGTATTGAAGAGGGAAAGGTCGTTAACATCCACGGAATGAAGGAGCATCCCGTTAACTGTGGCGAATCCTGCACACTTGTGCATAATTTCGCGCCTCTCTTTACTGACAGGGACAGATTGACACAGCCTATGATTCGCCGTAATGGTACCTTACTGCCCGTTACGTGGGATGATGCCATTATGTATGTTGCCCATGAATTTCATCGTATCATTCGGGAATACGGACCAGGTGCAATTGCCTTCTACGGTGGAGCTGCCGCTTTTAATGAAGAATACTATCTCATAAATAAACTCATGAAGGGATATATTGGCACAAATCATGTGGAGTGTACCTCCCGCTTATGTATGGCAAGTACCGCAATGGGATTTATTTCTACCTTCGGCGCTGATGCCCCGCCTACCTGCTATGCCGACATCGAAGAGGCAGACCTGTTTCTTATTGCCGGCATGAATATGGCAGTATCATTGCCTGTTATATTCAACCGTGTGTGCGCTGCGAGGAAAGCCAAAGGCGCCAGGACTATTGTTATTGATCCCCGGAAAACAGAAACTACTGCCATTGCAGATGTCCATCTTCAAATCAGGCCTGGCACTGATGTTGCTCTTAATAATGCCCTGGCCTATATTCTTCTTGAAGAAGGTTTTGTGCACGAAGAGGAGGTAGCGCACTATACCACCGGGCTTGATGATTTAAAATTGATATTAAAAGAATATTCGCCATCGCGCGTTGCCAGGATTACGGGTTGTACACAAGAGCAGATCTTCAAGGCTGCGCATCTCATCGGTCATGCGAAAGCAATGCTAACCTTTTGGCTTCAAGGTTACAACCAGTCAACCCAGGCGGTCTTCAAAAATAATACGTTACACAATTTATCATTATTGACAGGGAATTTTTGTCGTCCCGGGGCTGGCCCATTATCTATTGCGGGCGAGTCAAATAGTTTGGGCAGCCGGTGGATGGGCGTACAGTCGCATCTTTTGCCCGGCATGCGCTTTGTTACCAATCCCGTGCATCGGCAAGAGATCGCTGATTTTTGGGGCATTCCGGCTGAAAAAATTCAATCCACTCCCGGTCGTTCTATTATTGATATTATCAAGGGACTCCATACGGGTGAAGTCCGTGCATTATGGGTTATGTCTTCCAATCCTGCAGCCTCTCTTCCTTATACCCAATGGGTAACTGAAGGGCTTGAGAAGGCAGAGTTTCTGGTCGTTCAGGATATACTTCATCCTACAGAAACAACCGTACTGGCAGACGTAATTCTCGCTGGCGCCCAATGGTCCGAAAAGACCGTTACCCTTGTCTCGTCTGAGCGGCGTATCGAGCTGGCAGAAAAGATTCTTGAGCCGCCGGGAATGGCAAAGCCTGACTATGAGATCATTTGCCTCATCGCAGGGGCTATGGGATTCAGTAAGGAATTTTCTTATACTTCGGGTGAGGAGGTGTTTGAAGAATTGAAGGAGATTACCCGCGGACGTATCTGTGATATGAACGGTGTGAGCTACGAGCGACTCAGGAATACGATAGGTCCGCAGTTGCCTTGTCCCAAAACGGACCATCCGGGTACGGCAAGGTTGTTTTCTGACATTCGGTTTCCGAGGCCGGACGGTCGCGCTGCGCTGCTTGCCCGGGATTATAGGAAACTAGCCGAAACGGCTGATGATGATTATCCTTTTATCCTTATCACTGGTCGCCTTGCCAGTCAATTCAATACCGGTACCCGTACCCGCCGCATTAAAAAGCTTACCGATATTGAACCAAATAATTTTGTGGAGATTCATTCCGCAGATGCTCAACGTCTCGGAATTATTGAAGGGGATGAGGTTGAAATGGCCTCACGTCGGGGTAGTATTCGATGTATTGTCCATATTAAAGACCATGTACTCGAAGGTAATGTCTATATGAATTTATGTTGTGGTAATTCACCTTTGTCCGAAGATGATAAACAAGTCAATTTTGTTTGCAATACGGTTTATGATGCTCATTCCAAACAGCCTGAGCTGAAGTGCTGCGCCGTTAAGATAACGAAAGTTGCATCAATATGAACCATACAAGTTGTAGGGGCAGGTTTTAAACCTGCCCCTACCTGATGTTAAAGAGTAAAAGAATAACAATGGAGCATTTCTCCTTAAGGTATCTATAATTCCTTTAGCATAGGGTAATGTGGCTCTTAATACCCTATCGGCAAACCGAAAGGTTTGCCTCACATATGGGAACTGAAGGGTAAAAATTCATACAGTGGAAAATTTCATGATTGGACAGGATAAAAAAAAGAACAAAGAGCTTGCCCAGCATACCATTAAATTTTTTGAGAAGCTGCTGCGGGCATCAAGTGATGGAATTGTGATTACCGATGCAGCGCATAATATCATTGTTGTCAATGAGGCGTTCTGTGATTTCTTTGGACGGCAACATCGTGAGGTCATCGAAACAGATCTGTTCTTTTGGTTAGAACAACTTGGTACCAGTAGTCTCAAACGCTGGGCTGAAATGGAGAGCCATGTCCATAGTGAAGGCTCATGTCATGATACAGAATTTACCCT
>JAANMW010000895.1_pt1 | contig 34542 bp, 31 predicted proteins | sample 7279671 | NCBI WGS metagenome assembly JAANMW01 (sample SAMN14094541, study PRJNA606508) | bioreactor metagenome | isolation source: A lab-scale SPAN reactor treating ammonium-rich wastewater day 247 | place: Ireland: Galway | collected 2017-09-19 | reverse complement strand
GACCGGTACATGGCCATACTCAAAAGCGGAACTGTGTTGAGTGCCGTAATAGAGAAATTCAAGCTCGACAGCGTGTACGATATCACCAACTACAGAATGGAGAAAACGACGAAAGAGTTGCTTGGCAACACGGAATTTATGGTCGAGTCCGAAGGTAACATTACTGTTACCGTCTATGACAAGGATGCCCAGCGTGCCGCCGATATGGCCAACTATTTTGTGGAACTGCTGAACAAGACGAACACCGTGCTGCAATCCGAGAATGCGCGAGGCAACCGCCAATTTATTGAGGAGCGCTACAAGAAGAACATGGTTGATCTTGCCGCGGCCGAAGACTCGTTGCGCCTCTTTCAGAAACGGTACGGCATCATTGCAATGCCCGAGCAGACCGAGGCATCCATCAAAGCGGCAGCCGAAATTACAGCACAGCTTGCACTAAAAGAAGTACAAGTAGCCGTTCTTGGCCGTACTCAATCCAAAGACAACCCGGCCGTTTTAGCCGGGCAAATTGAAATTGATGAGTTGAGGAGCAAGCTTTCTCAAATGGGCTCAACGGGAGCCGGCGGCAAAGACATGAATGTGTTTGTGCCTTTCAGTAAAGTCCCTGACTTGGGAATGGAGTACCTTCGCCGGTACCGTGACGTCGAAATTCAGTACAAGATTCTTCAATTTATCACGCCATTGTATGAGCAGGCCAAGGTTGAAGAGCGACGTCAGACGCCGTCGGTGATTGTGTTGGACAAAGCGGGGCCTGCGGAGAGGAAGTCGAAGCCGAAGGCGAGTCTGTGGGGATTGATTGCGCTTGTTGGCTCATCACTATTTTCGGTGCTGGCAGTTTTTGTAATGGAGTTTAGGGACAGAATGAAGACGAATCATGCGGTCGCCTATGAGCGTCTGACCTCCGAGATCTGGGATGATTGGTTCGGGTTGCAATTCTGGAAGAGTCGACGAAAAGCTTAGATTCCTGGGGTACTGAATGAATTCGGTTTCCATAGTGTGTTTTGGAATTTGTGTTGCTGTACTCCTCTCCTATGTTTGGCGCAAGACGGATATTCTCTCTCCAGCCCGTTTTTTTGGATTTGTCTGGTGCCTTTCCATTGGTTTGACAGAATTAAAGTTTAGTGCTCTTCAGCATTCATGGACCATTGAGAGCTGGTTCCTATTGTTGCTGGGTGTCGGAGCATTCCTCCTCGGTACGTTCATTGCGTACATTGTAAACGTTGGGACGCCCCTTCTTTCTATCAAAGAAATCCGTGAACGGCTAAAGGGCCAACAAGTCCGGGAGAAGCGTCTCTTCTGGCTTATTCTGATCTGCGTAATTGTATACTCTGTAGCCTATACGGCAAACTACCTTGTGCGGGGCTGGCTACCTGTTGACGTGATCGGTACAGCGATTTCTCGCGTGGATTTCAACGTTTCCGGTTTGACATTGTTTTTATACATAGCAAGTATCATCATGCTGTTCACCCTCCTCTATTTTGTTCTGGTGAACGGGCACAAGAAGAAGAAGTCAATTCTTGCTGTTCTTCTTGTCCTTACGGGGGGATCCTTCTTCCTGCTACTCATGCGATTTCCCATCATCATGGTGGCAGTCGTTGGTTTCACTTTGCTCTACTACGCGACTTCTTTTGTCCGATTGCGTACGGCCGTGCCATTGTTTGTTGCAGTTGCTGCATTCTTTTACTGGATATCGTCTCTTCGTTTCACGACGGTCGTTTCCACCTACCTGTATTCGGTTTCGAAAATGCGTTTTTCCAAAGAATACGCGTTCCTAACAGAGCCGTATATGTATGTCGTCACCAACCTCGAGAATTTTGCACGTTCCGTCGACAAGGGAGAGTATCATACCTACGGATATTTCACACTCGATTTTGTAACCGCAATCTCGGGTTTGAAATACTGGGTGCTTGACTATTTCAACTTTGAGAGGACCCCGTACTTAACCAGCAATTACAATACATACACCGCTTTCTATTGGTTCTATAGCGATTTCGGAGTGGTCGGGCTGGGACTGATTCCTTTTGTGCTTGGTGCAGCGACAGGCCTTCTGTATTACCGCGTTCGAACGGCTCCTACAATAACCAACGTTATGATGTATGGCTTTGCCGTGTTTTGTATGTTTATTTCCTATTTCAATTTCCCCCTTGCATTTCTTTGGTTTGAACTCAATCTCTTGGGTGTCTTCTTGTTCCTTCGATGGACATTGCTGCCTCGAGTGGATTACGTTCACGGTGGTCCAAGGGCAGCATGAAGACTTGCGGCAAACATGAGGAAGGCCGAGTGGCACTTGAGTAGCGTCAGACTGCTTGCGCGCAATTTTATCATATTGTTTTCCGGCAATGTTGCTGGTCAGTTGTTATATTTTGTTGGAACACTCTATCTCGCCAGGGTGCTCGGTCCGGCGGCGTTTGGCATTTGGAGTTTTGCACAAGCCTGGCAGTTGTATCTTCTTCGTTTTGGGGAATTCGGCTTTGAGGTGACAGCTATCCGGGAAGTTGCGCGCAGGCCCGAAGACACAGCTTCATGGATTGGCAGTGTCGTTTGTCTGCGTTTCTTCTTTTCTTTTTTTTTGATTGCAGGTACGGCTTTCGCAGTGACGGGGAACCTCGTACCGCATGGAACAGGCAATGCGGTGGTTCTATTCTCTCTTGCTGTTGTTCCCGTCTCGTTTGTGCTGGAGTGGGTTTACGAGGCAAGACAGAATGTCGTGACGACGAGTGTAGCTCGCATTGCGAAAGGAGTGTTGTTCGGTCTTGGAGTAGTGTGGTTTGTTCGTGGAAGTGCCGATTTCACGAATTCTGTACTGGCGTATTTGCTCAGTGTGGCAATTCCTGTTGGAGTGGTCTTTGTCATTGCTGTCAGATCGTTTGGTTTTGATCTTGTTTCCTTTTCTTGGGCAAGGGCGCGTGCGTTGATTCGGAATGCATCCGAAGTCGGCATAGCGAACATACTCTCTCACTATAGCCTGTTCATAGGCACCATGATAGTGGGCTATGTCTTGACTGAAATAGATCTCGGACTTTTCTCAGCAGCACATCGCGTTGTAGTGCTGCCATGGGCTTATGTTATAGTTAGTTTTCAACGCGTCCTCCTGCCGACGTTGGCAAGATGGTATGTGGGATCGCGCACCCAATTTGAGAATTTTGTTGAGAAATTCTTCCGTTTTACAGTCATCGGGTCGTTTGGAATCGGGCTTGCAGGCACCTTTTTCGGACCAACGCTCATGTCGTTGCTGTATCCATCGGCTTATGCTGGGGCAACGGAGGTTTTTGTCGTGCTTTTGTGGGCCCTTGCGTTCGCCGGGATGCGTTTCATTTTCGAGATTGCGCTTGTTGCATCTGACAATCAGAGGCAATACTTAAAAGGGATGGTGTTGCTGGCTGCTTTGTATACAATAGCTACGCCTCTGTTGTCATCGAAATACGGTATCGTGGGAGCGGCTTGGGCGGGAGTGGCTGCCGAATTTGGGTATTTTCTCTATCTGGCAATCACTTTCCCACACATGCAAGTGGCAACCCTGGTACGACAAATCTGGAGGCCGGTGATAGCCTGCTTGCTTGCAGCGGTGACTGGCGCCTCGTTCGGCTCGGTGCCTTTTGCCGTCCAAGGGATTACGAGTCTCTGTGTCTTCCTGGGATTTCTGGTATTCTCCAAGGCCCTTTCAAGTGAAGATGCTCAAACACTCCTGCAACTTGCGGGAGCGCGACAAGCCATCAACAGAGGTGGATCAAATGACAGCAGGTCGGGTGAATGAGAGTAGAGTTTGTTGAATCAGTTGTACGCCAACTTCTTAACCATGGCGTACTCGAAAAATCGGATTCCATTCTAGCGGTATGCGCAGGCAAGGAGGAGAGGGCGTTTTTCACGTCCATGACATTTTCCGATGTGACAATCTCAAATCTCGATGAACGGGTCAAGCCGTCGGAGTTCTTACCTCTTAAGTGGAGTTGTCAGGACGCACAGAATCTCTCATTTGCCAATGATCAATTTGATTTTGCCTTTGTTTCGGACGGGCTGCATCATTGCACATCACCTCATCGGGCTTTGCTCGAAATGTACCGCGTGGCCCGTAAAGGTATCATCATGTTCGAGGGTCGGGATAGTCTGCCCATGAGGTTGGCAAATCGTGTGAAGCTCGTTTCTGAGTTTGAACTGGAAGCTGTTGTTGATAACGAGTATCGGTTTGGTGGGGTTAACAATACGGAGATTCCAAACTACATCTACCGATGGACGGAAAGGGAACTGATGAAGACCATTCATTCCTGCAACCCTACAGGGAAGCACGACATTCGTTTCTTCTATGGAATGGGTCTGCCTTACCAAACAAGCGAAATGAGAAAAAGCAGTCTCAAGTTGAACATTGTCAGATCGATCGGCCCAGTCCTGATTGTTTCGGCTCGCTTCTTCAAACGCCTGAATAACCTCTTTGCTATGGTTGTATTGAAGCCACGAATTCCGGAGGACTTGTGGCCTTGGATTCAACAGCAGGATGGGGCGATTGCCTTCAATCGGGAGTACGCCGATAAGTTCTACAAGCCTTCGAAGCAGAGTCAGCGGTGAGAATAGGAATCAACTTACTCTATCTTCTTCCCGGTGTCGTTGGTGGGACTGAAACGGTTGCAACGGGGCTTCTGAATGGACTACAGGCAATCAATGCAAGCAGTGACTTTATTCTTTTCGTGAACCAGGAGTCCGCAGAGTGGGCATCGACAAAGTTTCCCAAATACGAGACAGTTGTTTGTCCAATATCCGGTTCCAATCGCCCTAAACGTTACTACTATGAACAGGTGAAGTTTCCGAAGCTTGTTCAGGATTATCGACTCGATTTGCTCCATTCTCTGGGGTATGTGTCACCATTGTTTGTGTCGTGCCCAACAGTGGTTACCGTTCTCGACATGAATTTCAAGGCATTCGGAAAACTGATGACATGGCAGCGGCGTCTTGCCCTCAACTTTTTTGTAGGAAAGGCTGTACGCAGGTCGGAAAGAATAGTTACAATCTCAGAATTCTCAAAGCAGGAAATCGTCAAGCACTACGACATCTCTCCGGACAAGATTGTGGTAACACATCTCGCTGCAAAAGCCAACGGCGAATCGTGTGATGAGATGGAAAAGGCTGTGAATGTTCCCGCTATCGAGACTCCTTATTGCGTCGCTTTCAGCAGTCCATCGCCAAACAAGAATATTCCGAGGCTCATACAAGCCTATCAGCTTTTGAGACGGGAGGGGCGAATCAAACAACAGCTTGTTCTTGTGGGACACAAGTTTTCAGAAGTTGGTTTTCACGAGAGTTCTACAAATGATATGACTGGTGTTCTGCAGACAGGCTATTTGTCGTCCGCTAATATGGCTGGTGTGCTGAAGGGGGCGGATTTTCTGGCCTTCCCATCTTTCTATGAAGGATTTGGATTGCCTGTGATTGACGCAATGGAGGCTGGCGTGCCTGTTGTTTGCTCCAATGCAGGCTCATTGCCCGAGGTTGCCGGAAATGCAGCGCTGTTTTTTGATCCCTTCTCTGTTGATGATATTGCTGCAAAGTTACGACAGATTTCTTCATCCATCATCTTGCGCGATGAGTTGAAAAGAAAAGGGTACGAGAATGTAAAACGATTCTCTTGGGAAAAGACAGCTCGGCGGACTTTGGAAGTGTATGAAAGTGTCCTGTCACAAAAATCAACTAAGTATTAATCTGTACCAACCAATATCGAACGAAAACGAAAAGGAAGATCATGAACATCTTAGTAACCGGCAGTAGCGGCTTAATCGGCTCGGAAGCAGTTGAGTATTATGATTCACAAGGTCATACCGTGCATGGAATCGACAACAATATGCGAATGGAATTCTTCGGGCCACAGGGTGACACCACATGGAATCTGAACCGCTTGAAATCAGCAACAAAGAATTTCATCCATCACAACCTTGATATCCGTGATCGTCAACATATTCTGAATTTCTTCAAAGAAAACCGCTTTGATCAAATCGTTCATTGTGCCGCTCAACCTTCGCATGACAGGGCGGCCGCCATTCCGTTTGATGACTTTGATGTGAATGCCGTCGGCACGCTGAACCTGCTCGAGGCGGCCCGGCAACATAGTCCCGAAGCGGTGTTCATTCACGTCAGCACGAATAAAGTGTATGGAGACGCTCCCAATGAGATTCCACTTGTTGAAAACGAAAAACGCTATGACTACGCTCGTCCCGAAAACTATCACGGCATTGATGAGCATTGCAGAATAGATCGGTGTCTGCATTCCTTGTTCGGAGCGTCGAAGACGGCCGGCGATGTTATCGCTCAAGAATATGGAAAATACTTCGGCATGAAGGTCGGCGTTTTCAGAGGAGGATGTTTAACAGGGCCATCGCATTCGGGTGTTGAACTGCACGGATTTCTGTCGTATCTCGTTCATGTTGCCGTTGCAGGAAAACCGTATACAATTTTCGGGTACAAGGGTAAACAAGTCCGCGATCAAATTCATAGCCACGATGTCATTATGGCGTTCGAGGCTTTTGCGAACAATCCGAGGCCCGGAGAAGTATACAATCTTGGCGGCGGCCGTGAAAACGCTGCGTCAGTACTTGAGTGTATTGACTTGATTGATGAAATTGCCGGATATAGGGTGCAATGGACGTACCAAGAGCGCAATAGGATAGGAGACCATATCTGTTATATGTCAGACTTGCGCAAACTGAAAACCCATTTTCCCGGGTGGGGAATAACCCGCAGCCTGCGCGAAATTGTTGCTGAAATGGTTCGGGCTGAAGAGAAACGTCTCAGCGATTACATCTCAGCGGACTAGACTAATCGTCTCTACCTGCAACGCACAAGTCCGGATAAGATTTCTTCCAACATGCCAAAAATACTGTTTCATTCACTCGTTTTTTCGCCTGATTCTGTGTCGACATCATATCTGATGACCGATCTTGCAAAACAGCTGAAAAGCATTGGTCATGACGTTACAGTCCTTACAACCTCTCCTCACTACAACATTGATCGGGAGGCTGTGAAGCGGCAGAATATGAAGTCGCGTTGGTTTGGTTTGCTCGGCCGCAGTGATCTCGACGGGATAGATGTGTGGCACGTACGGATTCCGATGAAGGGGCAACGGGTCTATTCCCGGGTGTTCGACTACCTCTACTTTCACAAGATGTCATTATTCATCGGCTTCTTCTTTCTCAAGAAGCACGATCTTGTTCTGACTCCATCTCCTCCTTTGACAATGGGGCTTGTCGGTTGGCTTCTCGGCTGGAAGATGAATGCTCCGTACGTGTACAACATACAGGAAATCTACCCAGATTTTGCAATCAATCAAGGGCTCATTCGTAATCCTCTTCTCATTAAATTTCTCCGGTGGATTGAGTCAGTGGTGTATGCAAAGAGTGCAAAGATCGTGTCCATTTCACAATGGTTCAACGATATTGTTGTGCGACGCAATGTTCCGAAAGAAAAACTTGAAGTAATACCGAATTTCGTTGACACGGAACTCTATCACCCGCTGCCTCGTGACAATTGGTTTGCCAGGGAGCATAATTTGCTCGACAAGTTCGTGGTTCTCTACGGTGGCAACATTGGTTTAAGCCAGGATTGGGAAGCTCTCTTGCATACAGCCGCGGAACTGTCGGTACTTCCGATCGAATTTGTTCTCGTTGGAGATGGGGCGGTATCGAAGTGGTTGAGGGCGGAAGTCGAAACACGTCAACTGAGAAATATCAGATTTCTCGGCTACCAACCGAGGCAGATGATGGCAATGGCTAATGCGAGCAGCGATGTTTGCATGATCCCCATGAAATCAAACACTACGATTGACACATTCCCTTCGAAGATATATACTATCCTTGCCTGCGGCAAGGCTGTGATTGTGCAGGCGGACCCGAATTCCGAACTTGAATGGTTAATGAAGAAAGTTGATTGCGGATACGTTGCCGTGCCGGACGACGCCCGATCCTTCACCGACGCAGTTCGCGCAGCATACGAGAACAGAGGCTCTTTGCAGGAAAAAGGAAGGCGGGGTCTTGAGCTGGTTCGTGCCCAATACTCGAAGGAAGTTGTGGGGATGCAATACGACAGGCTTGTTCGCGAACTCACTGAAAAGATATCGAGGGGATGATACAGATTAGCACATGCTTGCAATCTTTCTGATATCGAGCCTTGCTGCATTCATCGTCCTCTTGACGACGCCGCGTGTGAGACAACTTGCATTGCGATTTGCCATTGGCGACCACCCCGGGGAACGCAAAATCCACGCAGGCTTCATTCCACGCCTTGGTGGTGTTAGTATTATTGCAGGGTTCGCAGTCGCGCTTGCTGCTGTAGCGCTGTTGAACCCGGAGATGTTTGCAGCCCCTTCACTCTCATTGCCCGTGCTTGCGATCGCCACACTGTTTATCGTCATGCTCGGCGTGTTTGATGACATCTACGGCATCGGATCGCTCGGCAAGCTTATCGTGCAGACTGCGGCAAGCGGGCTTGTTGTGTATAGCGGACTTCAACTTGAATACCTTTCGCTTCCGTTCGTCGGGTCATTGCAATTGGGTATGTGGAGCATTCCGATTACGTTCCTCTGGCTTATCGGGGTGACGAACGCGGTGAATCTTCTCGACGGCCTGGATGGCCTCGCTTGCGGCGTGGCAGCTATTGTCTCGGCAACGTTCTTTGCCATTGGCGCGTTTGAGCAGGATCCGCTCACGATGGTTGTGACTGCAAGCCTGTTCTTCTCGTGCCTTGGATTTCTTCGGTACAACTTCCATCCCGCATCAATATTCATGGGTGATACCGGAAGTCTGTTTCTCGGTTTTGTGCTTGCCTGCATCTCATTGCGGATCTTACAGCATCCCTCACCGGGGATGACCCCGCTTTCGCTGTTGATTGTTGTTGTCACGCTTGCCGTTCCTATTGTTGATACGTCGGTCGCATTTTTCCGCAGGCTCCGCAAGGGGATGCATCCGCTCAAGCCGGACAAGGAACACATCCATCACCGGCTTATGGATCTGGGACTCACACATCGGCAAACCGTCGTAACAATCTACGCTCTCTCGATTTTCAACGGTATCGTCGCGTTCCTGCTTGTTCAGATGGAGAGCTTCTATTCGACAATTCTTCTTGTCGTGGTTTTTGGTTCGATCTTTTTCGGCGTCCGTCGGTTGGGTTATGTTGAAGAAATGCGACGTCGCTTGCATGAGACGAGGCTGCCCATTCAACCACTAAGTGTTGCCCGATTGATTGACAAGGCCGTGCTTGTCTTCGGCGATATCGCGGCACTTTTTGCGGCGTTCGTGTTTTCCTATTGGTTCAGATTCCATTCCGGGTTTATGCCGGTGACAGTGTACGTTCCGCTGGAGGCGTATCTTATCAATCCCGTGATGCTTCTGTTTGCCCTTTTTTGGCTTGTCTTGTTTGTGCTGGCAGGGTTGTATGAGATTCCATGGGATGTATCGCGGGTTGATTACGGGTTGCTTATTTTCAAGACAGTTGCAATCGGCACTCTGTTTCTGTTCATCGTCACGCTTGACTTCAGCAGCGTCACTGTCGAAGGACGCATCACAACTTTGATGTACGGCGCTGCAATTGCATTCTTTGTTGTGCTTGTCCGGATGTTCATTGTCGGTTTTGAGAGAAGGCACGAGATTCTTGGATTCAGAAAACGCAATACCCTTCTTGTCGGCACTTCTTCCGTTGCAGCTGAACTTGTTGAAGAGATCACGGACAGACCGGGGTTGAGGTACAAGCTCATTGGAGTTGTTGACAAGGAACCGAAGCAGGAGAAGTTCAAACAGTATCCTGTTCTTGGCGATCCTGATGCAATTCCCGAACTGGTTAAGAAGTATAACATCGAAGAAGTGTTGATTGCCACCGGATATGATTCACGCGAGGAAATTCTCAACATTATCGCGCGCTGTAACGGAATGGTTCCCGTTGTGAAACTTGCTCCCGAGAGCATGCAGGTTTTGAGCGGCTTCAAGACCGAAGAGGTGATCGGGCATCCGCTCATCCGTTTGTATCCGACGAACCTGAATACCTGGCAACGCATCGCGAAGAGGTGGATCGACTTCATTGTTGCCATTTCCGTGCTTGTCCCGTTCCTTCCACTCTGGATTCTGATCGGCATTGCCATTAAGCTCGACTCCCGCGGTCCGATTTTCTTCACGCAGGAACGGGTTGGAAAACAGGGAAGGTTGTTCAATCTCTACAAATTCCGGTCGATGATTCACGACGCCGAGCGGGATACCGGCCCCGTGTGGGCAGCGGCGGATGACAAACGGGTGACGCGAGTCGGCAGAATTCTCCGCAAGTTGCGCCTCGACGAGATCCCCCAATTCATCAATGTTCTGAAGGGAGAAATGAGTCTCGTCGGGCCTCGCCCCGAAAGGCCATTCTTTGTGGAACAATTGAAGGCGGAGGTGTCATTCTACACACGCCGATTACTTGTGCGCCCCGGTATTACCGGCTGGGCCCAGGTGAAACATCGCTACGACGCGTCGCTTGACGACGTGAAGCAGAAAATTAAATACGATTTGTATTATCTTGAAAACATGTCTCTCACGCTTGATCTCAAAATCATTCTCAGAACGATTATCGTTGCGCTGAGCGGAAGAGGGACTCATTAGTTCAGAAAAGGAACGTACGTGAAACTTCACATGGTAGATGTTGTCGGCCAATATCATAAAATCAAGCCCGATGTTGATGCGGCTATTCATAAGATTCTGGACTCAGGCCAGTTCATTCTCGGAAAAGAGGTAGGAGAGTTCGAATGCCAGATCGCCGGATACCTCGGCGTCACATACGCCGTCGGGTGTGCGTCGGGCACTGATGCGCTTCAGGTGGCGATGATGGCGTTGGATATCGGACCCGGTGATGAAGTCATCACCACACCCTTTACGTTTGTTGCGACTACCGAAACGATCGTGCTGCTTGGCGCAAAGCCTGTGTATGTTGATATCGACCCGAAGACGTTCAATATCGATCCTACACAAATCGAATCCGTTATCACCTCGAAAACAAAAGCGATCATCCCTGTTCATCTGTACGGGCAAGCCGCCGATATGGATCCGATTTTAGAGATTGCGCGTAAGCATAACCTCAAGGTGATCGAAGATTCTGCCCAGGCTCTCGGAGCTTCGTACAAGGGAAGAAAAGTCTGTACATTCGGCGACCTGTCGTGTATCAGCTATTTCCCAAGCAAGAACCTCGGCGCGTTCGGCGATGCCGGAATGGTTGTCACGAACGACGTAGCACTTGGCGAGAAAGTGAGAATGATTTGTGCGCATGGCTCGAAAGTTCGCTACTATCACGAAACCCTCGGTGTGAACAGCCGGCTCGACACATTGCAGGCGGTTATCCTTTCCGTCAAGTTGAAATATCTCGACAGTTGGAATGCTGCACGACGGGCCGCGGCAAAACGGTACAACGAGCTTTTGAAGGGAACGCCCGCCACAATTCCTTTTGTTGCGCCGGAGTGCGACCATATCTTTCATCAATACACACTCCGGGCTCCGAAGAGAAATGAACTTGCTGAACATTTGAAGCAGAAAGGAATCCCTCACGCCATCTACTATCCTGTTCCGTTGCATCTGCAGAAGGCCTTTGCCGTTGCCGGAAAACAGAAGGGCGCTTTCCCCGTTACCGAGCAGGCAGCCGATGAGGTTCTTTCACTTCCGATTCACACTGAACTCACTGAAGAACAACTGGTCTATATTACGGATGCAATCAAGGAATTCTACCGAACCCTCTGAGACATTGGAAACACACACGGGGAAGGTTCTCGTTATCATTCCGACATATAACGAGGCCGAGAACATCCCGCGGTTGATTCCTGCCGTTCTTCGTCAAGCGCCGAATATCGACATTTTAGTTGTTGACGACGGTTCTCCCGACGGGACGGGCAAGCTCGTCAAAGAGATCATGGCCACAGACTCGCGTGTGAACATCATGGAACGGGCGGGCAAGCAGGGATTGGGTACGGCCTACGTTGCGGGGTTCAAGTACGCAATCCAGAACGGGTACGACTTCGTATTTGAAATGGATGCCGATTTCTCGCACGATCCGAATGATCTTCCCAGATTCCTGGAGAAGATCAAAGACTACGATCTGGTGATCGGTTCACGATACATCAACGGCGTTCGAGTGCTCAACTGGCCCATGAACCGCCTGTTGTTGAGCTACTCGGCAAATGTGTACACGAACATCATCACCGGCCTTCCCGTCCGGGACGCAACCGGCGGATTCAAATGCTACCGCGTCGAAGCGCTCAAATCCATCGATCTGGATAAGATCAAATCGAACGGCTATGCGTTCCAGATTGAAATAAGTTTCAAAGTCTGGAAGAAAGGCTATCGCCTTGTCGAGATTCCCATCATCTTTTTAGACCGGCGCTCCGGCGTTTCGAAAATGTCGAGAAGCATCATCTACGAAGCCATGTTCATGCTGTGGAAGTTGAGACTTCGCAGCATCCTCAATCGCTTGTAATGTTCTTTCCTGAAATGGACCTTTCGGTCATTATCGTCAACTATAACGTCCGGCAGTTTCTCGAGAACGCGCTTGCCTCCGTGTATCGCGCCATGGAAGGTGTGCAAGGGGAGGTGTTTGTTGTTGACAACGCATCCGATGACGGAAGTGTGGAGATGGTGAGGGAGAAGTTCCCTGCCGTTCAACTTATCGAAAACAAGGCAAATGTCGGTTTTGCGAAAGCAAACAATGCTGCATTAAAGAAAGCAACAGGGCGCTATCTTCTGCTTCTGAATCCCGACACGATTGTGCAGGAAGATACATTCTCCGTGATGATGAAGTTCTTTGACGAGAATCCCGATGCCGGACTTGCCGGATGTAAAATCCTGAACTCCGACGGGTCGTTTCAGCTCCCGTGCCGACGGAGTTTTCCGACACCGTGGGTTGCATTCAGTAAAATATTCGGCCTGAGCGCACTTTTTCCAAAATCCAAACTCTTTGGCAAGTACAATCTTACCTATCTCAATGAAGATGAAACGTACGAAGTTGACGCGGTGAGCGGTTCGTTCATGTTCTTGCGCCGTGAGGTATATGAAAAAGTCGGCGGGTTGGACGAGACGTTTTTCATGTACGGAGAGGATCTGGACTGGTGCTACCGTATATCGCAGTCGGGCTACAAAGTGTATTATGTTCACTCGACAAAGATCATCCATTTCAAGGGCGAGAGCACAAGACGAAGCGAAATTGACGAAATCCGGACGTTCTATCAGGCGATGCAGTTGTTTGTTGAGAAACATTTCAGCAGTTCCGTATTCGTCGAAGTTTTTCTGACTATTGGCATTGTACTTCGCGCCTCCCTTGCCATGCTCTCAAAAGCGAGCCGACCCTTGCTGATCGCGCTGATGGATTTCGTTCTCATCGATACCGCGCTGATTACAAGCGAGTATCTGTACTTCGGCTACCTGCTGAAATTCCCGGATTACGCATACCCGATTGTGTGGACAATACCGGCGCTTATTGTTATTGGGTCAATGTATTTTCTGGGGGAGTACACAACACGGCGTCATTCCGTGTCGCGTGCAGCGTTAGCGGTAGTCATAGGCTATACAATCGTTTCGGCGACTGTCTTCTTCTTCAAAGACTTTGCCTTTAGTCGTGCCGTTGTTCTTATCTCCGGGCTTATCAATTTGATTCTCTTACCCGGGTGGAGATTGTTATTCGAAATGTTGACAGGCAGGCGAAGCAGCCCACGAAAGAGTCTGTTCGGCCGTCCGACCGTGATTGTCGGGACAGGGCCCTCGGCACAGGAACTGCTCAGAAGACTTCGTGCCCGTGTCGTCGAGGGTTACGACGTTGTCGGCTTCATCGCGCTCGATCGGAAGAATTTGGGCGAGAAGATGTCGGGAGTTGAGATTATCGGAAGCATCGACAATGTCGGCAAGGTGATTGCAGAGCGGAGAGTAAGCGAGGTGATTTTCTCAACCGACGGTATAGCGTACACCGATATTCTCTCGGTTATTGCGCGCAGCAATGACCGTAGCGTGAACTTTCGTCTCGTTCCCAACAGCCTCGAATCCATCATCGGAAAGACGCAAATCGATGACCTCGGAAATCTCCCGTTCGTCGAAATCGAATACAATATTCACAGGCCTGGCAACAGACTGTCAAAGCGAATCTTTGATGGTGTCGTGTCAGGTGTCGGACTTCTGCTACTCTATCCGCTGGTCAAGGTTTTTCGCGGCAAAGGCGGCAGTTTTGTGCAAACCGTTTGCTTGCTTCCGGATGTGTTTTTGGGTAGAATAAGTCTGGTCGGAAGGCCACTTTCCGATGCGGACGAACCACTTCCTGCAGGCGGCCATCCATTGCTGGGGCCGAAGGGCATCACAGGACTTGTGCAGATCAATCAGCGCGAAGACCTTGGAGCCGACGAAATCGAGCGCTACAAATTGTACTATGCGAAGAACCAATCATTGATCTTGGATCTGGAAATCATGGCAAAGTCATTCCTCCTTCGGTTGCGGAAATAAGGAGAACACATGGCAAAGGTTACTCTCGAATTTGAAAAACCGATCTTTGAGCTCGAACAGAAAGTCGAGGAGATGCGCAAGTATGCCGACAATCCCGACATTGCGCAGGAAATCGAAAAGATTGAGAAACGTGTCAATCAACTGCAGCGAAGCATTTTCAGCGGCCTGACTCGTTGGCAAAAAGTACAGCTTGCCCGACACCCTGAACGACCTTACACGCTCGACTACATCAATCTCATGACGACGGATTTTCTCGAACTCCATGGAGACCGGACGTTCAAAGATGACAAAGCCATTGTCGCGGGGTTCGCCAAGCTTGACGGACACCGTGTGATGATGATCGGGCATCAGAAGGGAAGGGACACGAAATCAAATCTGTACCGCAACTTCGGTATGCCGAATCCGGAAGGGTATCGGAAAGCATTGCGGCTGATGAAGCTTGCGGAAAAATTCAAGAAACCCGTCATCACATTGCTCGATACACCGGGTGCCTTTCCGGGACTTGAGGCTGAAGAGAGGGGGCAGGCTGAGGCTATTGCCCGCAATCTCTACGAGATGTCACATCTCAAAGTGCCGATCATTGTAGTCATCATCGGTGAAGGCGCCTCCGGCGGTGCGTTGGGCATTGGCGTTGGCGACAGAATTCTGATGCTGGAATACTCCTGGTACTCCGTCATTTCACCCGAGTCGTGCTCGAGCATTTTATGGCGAAGTTGGGATTATAAGGAACAGGCCGCTGAAGCGTTGCAACTGACGGCGCCGGATTTGAAGAAGCAGGGCATTATTGATGAGATTGTCCCTGAACCGCTCGGCGGCGCGCAACGTGATCATGCAAAAGCGGCGGCAATTTTGAAGGGACAGTTACTTGCCGAATTGAAGCATCTTTCAAAAATCAAGATCGACAAACTCATCGAGAAGCGGATCGAGAAATTCTCGAAGATGGGGGAGTTTTCGGGATAGAACCGGATTTACGTATTACTTCGTTACCTCACCTGCCGGTACAAAGCACAACGTTCGGCTATCAACGTGTTTAACAACCTTGTCAACCTCCATGATTTCGTCGTTCTGTTTGAGAAGCTTCGTGAACGGGGAAATGCGGGCGTGCTCCGGAAGGTATTCCGTTCGGAGAAGAACCGTATCCGGCACTCGTGGAGCCACACGAACAACGTGCCTGCGCATTGGTGGGATATTCCGGCGGTAGAGAAGCGCTGGAATGTTCTCATCACAGGAGATAGTGACACCGAGCCGTATGCGTATGTTGCGGAGAAGTTCTTTGCGGGTGGAGGCGAACGCAACGCGCTGTCGCTCGGTTGTGGAGGAGGGGGAAGAGAATTGAAGTGGCTGGCAACCGGTTCAATCAGCAGGCTTGATGCGTATGACATTTCGGAGGAGAGAATTGCCCACGCCCGCGCTGCAGCAGAAAAGGCGGGATGTGTTGGTCGTGCACACTTTCATGTTGCAGACATCTTTGACCTGAACATTGCGCCGGAATCATACGACGTCGTGCTGCTGGAGAGTTCGTTGCACCACTTCAAACCCGTGCGCCGGATTCTCGAATCGGTGAATCGGTGGCTGAAACCGGGTGGCAATGTTGTTGTGAACGAATTTGTCGGCCCGTCACGGTTTCAATGGTCGGATCGTCAGTTGGAGATCGTGAACGGCATTCTGGCAATGATTCCTGAACAGTATCGAACAACCTGGCCTCACGGAAATATCAAACAGAAAGCCCACAGGCCCGGACGGCTCAGCATGTATCTCAACGATCCCTCGGAAGCAGCCGAATCTGCGTTGATTCAACCGCTGCTGCGGGAGATGTTCGAGATTGTAGAATTAAAACCATACGGCGGAACTCTTCTTCCTCTTGTTTTTAGAAACATTGCCCATCATTTCGTTGAGCAGGATGAGGAAACAATTCGCATTGTGAAGCTCATTTTTGACATAGAAGATGAGTTGTTGCGTCGCAACGAAATCGAAAGTGACTACATTTATGCCGTTTGCCGGAAACGCCAATCTCAAGAATGATATGCGAAGAGCCAGTAGAGTATGATCAAACACGTTACTGATATTCGTGTACGTTATGCAGACACGGATCAGATGAAGTTCGTGTATTACGGAAAATACTTTGAGTACTTCGAACAGGGCCGCTCAGATCTGCTGCGTGAAATCGGGCTATCGTATCCGAGCATCGAAGCCATGGGGTTGTTCCTTCCTGTTATTGAAGCCCACGCGAAATACAAGCGTGCAGCACGCTATGACGATCTTTTGCATGTTGTGACATATTTCCGTGAAATACCTGTTGCACGAATCAGAATCGAATACGAAGTCTACAAAGACGGGGACGCCGACCTGCTTGCCGAAGGCTATACTATTCATACGTTCATGAATGCCAATACAGGCAAACCGACTCGTGCTCCCGGTCAGTTTCTTGAGGCGCTGGAAAAGAGAATGAAGGGGTGAGCATGAGCAAAACGGAGAGACGATGACGCACAGCGTTCTGCATGACAGCCGGGTCAGCAGGCTCATTGAACTTGCGCTGATGGAAGATATCGGCATGGGGGATTTGACAAGCGATGCGATAATTCCCGAGTCACAATTGGGCCGTGCGGATTTGCTGTGCAAGGAGGATGGCATTGTAGCCGGACTTGAGGTTGCAGCACTCGTGTTTCAGTACTGTGACCACAGTATTACTTTGCAGCAACTCATCCCGGACGGGGAGATTGCACGAAAAGGGGAGTCCATTGCGGCAATCGACGGCAGTACAAGAAGTATCCTGAAGGGCGAGCGGACGGCACTTAATTTCCTGCAACGTATGAGCGGGATTGCAACCACCACGCACAAATATGTGCATGCTGTTGCGGGAACCCGGGCAAGAATCATCGATACAAGAAAGACTGCACCCGGCCTGCGCGTGCTCGACAAATGGGCAGTGCGTCTGGGCGGAGGATTCAATCATCGGTTCGGACTTGATGACATGGTTCTGATCAAAGACAATCATATTGTTGCCGCCGGCGGACTTACGAAGGCTGTTCAGATGTGCAGAACATTTCTTGAGGCCCAGGAAATAGATGTTGCGATCGAAGTAGAGACGAAGAACCTCGATGAAGTGCGGGAGGCTCTTTATTGCCGGGACATTCAGCGTATCATGCTCGACAACTTCTCTCTCGACGAGATGCGAAAGGCGGTTGAACTTATCGCTCGCAAAGTGGAAGTAGAAGCCAGCGGTGGCGTAACGCTGCAAACGGTACGATCCATCGCGGAAACAGGCGTTGACTTCATTTCCGTAGGGGCACTGACACATTCCGTGAAGGGCCTCGACATTTCGCTTGAACTTCATCATGTGTAATGAACATGTCCGGTAGACATGTTTAACAAAATCAAAAGTCTCGGCACCGACACGGCCATCTACGGTGTCAGCACGGTTGTCGGGCGTTTACTTACCTTCCTTCTCACGCCGTTTTACACGAACATTCTGCCGCCGGCTGATCTCGGTATCGTTGCAACCGTCTACGCCTACATCGCTTTCTTGAATATCCTGTACGGCTATGGCATGGAGACGGCCTTCATGCGGTATGTTGCTTCGTTGGAAATCGGGACGAAGAAACAGGTGTTCAGCGTTCCGTTCTTCTCTGTGGCAGCAACGTCGCTTGTATTTTCGCTTTGTATTGTTTGGGGAGGAGGATCGATTGCAGCGTTGATCAGTGTGCCGGTTGATTACGCTTCCATCATTACCTACAGCGCGTGGATTCTGCTTCTCGACGCGTTGGCGATCATTCCCTTTGCATCGCTTCGGATGGAACGAAAAGCGAAACTGTTTGCGTCGCTGAAGTTGTTAAACATCATCATTACCGTTGTCTGCAACTTGGTGTTCCTGCTGGCCTTCAGATGGGGAGTCGAAGGAATCTTCCTGAGCAACCTGATTGCATCGGCAATGACATTGCTGTTCCTTCTTCCCACAATTCTTCGCAACATTTCCGCCGGATGGAACCCGGTTCTGTATAAGGCGTTGGTACGATTCGGTCTTCCGATTGTGCCGGCATATCTGTCAACAATGATGGTCCAGGTAATCGACCGCCCGATTCTTGAATCGTTGACGGATATGGCAACGGTCGGCATCTATCAGGCGAATTACCGGCTCGGCATCTTCATGATGCTGATTGTTTCGATGTTTGATTTTGCCTGGCGTCCGTTCTTCATGTCGAATGCGAATGAACCCGACGCAAAGCAAATCTTCTCCCGGGTGTTGACATATTTCTTTCTCGTGATGATGGGGAGTTTTCTTTTTATGAGTTTCTTCATCAGTGATGTCGTAACAGTGCCTGTTTACCATGACAAGTCGATTATAGACCCGCGGTATTGGGGAGGGCTCAGCATCGTTCCGATAGTGCTGCTTGCGTATGTGTTTCTGGGAATCTCAAACACTATCGGGGCAGGAATCTACATTGAGAAGCAGACGAAGAAGCTCACGATCGTTTCCTCAACGGGTGCGGCAGTAAACGTGATTGTGAACTATCTTCTCATTCCACCGCTGGGAATCACGGGCGCAGCCCTGGCGACGCTGGCAAGTTATGTTACAATGTCTGCGGTGCTGTATGTAATAGTTCAAAAAGTCTACCCGATGCGATACGAATACTCGCGGCTGCTCAAGATTGCCGTCGCATCTTTGGCTGTATATCTTCTTGCCCATTTTGTCAGGTTTGATTCGCTCGCAATACTATGGAAATCTGCGTTGCTGATTCTGTTCGTTGTTCTCATCTACCTCATGAAATTCTTCGATCCTTCCGAGCTTGCGCGTATTACAAGACTGCTATCCCGCCAATCATCCGGGCGTGTTGCTGGGAAATTGTAGCGCCTTTCATCATCTTGCTTGTTCAAAACCCGCATGGAATGTTACCGCGTTTTTTTCTATTTTAAGACGAATCTATGAAAGGAAAGTAGTGAAGAAGTTCGATGCAGCAAAGCCAATGGCTGTCGGCGGACAAGCAGTATTGGAGGGCGTGATGATGCGTGCTCCCGGTATGGTTGCCACCGCAGTACGTAGGGCGAACGGCGAGATTACCGTCAAGAAGGAGCCGCAAATGCCGTTGTCGGACAAGTACCCGTTGCTTAAGCTGCCTATTCTGAGGGGAGCAGTTGGCCTTGTCGAAATGATGGTGATTGGAATACGGACGCTCAACTTCTCGGCGGAGGTTGCGATGGAGGATGCGGAGAAGGCGAGCAATGCCAACGGGAATGGCAAAGTCAAGAAACCGCACTCATCATCAAAAGAGAGTCTAATGCTCGGGCTAACGGTTGCGTTTTCGCTGGCGGTGGGGGTTGCCGTGTTCTTCATAACCCCGCTTGCAGTCACGACGTTCTTGTTTGACGTCGAGCAGGATCCGTTCTGGTTCAATGTTATCGCGGGAGGCGTGCGCATCGCGCTATTAGTAGCCTATCTCGGCGTGATTTCGCTGCTAAGAGATGTTAAGCGATTGTTCCAATATCATGGTGCGGAGCACAAAGCTGTATTTGCTTTTGAAAAGGGAGAAGATCTTACTGCCGAGGCGGCTGCAAAACAATCCCGGTTTCATCCGCGATGCGGCACGAGTTTTCTGCTCATCGTCATGTGCACGGCCATCGTGTTATTCAGTGTTCTTGATGTTTTTCTGATGCAGTGGCTGGGAGAACTGAACGTTCTTATCAGAATCGCCACCCACCTTCCTCTGATTCCTGTTGTTGGCGGAATATCGTATGAGTTCATCCGCTGGTCGGCCAAACGAAGTGAGACCCCGTTCGGCAAGTTTGTTGTTGCGCCGGGTCTCTGGTTGCAGGAGATCACGACTAAAGAGCCTGACGAGAGCCAACTGGAAGTTGCAGTTATTGCGTTGCGTTGTGCGTTGGGTGAAGAATACGAGCCTGCCAGCCCGCAGCGTGTCGATGTTATTGGAGTGAATTAAGATGTTAGATAGATTGGAAAAAGTCCGGCAACGCTACGAGGAAATCGGCCGGTTGTTGAGCGATCCGGTTGTAATTTCCAACTCGGACAAGTTACGTGATCTGAGCAAAGAGCATAGCGATCTCACGCCCCTCATCAAATCATACGAAAGATATTGCAAGCTGAAATCCGATCTTGCCGGATTGAAGGAGATTACCGAGACCTCTTCAGATCCTGAAATGAAGCAGCTTGCATACGAAGAGCTGAATGAGGGGAAGGAGAAGCTTGCACAGTTGGAAGAGGAACTGAAAGTCCTTCTGATTCCGAAAGATCCAAACGACAGCAAGAATGTTATTGTTGAGATTCGTGCCGGTACAGGTGGCGAAGAAGCCGCGTTGTTCGCCGGTGATCTGCTGCGAATGTATACGCGCTATGCTGAGAAACAAGGGTGGAAAGTGGACTTGCTTGACGTAAACGATACAGGATTGGGCGGCATTAAGGAAGTGTCCTTTGGCTTGACCGGCGAGGATGTGTATGGTACGATGAAATTTGAAAGCGGTGTTCATCGTGTGCAACGTGTGCCGGAGACCGAGGCGCAGGGGAGAGTACACACATCGGCGGCGACAGTTGCCGTTTTGCCTGAAGTCGAGCAGGTTGACATCCAGATAAATCCGGCCGACATTGAAATGGATACGTTTCGATCCGGCGGAAAAGGGGGGCAGAATGTGAACAAAGTGGAAACGGCCGTTCGCATCACGCATAAACCATCCGGCATTGTTGTTGTGTGCAGACAGGAGCGTTCACAGCTTCAGAATCGAGAGCGTGCAATGAAGATGTTGCGGGCGAAACTCTACGAGAACTCCGTTCTTGCCCAAACAGGGGATGTCGCAGCGACCCGTAAGGCGCAGGTGAAGAGCGGCGATCGGAGTGATAAGATTCGAACCTATAACTTCCCGCAAAATCGGGTTACCGACCATCGCATTGGCCTCACACTCTACAACCTGTCCGAGATAATTGATGGAAAGCTCGATGACCTGGTTGAAGCCTTGAAGATTGCCGACAGGGCAGAGAAGCTCAAGTCTGAATCAGCAACCTAATTGGGTTTTGGCTTCTTCATTTCGTTTGATCGTACTTTCCCGAAAAAGTCCTTCAGGATTCCGCTGCATTTCGGTTCCAAAACCCCGCGAATCAACTGAACTCTGTGGTTAAGGCGTTCATCTTGCACGATGTTGTAGAGTGTTCCGCACGCACCCGACTTCGGATCCGCCGCACCGTAGACCAGTTGTGGAATGCGGGCAAGCACAATTGCCCCGGCACACATAGCGCAAGGCTCGAGCGTCACATACATCGTGCAGTTTTCCAAACGATGATTATCCAGCTGGCTTGCTGCTGCAGTAATGGCAATGATCTCGGCATGAGCGGTGGGGTCACGAAGGGTCTCCATCTGATTGTACCCGCGCCCGACAATCCGATTGTCAAGGATGATGACAGCGCCGATTGGAACTTCCTTCCTTTTGTAAGCCTGCTCGGCTTCCTTGAAAGCAAACTCCATCCATTTTTCGTGTTCTGTCATAGAGGTCTCTGAGACGGTATTGCGTGGGAGAGATTGGTTTTGTATTGGCAGGCCTTTGAATGTAAGCGGCTATTGAGGCGCTTAGTGCACCCGGAGGGAGTCTCCGCCCAAAGCGGATCAGCCTCCGGCTGAGAACCCCCAACTCCTGGGTTTACAAATGTCAATGGCTCTGTGCACCCGGAGGGAGTCGAACCCCCAACCCTCAGATCCGAAGTCTGATGCTCTATCCAGTTGAGCTACGGGTGCGTGAAAATCATATCATTTTGGGCACTCTTGCTTGTCATCAAAGGTCGTTCAGACCTAATTTCGATTCAAGATGGTAATGTTTTGGTAAGATTTGTTCACGGACTCTACCTGCTTGTACCATCCTACAGTAAGGAAATCTCATTTTATTTGCAATCGCTCCATTTTAAGGTTTGACGATGCTTCAATGTACACTTTGGAAGGAAACCTGAAAATGAACCTCGATGATATGACAAGAATTCCAACCGAAGTCCCCGCTGGTTGACGCGGAGTGAGAGAAGAACCATCCGCCTGTGCAGAACTGGAGCCTCGATCCGGATGGAATCTGCAAGATACTCTGAATTCCGTACAATGCCCTTCTCACTCAAAAGGACCAGTCCCTTTTTCCATCCTTTGGGCTATTCTACTTTGCATCAGAAATGGGTATGCTGCAAGTGGACAAATCTTCTCAAGAAAGTGTTATGCACAGAATTCCTTTGGTAGATCAAGCATTTGGCGGCGAAACGGCTCTTGCGTGTGGCGTGCAAGAACTGGACATAACCCTTATTCGACCGACGAACTACACGGATGACGGATATCCGATCCGGATGCGAGTCGGCGTTATTCGGAGCAACACGCTGACGCAAATGGGCACGCTGGCCCGTGATCTTGTAAGCTACCCGTTTTTCAAAGATGTCGCGCTTACCGTCCGGTTGGTTGATGAGGCAATTCAAAGAGTTCCGGCGAAGGAGATCATGAAACGATCGCGGCTGCCCGGCGTGAAGACAATCGTCATGCTCGTCGGCGTACAGTCGAATCAGTTTCCCCGGGCTCAGGATATTGCATCATGGTTCATACCGCAGAATATTCCGGTCATGATTGGCGGTTTTCACGTGAGCGGCATGCTTGCGATGGTTGGTCTTACTGCAGATCTCAGAGATGCTTTGTTCAAAGGATTAATACTCGTTGCCGGCGAGGTGGAAGGGGAGCGCCTCCCCGGCATCGTTGAGGATGTGATCAGAGGGAGGCAGGAGCCGCTATACAATTTTCTGAGTTCTGCTCCCGATCTTTCCGACATCCCCACACCCAGACTTACAAAGGATGACCTCAAGGGATTCGCGTCTCCGTACAGTACCATCGATACAGGTCGAGGCTGCGTGTTTACATGCGACTTCTGTACCATCATCAACGTGCAGGGCCGGACGATGCGTTGCCGTGAACCGGAACAGGTTGTCGAGTTTGTGCGCCGCAACTATCATGAAGCAGGAATAGTGCACAGCTTTTTTACGGACGACAATATCGCCCGCAACCCGCGTTGGCGTGAACTGTTTGCCGGATTGATTCATCTGCGTGAAGAAGAAAATATTCCGTTCACGTTCATGATGCAAAGTGACCTCGCAGCCCGAAAGATGCCTCCCGGCGATTTCTTTGTTCTTGCCGCCAGGGCGGGATGCAATCAGGTTTTTTTTGGTGTCGAGAGTGTGAATCGGGACAACCTTCGGTCGCAGGGCAAATTTCAGAATCAGGTCTCGGACTACAAGGATCTTGCTGAACACCTGCATTCGCTCGGTATTGCCTGCCATGCGGGGTATATTCTTGGACTGCCATTCGATACGCCGGCCAGCATCAAGCGGGACATAGCCGAACTGCAGAGTATCGGCTTTGACTCTGCGTCGTTTTATATCCTGACGCCTCTGCCCGGATCGAAAGACCATCAACGATGGTGGCGTGAACGCCGCTGGATGGAGACGGATTTCAACACGTACGATTCAGCACACGTCGCCGTGGCGCCGGAGCGAATGACCCGCGATGAGTTGATGCAAGCATACCGAAACGCTTGGGATCAGTTCTACTCCATCGATCATATGGTGAATGTGCTGAAGGTGTGGCGGCATGATTGGTCCTACTATTGGAACCGCCTCTTTTTCTTTGCGGCATATCTCTATGCATCAAGGGTCGAACGTCTGCACCCGATGAACTGCGGATTTTGGACTGTGCGGCATCGGGATGATCGGCGTTCCGGCCTTTCACGCGAGGGTTTTGTTCCCTTTTGGTGGAACCGGCTCATAACCATCAGCAGACGACTCTGGGGAATCGTGAAGCTCTTTTTCCAACTCGAAGAAGTCTGGTTGCGCAGCCGACCGAAGAGCAAAGTAGAGGAGGCTCTGCACGATCTGATTGCAACAACGAAGCAGGATGTTACCGACTGGCGGGATTTGAAGGCCCGCGAACTTGCCGTACTATACAGAAAGCTGCGCGATGATATTCCGGAAGTTGAGGTTCCATCCGTTGTGCAACTCTGGTTCAAAAAGCATAACCCGTTCGCGGGGGCATATACACGATCCTCTGTTCAGCGGGCTTGGCGGCAATGGTATCGCCATCTCTGGAACCCGCTGAAGTGGATTGAAATCTGGCTGTTTGAAGGGGTGAATGGCGTTCGGTTTCTCACCCATCTTCTGATTGAAGGAAAATAGAAAGAAGAAGAGATGTGATGGAAGCAATCGTAAGAATAGCAAATCAATGCTGTGCGGCATTTGCAGTCGGCTGGTTGTGTGCGTTAGTGTTCGCATTCTGGTTTGGATAAATGCTCCGTTATGCTCAAGTGAAGTAACTATGGCTAAGACGCGAATATTATTGATTGAAGATAACCGTCTGTTGCGTGATGGCATTGCCGCGATGATCAACGGACAGGCAGACATGAAGGTTGTTGCGACGTCGAGCGGGAATGACAGCGCCGAGCAGAAAGTACGCGCCGGGAAACCCCGGCTGATTCTCATCGATCTGGGACTGCGGAATCAAAACGGTTCGCGGGTGGTGACGTCGTTGCTCAAGAAAACCCCGGAGCTCAAAGTGATTGGCATGGGTCTCATTCCCACGCAGTCGGATATCGTCGAGTTTGTGCAGGCGGGGGCATCAGGCTTCATCCTGAAGAACGCAACGGTAAAGGATTTCCTTTCGACGATACGATCGGTGGCCCGGGGAGAGAAAGTGATTCCGCCGCCGCTGACGCATTCGTTGTTTTCTCACGTCGTTGACTATGCACTCAAAAAGGGCGACGGGCAACTGAACAATGCCGTGAAAATGACGAAACGCGAGCGTGAAGTTATCGCGCTGATTGCCGATGCCCTCAGCAACAAGGAAATTGCCCTACGACTCAATATAGCAACCTATACTGTCAAGAGTCACGTACATAACATTCTGGAAAAATTGGCATTGCACAGCCGGTTACAAATAGCACGATATGCGACTGATGAGGAGACGGATGCCCGATAATTACCGAAGGACACGAGAGTATTGCTGTACCGGCACGTCGTTATTACTGCCAATCGAAATTCATATCACAACATAGGGAGGAAAACCAAGAGATCATCATGAAAACTACTGTGAAGAAAAAACAATCACAACTATATCGGAATGTCCTCCCCAAAACTCCCACACGCATTGTAGGGTTCGACGAAATCACGGGCGGGGGGTTACCGAAAGGCAGGCCGACGCTTGTCTGCGGCGAAGCAGGCTGTGGAAAGACTCTTTTTGCCATGGAATTTCTGGTTCGCGGAGCAACGCAATGCAATGAACCGGGCGTCTTTATCTCGTTTGAGGAAACAGCAGAAGAGGTTACAGTCAACGTTGCTTCGTTGGGGATCGATTTGGACAATCTTGTGAAGCACAAAAAGATCTGGCTTGAACACATTCATGTTGACCGGGGTGAAATCGAGAAGAACGGCAAAGGTGATTTGGCGGACTTGTTTGTCAGGATCCATCATGCAATTGAAAGCATCAACGCGAAGCGGGTTGTTCTGGACACTGTGGAAGTGCTCTTTTCCGAGCTGTCAGACCCTGCGTTGCTGCGAACGGAATTGCGCCGGTTGCTGCAGTGGTTGAAAATGAAGGGCGTTACAGCAATCATTACCGCCGAACGGGGCGAAGGCACCCTTACACGTCTTGGTTTTGAAGAGTACATTTCCGACTGCGTTGTGCTGCTCGACCATCGCGTGAACGATCAATCATCCATTCGCCGGTTGCGGGTCGTCAAATATCGCGGCTCAACACACGGGACCAACGAATATCCGTTCCTTATTGATGAACATGGCTTTTCGGTTCTCCCTGTTACTTCCCTGGGGCTGAACTATTCTTCCTCCCACAGGAGAATTTCCACCGGCATTCCGCGCCTGGATACCATGCTTTCAGGGAAGGGGTACTTTCGCGGCAGCACAATACTTGCCTCGGGTACAGCCGGAACGGGCAAGACAAGCGTCGCCTCGCAATTTGTCGAGGCCGCGTGTAAGAGAGGGGAGCGCGTACTCTTTTTTACGTTCGAAGAATCTTCCAGCCAGCTTATCCGCAACATGCGATCGATCAACATTCAACTCGAACCGTGGATGAAGAAAGGCTTGCTTCAGTTTCACGCCATACGCCCGACACTCTACGGGCTGGAAACCCACCTGACGACGAGTATTAGTTTGATCAATGCATTTGAGCCTAAAATCGTTGTTCTCGACCCTATTAATGCTTTCGTATCGGGTCAGAACCAGAATGAAGTCAAAGCCATGCTGCTGCGCCTTGTGGATTTTCTGAAGATGAAACAGATTACTGCCTTCTTCACCAGTCTTACTTCCGGCGAAAACCTGGAGAGTTCCGAGGTCTATCTCTCATCATTGATTGATACATGGATTATTCTGCGTGATATCGAAATTGGAGGGGAACGTAACAGGGGATTGGTTGTGCTTAAATCCCGCGGCATGTTGCACTCGAATCAGATCCGCGAGTTCAAGCTGACAAGTCAAGGTATCGAGTTGCGTGATGTCTATGTAGGATCGCATGGTGTCCTGACAGGATCAGCCCGATTATCCCAGGAGGCGAAAGATGCCGCGGAACAGTTATTGCGTCAGCAAGAACTCTCGCGGAAGGAGTTCTCCCTGGCCCGCAAGCGTGAAGCCCTCGAAGCCCAGATTGATGTGTTACGGTCTGAATTTGAGGCTGAAGAAGCGGAAGCGCTCAAAGCCATCGGAATTGAAAAAACATCGAATTATCGCTTCACACAAGATAAAATCAAGATGTCCAAGAGTCGAAGCGGCGATGCTTCTGCGAAGAAGTCCGGAATTGGATAGCTATCGTTGATTCTTGAAGTCGCTTTCACTATAATAGCCCCAGTGCATTTCGCCCTCCGGTGATAGGTAGCGACTTGAGCCAAAAACAAAAACAAAAACAAAAACAAAAACAAAAACAAAAACAAAAACAAAAACAAAAACAAAAACAAAAACACAGGGAGACATTTTCGGTGACTCGGACCCGCATTCTCCTCATCGAAGATAATCGGATCCTGCGCGAAGGTATCACCGCTATTATCAACGCCGAGGAGGATATGCGTGTTGTGGCTTCAACTGCGGGAAGTTCGAATGCCCTCCAAATGGCTCGTCAATTCACCCCCGATGTTCTTCTGATAGATCTCGGACTGCGAAATCAAAGCGTCGCGTCTGTCGTAAAATCCATGACCCGGGAACTACCCAAAGTGAAGGTGATGGGAATGGGTCTTGTCCCCAGCCAGTCAGACATTGTAGAGTTTGTGGAGGCTGGTGCATCAGGCTTCGTCATGAAAGACGCGGCAAAAGGTGATTTTCTGGGAACAATTCGCATGGTCGTTAAAGGGGGAAAGGTCATTCCGCCATCACTTGCCGGTTCACTGTTTTCACTTGTAGTAGATCACGCCTATAAGTCCGAGAGTCGACCGACCAGTGCCGTCCGCCTGACGAAGCGGGAACGTGACGTTGTCACGCTGATTGCCGACGGCCTCAGCAACAAGGGAATTGCACATGAACTCAAGATATCAGTGGACACCGTCAAAAGTCATGTACACAATATCCTTGAAAAACTGGCGTTGCGAAGCCGACTGCAAATAGCAAAGTATAGATTCGACGGCGAAAAATTGCAACCTGGTTGATAGGTTCTTCAGATCACCCCTCATTTCCTCTTCTTTCGGTCGCGGTTCCACAAAAGCCGAAACGATAGAGAGTAGTGTCATCCTCTCAGCAATACCTCTCTATGACGCACGTAAAGTCGCGCCCCAAGCCAACGTATGAACCGAAAGTCCCATCGCCAAAGTAGTTAGCTACTCTTTCATCCCTTCGGTCGATAGGATTGAGCGGAAATCATCGCTAGACTATGTACGGATTCAAGTAGAGATTCCTATTCCGGAATCGAAGGAATTGGAAATCATCGTACACAACAAACAAGGAGGTTTCAATGAGACATCTGAACATGGCCATTGCGGCGGGGAGTATTCTCTTTGCCACTGTGATTACAGGCTGTGGAAGCAGTCCGGCGGTCAATAAAGAGGCATCCACATCGGCAATCCGTGCCGCTGAGGAAGTCGGAGCGTCAGGCGTTCCGACCGCATCACTCTATTTGCAACTCGCAAAAGAAGGGCTGGAGAATGCCCGAATGCTTGCTGCAAACGGAGACAAGAAAGAAGCAGAGTCGATGCTGCTTCGTGCCCAAGCTGACGGCGAACTGGCAGTAGCGCTTTCTCGCGGCGATGCCGACAAGAAGGAAGCCGCGCAGGCAATTGAACGGGTACGGCAACTCCGACAGGACAACCAATTACCCCAAGAAAGGAAGTAACCTATGCAACCCATGACATATTTCGTCACCATCGCTTGTGCCGGCCTGCTCGTTGGCTGTGCCGCAAGTGTACCCCCGCCCGAACTCGTGAACGCACGTCAGGTGTACCAGCGTGCAAGCGCAGGGCAAGCAGCGCAATTGGTTCCAGCGGAACTCCACAAGGCACAAGTGGCTCTTGCTATTGCGGAGAAGTCTTTCCAGGATGATCCAAAATCATTTGTCACACGCGATCTTGCCTATGTCGCGGATCGCAAAGCCCGGATGGCGGAAGCCCTTGCTATGACTGCCGCCGGTAATGCCGCCACTGCCAAAGCAAACACGCAATACCAGGCAACACAGACTGAGATCATGAAGAACACGAAAGAAGATCTGGCCGCATCGGAGCGCGCAGTTGCTGCAGAACAGAAGGCACGTCTCGACGCCGAACGGAGAACAGCTGCTGCACAGGCGGCACTCGCCAAACTCGCAGCGGTAAAAGAAGAGGCACGCGGGCTTGTCATAACGCTTTCGGGCAGTGTCCTCTTTGCTTCGAACAAATCATCGCTCCTGCCGGCAGCCCAGAACAGGTTGAACCAGGTTGCCGACGCGCTGATGGAAACGAAGGAAAGAAAACTCACTATTGAGGGGCATACAGACTCGCAAGGATCCTCCAGCTACAACCAACAGTTGTCGCAGCAGCGTGCTGACGCGGTACGCTCGTACCTCATCTCACGCGGCTACCCGGCTGACCTGATTCAGGCGCAGGGAATCGGAGAAGACAGACCGGTTTCCGACAATGCCAACGCCGAAGGCCGTGCGAACAATCGGCGAGTAGAGATCATCATCGACCGATCACTAACAACCAATCAATAGATTCGATACACCGGACCCGGATACTCTCCGGGTCCGGATTTGTTTCAAGCGGCAATCTGCCTCAGAACGCTCCTTCCCTCGAACTCTACTCTTGAAGAATTATTGCCCACATGTCAGAGTTGGTTTTCTTCCAACCTGACCAAATCACATGAACTTCTTTCATCAGAAGGACTAACTACACTTTCATCCCTTTGGTGTATTTCAATCACGCATGATCATGTGTATACTTGTTCAGAGTACTTAATGGTGTAGTCTGTTCTGGGTTAACCTACTGTAACGAAAGGAGCTATAACAATGGGTTGGGATCGTATTGAAGGACAATGGAAACAACGACGTGGAAAAGCTGTGAGCCATTGGGGGAAAATGATGAATGACGAACTGGCCGCAATCTCCGGCAAGCACGAGGAACTCGTCGGAAAGCTTCAAGAAAAATACGGAGTTGCCAAAGAGGAAGCCAAACGTCAAGTCACTGAATTCAAGAAGGTTGTTGAGCAGTTGAAAATGTCCAATACCAAACTAACGGAAATGCAAAAGGCGTTGAACAAACAGTTGGAGGCGGGCAGGAACTCCGTGAAGTCAAGGACAACGGTGAAGGTGAAAAACCGATCCAAGACAAGCAGGTAGTTTCAAAACAACTGAAAAAGTGTCGGAGGCGGTATGGCTGCAAGAATTTTGCTGGTTGATGACAATAAGGATCCGAGAGATTCTGTTCGAATGATTTTGGAAGCAAACGGCTACAGTGTAGTGAGGGCGGCCGGTTCTGAAGCCGCTCGCTCGTTGGTTGCCGGTGACTCGTTCGATGTGATACTGCTTGGTATTGCACTGCCCGGCAAGACTGGTTTTCTTGAGTTCCTCAAGGAGAACCGGGTTGCAACCAAGGTAATCGTGATAACCGGAGCAGCGGGTTCTGACCATACAGTCACGAGTTCGGTTCACGGGACAAAGAGTGATATTACAAGGCCGTATAACCCCGAGTATCTCCTGAAGTCCATCGAGCATGCACTCTCTGATCGATCTCAGAGAAGCCTCAAACTCCAGATCATTAGGGCTGGGGATTTCATAAGAAGCACACTAACCGGCGAAATCGATCTGCATTCCAGCAGGCAAGGGTTCGCCCAAATTGCCGCTATCGGTGTTGATCTTCAAGACTACACTGTCCTTATTGACCTTCGTGATGTGAAATCCCAGTTGTCAACCGTCGACATTTATGAACTTGCTTCCGAGCTTTCCCACTACGATGGCACTTTCCGAAGGAAAACGGCCGTGCTCGTCCGGGATGATGAATACACAAATCAGGCATCGTTCTTTGAAACCGTTGCACGAAACCGGGGTTTCGAGGTCAGGGCATTCACAGTTTTTGAAGAGGCGGTAATTTGGCTTTCGAGCGTCACTCACCTTACAGAACATGTCACATGAGCACTCTACTTCTTACGGCAAGGAAATAGTTTTTTCTGGAAGCTCGAGGTATTGAGGATTATCGATACATAAGAGAGGAAAAAATGAAAAGCATCTTAACAACTGTTGCTGCACTGATTATCCTTTCATCCGTCATTGGATGCTCAGATGATCCGCCCGGCGTCCGGGTGGCCAACCAACGGACCACAAAAGCCAATGTACAAATCAAGCAGGCGAATGGGAACACCATCAATCATAACGATGTCGAACCCGGAACGATGAGTAACCTTCAAGCTATCACCGAGGGAAGTATTGTTGTCACAGCAGTCATTCAGAATGAGTCGGTTTCTCCTACGGCTGCGTTCAACGCTTCAAACAATAACGACTACATGATTATTGTTCTGGGTGGAGACCCTCCGACACTGAGAGTGGATGCACAAGGTAAATAATGAGATCGGCACATATCAACGAAAGGAACAATATCATGAAAACAGTCGGCATCGTCATCCTCATCGTGGGTTTTGTAATGACCCTCTATACAGGTATCACCTATATGACGAGAGAAAAAATTGTGGACTTGGGAGAACTCGAGATCACTGTAGACAAGCCTCACACAGTCAACTGGCAACCATACGTCGGAATCGGAGTCATGGCTGTTGGAGGCGTTATCCTCATTCTTGGCAGGAAGAAACTTCTGACTGCCTGATGAGAATATAATGCTCCAAGAGGAGGATATCTATGAGGCGTGCGGTTGACAGAAACACACTGCTCATCCTGCTGTTTGTCGTGGTCTTTTCTGTGATGTTCATAGTTGAGGCGCGACAGGCGGATGTGCATTCCACCAGAACACGAACCGAGTTCTGTGACGGGTCTATCGGTCGATGAATCGGTTGAACCCCACAAACTGCCTGTTTCTGCATCCCTCATATGAACAGCACGATGCAGAAGAGGTCTAACTCCTTTTTCAATCTTTAGATGGATTTGCTGTATCGCATTTTGTGGTATTATGTACACACAGAGTATATGTGGAAATCTGCCGTTTCATGCGTCAGAACAGGTGTTTTCTCACCTGCTTGTGGCGGTCAGGGGAAAAGCAAGTAGCTAAAACCAACAGCCTAGAATGCGTACAGAGATGAGAACAGAACATAGGCATCCCCCGGGTACAGATTCGGATGCGGCTTTTCTTGGGTGGCAGGAGACATTGTCAGGAGAGTACGTTCCCCTTTTCAATATTGTTGCCGAGGGCCATTCATCGTTTCATTCCACAGTGACGGAAACAACTTTGCGCCGACTACGCCTGCGTGTTCCGCGAACTTCCTCCCCATATCCTGATACTGGGCCGCCGCCGTGGCAGAATGTAGGAATCGAGTTGAATCACCCTATGACTTCACGCGATGCAATACAGACGGCCTTGTTGGATTACACCGTCGTAAAGAATCCACTCAAGTTGGATACGGGTTTGCAGCAGGATGCGTATGCAACGATGCGAACAGATACCGGGGATGTTCTGGGCATTGTCAGGGAAAGCTATCAACCGATTCACAACAGGGATGCCTTTGTATTCTTTGACACGTTGGTGAAAGAACAAGAGGCGGTGTACGACACTGCCGGAGTTTTCGGTCGGGGTGAGTGTGTGTGGATTCTCGCCAGACTGCCGGGCTTCATTAAGGTAAACGGCAATGACATCGTTAATAAATATCTTCTCCTTACAAATAGTCACGACGGCAGTCCGCAGGTTCGGGTGAGAGTTACTCCAATCCGTGTCGTCTGCAACAATACGTTGACCTCTGCATTGCAAGGGGCGGGGGAACTTTGCATCAGTCATACGCTGAACACGGCGGAACACCTGGAACAAGCATTGACAGCATTCGGAATGTCGAGCTCTGTATTCGAGCAGCTCGATGTCATGTTCAACCGCATGGCGGCAAAGAGGATATCCGAGCACCAATTGCGGAAGTACGTACAAGCGTTGGTTCCCGACAATGAAGAAGCGGAAAACACCGCACGAACCGAAGCAATCCGAAATAGCGTGCTCCGGCTTCATGACTCCGGGCAGGGTGCATATCTCGCACGCGGAACATTGTGGGGGGCCTTCAACAGCGTAACTGAATATACGGACCACATCATGTCGGACGGGGATTCGGCGACGCGCTTGAATTCCATTTGGTTTGGCCGTGGTGAGCAATTGAAAATGAAAGCGTTTAATCTGGCTGAAGAAATGCTGCACGCATAGTGCCGCGTTTTGAATCGTTCTTGAAAATCAAAATTATTAGAGGGGATATGGAGAGAATACGATTAGGCAAATCGGATGTCTACGTTAGTCCTCTTGGACTGGGAACGTGGGCGTGGGGAGATACTTCGGTGTGGGACTACGGTGAATCATACGACGATGAAGATCTTATGCAGTCGTACAATGCTTCTCTGGAATCAGGCATCAACTTTATTGACACAGCCGAAGCGTATGCCGAAGGAAAATCAGAAAGTATCATAGGACGATTCGTTTCTGAGACGAGCACGAGAAAGCAAGTTATCATTGCCACGAAGTTTGTTCCAAGCAGATTGCGAATCTTGCGCAGCCAGTTGGTCGCCGCACTCCGCAGGAGCCTCCGTCGATTGGGTCTTTCGCATGTAGATCTCTATCAAATACATTGGCCGGGGGATTTCATCCCGATCGAAACCTGGATGCATGCTCTGGCAGATGCAGTTGAAGCAGGACTTACCCGCGCAGTTGGTGTGTCCAATTTTTCCGTGGAAGAAACGAAGCGTGCGCATGCGATCTTAGCTGCACGCGGCGTACCGCTCGCTTCCAACCAGATTCCATACAATTTGCTCCATTCCATGCCGCAAAGGAACGGCATGGCTGATCTGTGCCGTGAACTTGATGTAACAATTATCGCGCATAGCCCTCTTTGCCAAGGCATGTTAGGCGGAAAGTTTACGCCCACACATCCCCCGCCGGGCCTTCGGGGCAGGAAGTACGACCATGATTTCCTGATAAAGACAAAGCCACTCCTTGGGTTAATGAAAGAGATCGGCCATGCACACGATGGCAAATCACCGGCGCAGGTGGCGCTGAACTGGACAATGTGCAAGGGCGCAGTACCTATTCCCGGAGCAAAAAACGTGAAGCAAGCGCGGGAGAATCTCGGCTCACATGGTTGGCGCTTATCGGATGGCGAAGTGAGGGCGCTGGATAAAGCGAGTGAGGCTGTTCAGATTTAGTACAAACATAAAATGATACGAGCTTGATTCTGACATTCAAGCGGCAAGGCCGGTGCTCCTGGTGGGAAACACCGGCTTTGTTGTTCACAAAAGCAAAAGGATTAACTACTCTTTCATCCCTCCGACTGATTTCCTTCTGCCAAAATTATTGGTAAACTCTCTTGCAATTTGTATCCGCATGTCAATTTTGCATATGTTTACGAGGAATTGGATTCTAAAATGTCGACTGATCAAAAATCGGGACGAAAGAAGAGTACAGGATGAACCACAACCAAACAAAGAGC
>JAANMW010000893.1_pt1 | contig 34561 bp, 28 predicted proteins | sample 7279671 | NCBI WGS metagenome assembly JAANMW01 (sample SAMN14094541, study PRJNA606508) | bioreactor metagenome | isolation source: A lab-scale SPAN reactor treating ammonium-rich wastewater day 247 | place: Ireland: Galway | collected 2017-09-19 | reverse complement strand
TTTCCTTTCGGAAAATGAAAAAGTGGCCATCTAGGACAGTCGATGCTTTTCCGCGCACAGGCCACGATCCGCCTGCAAATCTGACATGGCCCACCAGCATCCAAATTGAATCGAATAACATGTTGTTTTGACAGGTTATTGTCTTTATGTGGATTTGGTTGTGACTCACTATCTGACTCACAGATTGAGGGGATAGCGCTGGATCACGGTGGACACGCTTGGAGTGCCTGCTTCACCTGCCGTACGTTCAAGGCAGCAGAGACTCCGAGGTTCCGAGGATGTCAGATAGACCTCGCTTGCAGTAGACCCCATTGGCGGCTGTCGATGTAGGATTGGCCAGACTTGGCAACTCCTGCCAAACAGCGGATGTCGGTCATGGGGACAACCAACCTGGAAGGGGAAATCCTGACGCTGGATGAGGTCGCTGCCTTCCTCAAGGCCGGGAAGCGCACGGTCTATCGCTTTGCCCAGAGTGGCGAGATTCCGGCCTTCAAGCTTGGTGGCACTTGGCGCTTCCGCCGCTCGGAGCTGGAGCACTGGATCGACCAGAACTCCAACCAGCGCCCACCTGCCAAGCCAGCCACGGCGAAGAAAGGGCGGCGCTGATGGAGATCATCGACAACATCAGCCACTTGCTCGGCGATGACCTCAAGCAAAGTCTCCGTCCCGGAGCCAGGCTCAAGGTGGCGGCGTCCTGCTTCTCGATGTATGCCTACGAAGCCCTGAAGGCCGAGCTTGAGCAGATCGAAGAACTGGAGTTCATCTTCACTTCGCCGTCCTTCGTGGCCGAGGAGATGACGGACAAGATCCGCAAGGAGCGTCGCGAGTTCCACATCCCCAAGCTGGAACGCGAGCGCAGTCTGTACGGGAGCGAATTCGAGATACAGCTGCGCAACAAGCTCACCCAGCGTGCGATTGCCCGCGAGTGTGCGGATTGGCTGCGGCGCAAGGCCAGGTTCAAGAGCAATCGCAGCAAGTCACCCATGCAGCAATTCGCCTGCGTGCAGAGTGAGGTCAACGGCGCAGCCGCAGCCTACATGCCTTTGCATGGCTTCACAGCTGTCGATCTGGGCTACCAGCAAGGCAATGCGGTATCGAATCTGGTCAACAAGATCGACGAGCCCAGCTTCACCGCCACGTACCTGAGCCTGTTCGAGCAGATCTGGAACGACTCGGACAAGCTCGAGGACGTGACCAAGCAGGTCTGCGATCACATCGACACGGTCTACAAGGAAAACTCACCGGAAAGCATCTACTTCCTGATGCTTTACAACATCTTCAATGAATTCCTCGATGAGGTTGACGAGGACGTTCTCCCGAACGACCGCACCGGCTATCAGGACACCTTGATCTGGAACAAGCTCTTCAACTATCAGAAGGACGCAGCCACCGGCATCATCAACAAGCTGGAGACGTACAGCGGTTGCATCCTTGCCGACAGCGTGGGCTTGGGCAAGACCTTCACCGCATTGGCGGTCGTCAAGTATTACGAGCTGCGCAACAAGTCCGTGTTGGTGCTTTGTCCAAAAAAGCTGGCGGACAACTGGCTGACGTATCGCCACAACCTCAAGACGAACATTCTTGCGCGTGACCGGTTCAACTACGACGTGTTGAACCACACCGACCTGAACCGCACCAGCGGTGATTCGCATGGCATCCCGCTCAATCGGATCAACTGGGCGAACTACGACCTGGTCGTCATCGATGAGTCGCACAACTTCCGTAACAACGATGCGGTCAAGGAACGTGAAACCCGCTATCAGCGCCTGATGAATCAGGTCATCCGTACCGGCGTGAAGACCAAAGTGCTGATGCTTTCCGCTACCCCGGTCAACAATCGCTTCAACGATCTGCGCAACCAGTTGGCGCTGGCCTACGAGGGCGACTCGGAGAACTTGAGCAAGAAGCTGCGCACCAGCAAGACGGTAGAAGAGGTCTTCCGCAACGCGCAGAAGGCCTTCAACACCTGGTCGAAGTTGCCTCCGGAAGAACGCACGCCCCGGGCCATTCTGGACGGGCTGGATTTCGACTTCTTCGAGCTGCTGGACAGCGTGACCATCGCGCGCTCACGCAAGCACATCCAGACCTTCTACGACACCAGCGACATCGGCCAATTCCCGGAACGCCGCAAGCCTCTCTCCTTCCATCAACCCCTGTCCGAGAAAGACGGGACGATGAGCTTCAATGACATCTTCGCTCTGCTTACCCAGATCAGGATGTCGGTCTACGCCCCAGTCAGCTACATCCTGCCCAGCAGGATCAGGAAGTACGAAGACATCTACGACACCAAGGTCGGCGGCAACAAGGGCACGCTGCGCCAGGCTGACCGCGAAAAGAGCCTGCAGCGGTTGATGACGGTCAACCTGCTCAAACGGTTGGAAAGCTCGGTCGAGGCCTTCCGGTTGACGCTTGAGTCCCTCCGCAAGAATCACGTCCGCACCTTGGACAAGATCGCCAACTTCCGCCAGGTGGAAGGTGGCAGCGTCGAGGACTACACCGAAGTTCTCGATGAACTGGAGGGCGACGAAGACGATCTGCCGGAAGACGAACTGGACCGCAGCATCGAAGGCAAGGTCAAGATCAACTTGGCTGACATGGATCTGCCGCGTTGGCAATTTGACCTGAACCAGGATCTCGAGCACATCGAAGCCTTGCTTGAGGCCATGCGTGACATCACGCCGGAACACGATGCCAAGTTGCAACACCTGAAGGCACATGTTCTGGAAAAGATTGCCAACCCGATCAACGCCGGCAACAAGAAGGTGCTGATCTTCACCGCCTTCGCCGATACCGCGGACTATCTCTACAGGAACCTGGCGCCAGCCCTGACGGACCTCAAGCTGCACACCGCCAAGGTGACCGGCAAGGGTGCGCCACAGTCCACGCTGGGCCGTGGCTACGACTTCCAGGAATTGCTCACGTTGTTCTCGCCACGCTCGAAAGACAAAGCGCTGGTGCTACCCAACGAGCCAAACGATGTCGAAGTGCTGATCGGTACGGATTGCATTTCCGAAGGTCAAAACCTGCAGGACTGCGACTACCTCATCAATTACGACATCCACTGGAACCCGGTGCGCATCATCCAGCGATTCGGTCGCGTGGATCGCATCGGTTCACCCAATCAGTGCATCCAGCTGGCGAACTATTGGCCTGACATCTCGCTGGACGAGTACATCCGCCTCAAGGAGCGCGTCGAAAGCCGCATGACCCTGGTGGATGTCACCGCCACCGGCGATGACAACGTCCTCTCTGCGCAAGCGAACGACATGTCCTATCGCAAGGAGCAGTTGCGGCGCTTGCAGGAAGAAGTGATCGAACTGGAGGATCTCAAGACGGGCGTAGCCATCACTGATCTTGGCCTCAACGACTTCCGCATGGACTTGCTGAATTACGTCAAGAACCATGGCGACCTGGAGAGCGCGCCCAATGGCCTGCACGCGATTGTTGCGGCCAATCCGGAGCGTGGCTTGCAGCCAGGCGTCTTCTTCACTCTGCGCAACCGCAATGTTGCAGTGAATCCGCCTGCAAACCTGCCTCAGCACAACCGCCTGCATCCGTACTACCTGATTTACATGGGCAACGATGGCCGTACCATCCATGACCACACCGAGGTCAAGCGCCTCCTCGATCTGGCGCGTACCTGCTGCAAGGGCCAATCAGAACCCATCGCTGACTTGTGTCAGAAGTTCAACAAAGCCACAGCAGATGGACGCAAGATGCAGCCCTACTCCGAGCTGCTGGGAAAAGCCATCCGCTCAATGATCGAACTCAAGGAAGAGAAGGACATCGACAGCCTATTCTCCGGCGGCAAGACCAGCGCACTGACCCAGACCATCAGTGGGCTGGATGATTTCGAGCTGATCTCCTTCCTCGTGGTACAGGAGACAGCGTGAGCAGTGGCAAGGCGTCCCCGGCACTCATTGCATGGCCTGCGAAAGCAGCCGTCAATCGTGTCGTTCCCAAGACCAAGTTCTACGAACATGCGGCGATGAGCTCGCGTCTGAAAGACTTGTTCGTGAAGGAAGTCGAGCAAATCACCTGGCTCGCAAAGCTGGCGACGGAGACGATCAATCTCCCAGCCAAGGACGGCGTGTCGGAAATCCAGGTTTTCGGCATCCAACTCAAGACCCCGGAGCTGCAGCAGGACGTGTTGCGCTGCATTGACGGGGCAATCCATCACCCGATCCTGTTCGAGCTGCACCATGATGGCCGCGTGCAGGTCATCGCCAGCTTCAAGCGTCCTCGTGGCGGCGATGTCACGGGCAAGCTGCTGCTTTCGGAGTATTTCGCCACGCCATGGTTACCCACGGACAGCGGGCGTACCGACCTTCCGACGGCGCTGAACCTGGCCGTCCTCTACGAACGCTTGCTGCTGCTTCTGATTCCTCTTCCCCCACGCTCCAATGAGCCGTTGCGCGCCCTGATTGAACGCCTTGACAAGATCCGAGCCGCAAAGCGCGAACTGGACAGGGCCGCCACAGCCTTTGAGAAAGAGAAACAGTTCAATCGGAAGGTTGAGCTCAACGCCGCCGTGCGAAAGCTGGTTGCCGAACTGGATAAGTTGAAATAACAAGGTGCGCTATGCAACAAACCGAACTCTCCCGCCTGCTGCACCAGCTCATCACCACCTGGGAAAACGAGGTGGTGGAGTTCAAGCAGGCAACCGATGCCTACAGCACCGACGACATCGGCAAGTATTTTTCCGCGCTGGCGAACGAAGCCAATCTGCGTGGGGCCGAGCGCGGCTGGCTGGTGTTCGGCGTCAACAACAAGACCCGTGCGGTCGTCGGCACCGACTACCGCACGCAGATGGATCGCCTGCAAAGCCTCAAGCAGCAGATCGCCGCCGATGCCGAACCTCGCGTCACCTTTCGCGAGATTCATGAGTTGCAGCACGCAGACGGCCGCGTGCTCCTGTTCGAAATTCCTGCCGCTCCGCTGGGCATGCCGATTGCGTGGAAGGGCCACTACTACGCCCGTGCTGGAGAGAGCCTGAGCCCGCTCGGCCTGGACAAGCTGGATGAGATCCGTGGTCAGACGCTGTCACAGGACTGGTCCGCGCAGGTCGTTCCTGCCGCCACGTTGGCCGACCTGGACGAAACGGCCGTCGCCAAGGCGCGCGAGTCGTTCGCCAGAAAATACGCCAACCGAATCGGCCTGCCGGAAGTGATGGACTGGCCGCTGTCCACCTTCCTGGATCGTGCCCGACTTACACAAGGAGGTCAGATCACCCGAACCGCCTTGCTGCTACTAGGTAAAGCGGAGGCTGCTTACCTGTTGTCGCCGCATCCGGCGCAAATGACCTGGAGTCTTGAGGGCAGCGAACGCGCCTACGAACACTTCGGCCTGCCGTTTCTGCTCACCACCACAGCGCTTTACCAGCGCATCCGCAATATCCAGCTGCGCATCCTGCCTCAGAACGAGCTGGTACCGGTGGAAGTGCCGAAGTACGACCAGAAGATCGTGCTTGAAGCCTTGCACAACTGCATTGCGCATCAAGACTATCGGCGCAACGGCCGGGTAGTGGTGAAGGAACAGCCCGACCGGCTGGTGTTCGAGAACCAGGGCAGCTTCTTCGAGGGGAAGCCGGACGATTACGTAGCGGGCCACAAGACCCCGCATCGCTACCGCAATCCGTTTCTCGTCCAGGCGATGGTCGAGCTGAACATGATCGACACGATGGGCTACGGCATCCGCGACATGTATCTGGGCCAGGCTCGCCGCTATTTCCCCATGCCCGACTACGACCTGAGCGAGCCAGGCGAAGTGAAGATGACGCTCTACGGCGGTGTGGTGGACATCGCCTATTCGCGCCTGCTCATCCAGAAGACCGACCTGCCGCTCGCCGACGTGCTGGCGCTCGACCGGGTGCAGAAAAAGCTGCCGATCCCCGATGTCGCTGCCACCCGCTTGCGCAAGGCCGGGTTGATCGAAGGACGCAAGCCGAACTACTTCGTGTCGGCGGAGATTGCGGCAGCAACGGCCAGCAAGGCCGACTACATCCGCACGCGCGCTTTCGACGATGAGCACTACGCCAAGCTGCTCACCGAATACCTGAAGAAGTATCAGCGCGCCAATCGCGCCGAGATCAACCAACTGCTGCTGGACAAGCTCAGTGACGCGCTCACCGAGGAGCAGAAGGTCAAGAAGATCGACAACCTGCTGACCAAGCTCCGACGCGCGGGCCGCATCCACAACGCTGGCAGCCGTGGCCAGCCGGCTTGGGCGCTTGCAGAATGAACGCAGAAAGCTGCAGAAAGCTCGCGCCGACAGCTGGCCGGTAAATCAATCACTTACAACCATTTCACGCCTTGGCTTGCAGAAAGCCAGCAAAGAGAAGCCTCACGATGGACAAGCTGAAAATGCACTCTCCCGACCTGACCGCCGCCAACATCGCGCGCATCCGCGACTTGTTCCCCGGCTGTGTGACGGAGGCGCGGGGCGAAGATGGCGGCGTGAAGCTGGCAGTGGATTTCGACCTGCTGCGGCAGGAGCTGTCGGGGGCGCTGGTGGAGGGGCCGCAGGAGCGGTATCACTTGGATTGGCCGGGCAAGCGCGAGGCGCTGCTGACGGCGAATGCACCGATTGCCAAGACCCTGCGCCCGGCGCGGGATGAGAGTGTGGACTTCGATACCACGAAGAACCTGTTTATCGAGGGCGACAATCTGGATGCGTTGAAGCTGTTGCAGGAGACGTATCTGGGCAAGGTCAAGATGATCTATATCGACCCGCCTTACAACACGGGCAAGGACTTCATTTACAAGGACAGCTTCGTCTCAGAAAGCATTATTCACCAGATTGCATCAGGCGAGCGCGACGAAGAAGGTTCTCGCCTTGTGGCCAACCCAGAAGGAAACGGGCGTTTCCATTCCAGTTGGCTGACGATGATTGCGCCGCGCATCCGTTTGGCGAAGAACATGCTCAAACAGGATGGTGCGATTTTCGTCTCTTGTGATGAGGGAGAGCATCCCCGGCTGCGCTTAGTCATGGATGAAATCTTCGGGCAATCCAATTTCGTGGCTGACATGGTTTGGGCTGCTGGACGGAAGAACGATTCACGGCTGATTTCGGTCTCTCACGAGTACATCGTCTGTTATGCGCGCGATGTCGAATACCTGCGCAACAAGCAGGTTACTTGGCGTCAACGCAAGAAAGGGCTGGATGAAATTTACGCCCAGTATGAGCGGCTGAAACGTCAACACGGACAAGACTTCCAAGCGATGACGGCGGGGTTGAGGGAGTGGTATCGCGCTCTTGCGGATGGAAACCCGTCGAAGGATCACAAGCATTACAACAACATTGACAAACGCGGCGTTTACTTCGCGGCTGATATTTCGTGGCCCGGTGGTGGCGGACCGAAATATGAGGTGCTTCACCCCGTCACAAAGAAGCCCGTGAAGATTCCTTCCAGAGGCTGGATGACCAGTGACCCCAAGCGAATGCAGGATTGGATCGATGATGATCGGGTGCATTTTGGGGACGATGAAAACGCTGTCCCTTGTATCAAGTCCCACTTGAAAGACAAGGAACAGCAAACACCGTATAGCGTGTTCTATCAGGATGGTCGTGCGGCCTCAAAGCGCCTGCGCGCATTGATGGATGGCGATCTGTTTGACTTTCCGAAAGACGAATTCGTCCTTCAGGAAGTAGTCGAGATGATGACCGATGGGGACGACATCGTGCTCGATTTCTTCGCGGGCTCTTCAACGACCGCGCACTCGGTGATGCTGCAGAACGCTACGGACGGCGGGAATCGCCGATTCGTGATGGTGCAGCTTGATGAAGAGGCCAGCCAGGATTCAGCGGCGTACCAAGCGGGATTCAAGAATATTCCTGCTGTCAGCTGTGAACGCATTCGGCGCGCTGGCAAACAGGTGCTTCAGAGTGATTGCCATAAGGATTGGAGGCAGGACGTTGGTTTCCGCGTCTTGAAAGTGGACACCTCCAACATGGCCGACGTGTTCTACAGCCCGGACGCCACCACCCAGGCCGATCTGCTTTCCAGCATCGACAACATCAAGCCCGACCGCACGGCGGAAGACCTGCTGTTCCAGGTCATGCTGGACTGGGGCGTTGACCTTGCCCTGCCCATCGAGAAGAAAACCCTCGGCGGCAAGGAGGTGTTCTTCGTGGATACCGACGCGCTGGCGGCCTGCTTCGATGGCGATGGCGGCATCGACGATGCCCTGATCAAGGAGCTGGCGAAGACCAAGCCCCTGCGCGCGGTGTTCCGCGACAAGGGTTTCAAGGACGACGCGGCCAAAATCAATGCCGAACAGATCTTCAAACAGCTTTCACCCGGCACTGACGTGAAAACGCTCTGAGGCCCGCATCATGAAGTTGAAGTTCAAAACTCAGGCCTACCAGACCGCCGCCGTACAGGCTGTGGCGGACTGCTTCAAGGGTCAGCCGCCGGCTAGTAAGGAAGCGGCAAGCTACCGGCCGGATCCCGGCAAGGCCCGAAAAGGCGTGGAAGACCTGTACGCCGGAGCGGGCTTCCGTAATGCGGAGCTGCAGATCAGCGAAGCGGACGTGCTGGAGAACATTCAGGCCGTGCAGCGTGGACAGAACCTGCCCGTGTCCGAAGCGCTGGTGAAAACAAAGGTCTCCCGCTTCAACCTCGACGTTGAAATGGAAACCGGCACCGGCAAGACCTATGTCTACATCAAGACCATTTTCGAGCTGAACCAGCGGTACGGCTGGAGCAAGTTCATCATTGTGGTGCCGTCCATCGCCATTCGCGAGGGCGTCTACAAGTCGCTGCAGATCACCGCCGACCACTTCCTCGAAAGTTACGGCAAGAAAGCGCGGTTCTTCATCTACAACTCCAAGCAGTTGCATCAGCTGGAAAGCTTTTCGTCCGACTCTGGCATCAATGTCATGGTCATCAACGTGCAGGCGTTCAATGCCACCGGCAAGGACAATCGCCGCATCTACGAAGAACTGGACGACTTCCAGTCGCGCAAGCCGATCGATGTCATCAGCGCCAACCAGCCCATTCTGATCCTGGACGAACCGCAGAAGATGGAGGGCGGCAAGACCTTGGATTCGCTGGTCAACTTCAAGCCGCTAATGGTGCTGCGCTACTCGGCCACCCACAAGACCACGCACAACAAGGTACATCGGCTAGATGCGCTGGATGCCTACAACCAGAAGCTGGTCAAGAAGATCGCCGTGCGCGGCATCTCGGTGAAGGGGCTGGCCGGCACGAACGCCTATCTGTACCTGCAATCCATTGAAATTTCGCCCAAGAAGCCGCCAGTCGCCCGCATCGAGTTCGAGCAGAAGCTGACGGGCGGCAGGATCAAGCGCATCGTGCGCAAGCTGGGGAAGGGCGACAACCTGTTCGAGCTGTCCAACGAGCTGGATCAGTACAAGGGCTTCGTCGTCTCCGACATCAATGCCATTTCCGACACACTGAGCTTCACCAACGGCGTCGAACTGAGCGTTGGTGATGCCTCCGGCGACGTGAACGAGGCTGCGCTTCGCCGCATCCAGATCCGAGAAACCATCAAGGCCCACTTCGACAAGGAGCAGGCGCTGTTCGCGCAGGGCATCAAGGTGCTGAGTCTGTTCTTCATCGACGAGGTCGCAAAGTACCGCGACTACGCGCAGGCCGACGAGAAGGGCGAGTACGCCCGCATCTTCGAGGAGGAATACAACGAGTACCTCAACGAAGTGCTGGAGCTGGAAGAAACGCCGTACACGCGCAACCTGAAAGGGATCGCGACCGAGAAGACCCACAACGGCTATTTCTCCATCGACAAGAAGAGCAAGCGCCTCACTGACCCGGAAATCGTCAAGCGGGGCGAGAATGCCGGGCTTTCCGATGATGTGGATGCCTACGACTTGATCCTCAAGGACAAGGAAAAGCTCCTCTCTTTCGACGAGCCTACGCGCTTTATCTTTTCCCACTCCGCTTTGCGCGAAGGTTGGGACAACCCCAATGTGTTCGTGATCTGCACGCTCAAGCACAGCGACAACACTGTCTCGCGCCGTCAGGAGGTGGGGCGTGGCCTGCGCCTGGCGGTGAACCAGCACGGCGAGCGTATGGACCACCCAGCGACCGTGCATGACATCAACGTGCTCACCGTGGTTGCAAGCGAAAGCTACAAGGATTTCGTTGCCGCCCTGCAGAAGGACATCAGCGAGTCCCTGTCCTCGCGCCCGCGCAAAGCCGACGAGGATTACTTCACAGGCAAGGTGCTGAAAACGGCCACGGGCGATGTCACCGTCACCCCTCAGATGGCGAAGCAGATCTACAAGTTCTTACTCAAGAACGACTACACCGACGACAACGACCGCATCAGCGATTTCTATCACCAGGCCAAGCAGGAGGGGGCGTTGGCCGAACTGCCGGCGGAACTGAAGGAGTACGCAGAGCAAGTGTTCGCGCTGGTGGACAGCGTCTTCAGCGACAGGCAGCTCCCGGAAGTTGGCGACGGCCGCAAACCGAAGAAGAACCCGCTTAACGACAACTTCAACAAACAGGAATTCAAGGAACTGTGGAACCGGATCAATCGCAAGGCCGCTTATAGCGTTGCCTTCGACTCGGACGAGCTTGTCAAAAAGGCGGTCGCCGCTATCAACGCCAAGGATGCGGGTCTGCGTGTGACACCACTGCAGTACACCGTCGAACGCGGGCAGCAGGTCGATGAGATCAGCTTCGACGCAATGAAGTCCGGCGACGGCTTCCGTGTTGGCGAAACCCGCACCGAAAAGTACAAGCAATCGGTGCAGTCCGCCGTTCGCTATGACTTGATCGGCAAGATCGCCGAAGGCACGCAGCTCACCCGTCGCACGGTGACTGCAATCCTGAAAGCCATCAACGTTGCAGTGTTCGCCCAGTTCAAGACCAACCCGGAAAGCTTCATTGCCGAGGCCATCCGCTTTATCAATGAGCAGAAAGCTACGGTCATCATCGAGCACCTGGCCTACAACCCGATTGACGACAGCTACGGCCTGGACATCTTCACGGACGGGCAGACCAAACAGGACTTCAGCAAGGCCGGTGACAAGCTGAGGCACCACATCTACGACTATGTCGTGACCGACTCCAACGTCGAACGCCAGTTCGTGCAGGAGCTGGATGTCAGCAGCGATGTCGTGGTTTACGCCAAGCTGCCGAAGGGATTTTTCATCCCAACACCGATTGGCAACTACAACCCGGACTGGGCGATCAGCTTCAAGGCCGGCGCGGTCAAGCACATCTATTTCGTGGCCGAGACCAAGGGCAGCATGTCCAGCATGGCCCTGCGCCCCATCGAGGATAAGAAGATCGAATGCGCCCGCAAGTTCTTCACCGAGATGAACGAGCGCTTCGCTGCTGAGAATGTTCGCTATGACGTGGTCGACAGCTACGGGAAGCTGATGGAAGTGGTGAAGTGACGCGGACGAAGAAGTCCCCGGCTAAGCCCCGTTCGGGGGCAGCTAAGAAAGACAGACAAGTTCGCTCGGCTGTTTTAACTGAGCCCAAAGCAGTTGGTTCGAAAGCGGCGCAGGACGCGGAATCGGGCTGCCCCTTCAATTCTCCGATCCTGGGTGCGTTCCTGAGCCTAGTCAAGGAGGAAACAGGGGTCAGCACAACCCCGGCTGATGCCGTCTTTCATCGCAAATACGCCAAATTTCGCCACCTACCCTACCCGGATTCAACCGCAGAGTCGCGGCGAACTGACTACATGCAGCGCACGTGGATCAACGTTTTATTGCACGAAGGCATGACGGATGAATTGCGAAAGGAGCTGTATCCAAACCAATTCGATCTGGGAAACATGCATTCGGACTCAGGCAGTCATGCTGATTTTAGTGAGTTATTGCTCGAGATCAATGGAGCCAGAAAGGAGGGTAGGGGCGAAAACGTCGGTCGCAAACAATTGAAGGATTTTGAAACCGTTCTCAAGGGTATTGTGGCGATAACAGGAATTAACTTAGGCGGCAGCACCAGAAAGAAGACGATTGACGATTTAAAAGTCGTCAAGCTCCTCTACCGGGTAAGCAAAGAGCGCGCCTCTCACCTGTTCGGATTAATCGCGTGTCCGGGCTATATGGGGGACAATGCTACATTGGAGTTCCGCGATTCCTACCTGGATCGCCAGATCGAGCGCCCGACCGCTAATGAAGAAAGGATCGAGGCAAACGAGCTTCTCGTTGCAGATCTCACTTCGTATCTCAGCGTGGAAATTCCGAGTTCAACCATTGAGAGAGTAAATGCACTACTCCTTACGCACTCGAAACTACTAGAGTGCATCGCCATTGAGAATGATGAAATTCTGGAGCCCATCCGTGCGGCCTGCGCGTTGGGTCATACCGACCCTTCAGGCGCTTATCTCTTTCTGGCGCAGTTGATACAGATTTATCCAGACGTAACGCAATCCACACAACAGAACCCCCTCAGCGAGGCCCTTTACACCTATCTAAGATCGTTGCACTTCCAGCACTTCGTAGGCGGGTACTCGAGTATCGTTGGCAAGGCAATTATCTCTGAAGATATCAAGCCAATTCTCTCGGAAGTTGAGCAGTTTTGTGAAGAGCTCTCAGAGGCCAACACGGTTCGCATTGGTCTCAACACGCCAGTCACCTCAATTGAAGCATTCCCGAATCTGGTCAAGAGACAGTCGTCTCGCTTCAGGGCACTGATCAAATCCGCCACTGGATTGGCGACTCGCCATGATGGGCTCGATGATATTTGTAGCCACGCCAGCAAGATCTTGAGTGCTTACATGTTGGTGCAATTTGCAGAAAAGGATCCGAGCAAGAAGTGCATATCGATCGCCGACTGCATCGCATCCTTGATAGCCGTTCGCCACCAGCAATCCGTCAAGACCGACTACAAGCCCCGCTGGTTCGGACTCAAAGACGTCGGCGACAGTCCGCTGAGATACTTCGACAGGGAACGAGGTGTCAGAGAACTGCAGGCAACCGATTACATTCCTGAAGGAGTGAATCAACTCCTTTATCAAAGGTTCTGCCAGATCCACGTGTCGCTGGTTGGCGACCAGGATCGTCACGAATCATGGATGACCTTTCAGATTGCAAGGCTGCACCAATACGTACGGTGCATTCAATCCAATAACATTTCGGAGATACTGCGCTCCATCAGTTGTTTTAACGATTTCTGTTCGGATGCATCGAGTCTTTTGGCGCATCGGATAATACAATCCGAGGTGTAGGCAAGAATTGCCTCATCAAATAGTAGATGTGTCTCAGCATTTTTCTACGTACATCCTTTAAGACTATGGAGATGTAAGTAGTAGTTCTTCCAGGGTTGACTGAGACGAAGCGTGGAGCAATAGAGCGAGTTGCAGGGGCGGGTTAAACACGCGCACTTACCTTTTCTCTCAATACACTCAGAATATCAGCTGAAAACCCCATCTCCATAGCGGCTGACGGTTTGGTCACGTCGGCTTTTTGTCGACTAGTGGGAAAGGGTGATTAACAGATGGCCAGCTTCCATCACAGTATCAAAAGCGGCAAGAAAGGCAGCGCACGCAGACATTCCACCTATATCGGACGAGAAGGTCTGCACAGCAGCCGCGAGGATCTGATCCATACGGGCTACGGCAATATGCCGGATTGGGCCCAAGGCAATCCCGGCTATTTCTGGAGCGTGGCCGACAAGTGCGAGCGCGCCAATGGCGCCGCCTACCGTGAACATGAGATCGCACTACCTAACGAACTGACCGTCGAGCAATTGATCGATCTTGCGGAGCAACTGGTTCGTAATCTGGTTGGAACCAAGCCTTACCAGTACGCGATTCATGCACCTGAAGGCAGCATCGGAAAGATCCAGAATCCGCACATTCATCTGATGTACTCGGACAGGGTGCCCGACGGGATCAGCCGGGGACCGCATCAGATGTTCTCGCGATTCAATGCAAGACAGCCTGAGACTGGAGGATGCCGTAAGGACAGTGGTGGCAAGACACCGCTGCAATTGCGCCAAGAGGTCACAGCAACTCGCAAGATGGTCGCTGATACCCAGAACCAGGCGCTAGCGGCCCACGGGCACGAAAGCCGTGTCGATCACCGTAGCCTTCGCGAGCGGGGCATAGCGCGGATTGCCGAACGTCACTTGGGGTCGCACTTCATCGAGGGGATGGCAGACGCTGAGAAGGTGGTGTATGCCATCCATCGCGGCGGTGAGTTAGCGGGAGATCCGCAGGCATAGTTCGACATGCACCGAGCGATTCCGCTACTTCGTAGCAAAATCGCCTGTCGCCGGCTCGAGCTTCCGCGCAAAAACGCGAAAGCCCCGGCACCTGGCCGGGGCTTCCTGGGCTACCACTTCGGGTCACATGCTACCGAAGAACTGGTTGTTCAGTCGGACGTAGGTCTTCTTGTCCCTGGGCGCCACAACCACTTGAATTGCACCTTGGCCCTCTAGCAACTCCAAAGCGGCGTTCAGGCGAGTCTTGTCACGAACGGGTCCGTTACGACGCAGATGGTTTTTCGGGACGTACGTGTCCGACGTCGGGCCGCCCCAGGAATGGAGCCTCATGTATTGAGCAATCGCTTGAGCATCCAGTTGATCCTGTGGAACCACAAATTGCGGCGAGAACAAGGTCTTGTAAGCTCCGATGTGCCAGTTGATGATCGCAAAGGAACGCTCCAGCGTATCGAGAGTGATCCTTCCGCCTTCTCCTCCGAAGTAGTGCAATGCCGCTGCCAAGCGCGCCAGAATCTCCATCACCTTCGACGCGAAGTCGTTGATGTCGCTGAGGTACTGGCCTTCGCGAAGCATGCATTCAGTTTCTGCAGCAAGCGCAAACCAACGCGCCTTCGCATCGTCCGAGAACTCAATCAGTTCGCGCGTGATTATTCCCGACTCGATCATGATCTGGTGCTTGTGAAGGAGCTCTCTGATCCGGGCGTGGAAGATAGGGAGATGCTCCCATTGCTGTTCGTTCGGGTTCACCCAGCGAAAGCCCTGCGTCGAAGCGGGCCAGCCGACGAGGTAGCGCGCCCAGTGGCCGGAACCTTTCGCCACTGATCCGCGCTTTTCCAGGTACGCCTGCAGGGGTGCCTTCTGCGTCATGATGCTGACCGACACGCGAGGGTTCATGGCCAGGATCGGGTCTTTGCCTGCGCGATCCAGCGGCAGCACCTCCGGTGAGTCCCACAGCCGGTTGAGCAAGCCGATTTGAGCCATCGCGGAACTCTGGAACAACACGTGACCTTCGTCGGTGGTGATCGCAATCGACTCGTCGCTGCCTTGCAACGCCTCCATGATCGCCTTACCGGTGATGTCCTGACGCAGGAAGTAACGCAGGCGTGGTTTCGTGGGCCGCAACTTCGAATGCTCGACCAATTCCATTTCCAGTTTGGACGTGTCATCGCCCTTGCCGCTAGCCTTGCTGATAGCTCGACGCAGGCCCTTGTTCTTGGCCTCCCAGGCATGCAGCTCGGCCTGATATTCCATGGTCTTGCAGCCATGACTGCTGATCGACTGCGTATCGGTTTCACGGAACGGCGCGAGGAGAAGCGAAGCGACCGTCGACTTGCGCTCACCAGATTCGGCGACGATCAGCAGGTTCTGCGACACCGGACGGATCTGGCCCGTCGGCAGTTTCACGTCGATCAAGCTCTGGCATGCCATGGAAACAGCATTGATCAGCGCCATACCAACCATCGCATCCGGTGCTTGCACGTTGCGAATCAGCTCGTGACCGGCCTCACGGACGACCACCAGAAACGCATTCAACGGGTACGGCGCAGGAACAAAAGGCATCATGGTCATGGCGTTCATCACTCGATCTCCGTGTCGTAGTCAGGCTCAGCACCGCCGGCGACGGAGTGCAGAGGCTTGTTGCAGTGGATGCACTTGACGGCATCGCCGCTGGCTTCGCGGCTCTTGCGTTCCGCATGCAACATCTTGCGGAACTGCGGCTGATGCAGTTTGTAGCCATAGACAGCGTTGAATTTGTCGCACGCGGCCTTTTGCGAGCCATTGTTGGCCAGATGCTGTTCGATCAACGGATACGCCTCCTTGAAGTCGATAGCCTTCTTGTTCTTGCCGGTAGCGATCTCCTGCTGCAGCGCGATTGCCAGCTTTTCGAGTGCGGTATTCACGCCGGGCGCGATCTCATTCGTCATCATGTTCATCTCGTTGTCCTAGTTGGAAAAGGGGCTGTTGTTGCGGCTCTTGCTGCTGCGCATTTCGATCCACGCCAACGCATCGCGGACGCGATACACCTTCGGCGAGCGCTCGCCGTCGTACAACGGAATCCCTTTCGGAAAAGTCGGGTCCGTCTTGATCAGCTCGTACGCCTTCGATTTGCTGACGCGCATGAAGCTGATGAGCTCCTTGAAGCGGAGATTCGGACTGGCGTTCTGCCAGGTGATTGGCGCGACCAACTCCTTCTCGCCAATCGAGCACGAGGGCTCGTTGCTGAAACCGATGGGAATGTTGCTATTGCTTGCCATTGAATGTTTTCCTTCTGGATGGTGGTTGCACATGAAGGAATCCGGCCGGATTTCCAGGTCGGATGTCGTCCGACTTGGAGCAAGTCTGGCCAATCGCTCGAGCCTAAGCACCGGAAAAAAATTCAAGATTTTTGCAAGCAAGGCTCCGGCCTGCGATCGCACCGCACGCGAAGACACAAGTCAGTGAACGGTGCCTCTTCCAGTCTGTGTTTGGACTATGCTTTTGGCGTTGATGCAGCGTTGGTGTCGACAGCGCCTAATCTCGGTCGCGAAGGGTTTGATCCCGATCCGGCAAAAAAAACAGGAATCAGGGCGGGAGCCATAGCTCCCACCCTTTGCGTTCAGTGCTCAAGTAGCCCTGATCGATTCATCCTTGGTAGGAGCAGGAACGACGCCGGCTTGTCACCACCCCATCGCCGCCATGCTCACGACATCCCGCCCTCCCACGATGACGTGATCCAGTAGCCGGATGTCCACCAGCCGCAGTGCTTGCTTAAGTCGCTCCGACACCGCTCGATCTGCCGCCGATGGCGTCACGTTTCCCGATGGGTGGTTGTGGGCCACGATCACGGCAGCCGCATTGCTGCGAAGGGCCTGCTTCACCAGCTCACGCGGATGGACTTCGGCGCCGTCGATCGAGCCATAGAACAGTTCCACGTAACTGATCATCCGGTGCCGCGTGTCCAACATCACCGCAGCGAATACCTCTCGCTCCTGCCCTGCCAGCTTGTCCTGGAAGTAGCGGCAAACGACCTTCGGATCGGTCAACAATTCGCCACGCTGCATCCTGACGCCGACAATCTGGCGCGCGGTCGCAAGCACGGTTTCGGGCTCCGCTCGGGTATAACGGCCCGTCGTGCTTCGCACGTACAGCGCTTCTGCTTGTTCCATTGCAGTTCTCCTATGAGCCATAACAACAACGGGGCGCCCATCAGGGCGCCCCGTCGCTTTTCCAACACCACTTCCTGTCGCAGCGTCTGGTTACCTACACGATCGGCGCTTCCCGCCCAGCCTCCCGTGTCACGCCGCCGCTGTAGATCGCCACCAAGCTCCTGTGCGGCCACGGTCGTTCGGTTACCACATAGCCCAGCCGGTTCACCACGTGGCTTCCCGGAAGCGCATAGAGCGTCTCCGACTCGCCGGTATCCACGACCGTCCAGAGCGTGGTCGCGGCCAGGTTGCCGATGCTCTCCGGCCCACGGATGACTTGACCTTCTGTGGGATCTACAACAGGCCGGTACCTCTCCCAGAACGTCTGCTCGTCGATTTCCAGCAGTGCAGGCGGTGGCAGCGTGCGTCGCCTCCTCATGCGGCGGACTCCTGGGGCATCTGGCCGACCTTCGCTTCCAGCTTGCTCTTCAGTCCGCTGGGCACAGCCGTCGGCCCTGGTGACACGGTAGCGTCGGGAAAGAACTCCTCGACCACCGCCGGCACGTCCTCTTCCAGATCCTCGAACGCGCCATTGGCAAATCCCTGCCAAGCCACAGCCTCCATGGCCCCCAGATCGATGCCGGCTTCGCGCCTGCGCTCGGCACGTTCACGCGCTTCGACAATGGCGGTCTCCAGCGTGAAGCCTGTCCGCACCAACAGATCCACGTAGTAGATCGGTGCCCGGTAGCTCATCGTGGTGGACTTGCCCCGCAGTTTGAGCTCCAGTGGCAGGCTGGCCAGCAGGCCGCCCGACAGCGCGCTGTAGTAGGCCATCCTGGCCGCCAGCGTGCGGATGGTGTTGAAGGACGTGGTGCGCAGCACGAAGCTGCCCAGCGCGTCCTCCTCGCCATCGCCGATCAGGACGTTCAGCCGCGCATAGGCCTTGCACTCCCCGTTCGAGAACCCGCATTCCTGCGGCCCCGGACAGGGCAAGGACTCCACCCCGGATGGCGTCATCCGCCGGCAGCTCTCGCCATTGCCCACGCAGACCGGTCTGCCGGTCGCCCGGTCGAACAGCGAGTAGTCGGCCCGCAGGTTCAGGGCCGGATCGTTGAACAGCAGCCGCACCGGGATCGCCCGCAGCTTGCCCCCGGCGTCTTTGCGCAGGGTTTCATCCAAGGGGTGCAGCACCCAACCTTCGCGGTTCTGCACCTGGCTGGTCAGGGTGAACTGGTCGTCCTTCTCCGGCAGGCGCTTGCCATTGCGCTCCACCACCCGGCCAATCGAGATCCGCCCGACCACGGGCGGGGTAATCGCCAAGCCCTTCAGCATGTCGTTCTCCTTGCTTCGTCTTGCGTGTGTTGGGCCAGCAGGAACCGCCTGGCACCGGGTCGCGTGGTGGTGTAGCGGGAGGCGAGCGCGGGGTGATCGGCTGCCAGTTGCTTGGTATCCAGCACCTGCGAGTCCTTCGCACGCCGATAGGTGATGGCCCCATTGGCGAACAGCGCCTTGGAGGCATCCCCCATTGCCTGCTGCAGGATCTGCTTCAGGCGTTCGGCTTCCTGCTCGCGCGCTTCCAGCTCGCCCTTGAGCTCGGCCAAGGCATCGAACGTGGCGCACAGCTCCGCGTTCCCGGTGAAGTCCAGGCTGGTGTCGTTGCCAACGAACAGCTGCCGCAGCGCGCGGCCTGCCGAGTCGCTGCCATCGGCCGGCGGCGGGGTGTCGCTGGTGACGTACTCCCAGAACCGGCACTCCAGCAGGATCAGGCGGGCGATCAGATCCTCGTCCCGCTGGATCCGGTGGATCTCCAGCGCCTGGCCGCACAGCAGGACGGCCACGTCCGCTGCCGCATGACCAGTCACGGCCAGCTGGTGCTGCACCTGCAGCTGGATGTATTCGGGTACGCCGTCCTTCCACAGGCGCGAGCCGAACTCGCCCGCGGTCTTGCACTCCAGCACCTTGACCTCGGGATCCCCGACGATCTCCCGGTCGATGTTCGCCAGCATGAACGGGAACGTCGGATGCTGGAGCACGGCATTGCAACGCCGCACCTTGCGGTCGGTCTTCTGCGAATAGGCCACGGCCACATACGGCTCCAGCAGCGTGCCCCAGTAGCGCGGATCGTCCATCCCGGGCGGGGCTGCTTCGGTCGGCGTCCTGCCAGTCTTCTCCATCCACAACTCGAGCTGGCTCTTGTACGGGCACAGCCCCACGGCGGCAGCGGCATCCGAGCTGCCGATGCCACCCTTGCGGACTTCCAGCCATTGCTCGCGGTCCATGGTGCGGGTGTCGACCAGGCGCAGAGCGCTTTGCTTCTTCATCGGTGTTCTCCAAAAGAAAACGCCCGACCAATGGCCGGGCGCTGTGTGTCATCCCAAGAGGTTGGGGGTCAGGCGGAGGGCGGGAGCAACGCATCGCCCACGAGGTCATGCAGCAATCCGGTGGCGGCGTCCGGCCCGCCGCCCTGCAACAGGTGCCTGCCATAGGCCAGGCCGAACGGCTCAGCCACCTCGTAGCACCAGACAAAGTCCCAGCGGTCCTGGACAGCCTCCCAGGCGCGTTGCAAGGCGGGGGCCTGCTCGATGCATGCCTCGATGTAGGCAAGCTCCCCTTCGACCGGGAAGGGCGCTGGCGGGCCCTCGCGCCACTCTGCGAGGGCCCGCTTTGCCCCAATGGCGATGTAGGCGATGTCCAGTGGATCCGGAACAACGTCGGCGAGCTTGCCCGGCCCTGCGGCCGCGCTTGGCTGCAGTGGCGGGCGATCCATTACGCCACCAGCTTCATCGCCTCGTCCCACGCCCGCTGCTTGAGCTGCGCCCCTTGGCCGAACCAGGCCGCATCCCTGCGGTGGTCGTCACTGCGCGCCCGCCGATGGTGATCGACGAACTCGGTGACACTGTTCAGCAGCCCCCACGCCGTGCCGCGGCTGGAAGGCAGCATTGCGCCACGCCCGCCGCCCTCGTACAGCGCGCGGACGTTGGCCAGCGCCTGCTCGTTGACGATATCGGGACGCCCATCGGGTGCGGCGTAGGTCAGCACCCGACGAAGCAGCCCTTCGACCGTATCCGGGTCGACCGGGCGCTCCACCAGCGCCTTCATGCGTGCCACGAATCCATCCCATGACGCCACCGTAATCCCCAGCTGGCGCTTGACCACCTCAGGGTCGAACTCGCTGCGATGCGGCACCTTCACCGCGCCGTTGTTGTTGCCCAGCGCCACCCGCAGCGTGTTGTTGCAGACCACACGGACCGAGGTGAACTGCGCCGTGGTGGCAAGCGTGCCATCGCAGGCCGTGGCCAGCAGCAGGTAGCCATCCACCTTGTCCCGGCCCTTGAGCGTCGTACTCTGGCCGGTACGGGCCAGCGCCCAGAACTTGCGGCCTTCGCGCAGCACGCCGGCGGTCTCCAGCTCGAAACCGCTATGGCTGGTCAGGTCGCGGTAGAACTCCAGGATCTCGCCCGGCTGCACCACCTTGAAGCGCTTGCTCACCACCGCCAGCGGCGAACGGGTATCCGAGCGGTACAGCACCTTCTGCTCCGGGAAGGCGTTGATCACGCCCAGGTTGTTGTTGCCCGTGATGTAGCGGACTTCGGACTCCTCGATCTTCCAGTCCATCCCGGCCTGCTGCCGCCACACCTCGGTGGGCTGTTGCGGGGCCAGCTTGTTGCCAAGGCCATGCCAGGGCTTCTCGCCCGTATAGGCCATCGTTTCCACCAGATGCATGTTCCTGCTCCTTGAATCAGCGGCATAAACGCAGAAGGCCCGCCGGTGAGGGCGGGCCTTCTGTGCTGCCAGCAACGTGGCGAGTCAGATCCGAGTGTTGGTCCTGCCGAAGATGGCCGCGAGGATCACGGCCGCAACGGTCAGCACCTGAACAATCGTCTCCTTGGTGTCATCGCACATGCGTTGACCTCCACGGGGCGCTTGAACCGAAGCGCCCAGACGAGAAGCAGAACTGCCTGCTTCATCGTAGTAGTGTGGGTTTGAAATATTTTTGAGTAACTGGCGGCTTTCGGCCAAAAGCGGACACCATCCCTTGAGCGCTTCTCCAGAAATAAGCGTACCCGGCGGCATGATTCTGCTGCGCATGACGGTCATGGTCATGCAACAGCTGCGGCACCTCATGAAGGGCGAGCTACTGTTGATGCGCGGGGGTCCGAGCCCTATCAGCTTTCGGTCATCCTGCCGTGGATCCATTCGACGACCAGCGCGCCCAATGTGGGCGAAAGGCTGGCGGCGGAGCCTTCTGATGCGCTGGCCGGTTGCACGGCAGGCATCAGGAAGAAGTGGTCATGGGCTGGCAGCACGCGCAACGTGAGGTCCGCATTCGGGTCGGACGAAACCAGCTCCACCAACCTGCCGGCGTTCTGAGCAGGGGAGGTCAGCTTGTCGCTGGCGCCATACACGGCCAATACCGGCGTGCGCAGCCTGGAAAGCGCGGGCTGGGGGTCGTAGGCAAGGAAGGCACGCATCCAAGGATCGGTCATGCGCTTGGCGAATCCCGCGATGGAACCGTCCGCCCTTGCGCTTGCTTCGTCGATGCCGAGCTCTGCGAAGAGGTCTGCCGCAATCGCTTCCTGCTCTTCCTGCTCGGCGCCCTCGATCGAGCGCAGGGCGGCCTGATCCAGCAGGGCCCGGATACGCGGCAGCGCCTCTGAATTTCCTTCCAGGGCGGATGCCGCGCCTGCGGCCTGCTGCTCGACCCAGACGGTCCTCCCCGGCCGCGCAGGCGCACCAAGCAGTACCGTCCAAGCGACGCCACTTTCGCCACCCAGTTCGGCGGCGATGGCGGCACCTTCACTGTGCCCGATGAGCCCGATCGACCCGAACGGGCGGGGCGGCGAATTGCGCAGCCAGTCCACCACTGCGCGCGTGTCCTGCACGCGGTCACTGGTGGTGGACTCCAAGGCCTTGGGACCGGTGGAGCCGCAGCTGCCGCGCGAGTCCACGCGCAAGCTGGCGATTCCGGCAGCCTCCAGGCGGGTGGCGAGTTGGGCGAACATCGGCACCCGCGAGACCACCTGGTCACGGCAATGGTTGCCGGTCCCGGTCACCAGAACCGCGATCGGCGGAGCGACTGCGCCTTCCGGCCACTGGAGCGTACCTGCGAGGCGCACTTCCGGGTCCGCGGTAGCGATGGTGACTTGCTGCTCGCCTGCGATGGCCGTCATACAGGGCAGCAGCAACGCCGTTACGAGCCAGCGGCGGATGAGGTTCATTGCAGGTTTCCTCCAGACACGGTTTTGTGGGTTTGGGCAGGCAGGTTTAGAACAGCGCGTCCATCGGCCAGCGTGCTTAGGCCACGCTGCCTCTTCAGTCCGAAGAGCGGACGCAGGAAGCCGATCCGGCTGATGACCCTGTCGTACAGGAGCCAGCAGCCGCCGAACGTCCCCAGCAGGACGAGTGCAGGCTCCAGGACCGGGCCCAGGCGCAGCGGAGACAGTGCGAAGACCAAGCCCACGATGAGGGTCTGGTGGAGGATGTACCAAGGAAATACGGCCTCCGTCGCCTGGGGGAGCCAGCCAAAAGGGCGCTCGAGGAGATGACGGCCCCAAGCCAGCACGGTGAACAGCGCCGCAGCCGTGTAGAGGGCGCGAAGGGCGCGCAAGACTACCGGCATCCCGCCGTCGACTACGGCGGGCATGCTCAGGGCCAGCGGCAGGTACACGGCGCCGATCGCGATCGTGGTCGCCAGGAGCGGCTTGCGCGCCTTGGCGAGTGCATCGGCGTCGTAGGCGCCGCGGGCTATCGCGTAGCCGAGCAGGAACACCGCGAAGAACACCATGTGCTGGTACCAGTCGGCGAACAGGTTGTTGGCTTGCGGCCAATGATCGGCCAGCAGCAGCATGGCCAGCCAAATCCAGGCGGCGAGCATCAGGAGCAGGGCCGGCCAACGCAGACCGGCTACCCAGCCCATGATCCGCCGGCCGATGCCCGACTCCAGCGCAGGCAGCAGGAGCGCGAGCAGGACCGTGTACAGCCAAAGGTAAGGCAGGTACCACAGGTGGTTCCAGGTGATTCCGATGTCCGAGCCGTCGAACGCTCCTTCCGGCCACGGGCGGAAGCTGAAGTAGTCCATCAGGAACGCCACCAGCCCGGGCTCGACCTTGCCGTTGAAGACGCCCTGCCAGTAGGCCTGCAGCGGGATGGTCGTCGCCATGGCGAACCCGAGCGGAACCAGCAGCCGGACGCTGCGATCCTTGACGAAGCGCCAGCGTGCGCGGGACGGTTCGTACAGCCCGATGGCCAGACCGGAGATCAGGAACAGCAGAGGCATCCGCCAGCGGTTGACCAGCATCATCGGGGCCTGCAACCAGTCGGCCTGGTAAGCGCTCTTCACATGCCACCCCCAGTCGGCCACGTAGGCCATGGCCAGGTGATAGAGGATCAGCAGGCCGAAGACCAGCACGCGCAAGGCGTCCAAGTCATGGCGGCGACTTGGCCTGGGGGAAACGCCGGTGCTCATGGGAGGCTCCTGTGCGGAATTGGCACCAGCCTTCCCCAGCCGGTCTCATCCCGCCACGGGGAGGGGACCGGCAGCGGAGCTGGGCCACGATCGGCATTGGTCCCACCCGCAAACGGGGCGGATGGAGGGGCTGTGGGACGAATGGCGGCGGCCGTACCGGCCGCTTAGACTGGTCCGGACCTCCTGGCCACGCCTCCTCCATGCAGGCTGAATCCACACCGATCGCCGCCGCGTTGCGCAAGATCCATCGCCATGCATTTGCGGCCCTGTGGGCCGTCTACGCCGCGGTCTTTCTGTTCAATGCGGCGATCAATACCGTTGTCGTGCAGATGGACCACGCCCGCTTGGGGCGCGCCACAGAGGATTGGCAGGTTGCACTGTGGGAGTGGTCGAGTGGTCTGGTGCTTGCGCTGGTGGCGCCGCTGGTCATCTGGGCCGAGCACCGCTTCCCCCTGGTCTGGGGCAGCCTCAGGCGGCACCTGGCGCTGCATCTGTGCCTGTCGGTAGCGTTCTCCCTGCTCCACGTGGCGGGAATGGTCGCGCTGAGGGAAGCGGGCTACGCGATGCTGGCGCGCGACTACGAGTTCGGCCGATGGGGCAGCGAGCTGCTGTACGAGTACCTCAAGGATGTACGGGTATACGCGCTCTTGCTGCTGACCACGCACTACCTGCGACTGCTGCTGAGGCGCAGCCAGGGTGAAGCCCGCCTTCTGGACGTGCGCGACGACGGCATGCCTAGCGCCCCTCCGCCCGACGATCCGGACCACCTGCTCGTTCGAAAACTCGGACGCGAATTCCTGGTGCCGGCCGCGGAAATCGAGTACGCACTCGCGGCCGGCAACTACGTCAACCTGCGCGTGCGTGGCAAGGACTATCCGCTCCGCAGCACCGTCGCGGCACTTGAGTCACGCCTCGATCCCGAACGCTTCCAGCGCGTCCACCGCAGCGTGATCGTCAACCTGCAGCACCTGGAGCGCGTCGTGCCATCGAGTGGCGGCGAGGCCCGCCTGCACATGAGTGACGGCTCCGAGCTGCCGTGCAGCCGGCGCTACCGCACGCTGCTCCAGGAGCGCCACAGGGGCGTGGCCTGAGGCCCTGAGCCCTTCCGGCGGCAGCCAATGCCGAGTGGAGCCGTCCTCACGGTACGCCGACTGGAATCGCGCTGAACAACGGCGTCAGGACGTCCGCTTTGGGTCGAAACGAGTCGCCCGCTAATGGCTGTTCACCCAGCAACAGCTAGCTCATCCCAGCTCGTCGTGTAACGTCTGGATAGCGCCGCCTGATTCATCCCCCACACCGGCTTCTGCAGCGCCCCCGTGTGCGGGCGCCAGGCACTGGACGCCAACCCGAGTGCCCCGCGCCCGAAGCGCGCATTGGCTCGATCCATGACCTCCATCAGGCTCTTCGAGCGCGGATCGGCCTGGGCGAACAGGTCCGCCTGTTGGTGGTCGCCGTGGGTCAGGTCCAGCAGGCCCACGCCGGCCTTCTTGTAGCGATAGCCCTGTCGATACGTCGCCCGCACGAGGTGCTGCGCCAGGCGCAGCACCTCGCGGGTGTCGGACGTGGGGGTGATCAGCGGCATGGCGCCGGATGGGTGGTATTGCGGCGCATCGGGCTTGAAGGGGTTGGTGTTGCACCAGATCCAGACGCCGTTGGCCTGCAGGGAGCGGGCGCGCAGCTTCTCGCAGGCGCGCTGGGCGAAGGTCGCCACGGCCTGCTGCAGGTCGTCCAGCGCAACGACCTCGCGGCCAAACGAGCGGCTGACCACGATCTGCTTCCTATCCGGCTCGCTTTCCTCCAGTTCCGCGCAGGCGATGCCCTGCAGCTCACGCTGGGTTCGGGCCAGCACGACGCCGTAGCGGGCCCGGAGCGTCTCGGGATCTGTTCGGCATAGGTCTGCTGCGGTCAGGATGCCCTCGGCACCCAGCCGCGCCGTGAGCCGGCGGCCGACACCCCAGATATCCTCCACGGGGAAGCGCTCCAGCACCGGATCGCCGGGCAGGACCGTCACGACGCCGTGAGGCGTCTTCTTGGCGACCTTGTTGGCTAGCTTTGCCAGCGTCTTGGTTGGCCCGATCCCCACACAACAGGGGATGCCCACCCATTGGCGAATACGAGCGCGCACGTCGGCTGCAACCTGCTCCCGCTGTTCCGCCCGGATGCCCTGGAAGTCCACGAACGACTCATCGATGGAGTACACCTCCACCCGGGCGAACTGGTTGCGCAGGATCGACACCACCCGGCCCGACAGGTCGCCGTAGAGGCCAAAGTTGGCCGAGAAGATCCGCAGCTGCCGTCGCAGGGCCGGCGGCACCTCATGGATGGGTTGGCCCATCCCGATGCCGAGATCCTTGCACTCCTGGCTGCGCGCGATCACGCAGCCGTCGTTGTTGGACAGCACGCAGACGGGCACGCCCTGCAGCTCCGGATTAAATGCCCGCTCGCAGGAGGCATAGAAGTTGTTGCCGTCGACCAGGCCGAACATGCGTTGTCGCTCCGTGCGCCCATCAGCCCACGAGCAGATGGACGGTCGATTTCGCTTCGCCCCGCAGCTGGCGGATCAGGCTCAAGACCCCCTCGAAGCGCTGCAGCTCCGCCTCCTCGGTGGTGGCCCGGACGTAGGTCTCCGGCGCATCCAGCACGTCCAGCATCACTGCGGTGGCCGATCCATCCTTGTGCAAAGCCAGATGCGCCTCATAGACACAGGTACCGGTCGAGGAGCGCCAGCAGCGCAGCACATCGCCGTCCAGCCAGATCGCCCAGCGGTCGTCCATGTCGCGTGGCCACAGGCCAGCCTGCAGCCGCAGGACATCCTCGGCGGCAAACACGTGCCGGCACCGCAGGGGCCACCGGGGGCCTTCCAGCGGCTTCAGCTTGTGCTTCCAGCTCTGCGGGATGCTCATCGCCTGCGCCCTAGGAGTTGACGGAAGTTCCAAGTGACGACGCCCCAGATCTCCAGCTCCATGTCGGGGGGAACCAGGATCGGGGGATAGTCAGGATGTCCGGAATGCAGCTCGAATCGCCTGCCACTCCGCCGCAGCTGCTTGCAGGTGAAGCCGTTGTCCCAGATGGCGATCACGATGTAGCCGTGTCGTGGCGTGATGCTGCGATCCACGATCAACGTGTCGTCGGGGTAGATGCCGAAGTTGATCATCGAGTCCCCGGTGTCAGCCTTCATGAAGAAGGTAGAGACGGGGTTGAGGATGCAGCGCTGGTTGAGGTCCAGCGCGTCGTTCTCACCGTAGAAGTCCTCGGCCGGCGACGGGAAGCCGCAGGTCACCCGGTTCGACAGCAAGGGCAGCGCAAGCTCTGGCGCGTCTGCATCGGCAGATCCGATGACGCCAGGCGGCAGGAGGGGAGGCGGGAGATCGAGCATGGCAGCAGTCTCGGAGACGGTGGGCTCACCGTTTGAGACGGGCCATGATAACCAGTTAGTAGTAATACTACTAACTGGCTTGTGCGGCCGGTACTTCCATCCAACAGCTCAAGGGCTTCGTGAGGCGGAACCCCGGTCTCAGCGCGGTCGGCGGCCCCGTCATCCCTGGCGGGGCGCGCGACGGGTGGATGTCCTAGCCGGTGGGCCGGTCCCGTGCGTTGCCAACGAACACAGTTTCGTTGGTCACCCGGAGGGAGGGCATCAGCCAAGTCCCACTCGATGGGTCAGAAAAGTCTGGTTCGCGGCGACTAGTAGCCGGCTCAGCATGAGGTGGTCGCCGATCGGTCAGCTCGATAGGTTCCGAGAAGATTTGCAGCCTTGCTGGAATCGAGAACAGCCCAAGAATGGACCATACCGACCTTTCCTCGACTGGATGACGCCCTGCTTACATGCGGGGCATTGATCGCCAGCCTTGGCGCTGGTCGGTAGCCGTTGAGCTCGTGTTCTGGGCTGGGCTGGTGTGGCCGTACTTTGGTCCACCTTGCGCGTGAATGAACAAGCGGGAAAGCGGCTGCATCCGTGGAATTCGCTGTAAGGGCCTGACCGCAACTGTAAGACGCCACGGCCGCACTCTGGACACGGTTCCAGGAGCTCTCCGTCGATGGGCTCAATCTTGATGAGTCCCTTCTTGGCCAGCTCCACTAGAAACCGCGACGGCTGGCCCAGCGTCGTGTAGAGCCGAACCTGCTTGCGGGCGCGGGTCATGGCTACGTAGAACAGGCGCCGCTCCTCGGCAAACGGGAACGGGTCTGGCGCCGGCATGGCCAACTGCAACGCGGGGTCGTCCTGAATCTGGCTAGGGAAGCCGCGCGTTCCTTCTACGACATTGAGGACGAAGACGTATTCGGCACCGGCTTCTCGTCGTTCGCCTACCTCAAGCACCTGCAAGCTGACGTCCTCAAGATCGACGGCATGTTCATCCGCGACCTGGCGCTGGAACGCGACAACCAGGTCTTCGTCCGCGCGATCATCGAAGTGGCGCGCGGCATGGGCAAGCAGACCGTGGCCGAATTCGTGGAGGACGGCCGCACCCTGCTGATGCTGCGCGAGATGGGCGTGGACATGGTGCAGGGCTACCACCTCGACCGGCCCAAGGCCGAGCATCCGGCGCTGCGGGAAAAAAGCGACGGGCCAGCCTCGCCCTGACCGCGCAGGGCGGATTGCCGGCGCGCGCAACGCGCCTTCGCCGCGGCCGCGTCAGCGCGTCGCCGCGCCGTGCAGCTGGCGCCATTCGCCCGGGGCCATACCGAAGCGGCGCTTGAACGCCTTGCTGAACGCCGGCAGGTCGCCGTAGCCGCAGTGCAGCGCGATCTCGCCGATGCTCCACCGCGCATCCAGCAGCAGCGTGCGGCTGCGCGCCAGCCGCAGGTCGCGGGCGTGGCCGGCGACGGACAGGTCGCGCTCGGCGAACACGCGGTACAGCCGGGTGCGCGAACACCGCAACGCGCGCGCGACGCTCTCGGCGGTGAGCCGCGGGTCGTCCAGCTGCGCCTCGATGTAGCGGCAGGCGGCGTCGAACAGCAGCGCGTCGAGGTCGGGCGTCTCCTCCGCTGCGCCGAACTGGGCCAGGTATGCCAGCGCCAGGGTGATCGTCGCCTCCATCGCCTTCGCAGACGCCCGCGCGTCGAGCGCGGTGCCGTAGCGGGTGAGCGCGGACAGGTTAGCCTTCAGGATCTGCCCCATCGGGGTGTCGGGCAGGTGGCGCAGCGCGCCGCGCACGCCGGTCGGATCCGGGCCCAGCAGCTGCATCACCCGCGCGCGCGGCAGGAACAGGTGGACGCTGTCCTGGCCCGAGCGCGACAGCGTGCGCATCTGCCGCGAGCAGTCCATGAGGTTGAAGCCGGTGGCGGCATCGGCGGTCTCCTCGCCGCCGCGCCCCTGCCGCACCTGCGAATGGCCGTCGGCGATCAGGCCGAGCATGAAGTGGTCGCTGCTGCCCTCGGCGAAATGGGTCAGCGTGGGCGCGGTGCGGATCCGCGCCATCCCGGTGCCGTCGTCGGCGAGATAGGCGATCGCGTTGGCCCGGTACGGGCGCGACCGTTCGACCGGCGAAATGTCGACGACCTGCGGAAACAGCGAACGCCACTGCTCGAAGCGCTCGTGCGCGGGCGCGCCGTCGGTGTCGAACGCCATGAAGCGCGGCGCCGCGTCGTTCGCTTCGATGTTCATCGCCTCCCCCTGTCGCAAGGGCAGTTTACTTGCGGCACGGGACGTTCGGACAAGCCCACGGAACGCTTGGATTACCGGTGATGCGCGTCACGCTTCAAGAATGCGCGCTTTCCAACAGGGGACTTCCCATGCACGCCAAACCCGTCCGCCCGCTCCGCCGCCAGCTGCTCGCCCTCGCCCTGCTGGGCGCGTTGTCCGCGCCCGCCTTCGCCGACGAAGGCTGCCTCGCCTGGAACGGCAGCGCCTGGGTCGCCACCGCCGGCAACTCCGATGCCGGCATCGAAACCAAGACCACCACCATGCCGCCGTGGGGCATCACCGACGACCAGAACACCACCTGCACGGCCACCGCCAGCGCCTACGGCTGGCGCAACAATGCCGGCGGCAACTACAGCAGCGCGTTCGGCTACCTCAACCGCGCCCTGCGCGACAGCAGCAGTGCATTCGGCTACGCGAACGAGGCCTACGGGCTCGAAAGCAGCGCGTTCGGCTATTCGAACACGGCCAGCGGCCCCGGCAGCAACGCCTTCGGCTACAACAACAGCGCCGCGGGCAACTACGGAAGCGCCTTCGGCTACCAGAACACGATCGATGCCGCCGCCCTCCAGGGCAGCGCATTCGGCTACGGCAACACCGTCAAGCAGGCGCGCAGCTCGGCCTACGGATTCAGCAATCTCGTGCAGGGCGAATACGCCGGCGCGTTCGGCACGCTCAACCATGCCAATGCGGACTTCAGCAACGCCTTCGGCTACGACAACACCGCCGATGGCGGCTACAGCAGCGCCGTGGGCAACAGCAACAACGCCGCCGGGACGAACAGCAGCGCCATCGGTTACGACAACGAAGCCAACGGCGTGGACAGCACCGCCGTCGGTTCGACCAACACGGCCAATGCGGTTCACGGCAGCGCGTTCGGCTTCTCCAACACCGTCGATACCGGTGCCACCAACAGCAGCGCCATCGGTTACGTCAATTACGTCCAGGGCGCCCAGAGCACGGCCGTCGGCATTCTCAATTACATCCAGAATGCTCAAAGCACCGCCGTCGGCTACCTCAACGTCATCGAAGGCGCATCCGCCAGCGGCCTGGGCTTCCAGAACATCGCCAAGGGCGACAACAGCAGCGCCGTGGGCCACGCCAACAGCGCCACCGGCGTGAACAGCAGCGCGCTGGGCTACATGGGCCAGGCCGTGGGCGAAAACAGTCTGGCGGTCGGCACTTGGTACGACCGCGACAATGACGGCAGCGTCAACATCGACATAGACACCGACGGCGACGACGGCGACGATGCCAGCAGCGAAACCGCGCTGGCCCTCGGCAAGAGCAGCGTGGCGGTGGGCGGAGGCGTGCGCGCGCTGGGCGACCGGAGCGTGGCGATCGGTCTGGACAACGTCGCGCAGAATCAATTCAGCACCGCGCTGGGCTTTGGAAACAGCGCGAACAAGAACGCCAGCACTGCCGTGGGCACCAACAACATCGCGGATGGCGACGGCAGCAACGCCTTCGGCCGGTTGAACGCGGCACGGGCCTCGGGCAGCAGCGCATTCGGCTACGGCAACCAGGTACTCGCCGGCGCACAGAACGCCAGCGTCTTCGGCAACAGTTCGGAAGCGCGCAACGTCGGCAGCACCGCGATCGGCTACATGGCGATCGCCGACCGCGACTTCGCCGTGTCCGTGGGCCAGGCCGGTGGCGAACACCAGATCATCCACCTGGCCGACGGCACGCAGGACACCGACGCGGTGAACCTGCGCCAGTTGAACGCGGCCATCGCCGCCGGCACGGTGGATCTCTCGCCGTTCGCGGCGGCGTTCGGCGGCGGCGCGGCGTGGACGGGCGGCCTCTTCACCGCACCCACCTACACCATCCAGGGCGTGAACTACGGCGACGTGGGTTCGGCGCTGGCTGCCATCGACAATTGGATGACGACCAATGCCAACGGCGTGCAGTACGACGATCCCAGCCACGCCACCGCCACTCTCGACGGCGCCGGCGGCACGCAGGTCAAGAACGTCGCCGACGGCACCGATGCGATGGACGCGGTGAACAAGGGCCAGATGGATGCCGGCGATGCCGCGGCCCTCGCCGCCGCCAACACCTACACCGACACCCGCGAAACCGCCATCCGCACGGACATGGCCGCGGGCGATGCCGCCACGCTGGCGTCCGCCAACGCCCATGCCGATGCAGGCGACGCCGCCACCCTGAGCGCCTCCAAGACCTACACCGACACCAAGACGACGCAGACGCTGCAATCGGCGAACGCCTACACCGACAGCAGGTTCGCCGCGTGGAACGACAGCTTCGTGCAGTTCCAGCAGCAGACCGAACGCCGCTTCGACCAGATGGACCGCCGCCTCGACCAGGTGGCCGCGATGAGCGGCGCGATGAGCGCGGCGGCGCTGAACACCGCCGGCCTGCCGGGCCGCAACCGCATCGGCATCGGCGCGGGCGCGCAGAACGGCCGCACCGCGATGGCGATCAGCTACCAGCGGCTGGTCGCGCCGAACGCCAGCGTGTCGCTGGGCGGCGCGGTGTCCGGCAGCGACAGCAGCGTGTCGGCGGGCATGGGTTTCAGCTGGTAATTCCCGCAAAGCCTGCGCCACTCCGAACGGCGTGGCACATCAAGCCCCTCTCCCTTCGGGAGAGGGGTTGGGGTGAGGGTTCGGCGAAGCGCTGGAAATCGAATATGGGAATGTCCTGACGATCCCGTGGTTCGCTTGCCGTCGTTTTGCCGAACCCTCATCCGACCCTGCGGGCCACCTTCTCCCGGAGGGAGAAGGAAACACTATTGGGAATCACGGAAAACAATCCATCCCCTACTCCGGCAAAACGATCTCCACCTCCAGCCCGGAACCGCGCGGCGAGCGCGCGGTCAGCGTGCCGCCGTGCGCCTCCACGATCCGCCGGGTGAAGTGGTAGCCCAGCCCGCTGCCCTTCTTGCCGAGCGAGGACGCCGCACGGAAATACGGCGTACCGAGTTTCTCCAGCTCCTCCGCCGACAGCCCCGGCCCGTGATCGGTCACTCGGATGCGCAGCCCGCGCGCGTCGCGGCTGGCCCGTAGCTCCACCGCGCTGTCCGTCGGCGAATAGCGCAGCGCGTTCGCCAGCAGGTTGCCCAGCGCCGCGCCCAGCAGCGTCGGATCGAGGTCGAACCCGCCGTCCGCGCACGCCAGCAGCCGCAATCGCGGCTGCGCCGCCTCGCCTTGCGCGCGCATCGCGCCCTCCAGCACCTCGCGCACCGCGCAAGGGCGACGCGACAGCGCCAGCGCGCCGTGGTCCAGCGCCTCGGTCATCAGGAAGTGATCGACGAAGCCGGCCAGCGTGGTCGCGTTGCCGCGGATCTGCGCCAGCCGCTGCGCCTCGGCCGGCGGCAGCTCCGGCAGCTTGAGCTGGAGCAGCTGCGCGGCGCGGTCGATGGCGGCCAGCGGATTGCCGAACTCGTGCGACAGCATCGCCACGAAGCGGCGCTGCTCCTGCGCGCGCCGGGTCGCCAGCGCCGCGTCCTGCTCCGCGTCCGCCTTGTCGCGCTGCAACTGCCGCAGCCGCAGCGCCAGGCCGTAGCTCATCACCAGCACGTGCACCAGCGTCGCAGCCTGGTGGAAATTCGCGGTCGCCGCGTTCCACGGCAGCAGGCCCAGGTTCATGGCGGAATTGATCGCCGTTCCCAGCATCGGGATGAAGAAGGCGACGAAATACACCATCAGCTCGCCGCGCCGGCTCTGCCGCCACTTCAGCAGCAGGCCCATGCCGGTGAAGAACACCAGCGCGTTGAGTGCGTTCGCCAGCTTCACTGCGTACAGCAGCCACACGCCCACCAGCCACGGCATCAGCGCGAACGGCAGGAACGCCAGGTTGAAGAACACCACGAACAGGAACAGCCGGTGGATGCGCGGATGCCGCTGCTTCAGCCGCAGCAGCCCGTCCCACATCAGCGCGATGCACATCGACCCGCCCAGCCAGCCGATCCGCGGCAAGGCGTCGGTGTACCACTGCGATTCCTCGCCCAGCAGCACCGGCAGGTAGCCGTTGGTGCCGAGGTGGAACAGCAGCTGCGAGGCGACGTAGCCGGCGTAGGCCAGCATCACCCCGTCGCGCAGCCGGCCACCGAGGATCAGGTAGAAAGTGACTGCGATCAGCAGGATGCCAAAGTAGCCGCCGCGGTAGAAATTGCTGCGCGTCTCGTACGCGGTGTAGGCATCCACCTGCCACAGCGTGGTGTGCACGTTCAGCGCATTGGTGGTGCGCACGCGGATGTAGAGCTGCATGCCCGGGAACACGTCGGTGGGCAGCGCGAACAGACGCGTGCGCAGCGGGCGGTTCCCGTAGGGCCGGTGGTAGCCCATCGCGTACTCGCGGAAGCCGCCGTCGGGCTGCTGCACCCACACGTCCACCGCCTCCAGCTCGGGCGTGCCGACGGTCAGCACCACGCGCTCCGGCGCGCCCGCCGCCGGGTCGAGCACCGCGCGGAACCAGTGCGCGCGGGTGTCGTAGCCCAGGCTGCGCGCCTCCGGCAGCGGCCGGAAATGCGCCCGCACGAAGGCCGGCTGCGACACGGTTTCAAACGACAGCTCGCCCGTCGCATCGGCGTAGTGGGCCTGCCGGCCGTCCAGCGACACCCGCGGCGTATCCGCGCCGAACCGCAGCGGCTGCGCCAAGGCCGGCAACGCCAACACGAGCAACATCGCCAGCATGAACATGACGCTGCTCGTCATTCCCGCGAAAGCGGGCCGCTTCCGATAGACGAATGTCTGTCCAATCCAAGGACGTTGCTTCTGCATTGCCTGAAAATCAAAGTCCCTGGATTCCCACTTTCGCGGGAATGACGACGGATTTCGGGACGTCCTCATCGCGCCCCGACCCGCGCCGCGCGCCATTCGCCCGGCGCCATGCCGAACCGCCGCTTGAACGCCTTGCTGAACGCCGGCAGGTCGCCGTAGCCGCAGTGCAGCGCGATCTCGCCGATCCCCAGCCGCGCATCGCCCAGCAGCACCCGGCTGCGCGCCAGCCGCAGGTCGCGGGCGTGGCCGGCGACGGACAGGTCGCGCTCGGCGAACACCTGGTACAGCCGCGTGCGCGAGCAGTGCAGCGCCTGCGCCACCGCCTCCACGGTGAGCTGGGGATCGCCGAGCTGCGCGTCGATGTGCGCGCAGGCAGCGGCGAACAGCCGCGCGTCGGCATCCGGTCCCGCCTCCATC
>JAANMW010000892.1_pt1 | contig 34574 bp, 32 predicted proteins | sample 7279671 | NCBI WGS metagenome assembly JAANMW01 (sample SAMN14094541, study PRJNA606508) | bioreactor metagenome | isolation source: A lab-scale SPAN reactor treating ammonium-rich wastewater day 247 | place: Ireland: Galway | collected 2017-09-19 | reverse complement strand
TACTTACTACTTACTACTTACTACTTACTACTTACTACTTACTACTTACTACTTACTACTTACTACTTACTACTTACTACTTACTACTTACTACTTACTGATTACTGATTACTGATTACTGATTACTGATTACTGCCAGCCGCGCCCCGGCCAGCCGCAGCAAATCGCGCGCTTTCAGCTCCAGCCCGGCCATGGGGTCGCCGCTGCTGATGTTGACGTTGTCGCAGGCGGCGATGGCCGTATCGAAAACCACCGGCATCCCCGCCGGCAGGCACAGCGGCGCTACCGCGCCCTGCACATAGCCGGTGACTGCCGCGATCTCGGCGGCGCTGGCGAAGGTCAGGCGCTTCCACTCCTCCTCGCCCAGATGCGTGCGCACCGCCTTGTAATCGAGCCGGGCGTGGCCGAGCACGCAGGCCATGACATAGCGCCGCTCACCCCCTTTCTCGCGCAGCAGGATCGATTTCACCATCTCTTGGGCTACCACGCCCCGCTGCGCCGCGGCCGCCTCCACCGTGAACACCGGCGTGTCGTGCGGCAGCAGGGTGTAGGCCACACCCTCCCTTTCCAGCAGGTCGATCACCCGTGTGCGCAAGCCGGCGCCCATCTTTTGCGCTCCTGACCCCTATTCGGGCCGGTGGGAGCGTTCGAATTTGCGCGGCCGGGCCAGTTCGCGTGGGTCGGGCGCGCCCAGCCGGGGCGGGCGGGGCAACAATCCCGCCTCGGCGATGATCTCGGCTACCAATTCTTCCTGGCGATAGGCCATGACATGCACCCCGGCCACACCTTCAATCTCCCGCACCTGCTCGATGATCTCCACACAGATGCGTTTGCCCTCCTCTCGCTTGCGTTCCTTCGGCGTCTTGGCCAGCCGCTCGATCACGCTGTCAGGGATCCACACGCCGGGCACGTTGCTGCGCATGTATTCGGCGGCTTTTTCCGAGCGCAGCGGCCCCACGCCGATGAGGATGAAGGCTTTTTCGTGCAGACCCTGATCGCGCACACGCTGCATGAAGGTGTGCAGACGGGGCAGATCGAAGCAATATTGTGTCTGAATGAAGTCGGCGCCGGCCTCGATCTTCTTGGCCAGCCGCTGCGGCCGCCAATCGAAGGGGGGGACAAAAGGGTTGGAGGCCGCGCCCAGGAAGATCTGCGGCCGTTGCGTCAGCTTGCGCCCGCTGAGGAATACGCCCTGATCGCGCATGATGCGGGCGGTGCGCAGCAGTTGGATCGAGTCGAAATCGAACACGCGCTTGGCCTGCGGTTGGTCGCCGGCGGTGACGTCGTCGCCGGTGAGGCAGAGCACGTTGCGCACGCCCATCGCTGCCGCGCCCAGCAGATCGCCCTGGATGGCGATGCGGTTGCGGTCGCGGCAGGAGACCTGGAAGACCGGCTCGTAGCCGGCCCGCGTCAGCAGGGCGCAGATGGCCACGCTGGACATGTGGCAGTGCGCGCCGGAAGCATCGGTGGCGTTGATGGCGTCGCACACCTCGGAGAGGACGATGGCGGCCTCGTAGACCTCTTGCGGATCCGCGCTGTCGGGCGGGTTCAGCTCAGCCGTCACAGCAAAGCGCCCCGACCGCAGCACCCGCTCCAGCCGGGAGCCGGATTTGAAGGTGGGATGAGTCATTTTTTGTCAGTATTCAGTGGTCAGTATTCAGTAACCAGTGGGTCAGTATTCAGTGGTCAGTATTCAGTGGTCAGTATTCAGTGGTCAGTATTCAGTGGTCAGTATTCAGTGGTCAGTATTCAGTATTCGGTATTCAGTAATTAGCAATTAGTGATCGAAAAGTCCAGAAATCGAATACTGAACACTGAATACTGAATACTGAATACTGAATACTGACCACTGACCACTGACTACTGCCATCCTTTCGGTGTTTCTTTGTCCACGCCGCTGAGCATGTTGATCCAGGCGGAAGTGCCTTCGAGCTGGCGATTGACCGGGGGCTGAATCCACAGGAGCTCCGCGCCGTACACGTTCATTTTTTGCGAGCGCTCGAAAGCCTGCACCCACACGCAGCGCATCTCCGGCTTGACTTCGCAATGCCCGTTGGCGCGCACGCCGCCGCACGGCCCGTTGCGCAGGTTCTTGGGGCAGGACATGGGGCAGGTCATGCCGGTGGAATGCAGGATGCACTGCCCGCACATGCGGCAGTCGAACACCACCTGCTTGGCCCAATCTTCCGGCTTGCGCAGCCAGCGGTTGGCGCGGTCATAACCGGCCCGTTTGAACAGAGGATCGAGCCGCCGGAACAGCCACTCCGCGCCCTGATATATCCGCTCCAAAAACGCGGGCCGATCTCTCAACCAGCTTCCTAGGCTCATTGCATCACCATAGACGAAAGACGAAGGACGAAAGACGAACGGCTAGCGGCTAGCGGCTACTACATCCGCCCCTGTTTGATCGCCATGTACTTCTTGGCGGTATCTACGGCTACGGCCGCATCGCGACAGTAGGCGTCCGCGCCGATCTCCTCGGCGAAAGCCTCGCTCAACGGCGCTCCCCCCACCAGGACGATCAAATCCTTGCGGATTCCCTTCTCGTTCAGCGCGTCGATCACCACCTTCATGTAGGGCATCGTCGTCGTCAACAGCGCGCTCATGCCCAGGATGTTGGCGTCGTGCGCTTCGATGGCGCCCAGATAATCCTCCACCGAATTGTTGATGCCGATGTTGTGCACATCGAAGCCCGCGCCCTCCCACATCATACTCACCAGATTCTGGCCGATGTCGTGGATATCGCCCTTGACCGTGCCGATCACGGCCACACCCTGTTTGGGCGCGCCGGTCTGCGCCAGCAACGGCCGCAACAGCTTCATGCCCGACTTCATGGCATTCGCCGCCATCAGCACTTCAGGCACGAAGAGAATGCCATCGCGAAAATCCGCGCCGACGATGTCCATGCCGGCCACCAGGCCCTTGGTCAGCACTTCATAGGGCGTGACGCCGCGGGAGAGGGCCTCTTCGACCTCGGCCACGATCTCATCGGCCAGGCCGTCGTAGAGATCTTCCTGCATCAATTCATACAATTCATCTAATTCCAGCTCAGAAAGGACGATTTCTTCACTCATTGCATCCTCCGGGAGTGTGAACGTGTGAGGGGTGGAGAAGGGTCAGGCGCGCACGCGGCGTGTGCGCGTGCGCGTGGGTTGAAAATCAATCGCCGCTGCCGGCAGCAGGCCATCGAGATGAGGGAACGCATCCACGGCGTGGGGGAGGTGGATGGCGGCGATGAACTCTTGCTGAAAGGCCGGGTCCACCGCGGTTTCGACATAACGCACCCATTCGGCGATGCGTTGCGCTTCCTCCCGTTTGCGCCGGTTCAGCAGGGCAATGCGGGCGCCATCTCCGGCCGCGTTGCCCACGGCAGAGACGCGATCCAGTTGGCAATCGGGGATCAGCCCCAGAATCATAGCATACTTCGGGTCGATATAGCTGCCAAAGGCTCCGGCCATGACCACCCGATCCACCCGCGCCACCCCGGCCCGATTCATCAGCAGCTTGGCCCCCGCGTACAGCGCCGCTTTGGCCAGTTGGATGCTGCGCACATCGTCCTGCGTCACATAGATCGGCTCGCCGGTAGTGGTCTGGTGGCCGGCGGCGAGGAGATACGCGCCCTTGCGCCCATTCCAGCGGAAGAGAGCACCCTGGCAGTCGGGGTGCAGGCGGCCATCGGGCAGGAGAATGCCGGCCAGGAACATTTCGGCGATGACTTCGATGATGCCGGAGCCGCAGATGCCGCTGGCCAGGTGTTTGGGCTGCTCCTCTACCGGCACATCTGGCCCTGCCGGCCACGCGTCTGACCAGCGCTCCTCGCCGATCACGCGGAAGCGGGCCTGTTTGCTGATCGGGTCGATGCGCACGCGCTCGATCGCGCCCGGCGCCGCCCGCATGCCAAAGGTGATCTGCGCGCCCTCGAACGCCGGCCCGGTGGGGCTGGAAGCGCTGTACATCCACTGGCGGTGGCCCAGCACGATCTCGGCATTCGTGCCCACATCCACCGTCAGCACGATCTCATCCTGGTTGTACGGCTCCTCGGCGATGAGCACGCCCACATTGTCCGCGCCCACATGCCCGGCTTCGGCCGGCAGCACATGCACATTCGCCGCCGGATGCAGGCGCAGCCCCAGGTCGCGCGCTTTTAGATCCATGGCGTCGCGGTTGGCCAGGGCAAAGGGCGCGCCGCCCAGTTCTACCGGGTCGATGCCCAGCAACAGGTGGATCATGGTGGTGTTGCCCACGAATACAGCTTCGTGGATCTGGCTGGCGCGCAGGTTGGCGCTGCGGGCCGCGGCCGCGGCCAGCTTGTTCAGCGTGTCGATGATCGCTTTGTGCATCTTATCCAGGCCATCGCGGTGCTGCATGGCGTAGGAGATGCGGCTCATCAGGTCTTCGCCATAGATGACCTGGGGGTTCATGGCCGATTCGGTGGCCAGCAGCTGGCCGGTGCGCAGGTCGCAGAGATAGCCGGCCACGGTGGTGCTGCCGATATCTACAGCCAGCCCGTACACACCCTCGGCGTAGCCCGGCTGCACATCGATCACCTCGCGGTCTTGCCAGAGGGTGACGGTTACTGTCCATTTGCCTTTGCGCAGCGCTGCCTGCAATCGTTGCAGCGCGTACAGGTCGATGCGCAGGTCGGATAGTCCCCATTCTGCGGCCAGCGCATCTTGCAGCCGTCCCCAATCGCCGCGATGATGGCCCAGCGCGGCCGGTTCCACCTCGACGTACACCTGACGCACTGCCGGGGCCACATCGATCACCCGATCTGTGGCCGATTTGCGGATGATCTGCTTGTGCGCCCGGCTTTCTTCGGGCACGAACACCAGCACATCCCCCTGCACCGCGGCGACGCACGAGAGCCGGCAGCCGCTGGCGTGCATTTCGGCCAGCAGCGCCTGCTCCTCCCGGCTGGCGGGCGAGAGATGCGCGGAGGCGCTGACGATGCCATGCTTCGGGAAGCTGCCTTCTTCGATCTGGACTTTGCATTTGCCGCAGGTGAGTCGCCCGCCGCAGATGCTTTCGATCTCCACGCCCATTTGGCGGGCGGCGTCGAGCAGGGTGGCGCCGGCGGGCACGCGATCGCGGCGGCCCGAAGGCATGAGGATGACGAGGGGGTCTTGGGACATGATCGATAACGGGAGGCTCAGGCCGCAGCCTTCAGCCGGGCGGCGAGCTCTCGCCAGGGGATGCTTTCGAACTGGGCTGCCAACTCGGCCGCCACCGCAGCCGCGACCTCTGCCGGCGCGCCTTCCCGTTCCAGCGGTTCCGCCCAGTGGAAGCCTGCCATGTAGGCATCGGTGCCGCTCAGCCGGGCCGCCATGGCCGCGGCGTCTACGGCCTCCATAAAACGGTCGGGCAGGGGGCTGCTGGCGCGCTCTCGCCCCGCCCGCGCCCGCACTTGTGTGGGGATGTCATGCCAGTAGAGGATTTGGTAGGTGGTCATGGGGTGGGTGGGTGGTTTGTTGGGTGGTTTGTTGGTTGGTTGGTAGATTGGTAGATTGGTAGGATATTCGCCTCATCGCCTCATTATTTCACCTTTGCGCATTTGTATGTATGTTAGCAGGGTGTTGTCGATGGCGGGGTCGAGGGGAGGCGGTTCGTAGGTGTGCAGCAGGTGTTTGTAGCGTTCGTTGGCGCGGCGGTAGGCGTCTTTCGAGCCCAGCGCCGTCCACTGCTCGGCAGAGCCGTAATCCATCAAGTCGGAACGGTAAAAGGCGGTGCGGAAGTGGCGCATCGTATGCCCGGTGCCAAGGTGATGGCCGCCAGGCGCCACCTCGCGGATCGCGTCCAGCGCGAACGCCTCTTCCGATAGGTCGAGGGGGGCTAAAAATCGGTGCATCATACCCAAAAAATCGCAATCGAGCACAAATTTCTCATACCCCGCGGCCAGCCCCCCTTCCAACCAGCCGGCCGCGTGCAACACGAAGTTGACGCGGGCCAACAGCGTGGGCAACATAACCATGATCGACTCATAACCGGCCTGAGCGTCGGGGATCTTGGCGGCGGTGAACATGCCCCCGCTGCGGAAGGGCAGCCCCTGCCGCCGCGCCAGTTGCGCGCTTACGTACAACGCCATCTGGCTTTCGGAGGAGCCGAACACCGGCGCGCCGCTCTGCAGATCGATGTTCGTCTGAAAAGCGCCATAGACCACCGGCGTCCCCGGTTCCACCATCTGGGCGAAGAGGATGCCGGCCAGGGCCTCGGCGTGCAACTGCGCCAGCGTGGCTGCAATCGATACCGGGGCCATGGCCCCAGAAAGCAGGAAAGGGGTGATGATCAATGCTTGCCGCGCCCGCGCGTACACCTTCAGCGCGCCCAACATGCGGTCATCCAGCCGGCGGGGGCTGCTGATGTTGATCAGCGAGATCAGCGCGGGCTGCTGGCGGATGGTCTCGGCCCCGAACAGCAACTCGGCCAGGGCCACACTGTCCGCGGCGTTTGCCGCCGAAGTCACCGAGCCCATGAAAGGTTTGTCGCTGTACTTGATGTGGCTGTACAGCATGTCGAGATGGCGGGTGGCGATGGGCAGATCGGTCGGCTCTACCACCGTGCCCCCAGAATGGTGGATGTAGGGGCTGAGATAGGCCAGCTTGACGAAATTTTCGAAATCATGCAGGGTGGCGTCGCGGCGCCCGCGGTCGCGGTCCACCACGAAGGGCGGGCCATAGACCGGGGCAAAACACAGGTGCTCGCCGCCGATGATCACGCTGTTATCGGGATTGCGCGCCAGTTGTGTGAAGCGGCCGGGCGCCTTGGCCACGTATTCCGCCACCAGAGCCGGGTCGAAATAGGCGATCTGATCGCGCACGGTCACGCCGTGATCCTGCAAAATGCCCACCGCCTCCTCGTCGAGAAAGGCAATGCCCATCTCGGCCAGGATGTGCAGCGCTTTTTCCTCGATCAAGGCCAGCGCGTCTGGGCCGACCAGTTCATACACCGGCAGCGTGTGCAGCGGCTGCAGCAGTTTGGTGAGCGCGGTGCTCTGTTCACGGCGTTCGCGGCGGCGCTCCTGCCGCCCGGCTACCTTTTCGTGGCTCATGCAGACCTCTCTTCGTGTGGATCAGAAGTTTCCGTTGCCCGCGGTCGCGCCGAGGACGACGGATTGGATGTTGGCCTGGAACGTGCGGATGTGCGTTTCCAGCAGATCGGCGGCCGCGTCGGCGTCGCGCCGGCGCAGGGCTGCCAGGATGTGGCGATGTTCGAGGATCGCCTCGCGCATCCCGCCCATACGAGCCAGCGAGTAGTACCACAGGCGCAGGCTGAGGGCGTAGAGCGTGGTCAGGGTGTCTTGCAGAAATTTGTTGTCCGCGGCTTCATACATGATGGCGTGGCACTGCTCGTCGATGGCAATCAGCAGATCGGGCGGAACCGGGTCGGCCGCGGGGATGCGATCCAGCGCCGCCGCCATCGTCTGCCAATGCGCTTCGCTGCCGCGCTGCGCGGCCAGGCGCGCGGCCAACGTCTCCAGCACCAGCCGCGCTTCGAACAGCCGGTGCAGGTCGGTGATGCCGATATCGGCGACGAAAGTGCCGCGGCGGGGGATGATCGCCACCAATTTTTCCAAGGCCAGCCGTTGCAGCGCCTCGCGGATGGGGGTGCGGCCCAGGCCCAGATCGGTTTGCAGCCGCGCTTCATCGATCACCGCGCCGGGGGGCAGATCCAGGGCGATGATCTTTTGGCGGATCGTCTGGTAGGCTTCTTGGCTCAGCGAGCGGTTAGCGTGCATACTTGGGGGCCTCAAGGTTGTCAGCGCAGCGATTCTGATATATCTTCAGTATATCGCAGGCGCATGCCCCCGCGTCAAGTGGCGCGAGGGTGTGTAGCGCCTTGGCCCACCGTCCACCTGTTCCCAGAGCCGCCATGTCTTCAGATTTGATTCCCCAGATCCTGCAGCAGACCCGCACCATCGCGGTGGTGGGGTTGTCGGCCCATCCCAGCCGCGCCGGGTTCTATGTGCCGGCCTATTTGCAGGAGCAGGGCTATCGCATCCTCCCGGTGAATCCGCATCTGACCACGGCCCTGGGCGAGCCGGCCTACCCCGATCTGGCCTCTGTGCCCGATCCAATCGATCTCGTGCTCATCTTTCGCCGGCCCGAACATGTGCCCGCGGTGGTGGAGGCGGCGATCCGTGCGGGCGCGAAGGGGGTGTGGATGCAGTTGGGCATTGTCCATGCCGCCGCGGCCGCGCAGGCGCGCGCCGCCGGCCTGGCTGTGGTGATGGATGCCTGCATGTTGGTGGAACATCGCAAGTTCAAAAGCAAGTAACAGCTTTCCTTTCATTCCTCCCTGGAGCGTAGACAATGACGCCATTACAAACCTATCAGACGCCCACGGCATTCAAGCATGGCCTGGGCGCGTTGACGCATCTGGCGACGGAGGCCAAGGCGTTGGGCCTGCGCCGGCCCCTGCTCGTCACCGATCCTGGCCTGGTGCGGGCGGGGATTGCGGCTGAAGCGGCCGCCATCTTGCAAAAGGGCGGGGTCAGCTTCGTGCAATTCGCCGAGGTGACGCCCAATCCCCCCGTGGCCCTGGTCGATCAGGCCGCGGCCATCTATCAGGCCGAGGGCTGCGACGGGTTGATCGGCCTGGGCGGGGGCAGCGCCCTGGACACGGCCAAGGCCGTGGGCGTGGTGGTCACGCATGGCGGCTCGGCCCTGGCGTATGAATGGGCCGACCCCAACCCGATCCACCGCCCCATCCCGCCGCTGATCGCCATCCCCACCACCGCCGGCACCGGCAGCGAGGCCACGTTGTGGGCGGTGATCACCGATCCGGCCCGCAAGATCAAGTTCAACATCGGCGGCGTGGCGCACATCGCCGCCACGGTGGCCCTGATCGACCCCCTGTTGACCCTGAATCTGCCCGCAGCCGTGACTGCCGGCACCGGCATGGACGCGCTGGCGCATGCCATCGAGTGCTACACCATGGCCTATGCCCAGGCCTACACCGATGCGGTGGCCCTGCTGGCCATGGAGTATGTGGGGCAATATCTGCGCATTGCCTTTGCCCAGGGCCACAACACCGAGGCGCGCTACAAGATGAGCATGGCCGCCATGTTGGGGGGATTGGCCTACGGCGTGGACAGCGCCGGCGCCGCCCATGCCATGAGCCAGACCGCCGGCGGGGTGGTGGACGCGCCGCACGGCCCCCTCACCGCCCGCCTGCTGGGGCCGGTGATGGAGCACAACTACATGGCCGAGCCGGTGAAATTTGCCCGCATCGCCCAGGCGTTGGGCGAGGATGTGCGGGGCCTGAGTGTGTGGCAGGCGGCAGAGCGGGCGGTGGACGCAGTCTATCGCCTGACTGCCGACGTGGAGATCCCCACCCTGCACGCGCTCGGCTTCACCGAATCGCAGATTCCGCTGCTGGCCCGGTTGGCCTTTGCCGACCCGCAGACGACCGGCAATCCCCGCGTGATGACCGTGCCGGGCTACGAGGCAGTCTATCGCCGGGCGTTTCAGGCCTGAACAGGCCGCGCTGCCCGTCAGACTGACGCATGTCATACCCTGCGCCGGCGCAGCGCGCTATGATCGGGCTGTTTTTTCACCATCCACCCTATTTCGCTGTGACGAAAGGAGCAATATGATGCCACAACCGCAATTGGTCGACTCGTTGGTCGAACTGGTGCGCCGGGCTGCCACGATCTTGCCCGACGATATGCAGCAGGCGCTGGATCGCTCGCAGGGCCAGGAAGAGCCAGGCTCTGCCGCCGCCGGCGCCCTGGAGACCATCCGCCTGAACGTGAAGATGGCGGGCGAGCGCAGCACGCCGATCTGCCAGGACACCGGCACGCCCATTTTCGAGATTTTCCATCCCCTCGGCGTCTCCACACGGGCGCTGGCAGCGCAGATGCGCGAGGCCGTGGCCATCGCCACCCGCCGCGCCTATCTGCGCCCCAATGCCGTGGACAGCCTCACCGGCAAAAACACCGGCGACAACACCGGCGAGGACTTTCCCACCATGCACTTCCACGAATGGGAAGAGGCGCACATCCACATCGACCTGCTGCTGAAAGGGGGCGGCTGCGAGAATGTGAGCACGCAGTACAAGCTGCCCGATGGCGGGCTGGGCGCGGGCCGCGATCTTGACGGCGTGCGCAAGGTGGTGCTCGATGCCGTGTATCAGGCGCAGGGCAAGGGCTGCGGGCCGGGCGTGCTGGGCGTAGCCATCGGCGGCGATCGCGGCTCTTCCTATCTCAAATCGAAGCAGCAATTGTTCCGATCTCTGGATGATACCAATCCCGACCCGCAACTGGCGGCGCTGGAGGAGAAGATCCTCACCCAGGCCAACGAGTTGGGCATTGGCCCGATGGGATTTGGCGGCAAAACTACCCTGCTGGGCGTCAAGGTCGGAGCGCAACATCGCCTGCCTGCCAGCTATTTCGTTTCCATCGCCTACATGTGCTGGGCCAACCGCCGGGCGGCGATGGATGTTCATTTCAGCGGCGATGCCGTGGAGGTCACCTATGCCTAAGCTGACGATTCCCATTTCCGACGCGGACATCCGCGCGTTGCATGTGGGCGATACTGTTTTTCTGAACGGCGTGATCGTGTTGGGCCGCGATGCCGCGCATAAATATCTGGTCGAGACCTTCATCAAAGGCTCCCCCCCTCCTGCCGAGATCGAACTGGGCGAGAAGCTGCGCGATTTGCTCGCTGGCGGGGTGATCTATCACTGTGGGCCGGTGGTGCGCAAGAATGAGGATGGCTCCTGGGCCTTTGTGGCCGCGGGGCCGACCACCAGCATCCGCGAGGAAGTGTATCAGGATCACGTGATCAAGCACTTCAACCTCAAGGGCGTGATCGGCAAGGGAGGCATGGCCGGGCGCACGCTGCAGGCCTGCCAGGAGCAGCCCGCGGTCTATTTCCATGCCATTGGCGGGGCCGCCACCCTCATCGCCCAGGCGGTGAAAGAGGTGGTGGATGTGTACAAACTGGCCGAATTCGGCGTGCCTGAAGCGATGTGGGTGATCCGGGTGGAGGATTTTCCGGTGGTGGTGACCATGGACAGCCACGGCGCCAGCATCCACGACCAGGTGCAGGCGCAGTCGCAGCAGAAACTGGCCGAGTTGCTGGTTAGCCGTTAGTCGATATTGGATATTGGATATTGGGTATTGGGTATTGGATATTTGATAATCAATACCGGTTTTTTTTGTACAAAATATCCAATACCCAATATCCAATATCTAATACCCAGTATCTAACTCTTTCATGCCCGCTTTGCAGCTTCTGAATGGGCGCATCGTTTCTGTCGATGAGGATCCCTTCATCATCGGCACAGATGCCGGCTGCGATCTGCGCCTGGTGGATCCGGCGGCGGCCCCGCGGCACTTGATTGTGCAACGCACAGATGCGGGCTGGCAGATTGCCACCCTGGATTTGCAGGCGCAGACCACCCTGAATGACGCGCCGTTGACGGGCCTGGCCTTGCTGACCGATGGGGATTTGATCTATCTGGGGAAGACGTTGCTGTTGTGGCGGGCGGATGAAGATCCTGCTGCTGTGGCTGCGCCGCGGCGGCTGGGAAGGGCGCTGTGGGTCGCGGCCGCGCTGGTCGCGCTTGCGCTGTGGTGGGTCTGGCGGGGGGGCGACCTGCCGCCATCGCCGCCGACCGAGACGGCGCCGCCTACGCCTGCCGTTGCGCGGCCCACGCCTGTCCCCTCTTCCACGCCCATCCGCTTGATTGCGCCGCTGCCGGCGGCCACGGCCACAGCTGCCGCGACGGCCACGGCGACGGCCACGGCGACGGCCACGGCCACGCCCACAGCCACCGCCACAGGGACGCCGACGCTGACGCCCACGTCCGCCCCCGCCGCGTTGCGGTGCCCCCCGCCGCCGGGCTGGGTGGCGATGACGGTGCGGCGGGGCGATACGCTGGCCGCGCTGGCGCGGCGGTATGGCGTCAGCGTCGCCCGGTTGCGCGCGGCCAATTGCCTGCCCAACAACCGCATCGCCGTGGGCCAGCGCCTGTTCGTGCCTCGCCCAGCCGCCGTCGCCACTCCTCGGCCCACTGCCACACTTCCCGCCACGGCCACGGCCACCGCCACGGCCACGGCCACGGCTGTCACCAGCACACCCTTCCTCAGCCCCACGCCCCTGCCCACAGGCACGCCCACGCCCGACCCGACCGCTACACCCACGCCCGTCGATACATCCACGCCGATCCCGACCCCCACACCCACGCCGCCGCCGCCGTCCACGGACACGCCCACGCCGGAGCCGACCGCCACGCCGATTCCATCGCCCACACCCACCCTGCCAGTGTTCGACTCGCCCCTCCCACCACCCGACTGAGGCAGCAGGCTTTAGACGATGGACGATAGACGATGGACGATGGCGATCCTCCATCCTCCATCGTCCATCGTCTATCGTCTATCGTCCCCCCTTACCCCCGCCCGCCGCATCAACGCGCCTGCCGCCTGCCTGCACGCTTCCAGCAGAGCTTGTTCGTCCAGCATCGTCACCCGTCCGGCGTCGAGCAGCACGCGGCCATCGACGATGACGGTGTGCACGTCGGGGCCGTTGCAGTTGTAGACGAGGGCGGAATCGGGCCGGTGCACGGGCTGGATGTGCGGGCGATTGAGATTCACGATCGTGAGATCAGCCTTGTGGCCGGTGGCGACTTCCCCGATGTCGTCACGGTTCATGATGCGCGCACCTGCGGTCGTGGCCATGCGCAGCACGTCCAGCGGCAGCAGGGCGGTGGCGTCGCCGCTGCCGGTTTTCGCCAGCAAAATGGCGGTCTTCATCGTCTCCAATAAATCCTGCGAATTGTGCGAGGCCGAGCCATCCGTGCCCAACGCCACGGGAATGCCCCGGCGCAGGAGCGCGGGCACGGGCGCGATGCCGGAGGCCAGGTACATATTGCTGGTGGGGCAATGCACCACGGTCGAGCCAGATTCGGCGATGAGGTCGATCTCGGCTTCGTCGATGTGTACGCAATGCACGAGTTGCATGTCCGGCCCCAACAAATCAAGTGAATCCAGCCATGCGATGTGGCGAAGGCCGTTGCGTTGCACCATCATGTCGATTTCGTCCTGCGCCTCGGCCACGTGGATGTGTGTGGGCAGGCCACGGTCTCGCGCCCAAGCCACCGTCCGCCGCATGGTTTCATCGGAACAGCGCCAGGGAACCATCGGCCCGTTCGAGATGGTGAGGCGGCCGCGGGCTTGTCCGTGCCAGTGCGCGTGCAAGCGCGTCAACTCGGCCAAAATAGCGCCCGGCTGCTCCGCGGACGCGCCCAAATCCACCCAGGAGCGGGCGAGTTGGCAGCGCAGACCGACGGTGGCGGCCGCTTCCAGCGTGGCGTCGGCAAAGGCCGGGCCCGGCAATTTATGATGCTGGTTCACCGCCGTGGCCCCGCACTTCAGGTTCTCGACCAGGCCCAGCAGGCTGGCCAGGCGCATGTCCTCCGGGGTCATGGCCGCCTGCAGGGGCCAGGCCACCTGCTTCAGCCACTGCAACAGTGGTTTATCGTCGCCCAGCCCGCGCATGAACGTCTGCGAGAGATGGGTGTGGGCGTTGACGAGGCCGGGGAGTACGGCCATGTGCGTGGCGTCGATCACCCGCCCGACCCCCGCCTGCGCTTCTGTCGGCGGCTCGCCTGCCCCCACCGCGGCGATGCGATCCCCGGCCAGCAAAACCCACCCCGGCCAGTGCATGTCGCCGGCGGGGTTCATGGTGAGGATGGCAGCGTTTATGATGAGCAGCATGATAACAACCAACAGTCAACAGTCAACAATCAACTCTTAACGGGTTGTCGCTGAACGGGCGGTCTTGATGCTGGCGCTGAGGATGCGCTGAAGTTGGCGGCATTCGTCAAGAAGATCAGCCAGTTGTGTTACTGGCAACATATCGGCGGCAGTCACGATAGGGAGCCACACCTCGGTCTCGTTCAACTCCTTGACTGCTATCTTCAACTTATGAATAAAATCCGACGTACTCTCAGCGCTGCGCGCTTCACCATGATGGGCAGCGGGCGCTGTGCCGCTGCGTAGCAACTGTCCTCCCACATGTTTCCCTGCCTGTGTATTGGGCAGCGCATCGCAAACCTTGATGATCCTGGCTGCAAATTTGATCAAGCGTTCCTGGATATCATCACCTTTTGCCATGATGCGCCTCTTGCATTAAGCCGTCTGTCGTTGGTTGTTGACTGTTGGCTGTTGCCTGTTGCCTGTTGGCTGTTGCCTGTTGGCTGTTGCCTGTTGCCTGTTGCCTGTTGCCTGTTGGCTGTTGCCTGTTGCCTGTTGCCTGTTGGCTGTTGCCTGTTGCCTGTTGCCTGTTGACTGTTGGCTGTTGCCTGTTGCCTGTTGACTGTTGGCTGTTGGCTGTTGGCTGTTGGCTGTTGGCTGTTGACTGTTATATCGCCAGCGCCATCGGTCGCTCGATCAACTGCTTCACACGCTGCAAAAAGCGGGCGGCGGGGCCGCCATCGACAATGCGGTGGTCGAAGCTGAGGCTGAGGGCCATCATCGGGCGCAGGGCGATAACGCCGCCCGCGTCGACCGGCTTGGACACGATGCGCCCCACGCCCAGGATGGCGGCCTGCGGCTGGTTGATGATCGGCGTGAAGCTGTCGATCTCGAACATGCCCAGATTGGTGAGGGTGAAGGTGCCGTCGCTGAAGTCGTCGGGCAGGCTTTTGCCGGCCAGCGCCCTTTGAATGAGTTCGTCGCCTGCCCGCTGAATGCCGGGCAGATCGAGGCGGTCGGCGTCGCGGATCACGGGCACGACGAGGCCGCGCTCGGTGTCCACGGCCAGGGCGATGTTGATGGCTTCGTACACTCCGATTTCGTTCTCGATCAGGCAGGCGTTGAGGGCCGGGTGCTGGCGCAAGGCCCGTGCAACGAGGGCGACGAGCAGGGCGTTGTACGAGATCTTCGTCTCGCCTGCCCATTCTTCGTTGATCTGTTGGCGGGCGGCGACGAGAGCGGTGGCGTCGGCCTCGGTGTGCAGGGTGACGTGCGGGGCGGTGAACGCGCTCTCGCTCATGCGCCGGGCGATGACGCCGCGCACGCCGGCCAGCGGCTGGCGGCTGGCGTAGATCGGGCGGTCGGGGGCGGCAGGCTGCACGGGGCCGGCGGCGATGGCGGCCCGCGCCGCGGCCAGCACATCCTCTCGCCCGATGCTCCCGCCCGGCCCGCGGCCCTGAATCGCGGCCAGATCGAGGCCCAGATCGGCAGCCAGCCGCCGGGCAAGCGGCGTTACCTCGTGCTTCCTTGCCCCTTGCTCCTTGCCCCCTTGCCCCTTGCCCCCTTGCCCCCTTGCTCCCTGCTCCACATCCGCCAGCTGCACCCGACCATTCGGTCCGCGCCCGGCCAGCGTCGCCAAATCCACGCCCAGTTCTCGCGCCCGGCGTTTGGCCGCGGGCGTGGCGATGGTTTGATGGATTGATGAGGCGATGAGAAGATGAGAAGATGAGGCGATGATGACGCCTGATTCTTCGCCTCCTCGCCTCACCTGTTCCTCGCCCCTCGCCGTTTCCAGCACGGCCACCGGCGTGCCGCAGACCACGGTCGCGCCCGCGGCCACCAGGATCTCGCCCAGCACACCATCCACCGGGGCCTCGTACTCCATCGTCGATTTTTCGCTCTCGAACAAAAACAGGATCTCGCCGGCGGCGACGGCATCGCCCGGCTGCTTCAGCCACTGGGCCAGCGTGCCTTCGGTCATGGTGAGGCCCAGGCGGGGCATGACGATTTCCATGCGTTAACCTTCTTAAATAAGGATCGGTGTCAATAATTCGAGTTTTTGCGCACTACGGCTGGTTTTCTTGCTGCTAGGGTTTGCCGTCTGCCAGCGAGTAGATATCTTCCTGCGGTTCGTTGAGCGATGCGAAAGCAGGATTGCCGGCGGCCGCCTGCAACCACTCGCGCTCATCCAAATCCCCATCTGCGGCGTACAGGACGATCACGCGCACGCGCCTGGGACCTTCGATGGGAAGCGGTCTGTCGAGTTGCAAGCGGCGGCTTTGATCGATGAAACCTGTCTCTTCGATGGCTTTCATGGTGATGTTCATCTGGAAAAACTCCTCAGGCGCGACGAAAAATCATGCCCAGATAGTATAGCGCTCGCCGTCTCGTTTGGCTATTGGTACGCGCTGAGATCCACCATCGGATAACTCACGCGTTCGCCATATTCGCGGCGCTCGCGCTTGTAGGTGGCGTCGACGCCGAGTTTGGGGCCGACCCCGCGCTGATGGGCGACGGGGTCCATTTCGTGGCCCTGCGCATCGGGCACGATGAAGCTGTCCCGTGTCCAGTCCACACGGTTGGTCAGCGCCCAATGGATTTCGCCGGGGTCGTAGATGTCGATATCCTCGTCCACCACGATGACGTTGCGGATGTTGATGTGCGCGGTCATCGCCGCCATGGCCAGGTTCTTGGGCTGGCCGGGGTTGTCTCGCTTGATCTGGATGATGGCCAGGAAGCCGTTGGCGTAGGGCGGGATGTGCACGTTGGCGGTGGGGTTGAGGTGGCGGACGAAACGGCGCAGCAGCGGCTCGCGCGGCAGCACGTTGCCGATGTAGATGTGTTCGTACCAGCCGGGGATGATAGTCTGGAAAATGGGGTCATCGCGCCAGCAGATGGCCGTGACCTCGAAGGTGGGGCTGGGCCACAGTTCACCGTGATAGCCGTGGAACTCCGCGAGCGGCCCCTCCGGCTGGCGCCGGGCCGGATGCACCAGGCCCTCGACCACGATCTCGGCGCCGGCGGGGATGTCGACATCCACCGTGATCCCGCGCGCTGTCTCGATTCCGGCCCCCCGGATCGCTCCGGCGATGGTCAGTTCGTCCGCCTCGGTCTTCACCCCGGCGGCGATGAGGATGGCCGGGTCCAGGCCGATGGCGACAGCCACGGGAAAAGGCGCTTGCGGGTCGGCGCGGGCGGCTATGAACTGGCCCACATGCCGCCATTCGTTGACATTGAAGCCGAACTGCCGCGGCCCCAGGCGCAGCATGCGGTTGTACGAAAGATTGCCGCGGCCCGTGACCGGGTCTTTGCTGATGATGACGCCGCCGGTGATGAAAGCGCCGCCATCCCCGCGGGAATGCGTGGGCAGGGGCAGCAGATTGGCGTCAGCGTCCGCGCCGCTGACGACGTTGGCCTGCCAGGGCGCGGCGTCCACGCGCACGGGCGGGATGCCGTGGGCCGGGTCAAGCACCCGCTCCATCACTTCGATGATCTCGCTTTCGGCGCAGCCCAGGGCAAGGGCCGCGGTCTTTTGATCGGTGATGGCGTTGGTGAAGATCGGCCAGTTTGCGCCGGCGACGTTGCTGAACAGGGGCGCGGGGCCGCCGCTGCGGGCCAGCATTGCCGCCACATCGGCCAGCTCATGCGTCAGGCTGACCGGCTTGGCGATGCGGGCCAGGCGGCCGTGGGTTTCGAGGACTTCGAGGTAGGTGCGGAGGTCGTGGGTGGGCATGATGTTCAGAGGTCAGAGATCAGTGAGCGAAGGCCAGCAGGTAATCCGCCCCATTGCATTGTTGACTGAATAACGAATTTTGGCTATCGTCTTGTCTCATGAAACAGATCAGCCTGACAGAAACCCGGAAACGTCTCTCCAAATATCTGCACATCGCCGCGGACGAAGAGATCGTGATCACGCGCCACGGCAGACCGGCAGGTGTTCTGATTGGGTTCGAGTCCGAAGAGGATTGGTTCGATTATCGGCTGGAGAATGATCCGCAGTTTTTGGTCCGGATTGCCTCTGCGCGGCAGAGTTTGCAGGCGGGAGGCGGGGTACGGATAGAGGATTTGGTCATGGCGGAGTGATGCGGCGTGCGATAAACCGCCCTCGCCCCGCCTCGCCCAGGAATTCGCCCTCCCGGACGATGACCTCGCCCCGGCTGATAGTGGCGGCGGGCCAGCCCTGCAATTCGATGCCGTCGTAGGGCGTCCAATCGCAGCGCTCGTGCAGGAATGCGGTGGAGAGCGTCACCCGGCGGTCGGGGTCGAAGAGGACGAGATCGGCGTCGAGGCCGGGCGCGATGTCGCCCTTCTGGCTCAGCCCCATCAGCCGGGCGGGGGCGGTGCAGCACAACTCGACCCAGCGATTGGCCGAGAAATGCCCGCGCGCCACGCCCTGATACACCCCCGCCAGCCGCATCTCGATCGAGGGCACGCCGCCGGGGATCTGGCTGAAATCATGCAGGCCCAGCGCCTTGGTCTGCGCGGTGAAGGGGCAGTGGTCGGTGGTGACCATCTGTAAATCGCCCCGCGCCAGCGCCCGCCACAGCGCGTCCTGATGCGTTTTGTCCCGGATCGGCGGGGAACAGACGGGAAACGCGCCGGCCAGACCGGGCGCGTCGTACGCGTCCCAGGTCAGGAACAGGTATTGCGGGCAGGTCTCGCCCGTGATCGGCCGGCCCGCGGCTCGCGCGGCCTGGATGCGCTCGACCACCTCGGCGCAGGAGACGTGGAAGATGTGCAGGGGCAAGCCCACGAAGTTGGCGATATCGATGGCCCGGCCCGCGGCTTCGCCTTCGAGCGCGGCGGGACGGCTGCGCGGGTGCCAGTGCGGTCTTGTCCGCCCCGCCGCCTGATGCCGCTCGATCAGCGTGCAGATCACATCCCAGTTTTCGGCGTGGATCACCGGCTGGCCGCCGGCGTCGCGGATCGCCTCCAGCGCCCGCAGCAGTTGGCCGTCATCCAGCCGGAAGCCGTAGGCCATGTACAGCTTGAAACTGCCGCAGCCGGCACCGTAGGCCGCCTGCACCTGGTCGAGCTTGGCGATCTCGTGCGGGCCGATGGTCATGTGCAGGCCGTAATCGATCACGACTTTGGGATCGGCTTCGGCCCGGCGAGCGGCCAGTCCCTCGACCAGCGTCTGCTCCGGCCCCGGCTCCACGAAATCGATGATCGTGGTGGTGCCGCCAAAGGCCGCGGCCCGCGTGCCGGTGAAGAAATCGTCGGACGAGATCACCTCCTCGCCCAGCGGCATCTGCATGTGCACGTGGATGTCTACGCCGCCGGGGATGACGAGCTTGCCGGCAGCATCAACCGTCTGTTCGCCGCCCAGATCCTGGCCGATGGCAGCGATTTTGCCGGCCCGCACGCCGATGTCGGCCCGATAGGTGGCGCCGGCGGTGACGACAACGCCATTTTTCACAACAAGATCGTAGCTCATGGCTGATTCTCCCACAGGCTGTTCACCAGATCAAACCTGATGTGGATGCACGATTTTCGCCAACGCTCGCGCCATTCCGTTCGGGTCCGCCGCCTTCCAGATATTGCGCCCCACCACCGCGCCGGCGGCCCCGGCCTGCATCGCCCGCCCCACCATCGTCAGTGTGGCTGCCGGGTCGGCGAGATGCGGGCCGCCCAGCACCAGCACGGGCACAAAACATCTCTCGACCACCGCTTCGAAGCCCTCGACGTAGGGAATTTTCACCCAGTCGGCGCCGAGTTCGGCGGCGACGCGAGCGGAGAGTTGGATCGCTGCCAGCGTGCGCATTGCCGGGCCGCCCTCGAAGCCGCCGGGAACCATCTCGGCCATCACCGGCAGGCCCCAGGCGTGGGCCTGGCGGATCACCCGCGCCAGCGTGGCCAGCGTCGCCTCTTCATGCCGCGTGCCGGGGAAGGCGGTGACGCACATAGCATCCGCGCCCAGGCGCAGCGCGTCCTCGACCGTGTAGAACTGCGCCCCCGACCCATCCATCGCCCCCAGCGCCGTGCCCGACCCATCTGTGCGCAGGATCAGCCCCACCGGGGCCAACAACTCGGCGAAGCGGGTGGCCGCGCCGTAACTGCACATCACCGCGTCCACGCCGCCGGCGAGGATCTGGCGCAGCGCCGTTTCCATGTGTTCGAGGCCAGGCAGGGGGCCGGAGATCATGCCATGCTCGGTGGCGCAGATGAGGGCGCGGCCGTCGGGCTGGAAGATGCGGTGGGTGCGGCGGGTGGTCATGGGCGGAGGTCGGAGGTCAGAGATCGGTAGGGGCGTACCCTTGCGGTCGCCCACAGGTCAGTTTGCGCGTGGGGTATGAACACGGTATGATCCTGCTGTTCTCAGAGGATTCACTCATCCTTTTCATTGAGGGATACGACGAGCGTGAAAATCTATGCCTGGAATGAGGAAAAGAATCGAAAACTCAAAACAGAACGAGGAATTTCTTTTGAGGAAGTGCTTGTGCATATCGCCGCCGGTGATGTACTCGACATAACCGAACATCCTCATTCCGAGAAATATAAGGGACAACGCATCTTTGTCATCGAAATACGTGAGTATGTCTGGATTATTCCCTTTGTAGAATCGGAGAACGAAATATTTTTGAAGACAATCATTCCGAGTCGCAAAGCGACCAAGAAATATCTGAGAAGACCCTAAAAATGAACCATAACCTCAAATTGGAACAAGAAGAGCAAGAACTGCTGAAATCATACGATAGGGATGAATGGCAGTCTGTCGATAAATTCCAAGAAAGATTAAGCCAGTATCAAACTTATGCAATTGCTACCTTTGAAGCAACGGGATTGATTAGCGTTGCCTTGCCTCCAGAAGATGTCAGAGTTATTCGCGAGAAAGCGGCGGCAGCAGGGACGTCCTATCAAACGCTTATCTCCAACATCTTGCATCAGTATGTGACAGGAAATCTCGTTGAAAAGCCACGGAGCGCCTGACAAGCGCTTATGTACGACTGCTTCGCTCGCTACGTTTGCTTGCGGCGGTTGAGCGGTATTTGCCAGGGCCTTTAGCTCTGTGGGATGAGTTGCTGAGTAAGAAGCCGGCGTCGCTCGAAGGCAGCGCGATAAGTCGGGGCCAGAGCGGGGTCCGGTTCCAGGCGGCGGGTGGGCGGTTGCAGGCGGGCGACGGCCGCGGCCAGGGTGGGGAAGGCGCCCGCGCCCCAGCCCGCCAGCGCCGCCGCGCCCAGCGCCGCCCAACTGGGATAGTCGGCCAGGACGATGGGGACGCCGCTGACATCGGCCAGGATCTGCGGCCAGACCGGGCTTTTTGCGGCCCCGCCCGCGATCCAAAGCTCATCCACCGGCATGCCCGCCGCCTGCAGACTCTCCACCGCCCCCCGCACCTCGAAGGCCACGCCTTCCAGGATGGCCCGGCTCATGTCGGCGCGGGTATGGGCCAGGCTCAGACCGGCAAAGACGCCGCCGCCAGGGCCCTCGAGGGGCAGGAAGTGCAACCCGCGGCTGCCGGGCGCGCTGGCGGCCAAGGCGGCGTCGAACAGCCGGAACAATTGGCCGCGGTCGAGGGGCCGTGCGGGGTCAGGGGATTGCCAGCATTGGTCGAGCCACCACTCCACCGTGGCCCCGAACCCGCCCAGGTACTGCGAGGCGGTCCAGCGTCCCGGCGCGGCGTGAAAGTTCAGATTCATGGGGTGGGGGATGGCGGCGAGGTCGGGCGCGGCGCTGACCGCGGTGAGCACCCAGGCCGTGCCGGTGGAGAGCATGACGCCGCCGGGTTCGAGCATGCCCATGCCCAAACAGGCGCAGCATTGGTCGTGGCCGCCAGCGATGATGAGTGTGCCCGCTGCCAGACCGGTGAGCGCGGCGACCTCGGCGCTGATTTCGCCCACCTGACGCCCGGCCCAGCCCAGTTCCGCCTGCCCACCGGGATCGATTCCAGCCAGCTGGCACAGCTCCCGGCTCCAGGCCTGCTCCCGCACATCCACCAGCACCATTTCGGCGGCGGCGGAGAGGTCGGTGGCAAAACGCCCGCTGAGGCGGTGGATGCAGAAATCGGCGGGGCCAAGCCAGCGTTGGGCCGCGGCGTGGACGTCCGGGCGGTGCTGGCGCAGCCACACGATCGAAGGCAGGGGCAGGCCGGGGAAAGGCCGCCAGCCGCTCACCTCGCGCAGGTGCTCCACCGTGCCGTCGCCCTCCCAGGCGGCCACGATCTCGCGGCTGCGCTGGTCGAGAAAGGTGATCATGGGATAGACCGGGTCGCCCGCCGCGTCGCAGGGGATGATCGATCCGGCCTGAGCGGCGAGGGCCAATCCCAGGATCTCGCGCTCGCCCGCCCGCTGTGCGATCTCGGCCAGCGTTTGCACCAACGCCCGCCACACCTCTTCGGCGTCCTGCTCCACCCAATCGGGTTGGGGTGTAGCGAGCGGGTAGCCACGGCTGGCAGTCGCCAGTTCGCGGCCGTCCAGATCATAGAGGACAGCTTTGATCGAGGTGGTGCCGATGTCGAGGCCGAGGAGGACGTGGTTGTTCTTGTCTTTAAGCAGGCTCATTCCATGACCTTCCAATAGCCACCTTTGTCGGGGCCGATGCGTTGTATCCGATTTTGCTCACGTAATTTACGAATTGCGCGCTCGACTGCGCTCTGCGATTTCCCAATGCTTGCCGCCAGATCATGGATAGTCATGTATGGGTCGTTTTTCAGCAGCGACAGAATTCGATCCGGCGTTTTCTCCGGCGTTTTCTCCGGCGTTTTCTCCGGCGTTTTATCGCTAGCGGTCGTGATTTCGCTGTCTTTCATCTCTTTTCTGTGAATCGTTGCGATAAACAAGCCGCCATCGCGGTCATCCGTAAAATCGATCTTCGGCCAATCCTCGATCGCTCGTTTGATGCCTGAGCCGAGGCCACGATAAGGCAGTAATCCCTTGGCAATGTAGGAAACGAGAATCGGGTTGCGGATGATGGAATTGCCGGCGCGAATTTTAGGCACGGTCAGGTTGTTGGGAAGGTGACCGGGGCTGATGATCTCGATGCGATTGTCGAAGATGAAGAGACGGATGGGAGCGCTGATCAGATAGTCGCGGTGCGCCAAAGCATTGACCAGTAATTCTTCGAATACTGAAAGCGGGATTTCAGGCACGCCTGGCAGGTTGACCCCCTGCCCCGCCTGCACTTTACGCAAGTTGCGCATGATGAAGGACATGGCGCCGGTAAAGATCTGCGGTAGAGGGCCAGCGAAATCCTCACTATCCAGGTATTCGCTGGCATGGATGACATTGCCGGGATAGCAAATGGCCTTGACGATGAACTGCGGCTTGATCCACTGCGGCCGCTCGGTAAAGAGGAGCACTCCAGCCAAATTGAGATACCCATCATCAGTTGCCAGATTCATGTTCTGCAGCAACGTCAACCGTTCCTGGGGCGAATCAGGATATTCCAGCCTGTAGATATCGCGCAGGAAGTCGCGAAAGCGCAGCTTATCCAGCTTGTCGATGCCTGCCTTGGTGGGCAATTCGTCAGCGTGGAACTGGTCAACGCTCTGGAAGATGCGGCGCAGTTCTTCCTTGGAGTTGATGCGGCGTTTGTCAGCGCCGTTTTTTAACCAGATGACGCCATTGCGGTCGAAGTAGGGCTTGTCAATACCCTTGGGGATTGTCAACACGATCACCAGGCGCCCGTTCTCCAACTCCAGGTTCTCGGTTTGCACGGCGATGGGGCTGCGGATGTGTTGGGAGGCGGCGCTGCTGATCATTTGGTTGATCCGTGCGATATCGGCGCGCGTCAGCCCGGCCATCTGGCCATCGTCAGCCACACCCAGATAGATGATGCCGCCTTCGGAGTTGGAAAAGGCCGCCATTTCCGCCGCCAAGCTGTCAGTGTTGGTGGCATCGAGTTTGAATTGGCGACGGCTATCCTCGCCGAGAGAAACCTGGGCCTTGAGGTCGCTCACGTTCATGGGCCGATCCCTCCTGACAAAGCCGGGGTCAGCGGGAAGATGGCCTGCGTGCGCGCCAGCGCCTCCGCTTCGGTGGTCGAGGGGGAGAATTCCAGGCCGATCTCGCCGTCGTAGCCGAGTTCAGCCAGTTTGCGAGCGATGTTGGCGAAGTTGATCTCGCCTGTGCCCGGCTCCTGGCGGGTGGGGACATCGCCGATGTGCACGGCGGCGATCAGGTCGAAGTAGGTTTCCAGCGTCCACAGCAGCTCGCCGGAGCCGCGCTGCTGATGGTAGGTGTCGAAGGTGAGACGGAACTGGGGATGGCGCATGCGGCGCACCCAGTCGGCGGCCAGGCGTGGGTTGTCCACCAGGATCTTGCCCACGAAATGGAAGCGATTCAGGCACTCGACCCGCACTTCCACCTGCGTCTGCTCCACCAGCTTGAGGATGCGCGCCGTCTGGTCGAGCAGATTGGCGTATTGCTCGCCCGCGCTGTAGTTGCCCGACAGCCGCCGCACCCACTCCACCCCGCCGGCCGGCTCGATCTGGTTGGAGAAGATGTAGAGGACAAGGATGCCGTAGCGCTCGGCCATCTCCAGACTCTCGGCCCAGGCGCGGTAGGTCTTCTCGTTGTCGCCGGGGTCGGCCAGCGAGCCCATGTCATCGTCGAAGGTGGAGTACATCGCCGCCCCGTATCGCCGGCATTCGGCCACAAGCTCCGCCATCGGCGCCTGCCGCCAGAAGAAACAGTTGAGGCGGTGGATGCCCAAATCGGCGAAAGCCGCCACACGTGCGACCAGCGGGCGGTCGCGGAACCAGAAGTCGAGATAACCGGTGTAGTGCATGGGACGGAGAGGCGCAAGGAAGTCGGGAGATGCGAACAAGCAGAGTATATATCATCGCCCTTTCTGCCTGGAAGCTCTGTATTCATTCTGTTCGAGGCTCGGTTTCTGATCCGTTTGACCCAAATCGGCAGCGGGAATACAATGACATCAGCATGATCAGGTAACGCAACTGTCCAGGCATACTTCGAGGGCTTGCTTCGCAGACGGCAGTTGCGTCAGGACACGCGCGGAGCCGTCCATGACATCACAAAGCCCCGACCTGCCAGACTGGCTGGCGCGAACCCGAATCCACGCCCCGCAGGCGCGCATGGACGTGATCGCGCGCCCCTTTTTGCACGCCGGCCTGCTCGAATGCATCCATTCCCACACCCTCACGCTGATCTCCGCCCCCGCCGGCTACGGCAAGACCACCCTCATGGCGGGCATCGGCGACCACGCGCAGGCTTCGACGTTTCCCGCGCCCGCCGGGCAACCGGCCCGATTCGCATCTGCATTGGCCTGGCTTGCGCTGGAAGAGGAGGACAACGACCCCACCCGTTTCCTGCAATTGCTCGTCGCCAGCCTGCGCTGCTTGCATCCGGCTTGCGGCGCCCACGCCCTGGGCCTGCTGCGCGACCTTCCCAACCCCGCCGCCCAGACCCGCCAGATCACCAGCGCCCTGATCAACGATATCGTGGGGACGATGACCTCGCCCTTTGTGCTGGCGATCGATGACCTGCACCTGATCCGGGAGCCGGCCATCTTCCTCGCCCTGGATTATCTGGCGGCGCACTGTCCGGCGATGATGCGCATCGTCATCGGCACGCGGCAGGACCCGCCCCTGGCTTTGGCCCGCCTGCGCGCCCGCGGCCAGCTGGCCGAGCTGCGCCAGGCCGAGCTGCGTTTCACGCCAGCCGAGACGGCGCTGTTTCTGAACGACGTGCAAGACCTGGCATTGACCTCTGATGATCTCACCAGCCTGGAGGCGCTAAATGAAGGCTGGCCTGCCGGGTTGCGTCTCCTGGCTGCCTCGCTCGGCCACATCCCCCCCGCCGAACGCGGCGCCTTCATCCGCACCCTGGCGCGCAGCGACCGCTACATCTTCGATTTTCTGGCCGCAGAGGTGCTGGATCGCCAGGAGCCGGCCCTCCGGGCCTTCCTGCTGGCAACCTCGATCCTCAACGAATTGACCCCGGCCCGCTGCCAGGCCCTGACCGGCCGCGCGGACGCTGGCGACATCCTGGAAAAGCTCTACCGCCGTAACCTCTTCCTGGTAAATCTCCAATCTCCAATCTCCAATCTCCAATCTCGCACCTACCGCTACCACGCCCTCTTCGCCGAGTTCCTACGCCGGCGGCTGGCCCAGGAACTGCCGGAAGATGTGCGGGAACTGCACCGCCGCGCCGCTGAGTCGCAACCCGACCCGAGCCGGGCCATTCGCCATTTTTTGCAGGCCGAGATGTGGGATGCAGCGGCGGCGTGCATCGAGCGGGTCGGCCCGGCCCTGTTGGGGCAGGGCCTGCTCGCCACCGTTGCCGGCTGGATCGCTGCCCTGCCCCCGGCCCGGCGCCAGACCCGGCCCGGCCTGGCCCATCTGTTGGGCGTCTGCGCCTGGCTGGGCGGGGATCCGCTGGCGGCGGTCGGTTTCCTGGAACAGGCGTTGGCGCAGTTCGAGGCCGCGGGGGACGAGGCCGGGCAGATCAAGACGCTGACCGACCTGGTGCCGTCGCTGGTGATGTCGGCGCGCTACGCCCGCGTGCACGAGGTGAGCCAGCATGCGCTGGCGCAGCGGATCGGGCCGGCCTCGCGCGTGCAACTGCTCATGGTGCGCGGCATCGCCGAGGTGACGCAGGACGCTTGCGCCGAGGCGAAGGCGCATCTGGAGCAGGCGCTGGCGATCACCGAGGCGGCCAACGACCCGGAGACGTGGGCGGCGCAGGCCATCCATTGCGTCAGCCAGTTCGCGGTGTTGCCCGGCGCCATTGATCTGGTGGAACACATCTGCACCGAGGCGACGCGGCGTTTGGGCGGCCAGGCTACGCCGGCCAGCATGGCCGCCGCCGCCCGCCACACCCTCGTCCATCTGCTGCGCGGCCGCCCGGCCGACGCGATCCTTTCGGCCCAGGCCGCGCTGGCCCTGGGCGAGCAGTTTGGCGGTGTGTCGTACCTGGGCGGCGAGGCGACCTGGGCGCTGGCGCAGACCTACCTGGCGCTGGGCGATTACGCGGCTGCGGCCCGCACACTGGATCAGGCCCACGCCTTCTTTCTGCAATTCCCGCATGGCGAGGCCGCGCTCGGCGCCCTTTTCTATCTGCGGGGCATGATGGCCTATCACCAGGGCAACGGGGTCGAGCTGGCCCATTGGCTGGGGCAGTTGCAGCGGACGCGCATCCCCGGCGAGTGGGGCATCGTGCAAACGCTGCGCGAACTGCTGGCGGCCGTGGCGGAGCTTGTCGCCGGTCGCGACGCCGACGCCGAAACCCTCCTGCGTCCCATCGCCCGCCATCAGGCCAGGATCCCCACCAGCACGCGCTTCGGCAGCGCCCGCGTCCTGCTGGCGCACCTGCGTCAGCGCCAGGGCCGGGACGAAGACGCGCTGGTCGAATTCGATGGCTTGCTGGCCGAGGCCGCGGGCCAGGGGATGCCGGGCCGCGCCATCCTCGAAGGCGCGGCGGCCGTGCCGCTGCTGCGCCTGGCAGCCGGGCGCGGCGTGCAGTCGGGCCTGGCCGCGCGCCTGCTGGCTGCGCTGGGCCACGGGGATGACCCCCACTCGCTGCGCGTGCCTGAAACCGGCGAGACCCTCACCGCGCGCGAGGCCGAGGTGCTGCGGCTGATCGCTGCCGGCGCCAGCAACCAGCAGATCGCCGCCCGGCTCTGCATCAGCGAGCAGACGGTCAAGACCCACGTCAGCCACATCCTCGGCAAGCTGAACGTCGCCTCGCGCGGTCAGGCGGCCGCCCGCGCCCGCGACTTGCTCTGATCTCCGCTCCGCCAGGCGTTGGGGAGGCCCCTGGCGCAGTAAATCACTCTTTCGAGGGATGACGTCCTTCGTCCGGGGCGTCATACTGGCGCGCAGAATGGTGCACGCATTACACCCGGATCAGGCTCATGCTCGACCCACTCCGCGCTCACATGGCCGCGTTTCTTGCCGCTCACGAGGTGTGCATCCTCAGCACGTCCGGCGTGCGCGGCGCCTGGGCCATGCCGGTGCGCTACCGCAGCCGCGGGCTGGAGGTGGATTGCCTGATCCCCGGCTGGGCGGATGTGGCCTATTTCGCCGAGCGCGACCCGCACGTGCTGCTGCTGATCGAGGATGCCGAAGCGCCGGCGACCCGCTGGCTGCAGGTCGAAGGCGCGGCCAGTCCCACTCCTGACCCCGACTGGGGGCAATGGTTGCCGTCGTGGCTGTCCCCCGTCCCGCCAGCCGAACTCTACCACCTCCTGCGCGTCAGGCCCCGCCGGATCGAGCTGTTCGACGCCCGGCGGGGGTGGGGGGCAAGGGAGGGAGTGGATATCTAAACCGTGATTCACTTTCAACACCTGCCGACAAAAGGAGAACAAACATGGACCACTTGCGATTATCCCATGCGGACGATGAGATAATCATCGTTGTCGAAGCCGCTGCCGAGGAGCCGGTCGCCATGCCGCAGGGCGATCGTCAATCCGTGGTGGCGTACAACAAATCGGACGCCCAGGGCGGCGTTAGCTTGCATCGTCCCACGTTCTTGATCCAGGATACGCAGCGGGTGCTGGTCAAGACGTGGGGTGAAGGGCTGAATGCCAGGGTGTTGGGCGCTGCTTTGCGTCAAGAGAGCAGCGGTATGACCCTGGATGTGCCCGCTGCCGGGGGAGCGTTCGACCTCGTTCCCGGCTACTGGACGGTATCGTCCCTGCGCGGCCAGTGGAAGAGTTGGAGCAACGGCCACTGGGTTGCGGGCGGGATTTTCGCCAGCGTCACCTATCAGTAACGCAGCCAGGCCGCAAACCGCGTCCCAAAAACAATCCCAACAGGAGGTCACCATGAACCGCACTCGCTTGCTCGCTGCGCCGCTTGTCATGCTCGCTGCGCTGCTGGCCGGGCTGACCCTGGCCGGCGGCGCGCAGGGCGCGACGAAGGCGCCGGACGTGCGCCCGCTGTTCCCGGCGGCGGGCTGGCAGCCGCTCGACCCACCCACCGCGCCGCCCGCCCGTTACGGCCACACCCTGGTGACGCTGAGCGACGGCAACGCCTACCTCTTCGGCGGCTTCGCGGAGCAGGCCGGCCTCAGCGCTGCCAACGCCGCCGCGCCGGCGCAGATGGTTCCTGAGAACGATCTGTGGCTGTTCAACAGTGAGGCTCTTAATTGGACAGAGATAACCGCTCCCAATCCCCCCGCGGCGCGGGCGGGGCACTCGGCGACGGCGATCGGCGACAAGATGTATATCTTCGGTGGGATGGACTCCAGCTATACGGTCATGGGCGATCTGGTCGTCTACAATGCGACGTCCAACAGTTGGTCGCAGTCCGCCAGCGGCCCGCCGGCGCGCAAGCTGCACAAGTCCACGGTCATGGACGGCAAGCTGGTGGTGGTCGGCGGCATGGACGAGTTTGACAACCCCAGGAACGACCTGTGGATGTACGACCCCAGCAATGACACCTGGAGCCAGGGAGCGTCGTACCCGGGCGTGGACCTGTACGATTTCGTGCTGACGAGCCAGGGCGACAGCGTGTACGTCATGGGCATGGGCAACAATGAGGTCTACGTCTACACGTCCGGCTCAAACCAGTGGCGCACGGCAGCGACCAACCCGGCCCCGGCCAAGCGCTTCGGCGCCGGCGGGACGGCCAACACCGGCGGCGGCCTGGCGGCCAGCGCGGTGGGGGCGGGAGGCAAGGCCTGGCTGTGGGGCGGCAACGAAGACGCCACGGGGGCCGTGCTGGCCGACGCCTGGGAGTTCGACTTTGCCAGCGAGAGCTGGACGCAGGTGGCCGACCTGCCGATGGCGCTGACCAACTCGGCGGGGACGTGGTTCGGCGACCGCGTGCTGGTGTTTGGCGGGCAGAACGCCAACTATCAGCCGCAGAACCAGACCTGGGTCTACACGCCTGCGGGAGGCGGAGCGACCTCGTCGCCCACGCCCACGGTCACGCCGACGGCCACGCGCACGGCCACGCCAACGCCAACCAACACACCGACGGCGACATCCACCGGGCAAGCGACGGCGACGGCCACGACCACACCGACGGCAACATCCACCGGGCAAGCGACGGCGACGGCCACGACCACGCCGACGGCAACATCCACCGGGCAGGCGACGGCGACGGTCACGACCACGCCGACGGCAACATCCACCGGGCAGGCGACGGCGACGGTCACACCGACGCCATCGCGCACAGCGACGGCCACGCCCACGGTCACGCCCACAGCGACGCGCACGCCCACCCCGATCACGGCCTGGCGTTTCCGCGGCTTCGTCTACCAGGGTCTGCCCGAGGATCGCAGCCAACCGCTGGCCGGCGTCACCCTACGGCTCTATGGCCGCGATGCGGGCGCGCCTGCGCCGGGCGACTTCGTGATGACGCGCAGCAGTGACGGCAGCGGCTTCTTCAACTTCTACGTGATTCGGCCGTGGGTCTTCGACATCTTCCGTCTGGAGATCGAGCCTCCGCCTGGGCTGGTAGTCAGCGGCCTGTGGACGGAGGATGGGGTCATCGGTGATGGCAACACCGTGGAATGGATCTATCCTGCCGCCGAAGTGCATGACAACATCTTCTGGCTGGCCCCACCGACGCCGACGCCGACCAGCACAACCACACCCACATCCACACCGACGCCGACCAGCACACCGACGCCGACGCCCACCGCTACCTTCACGCCCACACTGACGCCCACACCGACCAGCACGCCCACGCCGACGCCCACTGCCACCTTCACGCCCACGCCGACGCCTACCGCCACTTTCACGCCCACACTGACGCCCACGCCGACGCCCACGCCGACGCCCACCGCCACTTTCACGCCCACGCCCACACCGACGCCTACCCCCAATCCCTTCCCTCATCAAGTTTGGCTACCGCTTCTGCAATGAGAGGATAGCCTTTGCGCCCAAGCCCGGTCTCCCTGCCCTCCGCTTTTGGGGAGCGCCCAAGGTCAAAGGGTCTCTGGCGCAGGCCATGACAGGCTGGTACAATCATGGCCGTTGCTACGCCATGCACGCCGCCGCGTCGTCTATCCAGCAGAGGCCCAGCCATGAAACCTTGCCGCTCGCGCCGTTTTCCGCCTTTGTCCCCCCGACTTTTGGCCGCACTGCCCCTGGCCGCGCTCTGGGTTGCGCTGCTTTTGCTGGCCGATCCCGCCGGCGCAGGGCAGACGGGCATCACTGACCCGGCTTTGGTGGTGACGCCGGCCGCCCTGCCCCTCCCGGCCGTGGGCGTCACCGTCACCGACCCGGTGTTCGGGACGGCCCTGCGCCGGGTCTCCGCGACCAGCGCGTCCGCCGGCTTCGAGACCCACATCTACTCCCAATTGCAGGCCTTTTCCGCCGACAACGCCTATCTGCTCCTGGCCGGGAGCAGCGGCTATATCGTGCGCCGGATGAGCGACTTCGGGCTGGCGGCCGGGCTGGACAGTTCCGAATGGAACGCGCCCCGCTGGCATCCGGCCCTGTCGCACACCCTCATTCACTACGACAGCAACGCCGACGCCACCCTGCGCGTCCAGACCACCGCCATAGACACGGGCCAGACCCAGACCATCTTCACCTTTCCCGCTGGCTGGGAGCGCATCCGGGGCAATCAGTCCTTCGACGAGCTTTCCCACGACGGGCGCTGGATGGCCGGGATGGCGAGCCGCAGCAACGGCGATCAGACGATCTTTGCCCTGGACCTGCAAACCTATAGCCTGGGAGCGCAGCTTTCCCTCTCCGGCCTCTACGCGGGGCCGTGCCAGCCCGACCCGCAGTGGGGCGAAGTGGAGCCGGATTGGGTGGGGGTCTCGCCCCTGGGCCGCTATCTGGTGGTGCAGTGGGCCAGGGATGGCACAGCGCGCTGCAGCGGCCTGGAGACCTTCGACATCCGCAGCGGCGCGTTTGTGGGCCGGGTCTACGACGGCCACCAGCACGGAGATTTGGGCGTGCTGCCCGACGGGACGACCGAATTTTTCATGACCTTCGAGATGTACAACCCCAACGCCGGTGGGCTGCTCTCTATCGGCTATCGCACCCTGCCCGGCAACGCCACCGTCCAGGCGCCGATCTATGTGCAGGTGATCGACTGGCATGGCGCGCACATCTCCTGCCAGGGGCCGAACGGCGTCTGTCTGGTCACTGCCAGCGCCATCCCAGAGCAGAACGGCTGGGCTGCGTTCGAGGGGGAGCTTTTTCTGCAATACACCGACGGCCGGGTGGATCGGCTGGTTCATCACCGCAGCAGCGAGTGCGGCTATTGGGTGCAGCCCCGGGCCAGCCTGAGCCGGGATGGGCGCTACGCGGTCTTTGCCTCGGATTGGGGGCAGCAGAGCGGGACGGACAGTTGCGACGGCAGCAACGACAACCTGGGCCGGGGCGACCCGTACCTGCTGCTGCTGGCCGAGGGCGGCGGGCCGGTCAACACGGCCACACCGACGCCCGCGCCCAGCAGCACCCCGACGCGCACCGCCACGCCCACCGGGCCGCCGCCGCCCCAGGCCACACCCTTTTTCTACACGACGCTGGACAACCTTCAGGCCATCACGACCCCGGCAGCCGGGCTGGGCGGCGGCAGCAATCTGCAGGCGGGGGATTTTGGGCCGGGCCAGGCGGGCAACGGGGCGAACTTTGTGCAGGCCGGGCGGCGGGCCATCTTTCCGGCGGCCCAGGGCAACCAGAAGAACATTGATCTGGCGAAAGGCGAACTGAGCCTCTGGTATCGTCCCGCCTACGCCGCGGCTGCTGACGATGTGATTCACTATCTGCTGGCCGTGGGCGACATCTACAACGTTCCCCGGCTCACCCTCAGCGAGGGCGACCGGCTGACGTTTGCGCTGGTGGATGGGGGGTGGAACGCCTTCGCCGCGGCGTCGGGCTATCGGGCGCCCCTCTGGCAGGCGGGCGAGTGGGTGCATATCCGGGCCTTTTGGGACAGCGCCGCGGCCGATCCCATCCGGCTGTACGTCAACGGCGCGCGGGTGGATGACGCCGCGGCCGCCGGCGGCTGGGATCTGGGCAGCGGCGCCGGACAGTCGCTCTTTGTGGGCGCGGGCAACGGCGCCGGCGACGCCAGCGCCGACGGGATGCTGGACGAGCTGATCATCTATCCTGGCGGGCTGCCCGCAGCCACCGCCACGCCCACGCCGACCGCCACGCCCACGGCCACGCCCACCGCCACCCCCACGCCGACCGCCACCCCCGATCCGTTGCCCCACCGCCTGTGGCTGCCGCTGCTGCATCAGCAAGTGAGTTGCACGACCGCCTGCAGCGACTCGCTATCGAGCTGAATCGCTGGGCGGTCGTGCAACTCACTTAGTAGAGGAGAGGATGGCCTGTAGGTTAGCCTTGAGCGGCGGCAGATCTTTCTCAACGACAGCCCAGACGATATCCAGATCAATCTCAAAATAGCCATGCACCAGCACGTGACGCATACCGATGATTTGCTCCCACGGAATGTGGGGATGACTGGCCCGAAACTGCTGAGACAACCCGTAAGCAGCCTCGCCGATGATCTGCAGGTGGTGGATGACCCAAACCTGCTGCATCTCATCATCAGCAAAGACATCGAGATCGCGGCTGACGCGCTGTTCGATCTTGCCGATCGCTTCCAGGATATCCAGCAGGCGTTCCCGGGTATCTCTCATAACGGAACCGCTTCCTGCAGCACTTGCGCGCGAATGCGCTGGCGCAGCCCCTTTTCGGTAACGATATCTACATCTACACCCAGAAGCGTCTGCAAATCGAACAGCAAGCCGCCGAGGTCGAACAGGCTGCGGCCAGGTTCCATGTCCACAAGGATGTCCACATCGCTATCAGGCCGCGCCGCGCCGCGTGCGACCGAGCCAAAGACGCGGACGTTATGAGCGCCGTGCCGTTCGGCAAGTCCGAGAATCTCTTCTCGACGAGACTGTAGCAGCGTTCGAGTATCCATGCGCTCATTATACGCCCATCTCCGGTTCGCGACAAGTGAGTTGCACGACCGCCTGCAGCGACTCGCTATTGATCTGAATCGCTTTCGCAAGTGAGTTGCACGACCGCCTGCAGCGACTCGCTATCAAGATGAATCGCTGGGCGGTCGTGCAACTCACTTGGTACGCACTACGACATCACCATCCCCCCATCCACCTCAATCGCCTGGCCGGTGAGATAGCGGGAGTCGGGCGAGGCGAGGAAAGCGACGACGCCGGCGATCTCCCACGGCTCGGCCATGCGCTTCATCGGGCATTCGTTGGCGCGCGCTTGCAGCCATTCGGCGGCGGTGAGGCCGTCCTGCGGGCCGACGATGGCGGCGACATTGCGCACCATGTCCGTCAGCGTGTTGCCGGGGCAGACGGCGTTGCAGGTGGCCCCGAAGGGGGCCAGCTCCATCGCCACCGAGCGGGTGAGGCCGATGACGCCGCTCTTCGAGGCCGAATACTCGGCAGAGGCCGGCCAACTCGTCTTCCCGGCCATCGAGCTGATGTTGATGATGCTGCCCGCTCGCTGCTGCATGAGCACGGGCGCCACCGCCTGGTTGGAGAGAAACACGCCGGTGAGGTTGATGTCGATCAGGCGCTGCCATTGCGGCAGCGGCACCTCGGCCAGGGGGCTGCCGGAGTAGATGCCGGCGGCGGCGACCAGGACATCGATCCGGCCCCAGGCTTCCAGCACCGCCGCCGCCGCTTGCTGAAGGTCATCCCGTTTGGAAACGTCGCATTTGAACGCCAGCGCGTCTACGCCCAACGCCCGGCATTCAGCCGCGGCTTCTTCGTTACGGGCGGCGTCGAAATCCAGACAGGCGACATTGGCGCCTTCCTGGGCAAAGCGCAGCGCGCAGGCCCGGCCAATGCCGCTGGCCGCGCCGGTGATCATGGCAACTTGATAGGTGAAACGTTTGATATCCATGTGATCAGTCGTTTTTTTGAGGATGGTAACAGTTCACCTGATATGTCATTGCGAGTGCAGCGAAGCAATCTCCAAGGTTGTTCGTCAATTTTGCGGTTGTCAATCGGCGTTGGGGATTGCT
>JAANMW010000891.1_pt1 | contig 34608 bp, 24 predicted proteins | sample 7279671 | NCBI WGS metagenome assembly JAANMW01 (sample SAMN14094541, study PRJNA606508) | bioreactor metagenome | isolation source: A lab-scale SPAN reactor treating ammonium-rich wastewater day 247 | place: Ireland: Galway | collected 2017-09-19 | reverse complement strand
TTGAAAAAGCGGACAGTTTTGGGTTCGAGATCAAAAATGTCACTCCGAGCAACAAAACCCAATTAAATCAGGCAAAACTGAAAATCCTATGTCAGGAGTCCTGGAATCAGATCAAAGAACTACGGCGTGCTGACCACGCGGAAGAACTGTTGGGCGTTGTTCCGGGTGGAGGTCACGAAGCTGTACGCGTTCCCAGTGCCGGCGACCGGCGCACCGACGTTCTGCCAGCCACCACCCAGGTTGGAAATGGCCTGGAGTTGGTAGGTCTTGCCCACTTCGGTGTTAAACGCCACTTCGGCGGCATTATAGATTTGGATTGTGTCGGTTCCGCCCTCGGTAGGACCGGCATTGGCCCAAACCACGCCGTCCGGCAGCACCACGCCTGGCACCATCGGGTCAAGCCCCAAGGCATACTTCAGCCAGTTGGGCACTCCGTCACCCGCGGGTGTCGCATTTGGTGCGGCATTGGGATGGCCTGCGGAGCCGAAGTACTGAATCTGCCATGCATCTGGCAGACCATCCTCGTTGGCGTCGCCCGTGAGATCCGCAATGGAGGCTTTGAGCAGGCCGACGGCATAGCTGACGTTGTGGACGCCGTAGCTGCCATCATAATAAACGAACTTGTAATTAAAGGCGGCGCGCAACTGCTGGCGCGTGTAACTGGCTGCGGTCGTGACGGTCGGCGAACCCAGCGGCGGCAGCAGACGACCCAGTTTATCAAGCAGGTTCTTGACCTCGGTTTGCACGCCTTCTACCACCCCGTTGCCATCGTAATCTGCGCGCTTGAGATTGAACGTATCAATGTTGCCGTGACAGTCCACGCACGAACCGGTCAGGTGAACGTCATCCGATTTGTCGTCCGGCGTGCCGCCGTCCCAACCGGGACGGAAGGTATGGCCGCCGACCTGCCCGAACGCGGGATGGGAAGCACTGACATTCTGCAAATGGCACGCTACACAAGAATTCTCAACCACCTCACGATGGGCGGAACTGGGGATGTTCTTGCCATAGGTGACGGCATTGACTCCGGCCAGCATGTCCGCCTGCGGTCCATAGTGGGGGCCGAAGTTGCCGCTCCCGGCGGTGGTTTCCGCGTAGGTGGCAGCATTGACTCGGCTCATGTGACAGTTAACACACAAGGCACCCTTGCCCGCGTTGCTGATGGTGGTAACACCATCCATCAAGGTCACCGGCGCCACCGTCCGCAACATGCTGGGATTCACCGGGTCGCCGTGAGGATCATGACAGGCGGCGCAGGTAATGGCTTCGTAGGCGGTGCGGTGCTGATTCTGCGGCAGACCCGCCACATAGTCCGTGAAGCCCATGGCCGCGTGGCAGCGTACGCAACCTGCCCGGGATTCGCCGGTCGGGGTGCGCGTGGCCTCGGAGTGCAAGGAATTGGCCCATTCGATACCTTTGACGTGATATGGCTCGGAAGCGTGACACTGGGCGCAATCGCCCGCGCTGAAGCTGACGGAAATTTTGCTCACAGTTCCGAGCGAGGTGGCGTGTTCGCTGCCGGGGCCGTGGCAACTCTCGCACTGCACGTTGCCCTTTGCGCGCAACGATTCCGGCATGGCCAGCCAGTTGCCGTTGGTAAGCGTGGCCGGGAACGTCCAACCGGTCTGGGCTTGCACGTCGTCAAATCCACCATTCACCGCGAGAGGGTTTGTGTCGTAACCCACCGAGTGACACTTGATGCAGTTTTGATTGAAATGGGTGCCATAGTGGCCGTCCACGGCATTGGTCAGCGCGGTCGCATGATGCGTCTTGGACCACGGTGTCATCATGTCGGGCAGGAAGCCACCACTGTGGCAAAGCTGGCAGGTCTGGTTGCCAAGATAGGTTGCGCCGGTCACCTCACACGTGAGCACCAGCGAGCCGCCGTTCGTTGCTACCGTGGCCGTCACAATATATTGGCCGGTAACGTCGGGGCGCAGCATCCGGCGACCTTCCGCGGGCGCCACCTGGTAGAATCCGCGATCCCCAGGATTGTAAATGGGCATGTTGGCCGTGACGGGGCTGGCTTCCAACGTGGCCGCCGAGCCAATGGGTTTGGCGGTCAATTCCCAGGTAACACCGAGAATGTTGGAGGCCGCGACCGTGGTGCGCACTTGGGCTTCCAGATACACGGGCTGGCCCAAGCCGACGGTGAACAAGCCGCCGGAAGTCTGCGTGGCGGCGGGCAGGGCATAATCTTTGATTTCTTGCGGGGTGAGGGCTCGGGCACCAATCTGGCCCTGCTGGGCCATGGTGGTGACGGTGCCGGCAACCATCAAGGCGACGGACAGCAGGCGCGCTGACAATCTATGACGGGATATGTGGGTTTTCATATTTGGACATTTAAGTGTTGGAACGTTCGCTTTCAAGCAGCTTGCTGCGAGCTTAATCCCACCCTTGAACCCAGCTACTCCGCTTTTGCCAAAAACCAATCATTCTTTGGCGAACAGGTAGCAAGCGAGAAACGACACGTTGAACGCGATGCTGGAAAGCCCGCGGTTGTGGCCGCAAACCTGTTGAATTCGTTCGCGCTGAACCGAATGCCCGCAACGCCCATGATACGCGGCCATCAACAATTTGCGACCAGAAGTTCAGCGGTTTGAAAACGACGGCCAAGGGAATTACTTGCGCCGGCTTCTTCCCACGCATCTTAGTTGCGTGCGCCACCTCATACTCCGGTTGAAACTTCTGAGGAATCCCGTCCTGAGTTGTCGCGTTCCCCATACGTGCCAGTGATCGGTGGCCGTCCCACTCTGGTGACAATGTTCCGCCAATTTCGCCCCTACTCATGGCTGCAAAAAACCCCTCCCCGCCGAAACGGGAAGGGGTGTGAATCAGATCAAAGGACTACGGCGTGCTGACCACGCGGAAGAACTGTTGAGCGTTGTTCCGGGTGGAGGTAACGAAGCTGTACGCGTTCCCGGTGCCGGCCACTGGGTCGCCCACATTCTGCCAGCCCCCACCCAGGTTGGAGATGGCTTGCAGTTGGTAGGTCTTGCCCACTTCCGTGTTAAACGCCACTTCGGCGGCGGTGTAAACTTGGATCGTGTTGGCTGCACCGTCAGTGGGTCCGGCGTTGGCCCAAACCACACCGTCCGGCAGCACCACGCCTGGCACCAACGGATCAACTCCCAAGGCGAACTTGAGCCAGTTGGGGACGCCGTCGCCAGCGGGTGTGGCATTCGGTGCGGCGTTAGGATGGCTGGCGGAGCCGAAGTACTGAATCTGCCACTCATCGGGCAAACCGTCCTCGTTGCCGTCGCCAGTGAGATCGGCGATGGAGGCTTTGAGCAAGGCAACGGTGTAGGCGGGATTGTGAATGCCAAGACTCGTGTCCCGGCGAACCAAGCGGAAGTTGTAGGCGCCTTTGAGGAACTTCAACGGCCAGTTTCGTTGTTCGCTGGTGCTTTGCTTCACCAACCCGTCGGCCGCATAGTCCGCGGGATTTTCTTTGAAGCCCGGTGGCGGCAGCAGGGTGCTCAACTTGTCCTTCAACTTGGAAACCTCGGTTTGGATGCCTTCTATGATGCCGTCGCCATTGTAATCCACCCGCGCCAGGTTGAACGATTCCATTGGGCCATGGCATTTGACACACGCGTCCACCAGATCCACCCGGTTGGTGACGCCGCCCGTGACGGTTTCATAGCTCATCTTCATGGTGTGGCCGCCAGCCTTGCCAAAGGCTGGATGACTCGAATCCACTTCCTGCATGTGGCAGCCGACGCAGGTGTTGGCCACCGCGGTCCCGTGGGCTGCGCTGGGTACAACTTTGCCGTAGGTTTCGCCATTAACCCCCATGAGCATGCTGGCCTGAGGGCCATCGTGCAGCCCGAAACTGCTCCCGCCCGCCCAAGTGGGCAGTCCCTGCGGCCAGTTAACCAGGCTGTTGGTGATCGAGCCGTTACGGCTTTGATGGCAATTCATGCACAAAGCGCCGGAGCCCGCGGTGGTGACGGTCGTGCCTTCATCCAGCGTGACGACCGTGGGAGTGCGCAACTGGTGCGGGTTGGTAGCATCGTGCGGGTCGTGACAGGTGGCGCAACTGTGGGGTTCATAGGGGGTGACCACGGGAGGCTTGCCCTCAAGGTGATTGACAAATCCTTGGGCTGTGTGACAGCGCCCACAGTATTGCCCCGTGTGCGAGCCCATCACGGCGTGACCGGAATTGTTCCACTCCTGGGTCTTGGGATGATGGGTCAAGGAATCATGACACTGCGCGCAACTGCCGACCCCGAAGGTCTTCGAGATCAGACCGGCATCGCCGAGAGAGTAGGCGTGCTGGCTGCCGGGACCGTGGCAACTCTCACATTGAATGTTGGACACGTTTTTCAGCGCCGCCGGCATGGCGGCCCAGTTGCCATTCGTCAACACGGTGGGAAAAGTCCACCCGGTTTGGGCGGCAACGTCGTCAAATCCTCCGTTCACAGCGCTGGGGTGCGTGTCGAAGCCGACCACATGGCACTTGGTGCAGTTCTGGCTGAAATGGCTGGAGCTTAGACCGTCAATGGCACGGGTGAAGGCAGTCGCATGAGGTGTTTGTGACCAAGGGGTGTAAACATTTTCCGCGATCTGGCCGCCACTATGGCAGAGCTGGCAAGTCTGGCTGCCCATGTAAGTCGCTCCATTGATCTCACGGGTCAGAACGAGATTGCCACCATTCGTGTCCACGGTGGCCGTCACCGTGTACGTGCCGGTCACGTCCGGGCGCAGCAACTGACGCCCAGCCAGCCGGAACAGGCTGCGGTCGCTCGCTCTATAAATGGGCATGTTGGCCGGCAGTGGGCTGGCTTCCAGCGTGGCCGCCGAGCCAATGGGCTTGGCGGTCAATTCCCAGGTAACGCCGAGAATGTTGGAGGCCGCGACCGTGGTGCGCACTTGGGCTTCCAGGTAAACGGGCTGCCCCACGCCAACGGTGAACAAGCCACCCGAAGTTTGGGTGGCGGCGGGCAGAGCATAGTCTTTGATTTCTTGCGGGGTCAACGGGCGGGACCCAATTTGGCTGGGCTGTGATAGCGTGGTGAGGACGCCGGCAATCACCAGCCCAACGCAGAGCAGTTGAGTTGACAATCTGTAACGGGTTTCGTGGATTTTCATAGGCGGTTTTGGTGGATGTGAAAGTTTAGCAGGCAACAAGCTACTGGCCCTGAGATTACGCCTGACCCAAAGTCAGGCTAGTCCGTTTTTGTCACAAACCAGTCATCCATTGGCCTGACGGGCAGTTGGACAAACAGAAGCCAGGCAATTGAGGCAGGAACGCTTTCAGTTCTTTGCCCTGCGTCTCGATCCGACGCTGGCGAAAGCCCGGTCGACAAACGCCCTTAATGCGTTGTCAAAAGCAATTCTTGATGAGTGTTTCGGCGCGGGGCAACTGCGACCAAACCTGAACGACTTCCGGCATGATTACCCGTCAAGGTTGCCGGGGACTGGCCTTCAGTCTTTCCAGCGTAGCAATGCGGGCTTGGAGTTGACGCGATATTTGCGCGAGCGATTCGCTTTGTTCTGACTGAAGTTGCTGGAGTTGCTTGGTGGCGGCCTGCACTTCGGATTCGGAGTTCTTGCCGCGCGCTTCGGCAAGGCGTTGCTGGGCTTCGTTCACCTTGACCTGCATTTCGCTCACCGCAGTCTTGAATTCGTCCAGCGCCGCCTCGCGCAGCTTCTGAGTCGCATCTTCCAGCGACAACGCTGCGAGGTTGGGCAACGCTCGGGTGACTTCTTCTGCAGTGGCCGAATCCACTGGTGCGGGATTCACCACAGCACTGGCCGGCACACTGGACGCGCCCCCGCTCACGCGCGCAATGGCCCGGCTTAAATCAAATTCCAACGCCGGCTCCCACTCCGCCAGCAGCCGCGGCAAGGCCACCTTTTCCTGACGCGCCTGCACCACAATGCCAAGATACCCCTGCTCACCCCGGCCCACGGTGAACGGCTCGAGTCCATCCGACAACGCCGCCGCCTTCGCATCACGATCCGCGGCCGTGATGCGCGTCACCCCGATCTTGCCTCCGCCCGCGCGTTGAATCGCGGACAATAATTCCTCCACGCGTCCGGCAAAATCCTGCAACGATTCGGCGGTGCGGGTACCGCCCAGGAGCGAATAAAAGCGGATTTCCACCCGGGTTTCCAAACGCTGCAAGACTGACTTCGTCGCTTCGGACAATCCGGCGAATTCCGCCCGCTCCGACGACGCCTCAGTCAGTCCGGCTGGCTCTTTCTGAACTGCGGCGCGAAACACCCAGAGTGCCCCCAATCCAAGCCCGAGGATCAAGCCAATCAGCAGGACGACGATCTGTGACCGGGCGTGTATCCCAGATCGCAGAGGCTTCGCGGAACAGAATTGGTTCATCATAATCGAGGCGGCTCGTTTCAGCGGCGCGTATTTGAATTACGCCTAACCTTCGGTTTCCGTCTAGCAGAGATGGCCGGGGCAGGCGAGGAAAACTTGAGCCGGCCATTTTTTGCCCCCGCCGGTCTCGCAGCGGCGTGGCTTTCGGCCGTGCTGTGGTCGTTGCTCATATTTCATTCCCGCTTTCATTGGCCTTGCGTCACGCGGAGGGTGATGAGATACTGCTCCCGCCGAACAGAAGTCCCACAACAAAATACGCGAGGATATGGGCAATATCTGCATAGCCCGAACCGGCCAACGGCGTAGAGTTGGATGCACACGTATGGGCCACCATAGGACATCTGAAGCCGTCACAGCCATCCCTAAAGGTTTCCGGTCGCTTCCCCGGACAAGTTCATCAACCTGCAACCCGCGCGCCATCGCGCTTGGCTTGATCGTCAGCACAGTTGTGCTGCTAGGCCCATCCGCCAACGGGGCTGAACGCGGACACCTCACCGTCCCGACTCCCGGGGGAATGCCAACCACGCCACTGATCACCAGCGTCCAAGCCGGCAGCAACCAGGTTACTTTGAATTGGCAAAACTTCTGCGGACCTTACCAGGTATGGCTCAAGCGATCAGCGACTGATCCACATTGGCAGGCGGTGACGGGGCCGCAGTACTCAGAGACTGCCACGATTGGCGTGCTCTACAGCAATGCGTTTTTCCGGGTGTCCGGTCCGTCACCGCGATTCGCCGGCGACCGGGCGTGTGAGGAATGTCATGCCGGGGTCCATGCTTCGGCGTTGGGAACTCGCCATGCGCGAGCCTACAAGCTGCTTCAGGACATCGGGCAGCAGAACAACCAATCCTGTCTCCCCTGCCACACGGTAGGCTACGGCACGCCAACTGGTTTCAGGGAAAACGATCCCCGCCGCGCCCATCTGGCGGGCGTGCAGTGCGAAAGCTGTCATGGCCCCGCGGCGCTGCACGCGGCCAATGAAAACGATCCGCTCGTTCGTCCGCGCGTGGAAATTGCCGGCCAGCTTTGCGGCGGCTGCCACATGGGGGTTCATCAACCGGACTATCCCCACCCCGGACTATACGAGGATTGGGCCGGATCCGGCCACGCAATCGTCACGGAAGATATGAACCCGGCGAGCCGCATCAACAGTTGTGGCCGCTGCCATTCCGGTCCGTCACGCCTGGCCTTGCTCAAGGGCCTGGATCCGGCGGTGGCGGTGGCGGGCGACGCGAACATCGGTGTTTCGTGTGTGGTCTGCCATAATCCACATCAGAACACTGCCCATCCGTATCAGTTGCGTAATCCCGTGGCTTCCACGAACGATTATTTCCTCACCACGACCGAAGCGTTTTCGAGCAAGTACAATCCGAGTATCAACCTCTGCGCCCAGTGCCACAACCATCGCGGTGCAACGTGGACAAGTTCCGGTCGCCCGCCTCATCACTCTCCGCAATACAACATGATGCTGGGTAGCATCGGGGAGTTGCCTGTGGGGATTGCTCCGGCGGGCGCGTCCGCGCACGGACGACGAATCGCGAAGCAATGTGTCGGCTGTCACATGCCCGCGCAGGAATTTCACGGGCAGAGCGAATCGGTAACCCCCCGTCATACGTTCAAAGTCGAATCCTATCTCAGTTGCGCTCCCTGCCATCCTTTCCCGGAGCCGCTGGCGCAGTTCACGATGTTGGCGGTGTCCGCCCAGATCGAACAGTTGAAACAGGCGTTGGATCTGTGGGCCACCAGCAAAGCGCCGGAAGCGTTGCGGACCAAATACGGCGTGCGGGCGTGGGAGTACACCGTTCCTGGGGAATTGTCCTCGGGTGGTGCAGGCCCGACCGCCGCCGAGCAAGCCCAAGTCCCGGACGCGATCAAGAAGGCGCGGTTCAATCTCTATTTGGTGAAGTATGACGGCAGCTATGGCGTTCACAACGGCCCGCATGCCATCAAATTGCTCGACGCCGCCCGCAGTTGGATCCAAGAGGAACTGAACAAGTGAGATGACTTGGCGCGGGATGGATTGTGGAATTCAGGGCGAGCGTTACGCGGGATGAATCTGATACGACCGACAACCGACACCTCAAGATGAAGCTCAACTTTGACGCACTCAGGCAACTGCCGGATCGCTGGGCCAAACCGCTTGCCTTTACGGCATGCGGAATCGTGCTGGTGATGAGCGGCATTTCCTGCCGTACCGTGAACCGCATGGCCGTGGTGCTGCCGGAAGTGCCCGGCGCCAATTACATCGGCTCCAAGGAATGTGAACAATGCCACGAGGAAATCTATCGTGATTTCGCCACCGCTGACCACGCACGTCTGATCGCCGAGGGTCCCAACGCGAAGAATGTCGGGTGTGAATCGTGTCACGGACCCGGCAGTCTGCACTCGGATTCCGGGGGCGAAATCATGCCGCCCTACAGTTTCACCGCCGGACGGCCGGTTTCCACCGATCCCGGGGCGCAGTTTTCAAATCCCCCGCCGCGCACGACCCAGACCGTTTGTTTTGATTGCCATGCGGACATCCGCGGTAAATTCAACCTTGCCAGTCACCATCCCGTGCCCGAAGGCCGGATGACCTGCACCGAATGTCACTCTCCGCACAAGGGTTCGGCGCACACGTCCGGCGGCATGGCGCTGTTGTCGCGCAATGAAGGTTGTCTGAAATGTCATCCGGCCCAGCGCGGCCCGCATGTGTTCGAGCATGAGGCGATGAATGAGGGTTGCACCACCTGTCACGACGCTCACGGCTCGGTCAACGCGAAGATGTTGACGGTGCGCGATTCCAACCTTTGTCTCAAGTGCCATTTCCAAACCGTCCGCAGCGGGCAACTCCTGATTGGCGGCTCGGACCATACCCTGCGGGTCCAGCAGGGCAATTGCTGGACCGCCGGCTGTCACGAAGCCGTGCATGGCTCACGCGTCAGTTCCTCGCTCAGATTCTAACCGGCAACCTCGAAGCACATGAAAGCAACATCAGCATGGGGACACGGATGGCAGCGGATGCTAACACACCTGCTGCGGGGACAGGCGCTGCTGCTGGCCGGGTTGCTGGCTGCCTCACTTGGAGCGCAGGCCGAGGAGCCTGAAGCCGCCGCCACCAACGAAGAAAAGCCGGCGGTCGAGGAGGAGAAATCCGAAGACACCGAGGAGAAGGAAGCAGAGGAGGAACAATCCGAAGCCGAAGAGGAAAAGAAACTTAGTCCCGAGGAGATCTTTGAAGGCGGGACGGAAACCTACAGCGGTTGGATTGAGTTATCCGGCGGAGGGTTTTTCACCAGCGGCAGCAAACCGCAATTCCAGCAACGCCACCGAACAGAACACAGGGCATTTGGCGGCATTGAGGATTTTCATTACTTGCGCGATTTGGGCAAAGGCTTCGTGCTCACGCTGGATGGACGCGGCATTTTTGACAACGAGGATTACAGACTCAGCCTTGATTTGGCGAAAGAGAACCTCGGTTTTTTGCGCTTCAAGTATGAGAACTTCCGCACCTGGTACAACGGCGACGGCGGTTGGTATTCACCCGGTGACGTATGGTACGAACTGCGGGAATCAGACGATGCCTTGGCGCTGGATCGCGGAGAATTTTCTGCGGAAGCGGGTCTGACCCTCAAGAATCTTCCGTCATTGACGTTCAAATACACCCACCGCTATCGCGACGGCGAGAAGAGTTCGACCATCTGGGGGCCGGCCTATCCCGCCGGTTTCGACCCGGATCTCCCGAGGCGCGGACTGAGCCCGAGCTTCTACGAAATTGACGAGGAGTCGCACATTTTCGAACTCGATGCGACGCATCAGATCAAGGCCACTGCGCTCGGCCTGGGCTTGCGCTACGAAACCACCGATGTGGACAACGCCCGCAAGATGACGTTCTGGCCGGGTGAATCTACCCAACGTCGTGTGACTGACCGCGAAGGAGTCAGTTACGATCTGTTCAATGTCCATGCGTTCAGTGAAACGTGGCTCAAGAAGAACTGGTTCTTCTCCACCGGTTTTTCCTTCAGCGATCTCGACAATGATTTCACCGGCAGCCGGATTTACGGAGAGGAGTTCGACGTGGTGTTTGTTCCCAACTCGGCGAATGGCACCGGCTACACCAATCTCGTCGGCAATGCGCGAAAGCAGGAGTACGTGGCGAATCTGAACCTGATGGTCATCCCGTTTGCGCACTTCACCATCGTTCCTTCCATGCGCATCCAGCGCGAGGATTGGGACGCCGAATCACGAGGTTTCCAGACCGGTGTCAATCCGTCCGGCAGCTTTACCGGAAACACTGACGGCGACCGACTTGATGTGCGCGAACGGCTGGACCTCCGTTACACGGGCGTAACTAATTGGGTGTTTTTCGCGCGCGGTGAGTGGACACAGGGCGAGGGTAACACCGAGGAACGCGGGGGCATCGGCCCCACGGCACCGATTGCGCGCGAAACCGAGGACACCCGGTTCTTCCAGAAATACAGCGCGGGGGCCAAGTGGTATGCGACTCGCAGTTTCAGCATTGACGCCGGGGGCTATTACAAGCTCAACGCCTACGATTACGATCATTCGCTGGACAGCACCCCCAACGCCAGCGCGAATCGTTATCCCGCCTACCTGGTGATGCAGGACTTTGAGACGTACGACGGCAACGTGCGAGTCACGCTACGTCCGCTCAAGAACCTCACGCTGGTGAGCCGTTACGAATACCAGTTGTCCACCATCAACACCAAACCGGATTCCGCTTCTGGTTTGGGCCGCGTGGAATCGTCCGAGATGACCAGCCATATTATCGCGCAGAATGTCAGTTGGACGCCGTGGTCGCGGCTTTATCTCCAGGCGGGATTCAATTACGTACTCAGTGAAACCAAGACGCCCGCCTCGAGGTTCGTTCCAGAGGATCTCGCGGCGGCTCCCATCCTCGACGCGCAAAACAATTACTGGACCCTGAATTTTTCTTCCGGCTTGGTGCTGGATGACAAGACCGATTTGAATGTTGGCTATTCCTATTATCGCGCGGACAACTTCCAGGATAACGCCAGTGTCGGCGTGCCTTACGGCACCGGAGCGGAAGAGCACGGCGTGACCGCCACCCTGACCCGGCGACTCACGCAAAACTTGCGCCTGACCCTCAAATACGGCTACTTCCACTACGAGGACGAAACCTCTGGTGGCCACAACAATTACCAGGCGCACTACGTCTCTTCTGGCTTGCAGTACCGATTCTGACCGCTTGTCGTGTCGGCGAGGCACAGTTCGGTTCCAAATTGAAAGTCCGGTCCGTGACTCCACTTCAGGTTAACCCCGCGTCTCCCCCCAAAAAAGGGATGGAAAGCGGCTGGTGCTTTGAGGATGATTCAATGTATGGCACACGAGACTGTGATCTTGAAATACCCGGTAGCGTCCGTGGAGGAAGTTCAAAAGGGCTGGCACGAACTCAACTCGCGCGTGAGGCAATTGGAGGCGGAACGGGGTGCGCTGGAACAGGAAAACAAAGTGCTGCGTGCCTTGCTGGAACGGGTGATCGAGCACCGGCAGAAGTCCCACAGCGAACTCGTATTGCTGCTTTCGGGCCTGGTCAGCCGTCTGCCCATCAATGACGTTGGCCTGCAAGTTTCCAAACTCGTCGAGCACAACGCTCACGTGAGCGAAGTCTGCGCCGCTCTGGCCAAGGGCAAAGTCGAAGCGGCCGTCTCGCAACCCGCTATCTTGAAGGCCTTGGAGCAGACGCGGCGCGAACTGATGGCGGCAGTCAAACCCGCAGTGGAAGCTCTGATCAAATTGGATGCCCCGTTGGAAAAGGAGATGCTCGAGTCGCTCATCGCGCATCCTGATGAGTTCTTCTCCCCCAAAGTGGTTCGCGCCAACCGCTGCTTCCTCAAGGGCCAGTTGCCGAAGGAGCGGGTGCTCCGGGAGTTCGGAGAGGAAGCTTTGGTGTTTTTCAATGACATGACGACGGACCCCAAACTCAATCCCCGCCCCAAGCCGGACGAGATTGTGCTTGGCTTCAAGAAAGATTTTGCAGCGTTGCTCCAACAAGACTCCACGTTGCCGGCCGGGAAACGCCAGGCGTTGCAGGCCTTGTACGAGAAGGTGCAGGGCAGCAAGGCATCCACGGAAGCCGCCCGCGCACAGCGGATTGCCTGCTTCCGAATCTCCTTTATCCTCGAACTGCTGCACTACTATGAGAATCAAAACACCGAGGCGCCGGATGTGATTTTCGCCCAACGCCTGCCCGCGCTGGTCGAACAATTGGTGCTTACCGGCGACGCGGATTCCCTTGATGAAAAGCTCATCACCCAGGCGGAAGAGCTGCTGGCTTTCGTGGTCAGCCCGGACCATCGCTTGATGGTGGTGAACAATGTCGGCAAGGGCGACGGATTGGCGCGCACCCTCAAGTACGTGCTCCGGTTGCGCACCGGCAAAGACCTGGAACACGATCAGATCGTTCAGAGCGAAGTCATACCGGAATTGGTAAGGCACCTCATTCCTGCGGCCCCGCAGAAACCACCGTCGCCAAAATCCTTGGCGGTGGTGCTACGACTCATCCAGCCAGAACTCCAGCGCCAGATTGTGCGCGCCATCATGGCCTGCGAACGGATACGCTTGGAGGAGGCCCAAGCCTTGGGCCGCACGCTCGGCCAGGAACTTGGGCTCGGCAAGTTTGAAGCGGAAGTCAAAACTTCCGCGACGCTGTCGCCGGAAGTGGAACGACAACTCGCCTGGGATAAGATCAAGGAACTGATTGTCCGGCGAGCCGATCCGGCGGTTGTCGCCGCCGCCATTCGGGACCGCTTGCACGCCAAATATGAAGCCGAAGAGGTCAAACAAAGCTGGATCACGTTGATCGAAGCGGACGTCATTTCGTTGATCCGGATCTTCTGTCAGCTCCCTTATCTCGCCAATGGCAAAACCGACCCGATCGCGCCGGCGGTGCTGGAATCCTACGTCAGCCGTCTGACCCATGAAAAATATACGGCCGTGTACACCAAGGTCGTCAACAGCTTGCGGAACATGTTCAAGGCCAAGCCCGACAGCCCTACGCTGCTCAATTTCATCGCCCTTGTGAAATGGGTCGCCCCCGAAGCGGCCAGCCGATTGAACCACGAGATCGGCATGCCCCTGCCGTAAACCCTCCTGGCTCAGGAGTACTTCGCCAGCAACGGGGCAAGTTCCCGGGCGGTCTTCTTTGGCCAGAATTTCTTCTCCGTCATGATGGCATTGCGCAACGCGTCGTGACAACGCCAGTTGGGCGCGGCAGGAATCTGCGGAATGACCTGCTGAATTATGGCCTTCGCGGTCGCGGCGTTCTTCTTCAGATTGGCAATGATCATTTCCACGGTGACGTGGTCGTGATCCTCGTTCCAGCAATCGTAGTCGGTGACCATGGCGAGCGTGGCGTAGGCGATTTCCGCTTCGCGGGCGCACTTGGCCTCGCCGAGATTCGTCATGCCGATGACATCGTAGCCCAGCTTGTGGTTGGTTAGCGATTCGGCCCGCGTGCTGAAGGCCGGGCCTTCCATGTTCACGTAAACCCCGCCATCGTGGACCTTCGCCCGGCAGGCCCGGGCCGCGTTCAACAACAGCCGGCGCAGTTCCTCGGCGATGGGATGCGCGAATGCCACGTGCGCCACGACGCCGCGCCCGAAAAAACTGTGCTCAAAATCGCGTTTGGTGCGGTCGAGAAACTGGTCAATAAGCACGATGTCGCACGGATGATACTTCTTTTGGAGCGATCCGACCGCACTGACGCTAATGATCCAAGCGACGCCGAGTTTCTTCATGGCCCAGATATTGGCACGATGGTTCAACTCACTTGGCAGAAGGCGATGGCCCCGTGCGTGGCGCGGAAGAAAAACCACGTCGCGTCTGGCGAGCCTGCCGGTCAGCAATGCATCCGACGGCGGGCCGAACGGGGTTTTTACCTCCACCCATGTTTGGCTCGTGAAGCCTTCAAGACTGTAAAGCCCGCTGCCGCCAATAATGCCGATGCGATGATTGCACATGCGGGTTTTTTTAACCGCTAAACAGTCGAAACACACGAAGAAATTGTTGGGAACCAGCCGGCGATTGCAGGAAATTGCTGAACTGGGAGGAGGACTGCTTGGCAGTCGGTTTCTCTCGCAGGAGTTCCAGATCACTGCCGCGTCACGCATTTCTGGAGGTCTCTAGCTTTGACAGTAATATCAAGCGTAATAAAGTGAACTCGATAAGTTGCATGGTCAATGAAACTGCAGAGTCCCAAGTTGGCAAGAGGATGGTTGGTAGGGCGAAAGGAGTGGGGCTTTACCCTGATCGAACTACTGGTGGTCACTGCCATCATCGCGATCCTCGCCGCGCTACTCTTGCCGGCCATATCAATGGCCAAGGAAAGAGGCAAGCGGACCAAGTGCATCTCCAATCTCAGGCAATTTGGCATTTCCCACACGCTCTACGCCAACGACAACTACGGAGTTGTGTTGGAGACGCGCGCCACTTCTGGAGTTTATCGCCACCCTGGGACCGTCTCTTGAGCGAAACCAGTGACGAATGGGAAACTGGAAAAATCTACCTCAACATGGAAAACAAAAACCCGCCCTCAGTGTGATGCTCAACAAATCTACAGAAATGAAATTGGGCCGCCTCCCCCCGTAAACATGAGTGGCGACGAATGGTCACCCTCTTCAACTGCCGTGAAAATTGGGACTCAAAAAATGTGTAAAAAGTTCTTGCATGTCTTTTCATCATTGATACCTTGGCTCTGTTCCTGCCGTTGTGGCAGGAGAAAACTGAACAACAAAATACCCGTTGACAGTAGGTGTGGTTGGCGAATATCGTCCCCGCACTTTGTATTTGATCCGAAGTGCTGAGTTGAAGCAGGTCAGCTGGCACTTTGGGTATTTTGTCGCCTGAAGTGACGGTGATTAGTTTTTGATTAGTTCCGATTTTGGGTGGAAACACCCGGCTGCTCTTTGAAAATTGAATTGTGCGATAAGTGAGAGCCCCTTCTGGCTCGAGGAGTTAGTTCCTTGGTCAGAAGAGTTTTAAATTGCAATTCGTCCGATTAATCCTCGGACAAGAATTCAAACTAACGTTTTTATACGGAGAGTTTGATTCTGGCTCAGAACGAACGCTGGCGGCGTGGATAAGACATGCAAGTCGAACGATCACTATTGAGTAGCAATATTTGGTGGTGGGAGTGGCGCAAGGGTGCGTAACACGTGGGTAATTTGCCGTAAAGTCTGGAATAACTTGCTGAAAGGCGAGCTAATACCGGATGTGATTGCTGGAGGGCATCCTCTGGCACTTAAAGTCGGGGACCGCAAGGCCTGACACTTTTCGATAAGCCCGCGGCCTATCAGCTAGTTGGTGAGGTAACGGCTCACCAAGGCTAAGACGGGTAGCTGGTCTGAGAGGACGACCAGCCACACTGGAACTGAGACACGGTCCAGACACCTACGGGTGGCAGCAGTCGAGAATTTTTCTCAATGGGCGAAAGCCTGAAGGAGCGACGCCGCGTGGGGGATGAATGGCTTCGGCCCGTAAACCCCTGTCATTTGCGATCAAACCTTACGACCTAACACGTCGTGAGTTGATAGTAGCGGAAGAGGAAGGGACGGCTAACTCTGTGCCAGCAGCCGCGGTAATACAGAGGTCCCAAGCGTTGTTCGGATTCACTGGGCGTAAAGGGTGCGTAGGCGGTCGGGTAAGTCTGACGTGAAATCTTCAAGCTCAACTTGGAAACTGCGTCGGATACTATTCGACTAGAGGAATGGAGGGGAGACTGGAATACTTGGTGTAGCAGTGAAATGCGTAGATATCAAGTGGAACACCAGTGGCGAAGGCGAGTCTCTGGACATTTCCTGACGCTGAGGCACGAAAGCCAGGGGAGCAAACGGGATTAGATACCCCGGTAGTCCTGGCCCTAAACGGTGCGCATTTGCTGTAAGAGGAATCGACCCCTTTTGTGGCGAAGCTAACGCGTTAAATGCGCCGCCTGGGAAGTACGGCCGCAAGGTTAAAACTCAAAGAAATTGACGGGGGCCTGCACAAGCGGTGGAGTATGTGGCTTAATTCGATGCAACGCGAAGAACCTTACCTGGCCTTGACATGCAAGTAGTAGAACCCTGAAAGGGGGACGAGGTAGCAATACCAGCTTGCACAGGTGCTGCATGGCTGTCGTCAGCTCGTGTCGTGAGATGTTGGGTTAAGTCCCGCAACGAGCGCAACCCCTGTGTCCTGTTGCCACTTGGCCGAGAGGCTGGAGCACTCTGGACAGACTGCCTCGCTTCAACGAGGAGGAAGGTGGGGATGACGTCAAGTCAGTATGGCCCTTACGGCCAGGGCTGCACACGTACTACAATGCCCGATACAAAGGGAAGCGAGACCGTCAGGTGGAGCAAATCCTATAAAATCGGGCCCAGTTCGGATTGTCGTCTGCAACTCGACGGCATGAAGCTGGAATCGCTAGTAATGGCGCATCAGCTACGGCGCCGTGAATACGTTCCCAGGCCTTGTACACACCGCCCGTCACATCATGAAAGCCGGTTGTACCCGAAGTCGCCCCTCAAAAGGTGCCGAAGGTATGGCTGGTGATTGGGATGAAGTCGTAACAAGGTAGCCGTAGGGGAACCTGCGGCTGGATCACCTCCTTTCTAAGGAGAAACCACGGGTTCGGGATCAAAACCGAACTTCCGAGGTCGAACGCTTCGCAAGAAGTGGATTGGTTCAATATCTTATCGCACAGTTCAGTTTTCAGGAGAGTAGTCACGCTCTTTGAACAGACAAGTGGTAGTAATCGAACTCCGATTCAACGCGGATTAACGAGTCTCTGATTGCGGATTTGAAATCCAAAATCGCAAATCGGAAATCGAGAATCCCGAAATGGGGCTGTAGCTCAGTTGGTAGAGCGGTAGCTTTGCAAGCTATAGGTCAGGAGTTCGAATCTCCTCAGCTCCACCAACAACGTTGGGCGTGTAGCTCAGTTGGTTAGAGCATGCGCTTGATAAGCGCAGGGTCACTGGTTCAAATCCAGTCACGCCCACCACTTTCTGAATTTGATTTTGTCGCAGACGGGCGGCTTGTGTCGTACGATACAATAGGTCCATCTGTGACTGGTTCTTTGACAACTACACATAGGTATAATTAGGGTAAAATACAATTCGCTGAGTGACCATTGAATAAATGGTTGACTCTTTGTGATCAAGCTACTAAGGGCTTATGGTGGATGCCTTGGTGCCAAGAGGCGATGAAGGACGTAGTAAGTTGCGATAAGCCACGGTCAGCCGCTGAACAGGCGTTATCAGCCGTGGATCTCCGAATGGGAAAACCCAGTTCCGCGTAAGCGGGACTATCGCTGGATGAATTCATAGTCCAGTGAAGCGAAACGGGGCGAAGTGAAACATCTCAGTAACCCCAGGAAAAGAAAACAACGTGATTCCGTCAGTAGTGGCGAGCGAAAGCGGAACAGCCTAAACCGGGGGGACTTGTCCTCCCGGGGTTGAGGGACCTTAATGTGACAGGTGAATGATGGGCTGAATCTTCTGGAAAGTTGAGCCATAGACCGTGACAGCCGGGTAAGCGAAATCTGAAGCCGTTTAGAGGTATCCCAAGTAATGCGGTGCACGTGAAACTCTGCATGAATCCGTCCCGACCACGGGATAAGGCTAAATACTCCTTGGCAACCGATAGTGAACTAGTACCGCGAGGGAAAGGTGAAAAGAACCGCTGTTAGCGGAGTGAAATAGACCTGAAACCATCTGCCTACAATGTGTTGGAGCCACGCAAGTGGTGACAGCTTGCCTTTTGCATAATGAGTCTGCGAGTTATTGTCAGTGGCCAGCCTAAGGTTCTCTGAACTGAAGGCGTAGGGAAACCGAGTGCGAATAGCGCGATCAGTCGCTGGCAATAGACCCGAAGCGGAGGTGATCTACTCTTGAGCAGGTTGAAGCTGCGGTAACACGCAGTGAAGGACCGAACTCGTGGATGTTGAAAAATCCTGAGATGACTTGAGAGTAGGAGCGAAAGACTAATCAAACCCCGTGATAGCTGGTTCTCTCCGAAATCGCTTGAGGGCGAGTCTTATGGAAGTACCCGATGGAGGTAGAGCACTGAATGGCTTAGGGGCCCTACCAGGCTGCCAAAACCAATCAAACTCCGAATACCATCGGTCTCAGTACCATAGGAATCAGGCTGCGGGTGATAAGATTCGTAGCCGAGAGGGCAACAGCCCAGACCATCAGCTAAGGTGCCTAAATGTGATTAAGTGGAAAGGATGTGACGTTGCTTAGACAGTGAGGATGTTGGCTTAGAGGCAGCCATCATTTAAACAGTGCGTAATAGCTGACTCATCGAGCGATGTCGCGCCGAAAATGATTGGCGATCAAATCACATACCGAAGCTATGGATTGGATTCCGGTTCGCCGGGATTCAGTGGTAGGAGAGCGTAATCAACGCGGCGAAGCTGGACGGAAACGGAAAGTGGAGCGTTGATTAGTGAGAATGCAGACACGAGTAGCGATAAACCCGGTGAGAATCCGGGTCGCCGTAAACCCAAGGTTTCCTGGGCCAGGTTCGTCCCCCCAGGGTTAGCCGGGAGCTAAGCTGAGGCCGTAAGGCGTAAGCGATGCACAGCAGGTTAAATATTCCTGCGCCCGCCCGGGTTAAGGCTGCGTTTATTACATGGAAAGACATTAACTAGGCAATCGAATGTTGAGCTTAGGCTTCGGCCGAAGCGCATTAGTGGATTTCTGTGTCGAGAAAAACATGCAGTCGTTCCCCGGATGGCCCGTACCGTAAACCGACACAGGTGGGTGAGTGTAAGCGCACTCAGGCGCGCGAGAGAAACCTCTCTAAGGAACTCGGCACATTTGCCTCGTAACTTCGGGAGAAGAGGTGCTTGAAACCGCGGCAGCAATGTTGCGGCGTAAAGCCACAGTAAATTGCGTTTAGCGACTGTTTAACAAAAACACAGCACTCTGCCAAGTCGTGAAGACGACGTATAGGGTGTGACACGTGACCAATGCGGAAAGATCAAACCATCTTGTTAGCCGCAAGGCAAAGCTCGGTGGCCAAGTCCCCGTGAATGTCGGCCGTAACTATAACGGTCCTAAGGTAGCGAAATTCCTTGTCGGGTAAGTTCCGACCTGCACGAATCGTGTAACGACTGAACGACTGTCTCGGAGAGGATCTCGGCGAAACTGTAATGGCGGTGAAGATGCCGCCTGCCCGCAGTAGGACGGAAAGACCCTATGCACCTTTACTGTAAGCTCGTATTGGGTTCTGATTAACGATGCGTAGCGTAGGTGGGAGACTTGGAAGCGAGTCCTTCGGGATTCGTGGAGTCGCAATGTGAAACACCACTCTTTGCTAATTAGGATTCTAACCCCGATTTCTGTGAAGCCAGACGGGGGACAGTGCGTGCGGGTCAGTTTGACTGGGGCGGTTTCCTCCCAAAGAGTAACGGAGGAGCGCGAAGCTTGGTTCAGCATGGTTGGCAACTATGCGTTGAGGGTATGGCTAGAAACCAGGTTAACTGTGAGACCCACAAGTCGAGCAGGTGCGAAAGCAGGCCCAAATGATCCGACGGTTTAATGTGGAATTGCCGTCGCTCATCGGACAAAAGGTACGCTAGGGATAACAGGCTGATCGAGTCCAAGAGTTCATATCGACGACTCGGTTTGGCACCTCGATGTCGGCTCATCGCATCCTGGGGCTGGAGAAGGTCCCAAGGGTCCGGCTGTTCGCCGGTTAAAGCGGTACGCGAGCTGGGTTCAGAACGTCGTGAGACAGTTCGGTCCTTATCCACTGTGGGCGCAGGAAACTTGAGGGGTTCTAACCTTAGTACGAGAGGACCGGGTTAGACGCACTTCTGGTGTGGCAGTTGTTCCGTCAGGGGCATCGCTGCGTAGCCATGTGCGGAAGAGATAAGCGCTGAAAGCATCTAAGTGCCAAGCTCATCCCAAGATATTGTTTCCCGGCCGCAAGGCCCTGAAGACCCCGGGCAGACTACCCGGTTGATAGGCTGGGCGTGCAAGCGTTGTGAGACGTTTAGCGGACCAGTACTAATCGGTCGTGAGGCTTGATCGCTTTTTGTTTTTCAAAACAGAAATGCGATTTTACTCGGGAATTGTTGCCTAATGTCCTGTGTGTAGTTTTCAGAGAACGATTGATCGTCGCTGGCACTGCCGGCGTGGGTGGAAATTGATCTTTTTATTTTTTCTTGGTGGCCATGAAGCTGTGGTCCGACCCGTTCCCATTCCGAACACGGCCGTCAAACACAGCATTGCCGATGGTAGTGGTTGTATAGCTTCCGCGAGAGTAGGTTGCCGCCAGTTTTTCCTAAAAGGCCGAAACGCAGGTTTCGGCCTTTTTGCGCTTACCCAGGATTCATCCTCAAAACGGCAGTTGGGGAGCTTGCCAGGGGGTGCCAGTTCTTGGTGTGATGGGCCATGCCACTGCAGATTGCACCTGTGAAGGTTCACCCGCCGGGTGAAGTGCTGAGTCGGAGGTGCGTCGCCGCCCGCTTCGCCCTCTCCGATCCGCTGACGGTGGACACGTTGGGCCGTCGCTTCCACGTCGAGTGGAAGCCGCACGCGCCGGTCACGCCGCTGGGCCAGTTGGTCTTCTGCGCGCAGTTTCTGGCTGCCGGGGGACTGTTCGCCGAGTGGGTGCGCCAGTTGTCCGCTGCGCTTCAGCAGTCCCAACGCGCCGGAACGGGCCGACTTCCTGGGCCCCATCACGCTGGCCGTCCTGGCCGGGCAGAACCGTTATGCGCACGTCACCGAGTTGCGCGCCGACACGGTCAATCCCCAGGGGCTGGGGATGCGAAAGGTGTGCAGCGAGGCGAGCGTGCGCCGGGCCTTCGCCGACGTGGACCCCAAGGCCTGTGCCGCCTGGCAGCGCGGTGCGCTGCAACACACCTGGGCAGCGGCCTTGCGGTGGCCGTGGATTTTGGACCTGGACGTCACGATCAAACCGATCTACGGGAAGCAGGCAGGGGCGGAAGTGGGCTACAACCCGCACCAGTCGGGGCGGCTCAGCCACACCGACCACCCGCTGTTCCTGCGCCACCTGCGCCTGGTGCTGGACGTGGAAGTGCGCCCCGGCAAAGAGCACGCCGCCGCGCACAGCCGCGACAACCTGTGGCGGGTCTGGGGAAGTTTGCCCCGGGAGAACCGCCCTTGGCTGGTGTGCGGCGACAGCGGTTAGGGCAACGAGACGCTGATGAGCGACTGCGAAGTGCGCGGGCAGAAGTATCTGTTCCGGTTGCGGCGCAGCACGGGCGTCAAGCCACTCATCAGACTGCTGGAAAGCCAAGGTGGCTGGTGCCCCGGCGTGAACGGTTGGAGCGGGCTCGAAGGCCAGCTCCAGTTAAGTGGCTGGCGCCGCAAACGCCGGGGCCTGGTGCGGCGGCGCTCCAAACCACGCGGCGCTTCCGAAGCGCCCGATGCGCGCCCGCTGCCGTGGCTTGCCTTGGCGATGAGCGATTCGCTGCCTGAATACGAATACCAGGTGCTCGTGACCCACCTGACCGAAGCGTTGTTGAGCGTGTCGGGCCGCTATGCCCAACGGGCCGACGCGGAGAACGTGTATGACGAATTGCAGAACCAATGGGGCTGGGGTGGGTTCACGACGAAGGCTCTGCTGCGCTGCCAGGTGGCGGCGCGGAACGTGGCGTTGATCGACAACGGGTGGAATCTGTTTGTGCGCGGCGCCGAACCGGAACGCCCGGGCGAGGCGCTGCCCCGTCGCCCCTTGCGGCTGTGTGCCGTGGGACGAGGGATCGAGAGCGGGCGGCAAATCACCCTGCGGCTGACGATCACCCACGCCGAGGCCGCCCGGGCGCAGCGGCGGCTGACCGGCGTGAGCCTGTTCCTGAGCGGATGGCTGAACACTGCGGAGCCGTTGGCGGCGGCGGCGCGCTGGGAACGGATTGGGGAGCGGATTTTGCGTCCGTGGCTGCGCCCGGCGGGGTTACTGCCCGGCCCCAGCGGCGGAACGGCACCGCCCCGCCGCGGGCCCAGCAGTTCCGATCGGTCCAGCGGGTGAATTGCCATCACCCCAGCGGCGGAGCCTCCCCTTCTACTGCCGTTTTCCGGATCATATCTCATAAGAGGGGCGTAGTGCTGTTGTCCAAGCGATGTCTTGCCAGCTTTCGTTTCCTGTTTTTGACTGGCCTTGAGAAACTTGACTCAGGAATGGTTGCTCCTTAGTGTGAGCAACGCATGGTGGCTATAGCTCAATGGTAGAGCCCCAGATTGTGGTTCTGGATGTTGCGGGTTCGAGTCCCGTTGGCCACCCCACTTCTTTCTCATACTCGTTCGCTGTCGGTCTCCTAAATAATTGACCGCTTCGGACGCGCTTTCGGGGAAATTCACCCCCGGACACGTTTTCGCGCACCGTGGGCGCGCTCTTCACTCTCGCTTCATTCACTCTCTCGTTCTTCCGATCACTCCGCGATCCGGCGGATTTGCGACTTTAGTTTTTTTGCGGGTGCGTTTTGAATGTGAAGTATCGCCGGATTTCTGACGGGTGACAGTCTAGTTTCCCCCGTGGATGCGTCACGCAACGGAAGGCGGTCCGAATTATGAATATGAGCAACGGGATAAATGCGCAACGCCGCCGGGACTCTGAGTGTTCGGTGGCGACGATAACCTATGGCTGACTCCCTGCTTCGACTCAGCGACGCCACGAAATCCTTCGGCGCGGTGCGCGCGTTGAACGGGGTGTCCTTTGAGCTTCGTGCCAGGGAGGTTCACGCCCTGCTGGGCGAGAACGGCGCGGGCAAATCCACCTTGATTAGGATTCTTACCGGCGCACACCAACCTGACCACGGTCATTTGGAGATTCGCGGACAGACAGTTTGTCATTTGACCCCGGCTGCCGCCCATCAACTCGGGATCGCTTGTATTTACCAGCAACCCACCTTGTTTGCTGAACTGACGGTGGCGGAGAATCTGGCGTTGCGGTTGGAGCCGGTTTCTGTGACTCGGCGTGTGAACTGGCGCGCCCGCCGCGAGCACGCCACCGCCTTGTTGAGGCGGGTTGGGGCAGTCATCTCTCCCGATGCGGAAATCCGCTCGCTTTCCATGCCGGAGCAGCAGCTCGTGGAAATTGCCGGCGCCATCGGTGCCGGGGCGCGCATCGTGATCATGGATGAGCCGACGGCTTCACTCACCAGGAAAGAGCAACACCTGCTGTTTGAAGTCGTGCGCGAACTGCGGACGAGCGGTGTTGGCGTGATCTACATCTCACATCGCTTGGAGGAGATCTTTCAGTTGGCGGACCGCGTAACGGTCCTGCGGGATGGTGAAAGTGTCGGCACCAATAAGGTGGATGATCTCACCGAAACTGAACTTATCCGAATGATGGTGGGGCGGGAAGTGTCCCAGCTCTATCCGCCCTGCGAAGGACAACCCGGCAATCCCGAGCTCTCGGTCAGGAGACTTGGCTGTGCCGTGACGGGAGTGCGCGAAGTCACTTTGGAGGTGCGCGCCGGGGAAATCGTTGGCTTGGCCGGCTTGGTTGGTGCGGGGCGAACCGAACTCGCGCGCGCGATATTTGGCCTCACACCTGCGGATTCAGGAGAGATTTTCCTCCAAGGGCGGCGCGTCACCGTGCGCTCGCCCCAAGAAGCCGTTGCGCTGGGGATTGCTTACGTGCCAGAGGATCGCCGACGGCATGGCGTGATTCTCGAAATGCCCGTGGCGCACAATTTGACAATGGCCATCCATCGGCGACTCTTTCCTCGCGCGTGGCTGCGCTTAAAGGCGGAAGAACGTCTAGCTGAGAATATCATTCAACAACTCGCCATCAGAACAGATGGACCGAGTGCTCCTGGTTCAGCCCTTTCAGGTGGCAATCAGCAAAAGGTATCGCTGGGACGCTGGCTGGCGACGGAACCGAAACTTCTGATCCTTGATGAACCCACGCAAGGAGTGGACGTGGGCGCCAAAAGCGAAATCCACCGTATTATTCGTGAGCTTGCCCGGAAGGGAATGGCCGTGCTGATGATTTCAAGCGATCTCCCGGAAGTGCTCGGCATGAGCGACCGGATTGCTGTGATGCGCGCCGGAACGATTGCCGCGATCCTGCCGGGCAAAACCGCCGCGCATGACGTGATGGCCGCCGCTTTGGGGCAGAGGAAATGAAACGCCATTTTCGTGAACTCTCCGTGGCGGCTGCTTTGGCGGTGGCCCTGCTGGCATTGGTGGTATTCGCGCCGGGATTTTACCAACTACAGCCGCTGCTTTCCCTGCTGGCGCGTGAGTCACCGACCATGGTGGTCGCTTGCGGCGTGGCCCTGGTCATCATCAGCCGTCAGATTGACATCTCGGTCGGTTCGCAATTCGCCGTGTGCAGTGTCTGCGCCGGCCTGCTGGCGGCGATGGGGTGGCCGCTGCCTGCGGTATTGATGGCTGCCGTATTGCTTGGCGCGACCCTGGGTGCGCTGAACGGGGCGCTGATTGCAGGACTCCGGTTGCCCTCCATCGTGGTCACGCTGGCCGCGATGGTGACCCTGCGCGAAGCGTTGCGGTGGCTGCGTCAGGGCCGGTTCGTGGATTTGCCGGAGAACCTCCAATGGCTGGGCCTGGGACAAATGACCGGCCAGTTCGCGCTGATTGGCTGCGCGGTTCTATTGCTCACCGCGATGGCTTGGGCGATGAAAAACCTTGCTGTGGGACGATTCATCTACGCGATTGGTTCGGATGCGGAGGCGGCGCGGCTGGCAGGATTGCGGCCTCAACTGGGCACGTTCCTCACATTCGTTTTCATGGGCGCGTTGACGGGGTTGGCGGCGATGATGAACGTGGTGCAGTCACCACAAGTGGATCCAAAATCCGGAACCGGTCTGGAGTTGAAAGTCATCGCCGCGGTGGTGGTGGGTGGTGTGGCCATCACGGGCGGACGCGGAAATCTCTGGGGCGTGTTCGCCGGCCTGCTGCTCCTGGGCTGCATCAGCCCGGCGCTTACGCATCTGCGCGTGGACGCCTACTGGGAAAAAGCCATCCAAGGCGTTATCATTTTGCTGGCCGTCGTCGCTGATGGATTGCGAAGCAGGAAGACCAACCGGTAACCGAAGCCGCTCTCGCCATGCCAAAAACCAATAACTGGAAGACGCGTGTCGGCGGGCACGAGACGGTGCTGCTCGCCGTGTTGATCGCGGAATGGTTTTACTTCAATTCCGTTGGCCCGCGGTTCGGTTCGCTCGACAACTCGCACGACATCCTCCGACATTCGGTGGAAATTGGCCTGCTGGCCCTGGCGTTGACGCCCATCATCCTCACCGGCGGCATTGACTTGTCGCTCGGCTCGCTGCTCGGATTGTGCGCCATTGTCTTTGGCAAGCTGTGGCGCGATGCGTTCCTCCCGATTCCCGTTGCGGCCGGTTGCACCCTGGGTGTCGGAGCATTGGCAGGGGCGTTGAACGCATTGCTCATCACCAAGCTCCGGCTGCCGCCGCTGATCGTCACGCTTGGCACTTATTCGCTGTTTCGTGGCCTGGCGGAAGCCATCACACGCGGGTTGGATACGTTCACCAACTTTCCGGCGTGGTTTTTGTTTTTGGGCCAGGAACGTTGGTTGGGCCTGCCTGCGCAAGCACTGATCTTCCTTGGGGTGGCGGCGGCTTTCTGGGTGCTGGTGCATCGCACGACGTGCGGGCGGTCTTTCCGCGCAATTGGCTTTTCGCCTGAAGGTGCGCGTTACGCCGGGCTACCGGTGGAGCGGCGCGTGGCGTTGGTGTATGTGCTGGCCGGATTGACGGCAGCCCTGGCGGCGATCATTTACACCGCGCGAGTGGGTCAGGCGAAGGCGGATGCCGGGACGGGTTACGAGTTGTTCGCAATCACGGCGGTGGTCCTGGGCGGAACGAGCATCTTCGGCGGGGTGGGGTCGGTGCATGGCACGTTGCTGGGGGTGGCGGCCATTGCGGTATTGAGCAACGGACTGGTTCATGCGCGGCAGCCGCGAGAGGTGGCCGGGATGCTGACCGGATTGCTGCTGATTCTGGCTTTGGCTGGTTCGGCGTTACCCAGATTGCTCGCGGGTTGGCAGCGTAAGCCTCCCAGGACACCGTCGGCAAACTCGACTTGAAAGTTTCAGCGGCGGTAAAGCCGGAGACCGGGAAACTGCCGGGGAATCCGGCGGAAACGCTCGCCAGTAAAAACCAAGTATGGTTTAATCCGCCCCCGTAACACTTGGAACTCATGCACAAAAACATTTTGCTATTGCTCTTGGCGGGATTTATTGCCGTCACCGGCTGCAACAAGTCCGCCGACTCAGGCGACACAAAGAAATTGACCCTCGCACTCATGCCCAAGAGCAAGGGCAACGCGTATTTCATTTCGTGTCGGCAGGGCGCGGATCGGGCGGCACGGGAACTGGGCGTGGAATTGATTTTTGACGGCCCGACGGATCCCGATCCCGCCAGGCAAAATGAGATCGTCGAGAATTGGATTGCGCTAGGAGTGGATGCCATTGCCGCCGCTTGCGAAAACCGCGAAGGCATTTCCACCGCACTGCGCAAGGCGAAAGCCAGAGGCATCAAAGTCATCACCTACGATGCCGACGCGCTGCCGGACGCGCGGGATTTCTTTGTGAATCAGGCCACGCCCGAAGGGATTGGCAACGCGCTCATGGACGAGGCGGCGCGGTTGTGCGGCGGCGAAGGGGAATTCGCCATCATTACTGCCAGCCTGACGGCGGGAAATATGATCGAGTGGCAAAGGCACATTGAGGCGCGGCGCGCGGCGAATCATCCCGGCATGAAGATGGTGGCGTTACGCCCCTGCGATGATCTCAAGGACAAGGCCCAGAGCGAAGCAACCGCGCTTTTGAGCGCGTATCCAAGTCTCAAGTTGATCATGGCGATTTGTTCACCGGCAGTACCGGGTGCGGCGGAAGCGGTGAAGCAGGCGGGCAAGATTGGTCGGGTGAAAGTCATTGGCCTCGGATTGCCCAATGAGAATCGCCGCTACGTGAAGGAGGGGGTGACGGACACTGTGATTCTGTGGAAGACCGAGGACCTTGGCTACCTGACGGTTTACGCGGCGCACGCGCTGGCGACCGGCGCGTTGAAGCCGGGTGATCGAACCTTTCAAGCGGGCAAGCTCGGCGAGTTCGCCATTCAAGGTGACAACATTTTGCTCGGCAATCCGTTCTTCTTTACCAAGGAGAACATAGACCAGTTCGACTTCTGACAGGCCTCACCTCCATGCGCGACAGCGAACACGAACTGGAGACACGCAAATACATCGAGAGTAATCCGGCGAAGGCGGGTTTGGTGCGCGACCCGAAAACGTGGCCGAGGAGCAGCGCGCAGTTTCGGGATGAGTATGGAGTGTTGGAACTTTGACGGAACGCGACTGTGCTGAATGCCAGTCGCAGCACAAGTGTAGTAGTGGAGGCGCGAGAGTGTTCCGTGGTCGCTTGCCGTTGGGACATTGCTGCGGCTGGTCTTCGACCCAGCCGCGCTCCGGCTCGATCCTTGCGACGCGCGACAAACTCTTGTTCAATTCTCGCGTAACGACCGAATTAGAACCCTCGACCGCCAGGAGCTGGAAGTCCTCAACCGGTCGCCGAGCGACATTCTCGGCTGGCACGGCCAGTTCACACCGGAGTTCGTCGCCCTTTGAATCTTGTGATTGGAAACCAAAACAACTCACCAGCCAAGCAGTGCAGGCCCTCCACCATCAGCCTGTTCGCCGGGGCGGGCGGGTGTTCGCTGAGGTTCGGCAGGCGGGTTACGTCGTGCGGTATGCCCCGGACATTGATGCCGATGCGGCGGCGTCTCGCCGCCAAGCCCGCCACCGCACCGGGACGATGCTTAAACACGCAGCCGGGACGGGCTCCGTTCCCTGAAATATGGAAACTCGCTGGAGCAGGCATTTCACGCGGGTTCAATGAAACGCCGCTTTGTGGCTGATCTTCGGTGGCTCGGGTCGGCAAAGCCGCCGATTGGTGCTTCACCGGTTTGAGCCTCCGTGACGGTGTAAAACACCTGAGTGGGCCGCTGCTGGGGCCAACTGCCGCAGTACTGAGACAGTCTTCTCTCCGTCAAAATCCGTAAGACAATTGACAACGCCCGTGTAGCCGCTCGTGGTCGGTTGGCCGAATTTTGCGGGGTAAACATTGGCGGAACTGCGCCGCCCACCCATTGCGCCATGCAACCACGCAAATCGGAATGTCCCATGCCGCTCCACCGGAGCACCATCCTTCGCACTCTCAGGCGGTGTCCGCTGTTCACCGGCATCAGTGTGGAGGATCTCGAGGCCGTGGTGGAGTTGTCGGAACTGAAATCCGCGGCCCCGGGCGAGTACCTGTTCCGCGAAGGCGGAACGGTGCGCGGGTTCTACATCGTGCGGCGAGGGGCGATCAAGGTTCACCGGGTCAATTGGATCGGCCGGGAGCAACTCATTCATCTCTACCGGCCCTTTGAATCGCTGGCCGAGGAAAGCCTGGTTTCCGAGTTAGGCCATCATGCCGACGCGTGTGCCATTGAACCGACGGAGTTGGTGATGGTCCGGCGACCGGGCTTTATGACCCTGCTCCAGGAGCGCCCGGAACTCACAATGTGTCTGTTGCGTTCGACTCATCGGCATCTCTGTCAGCTCATCAACTTGCTTGACGACCTGACGTTAAAAGACGTGAAGACGCGGATTGCCGAATGGCTGGTGGAGCGGTGTCCGAATCCGCAAAGCTCCAAACCGTGCAGTATTGAACTGGACACCACCAAACGCGTACTGGCGGCGGAACTGGGCACGGCCAGTGAGACCTTCTCGCGGGCGTTGGCCAAATTTCGTGCGCAGAAACTGATCTCGACCGATGGTAATTCTGTGACCTTGCACTGTCCCACCCGTCTGGCGCGGTTCGTCGCCCGCAACCGCCGCAGTTTGCAGGGCATGAGCCGGAGTTGACAAAGAGCAATCCTCCGAACTGCAAAGCCGGGAAGAGCCGGAAAGCTGCTTGTTCCCCACCGCAGCGTTGTGCTATTAGCTATGAGACCAACAACGGCTGTCCCGGAACGGACTTTGGAAAGCACCGACCGTGGTGGTCGGGCAACGAATGAACAAAGTTACAACTCAGGCAGACGCGCACACCGCCCCGACGGGAGCGGTTGACAGCCACGCCAGCAAGCTGACCAACCGCCAGCGATTTCGCAACGCCTGCCGTTGTCGGCCCAATGACCGGCCCCCGGTGTGGTTGATGCGCCAGGCCGGACGTGCGTTGCCGGAATACCGCAAGCTCAAGGAGACGTACACGTTCGTGCAACTCGTGCAGCATCCGGAACTCGCCGTGGAGGTTACGCTGCAACCCGTGCGTCGCTTCGGCTTCGATGCCGCCATCCTGTTCAGCGACATTCTTGTGATTCCAGAAGCGCTGGGGCAATCGTACCACTTTAAGGAGACGGGTGGCGTGCAGATGGACTTCGCAGTGCAATCGCGCGCGGACATCGAGAAGCTCTCGGTGGAGCAGGTGTGCGAGAAGCTGCGTTACGTGGATCAGGCCCTGCGAATCCTGCGTCGGGAACTGGGCGAGCAAACCGGACTGATTGGTTTTAGCGGTTCACCCTGGACGCTGGCGACGTTTATGATGGAGGGCGCCAGCGTTCCCAAGTACAGCCACGCCCTCGCGCTGTTTCGTGAGGACCCGAAAACTTACTTCGCGCTCGCAGAGAAACTCACGGCCGCCGTCACTGCGTATCTGCAAATGCAGTCGGCTGCGGGCGTGGATGCGCTACAGATCTTCGATAGTCACGGCGGCCATCTGACACCGTCGGAATTCCAGGAAGCCAGCGGTCGGTGGATGCGGGACATAGTTTCCGCCCTCCGTCCTCCGCCCTCGGCGGCACCGATCATCGTGTTCTCCCTCGGTACGCATGGCAACTGGCCGGACCTCGTCGGCACCGGGGCGAATGTTATCGGTGTTGACTGGCAAACCTCGCTGGCGGACGCGCGCAAGCACGTTCCGGACGCCATCGGGTTGCAGGGCAATTTGGCCCCAGCTTGGTTGAGTGAGGCCACGCCGGAGGTGGTGGCACGCGAAACCAAAGCGGTGCTCGAAGCCATGCGGGGGCGCAACGGTCACATTTTCAACCTTGGCCATGGTTTGACGCCGGGCGCGAAGTTGGAGAACATCGCCGCGCTGGTCGAGACAGTCCGTGCGTTCCAATCATCCGGCCCATGAACCAAAGCCCTGTATCGCCGACTTTCCAGTCGGCCAGCCGCGGTCGCCGGTTGGAAAACCGGCGCTACGGCCTCGCGGTTCATGACACCGATGCGCGATTCGGAGATCGTGGAGACTGCCCACGAACCACCACCCGGAGCGCGGAGGCACAATCTTTTGTGCATCGAACCTCCTGGTTCTCCGCGTTTTTGGATTTTGATTTGTAGCCGAATGAAGACGCTGAACGTTGATCTCGAACTGGTCCGCAAATACAACGTGGCCGGGCCGCGGTACACCAGCTATCCGCCCGCGACAAGATTCACCGACACGATTTCGTGGGAACAACTCGCGCTCAAGCTGGAGGAGAACAACCGCACCGCACGTGATCTCTCAGTTTATTTCCACATTCCCTTCTGTGAAACACTCTGCTGGTTCTGCGGTTGCACCACGGTTATCACGCTCAATCACGACAAGGGCCGCGACTACATTGACTATCTTGGGCGCGAAGTGGCGCGGATGGCGGCGCAATTGAATCCGGCGCGCAAGGTCGTTCAACTTCACTTCGGCGGCGGCTCGCCCACGTTCCTGCGGCCGGACGAAATCCGTCGCCTCGGTGAGATCATCCATAAGCATTTCACGTTCGCGTCCGACATTGAAGCGAGCGTGGAGGTGGACCCGCGCCGACTCACCTGCGAACATCTAGTGGCGCTGCGCGAGATTGGGTTCAATCGCGCCTCAATGGGCGTGCAGGATTTCAATCCCCAGGTGCAGCAGGCGATTCATCGCATCCAGCCGCGCGAGATGACGCAGCAGGCGATGGATTGGATGCGTAAGTTGGGTTATGGCTCGATCAATCTTGATTTGATCTACGGCTTGCCGCACCAGACGCCGGCGTCGTTCAACGAAACACTCGACACCGTGCTGACGATGAAACCCGATCGGCTGGCGGTGTTCAGCTACGCGCATGTGCCGTGGATCAAACCGTCTCAAAAAATCCTGGAGCAAAAAGTCCTGCCTACGCCGGAGTCGAAGCTGGAAGTGCTCAAGCTCGTCATCGAACGGCTCACCGCCGACGAGCAATACGTCTATATCGGCATGGACCATTTCGCGAAGCCGAACGACGAACTGGCCGTGGCGCAACGCAACAAGCAATTGCAGCGGAATTTCCAGGGCTATAGCACCCGGGCGGGCTCGGACATCTACGCGTTCGGCATGTCCGGCGTTTCGCAAGTCCCCGACGCCTACTGGCAGAATGAGAAGGAACTGCCGAAGTATCAGGCGGCGGTGGACGCCGGGCGCGTGCCGTTGCACAAAGCGTATTTCGTGACCCCGGATGACAAGATCCGGCGCGAAACCATCATGCGCGTGATGTGCGATCTCTCGCTCGATTTTGCCTCAATGTCACAAAGGCTCGGGATCAAGTTCGAGCAACATTTCGCCAGCGAACTGGCTTCGCTCGCCCCGTTCGAAGCCGACGGTCTCGTTCGCCGCACCGGCACTGGTCTCGAAGTCACCGACGCGGGGCGGCTCTTCATCCGCAACATCGCCATGTGTTTCGACAACACGCTGGCGCCCGCCGGCGAACGACGGCACTCGAAAACAATCTAACCGGCGGGCGGCCCGGTTCTTCGGCCGGTACGGGATTGGTCGGGCTGCAAAATCTGTTGTCCGGCTGTTTGCGATTGGCGAGAATGGCGGTGCGATGGCGTTCCAAGATTTCCCAGACCAGGAGCAAGGCGTACAGTTGCTGCAACGCTCGTTGCAGCGTGGCCGGCTGGCGCATGCCTATCTGTTCACCGGACATCAACTCGACGAATTGGAGGCGCTGGCCCGTACGCTGGCCAAGACCCTCAATTGTTCCCAGCCGGTGCGGGCCGGGAACGGCGGCGTGGGAATTGATAGCTGCGATGGCTGTCTGAGTTGCCGAAAGATCGAGCAAGCCAATCACGCGGATGTCCACTGGGTGCGGCCGGAGTCGAAATCGCGCGTCATCGTCGTGGAACAGATGCGCGAGCTGATGCAGGAGATCAACCTCAAACCAGCGGAAGCGGAGTACAAAGTGGCGGTCATCGTGGCGGCGGACCGGTTGAACGTGCAGGCGGCGAACGCTTTTCTCAAGACGCTCGAAGAGCCGCCCGCAAAATCGGTGTTGATTTTGCTCAGCACTGAGCCGCAACGGTTGTTGGAGACGATTTTGTCGCGTTGTTTGCGGTTGAATTTTGCCGGGGAAGGTCCGCTGCGTTTTGACGCCGCCCAGTTGGAATGGCTGGCGAAATTCAGCGAACTAGCCGGGAAAGAGCAGAAGAGTCTCCTGGGCCGCTACCGGTTGATGGATGTGTTGCTCCAGCGATTGAGCGGAATAAAGACGGCGGTGGAGGAAGCGCTGACCACCCGCTCGCCCCTCGAACGTTATGAGGACGTGGAAAAGGATTTGCGCGAGAAGTGGGAGGACGAATTGAAGGCGGCCATCGAGGCGGAATACCGTCGGCAGCGGACGGACGCGCTGCTGGCGGTGCAGTGGTGGTTGCGCGATGTCTGGTTGCACACGCTGGCGGGCGGACGGGAGTTGCTGAACTTTCCCCAACTGACGGGTACGGCCCAAGTGGCAGGCCGCATCACGGGCCGGCAGGCGCTGGAGAATTTGCGGGTGCTGGAGCAAACCCAGCGGCTGCTGTACACCAACGTGCAGGAAGCGCTCGCACTGGAGGTGGGCTTACTGAAATTGCACCTGTAGTTGCCGGCACGTTGAACGAACGAAATCCTGATGGCTTCGGAAAGTCAAACAACCCGACGAACGCCGCCACGGCTTCCGCCGTGGGTCTTTTCGGCCATTATGGGGGCATTTCTAGGGTTGGCCCTGTTGAAATTCTGCAACCCGCCGATCATGGAGAAGTTGGTCGAGCCACCGGGCGAGTTGGCGGAATGGTTGTTGAGCGCGTGGCCAGTTCAGGTTGGTTACTGGCTGCTGGCGTTGGTGGTCGTTGTCGGGTTGTTCAGTGTGCAGTTCCGGGTCAGCGTTCCGAAATGGTTGCTGGTGCTGCCCGTGCTGTGGCTCGGCTGGCAACTGCTTTCCGCCACTCAGAGTGTGGAGCCTGAGTTGACAAGGGCGACGCTGAAACACTTTACGGCGTGCGTGGTTTGCTTTTACTTGGGCGCGTTCTGTTTGAGTCGCGATACCTCGGACCGTGCTCTTTGGGCTGGCATCGTGGCGGCGCTGGGCATCGTCTTCTTGGTGGGCCTCGAACAACATTTCGGCGGGTTGGAGGAGACGCGGCGTTATTTTTACACTTACCTGTATCCCAGGATGGAAACCGTGTCGCCAGACTACTTGAAGAAGATTTCAAGTGACCGCATCTTCTCGACACTTTTCTATCCCAACGCACTGGCCGGGGCGATTCTGCTTTTGCTGCCGCCAACCTTGGTGATGGTGTGGCGGTACTTCGGACGATTGACAGTTGCTTCACGGATACTATTGGCGAGTTTGTACGGCGGGGCAGCATTGGGTTGTTTGTATTGGTCCGGCTCCAAGGGCGGCTGGCTGCTGGCGTTGACTCTCGTGTTGGTCGTTTTACTGCACCTGCGGTGGTCGAATCGCGCCAAATGGCTGCTGGTGGGCACGGTGTGTGTGTTGGGCATTGCCGGCTTCTTGATTCGCTACGCGGCGTTCTTTGAGCGCGGCGCAACCAGTGTCGGCGCCCGGTTTGATTACTGGCGCGCCGCCGCGCAAACCACCGCAACTCGCCCGCTATTTGGCACCGGGCCGGGCACCTTCTCCATCGCCTATCAGGCCGTCAAGAACCCCGAGTCCGAGATGGCCCGATTGGCGCATAACGATTACCTGCAACAAGTCTCGGATTCAGGGGTGCTGGGCGGTGTGATTTACTCAGGCTTTGCGGTCTGCCTGTTGTGGTGGGGATACGCCCGACCGCAGGGCCGGATGGGAGTTCTCAGATTTGCCGTTTGGCTGGGGTTGCTGGGATGGTCATTGCAGGGTTTGCTGGAGTTCGGCCTCTACATCCCGGCGTTGTCCTGGTCGGCATTTGCTCTGGCAGGGTGGCTTCTCGTCACTCGACCGGTAGGGGCTGTCAAAGCTCTTTAGCGTGCCGTCACCACCACGTAATTCTTCTTCCCCTTCCGCAGCA
>JAANMW010000890.1_pt1 | contig 34621 bp, 34 predicted proteins | sample 7279671 | NCBI WGS metagenome assembly JAANMW01 (sample SAMN14094541, study PRJNA606508) | bioreactor metagenome | isolation source: A lab-scale SPAN reactor treating ammonium-rich wastewater day 247 | place: Ireland: Galway | collected 2017-09-19 | reverse complement strand
GGCGATGTCGGTGCCGGGCGGCAGCGCCGCCGCGAGCACGCCACGGATGTCGTCCTCGATCATCGCGCTCATCGGGCAGGAGGGCGTCGTCATGGTGAAGTCGACCTCGACGCGGTTGCCGGCGAAGCGGATGTCGTAGACGAGCCCGAGCTCGACGATGTCCAGGCCCACCTCCGGATCGATCACCTGCCTGAGCGACTGGCGCAGTGACTCGGCGGTTGAGCTACCGGCCGGTTGATCGGACATCCGGGCACCATGACAGGGGGTCAGCTGGAACGGGTCCGAGGATAGCATGCCGGCCCCGGGCCGGAACCGGCCGTGGGCGGGTGTCGGGCCGCCGTGGCAGGACAATAGGTACTTCTACAGCTAGGCCCCTGCCCGCCCGTGGAGGCGACAATGGCGGGCATGGACATCACGGCCCAGGACATCCGCGACTTCAGGCAACGCGGCTATTGCGTGCGTCGCGGCTTTTTCGATGCCGCAGACATGCGCAGCATGTCCGACTACCTCGACAGGTTGCGCAGCAACCCGCCACGCGAAGGCGCCGAGGCCTGCTACTACGAGGAAAGCCCGCTCTCCGGGGAAACGCTGCTGGTGCGGGCCGAGCATATCCTCGGCGACCACAACCCGCAGATGACCCGGCTGATGCTGTCGCCGCGGGTCATGGATGCCCTCGCGGCGCTGCTCGGCGAGCGCGCGGTGCTGTTCAAGGAAAAGGTCAACTTCAAGCTGCCCGGCTGCCGCGCGGACAAGCTTCACCAGGACCAGGCCGCCGGCTGGAATGCCTACGCCGACTTCTTCGTCACCATGGCAATCGTGGTGGACGCCAACCGCAAGGACAACGCCGCCCTGAGCTTCCTTGCCACCGGCAACTACGAGCGCGCGCTCATGGGCCCGGAGTGGCAGCCGCTCACCGAGGCCGATCCGCCCTACGAGCCGGCCGGGGACTACCAGCTGCTGGAGGCCGACCCGGGCGACGTGGTGTTCTTCGATTGCTACGTGCCCCACGGTTCGCCGCCGAATACCAGCGATCGCCAGCGGCGCAACATCTACCTGACCTTCAACCGCGAAAGCGCCGGCGACCTGCGCCTGCGCTACTACCGCGACAAGTGGGCCAGCTATCCGCCCAACCGGCCCGGGCAGGCGCGCAGCACGGGCAGCTATCGCGTCTGACCGTCCCCCCGTTACGCACAATCCGCTACAGCGCCTTCGGCATCCGCCGGCATAGCGTTGCACCAAAGCCTGGAGATGCTGGATTTCCGGGCGGGAACGGCAAGCAGCCGGGGCATCGCCGACATGCCGACGCGAACAACAACAAGGGTTTCGGACAGGAGCGCCCGCCGCCGGGCCAGGGCCTGGCGCGGCCTCGGCGGTCCGCTGGCGGGACTGGCGACTGTCCTGCTGCTGGTGCCGGCGATCCTCGTCGCCGCCATCCTCGCGGCGCGCCTCATCGGCCGTGCCGCCCTGGCTGCGCTGCGGTTTCCCGCCGCTGCGCCGCCAGCCGTCCCGCTCCCGGCAGCCAGGCCGGTCGCCCGCTATCACCAGTCCGATCGCAGCCTGGTGGCGCAGGCGCGGCGGCCACGCAGCAGCCACCAGCATGCGTCCGCCCTGCGGGACTGGCAGTGCCCCGCCTGCGGGATTGCCTCGCGCGCTATCCGGCGCCCGACATTCGATGGTGGAAACGCGCGTCCATCGTCCGGAAGTGCACGCCGAACCATTCGCTGAGGCGCGTGGCGAACCGTTCCTCGACAAGTTCGCCGCCGGCCTCGAAGTCATCCATGATGTCGCGGATGTCATCGAGCAGCAGCTCGTGATCACGCTTGTGCTCGGTGAACTGGTCGTAGCCCTGGTCGCGCATGACACGCTCTTCCAGGGCAAAGTGCGCGGAGACCTTGGCGAACACTTCCCCCAGCAGGTCCGTCACCACCGACCTGTCGCCCGCCGCATCGAGGCTGGCGACCAGCGTGCGGTTGATCCAGGCGATCAGTTCCTGGTGCTCGTGGTCGACATCGGCAATGCCGATCGAGAACTCCGGTCGCCAATCGATGCGGGTCATCTGACGCAACTCGTGCCTATCTGAAGGTGAAGCCGCCCGGCTGCCGGAACTCGACGACCAGGTTCTGGCCAGGGCGAAGGTCGAGGTCCGCGGTGGCGCTGTAGTCGAAACCGGATTCGCGCCCGCTGTCACGGAGCCGGACCACGGCCTGCCTTGGACCAGCGGGGACCGGGAACCGCTCGAACAGGCTGGAGGGACCGTCGTTCCACAGGCCCGCCGGTTCCTCGGTGCCGGCAAACACCGTGCGGCCGTCCAGCTGCAGCTCAATGTATACCGGCCAGCGCCCACGCGCGCAATCCACGGGCCGACGCATGTTGGGTGGCAGCTTGGCCAGCTCCTCCGGCGTCTGTTTCCGGCACTCCTGCAGGGGGCGGCCCGCGTGGCTGAAGGTCAGCGTCACCACGGCGTCGTTGTCGCCCCGCAGCGCCACCTCCGGTCGCGCCGAGAGGAAGCCCAGAGGCCACATGGCCGCGGCCAGAAGCAGGGCCTGCAGCGGCCAGCGCAGCCAGCCGGCCAGGCGCCGCGGCGGCGCCTGCCAGGCAGTCTGGACCGCAGCGTCGGCAGGCGCAGGGGCGTGAAGGGCCATGTCTCCGCGTCCGGCCAGCGAACCGATGAACCGTTCGACGGCATCCGCCCTCGCCCCCCGCTGCGCTGCATTCGCCCAGGACAGGGCCACGCGGTCGCGCGGTATGCGCTGGCGCAGGTAGGGATCGCGCGTGGCGGCGACGCGCTGGCTGGTCCAGTCCGTCCCGAGGCGCTGGTAACAGCCGACCTCGTGGCAGCCAGCCAGCATCACGCCGGCCGCCATCTTCCGCGTGATCACCAGGTCGATGAACGACGGCGGCACCATGCCCGCGCAGGGTACGTCGACCACGGCCGCCGAGCCGGTCGACGGCTGGGCAACATCCGCCCCGTGCTCGCAGCGGAACACCAGCACGCCGGGCTGGCCGGCGAGATTCTGGCAGGCGCTGGCCACGCGCTCGCGCAGCGCCGCGATGCCATGCTCGGGCAGTTCGATCCCCGGCACCAGCGCCGTGGCGCGCCGGAACGGCGTCGCCGTCGGGCAGGCGCCGGCGCAGATGCCGCAGCTCACGCAGAGATCGGCATCGACGACGGCTTCCTGCGAGAACGGCGCACCGTCGCTGCGCGCCTGCATGGTGATCGCGCTGTACGGGCAGTCATCGAAGCAGCGTGCGCAGCCATTGCAGTTGTCGAGGTGGACCACGGCCGGCGCCGGCCGCCGCAACGGAGGCGCCCAGGGCAGGATGGCCATCAGCACGAGGAAGCCCAGCGAAAGCGCCCAGAGTCCGCCGGCGCCGATGACATCCATCAGCGGGTAGAAGGCCAGGTAGAACCAGTCGAGCCCGACCGAGGCCGCCAGCGCGTCGAGGTTGGCGGCACCCTGGCTCAGGGCCGGCTCGACCAGCGACAGCGCCACCAGGGCCAGCACGGTGGCGATGCTCAGGTTGCGTGCCGGATACACCCTGGCATGGCTGTAGCGCTGGATATGCACCCACATGAACAGCAGCATCAGTAGCGGCGCAGCGATGTGCGCGAAGGCCATGAGGGAGAAGAACCGGCCGCTGAGGCCCGCATTGCTGACGAAGTTCCTCGAGATCGGCTCGGCGAAGATCGGCAGCGCATCCAGCCAGCGCGAGGTGGTCAGCGCCACGTACTGGGCCAGCTGGTCCCAGACCATCCAGTAGCCAGTGATGCCGCAGACGTAGATGAAGCCGATCAGCAGCAGGCCCGTCACCCAGGCGAACCAGCGCACGCCACGCAGGCGGTCCATGCCGAACTCGCGCAGCATGTGCACGAATGTCACCACCACCAGCGCGTCCGAGGCATAGCGGTGGATGCTGCGCAGGATGCCGCCAGCCCACCACTGGTCGTGGGTCAGCGCCTCCACCGAGGCATAGGCCTGGGTGACACCGGTATCGAAGAAGATGTAGAGGTAGATGCCGCTGATGGCAATCAGCCAGAACAGCAGCCAGCCCAGGGCACCGAGCTGCACCAGCGGATTGAGCTGCGGGCCGCAGACGGCATCGAGACCGCTTTCCAGGCGTTCGAAGCCGCCACGGATCAGGCGCTTCAGCCCGTTCATGCCAGCACTCCCGATACCGGTGCCTGACCGGCTACGAGCGCGGACGCGGACCGGGCTGCCCCTGTCGCCAGGAACGCAGGACGAAGCCGAGCACCAGCAGGGCGCAGCTCAGCCCGATGGCAATCTCGAGGATGAGCGAATAATCGAAACGGTATCGGCCGCTCTTCGGATCGTAGGACGTGCATAACAGGCGTACCCGGGACAACAAATCAGCGAGCGGCCGCTCGGCCACCGGCATGCCGAGCGCCAATCTTTTCAGGGGGTCGACGAGCATCGGCGGCTGGAATTCAGGCCCGTAGACCTGCTGGTACACCCGTCCGGCGCTGTCGAGGATTGTAACCTGTGTCAGGTGGTCGAACCCACCGGCGACAGGCGCGTAGACAAAGCCGGTCTCCCGGGCCAGGGCCGCCACTGCGGCTTCGTCACCGCTCAGGAAGTACCAACGGGGGTCCCTGATGCCGCGCTCGGCCGCATGCAGGCGCATCCGCTCGGGGGTGTCCACCCGCGTATCGAATCCCACGGTGACGACCGAAAAGGCCCCGTCGCCCAGCGTCTCGCGCGCCACGCGCACCACCTGCGCGAGACTCGAGGTCAGGGTCGGACAGATGAACGCGCAGCTGGTGTAGATGTAGCTCAGCACCACCGGCCGGCCCCGCAGCGTGGCCAGTTCCAGCGGCCGTCCGTCCTGGTCGGTGAAACGGTGATTGCCGGTCTCGCGGCCGATGGCTGCCTGGCTGGTGGCCAGGGCCTGTGCCTCGTCGAGTGCTGCCGCGGGGGCGCCGAAGACAGACAACACCGTGGCGACTGCCGCTGCCAGCGGCCCGGAACGAAGGCGGCTGCGCAGGAACCGGGCGGCCATCACTCAGGCCGCCAGGTGGCCGGACAGCACCGCGCTGGCAATGGCACCGAGGAGCAGCAGGCCGAGCTGCCACAGCGAACCATGGAACGTGGCCATGGCATTGCCGCGGGTCGGGTTGCGGACGAACACCGCGCTGGTCCAGATGAAGTAAGCGCCGCCTGTGGCGGCGCACAGCACGTAGAACCAGCCCGTCACCAGCAGCGCCGGCAGCAGCGTCAGCGCCACCAGCACCACGGTGTGAACCAGGACCACGATGGCCAGCGGCCGGTCGGCCATGAAGTTCGGCAGCATGGGAATGCCAGCCCTGGCGTAGTCCCGCTTGTTGTAGAACGCCAGGCTCCAGAAATGGGGTGGCGTCCAGAAGAACAGCGCCGCCGCGAATACCCAGGCCGCTGCGGGCAGTTGCGGATCCACCGCGGCCGAGCCGGCCAGTGCCGCGAAGCTGCCGGCCAGCCCGCCGATGACGATGTTCAGCCAGGTGCGCCGCTTGAGCCATGCGGTGTAGATGTAGCCGTAGGTCAGCCCGCCCAGCAACACCTGCGCCGCGGCCATGGTGTTCAGCACGGTGGCGGCCAGCACCACCGAGAATGCCGTGAGCCCGGCGATCAGCACCAGCCACAGCGGGCCCGGCGCCAGTTGCCCGGTCGCGAAGGGCCGCAGGCGGGTACGCAGCATGCGGGCATCGATATCCGGCTCCGACACCTGGTTGTAGGCACCGGCGGCCGCAGCCGAGAGGAACACCGCCAGCGCCAGCGCCAGCACCTCGCCGAGGCTCAGCGACGGCCCCGGGGTGACGGCGGCACCCGCCACCGCAGTCAAGGTGATCTCCAGCGCGATGCGTGGCTTGAAGACCGAGAACACCTGCCGCGCCCTGGCGGCGCGGCCGGCCGATTCGGCGGCAGCACCCAGGAACGTCGCGGCAGGCTCGGCCGGCATCCCCGGCCTACCTCAGGGGCCAGACTTCGGCCAGGTACTTCCAGTTGACGAAGTAGTACAGGACGAAGGAGACGAAGAACACGCCCACGAGGAAGATCGTTCCCGGAATGTACATCGTGCCGGCGCTGCCGTACTCGGCCACCACCGGCCTGGCCATCGACAGCACCGGGGTGCTGGCCTTGGCGGGAGCATCGGCAGTGCGCTTGCCGAAGAACACCGAGGCCACGACGTTGACGATGTACATGATGCCGCCGGTTGCCGCAAAGACCGCGCTGATGCCGTTGAGCGCCATCATCAGGAAGCCGGCCGAGGGAATCTGGTACGGGAAGATGGAATCCGCGAACGTGATATCCCAGTGCCGGCGCGGAACCCCGAGGGTGCCGGCACCCATCATGAACAGCGAGATGCCGGCGGCACCGATGGCAAACACGTAGGGCTGCCACTTGGCCAGGCGCGGAAACATGATCTCGCGCTGCAACACCAGCGGCACCAGCAGGTAGGTAACCGCCATGAACGTCAGTGTCGTGCCCGTCACCACCGTCGCATGGAAATGCCCGGGGACGTACAGCGTGTTGTGCATGATGAGGTTGATCTGCTCGGTGCCCAGCACCACGCCGGATATGCCGCCGAGGAAACCGAACATCACCAGCGAGAGGAACACGCCGGAAAACGCCGGATTGCCCCAGGGCGCCTTGCGCAGCCACTCGAACATGCCCTTGTTGAAGCCCAGGCGCCGCTGTGCCGCCTCGATGGTCCCGGGCACGGTCATGGCGTGGATCATGCTGCCGAGCACGGCGAGGTACATGGCGTAGCTGGTATTGAAGATCTTCCACTCCGAGCCGACACCCGGCTCCACCAGCAGGTGGTGGGCGCTCGCCAGCTGCAGGAAGAAGATGTAGAGCAGGAAGGCCAGCCGGCTTGCCTTCTCCGACAGCGGCTTTGCCCCCAGGAGGATGGCGGCGACGGCGTACCAGATCGATACGTGAGCCGAGACGTTGATCTGCTGGGATGAGTGGCCCATGGCCCACCAGACCAGCTTGTACATCAGCGGGTCGATGTTGCTGATGTATCCCAGCGACCACAGCCAGGTCGGCACCAGGATGATGGCCCCGGAGGCAAGCGTGAACACGGCGATGATCGCCGCCGTCAGCGCACCGAAAGTGACCAGGGGCACGGAACCCTCATAGGTGCGCTCATCCTTGGCGATGACCAGGGTACCGAAGAACACGCCACAGGCCACCAGCGCGCCGACCGCGAAGATGATCAGGCCCAGGTAGAAGTTGGGCTCTGCCTTCAATGGCGTATAGGAGGTGAACATCACCGTCGAGTTGCCCTGCAGGATGGTGATGTTGGTGAGCACGGCGCCGATGATCATCAGCCAGAACGCGACCCACGCCGATCGCGGCGATGCCAGCCGGCAGTTCAGCAATACCGCGGAGGCGAAATACAGCACCGCCACTTCGAAGAAAATGATCCAGCACAGCAGCACGTCCAGGCCGTGTGCCGTCAGCGCCAGGTAGAACCAGTCCATCGGCAGCAGGTGCACGTCGGGCCAGCGCGTCAGGGCGACAGACAGGCCAAAGAGCCCGCCTATGGCCAGGAAGATCACCGCCGCGACGGCATTGGCCTTGATGAGCGTCTGTGCGCCGCTGTAGACCTTGAGGCCTGTGGTGGGGCAAACGCGAAACTGCTGGGGGGCGCTCATTCCTGCGGACTCCTGGCCGTACCCGAATCAACCACGTACATGCGGCTGGCCATGGTGTGGTGGCCAAAGCCGCAGTACTCGTTGCAGAGGATGGCAAACTCGCCGCTGTCAGTCGGGGTCATGGTGAAGACGTGCTCGTAGCCCGGCTGCACCTGGATGTTGATGTTCACCGGCTGCAGGGAGAAGCCGTGAGAATACTCCATCGCCGAGAGGTGGATGCGGTAGCTCTGCCCCTTCTCCAGTTCGAGGATCGGCCACCACATCCAGATGCGGCCGAGGAGATAGACATCGCCGCCCGGCGGCGGCCGCACCACGGGAATGCCGAGCTCGTCGCGCACCTTGTACTGCTCGGCCATGCGCTCGGCCTTGGCGGCAAAGGCCGCCGGCGTGATCTTGTAGGTGGTGTTGGCGAGGTTCTGCTCGCCCACCGCATGCCAATAGACCATCGTGAAGAACATCGCCAGGCCCCAGAGGAAGGCGATGATGATCCAGGTGAGCTCGACGCGATGGATCGGTTCCTTCCACCACAGGCGGTTGGCCGGAGACGTGATTGCCATGAAAGTGCTCCCGGGGATCGGTTACGGCGCAACGGGAATCTGTGCGATCTCCATGATTCCCCAGATGAGGTAGAGAACCGTGGGAACCACGACTCCGATGAACAGCAACAGGAAGTGGTTGTCGCAGACCCGCTGCCACACCGGGACCCGCTCGTCCGGATCCTGCCCCGGCTGGGGCATGCCGCCCCTGGCGCCGTCTTCACTCATGGTGTCATCCCCCCTGACTTGCCCAACGCCAGCCAAAAATTTGCGGCTAGCTTGTCTCCACCCGCTGGCTCTTGAAATCAGCAGTTGTACGTAACCCGCCCCGTCTCAGGAAAGCACCCTGCGCATGAAGGCAAAACTCACCAGGGCGAGTCCCAGCAGCACGGCGAAGAAAACCACCGCGCGATACTCGGTGACCAGGGCCGAGGCGGCCTCCAGACGCCGCACTATATAGTCTGCCGCCAGATAAAGCACTATCGCGGTCAGCGTGAAGTAGATGACTTCCATCTGCACCTTCGCCCGTCAGCGCCTGGTCCGGCCAGCGTCGGCCGGACATTGCAGGCGTCGACACCATCGCACGAAGCCGCCACAAACGGAATAGCCACGGCGGCAGCCGGGCCCGGAAAAAGGACCGGGCCCTGAGGGGGTTCATCACCCCGCACAGGGCCCGGCCGGAGGACTCAGGTTGTCAGCGGCTTAGCGGGAGACCTTCGGCTCCTCCTGGGCCGCCCACTCCTTGCCACCCTCGTTGCCGTACTCCTTGTGGTACTGCGCCCACTCGTCGGTGGTGACATCCACTTCCTTGCGCAGCCGGCTCGCACCGGAGAGCACGAAGTAGATGATCGGCAGCAGGCCACCGAAGATGAACACGGCACCACCGATCGTACGCAGGTAGGTCAGCGTCGCGAACACCGGGCCCATGATCACCTCGGTCGACCGCGCGTACCAGAGGCCTTCGGTCAGCACCACGTAGATCTGGTACAGGCCCACCGGGAACAGGTCGAGGAACATCATCAGCGCGAGGCCGATCTGGAACGACCAGAACACCGTCCGCACCAGCTTCTCGTTCCAGGCAGTCTTCTGGAACAGGTGCTGGAGGCAGAACAGCATGCCGGCCAGGGCGACGTTGCCCTTCACCCCGAACATGGCGGCATGCGCGTGGTTGCCGGTCATGTAAGTGGCGTGCTCGTAGTAGTTGACGATCGGCAGCGTGATCAGCGAACCGAACACCCCGGCACCGAAGATGTTCCAGAAGTTGACGCCGAGGATGAACAGCCACACGCCTTCCATCACCACGACCTGCTTGCCCTGGACGCGGAACTCGTGGGCACGGCCACCCTCCTGGCGCATCTGCCAGGCATCAAGGGTGAGCAGCAGCAGCGGCAGGACCTGCAGCGTGGAGAACACGCTGCCCACCGCGATGATGCCCGTCGGCTTCGCGATCCAGTAGAAGTTGTGGGAGATGCCGTTGATGGCGGTCACGAAGAAGAGCATGACGGCCAGGAAGATGACGCGCTCGGCCATCATCCGGGTCACCAGGCCCATCTGCACCAGCAGGTAGGCCACGATCACGGTCGTGAAGACCTCGAAGGTGACCTCCACCCACATGTGCACCGTCATCCAGCGCCAGTAGTCGGAGATGGCGAAGTTGGAATCCGGCGTCATGAGGACGCTGAAGAACAGGAACAGCACCATCACGCCGCTGCCCCAGAGCAGCCACGCCGGCACCGACCAGACGTTCTTCACGCTGATCCAGGGCTTCACACCGCGGTAGATGATGTAGATCCACAGCGAGAAGCCGAGCAGCAGCACCCACTGGAAGAAGCGGCCGAGCTCGATGAACTCCCAGCCCTGGCTGCCGAACCAGTAGGACATCGTGTCGTCGATCCAGCCGCGCTGGCCGGCATAGATGCCGCCCACGGCACCGACAGCGACTACGCAGGACAGGAAGAACAGCAGGTTGATCAGGAACTTCTGCCCCTTCGGCACCTTCGTCAGGCGCGGCAGGAAGAAGATCGTGTAACCCACCCAGCACATGAAGAACCAGTAGATCTGCAGGATCGCGTGGTAGCTGCGCGAAACCGTGAACGGCAGCAGCTCGTTGAGGTTGATGCCGAACGGCCGGATGAAGTCCCAGGCGCTCACCACGCCACCCAGCACCTGCAGGCCGAAGACGATCATCGCCAGGGCGAAGAACTTGTAGGTGCTGCGCTGGGTCTCGCGGACGTAGCCATTCTCGAGGTCCGAGGTCGTCAGCGAGTGCCCGTTGGCGCCTTCCTGGGAGAACACGTCGACCGGCTGCTCCTTCATCTGGCCGTAGACGTACAGCACGACGCTGATGCCGATCCACAGCGCGAAGATGGAGATGAAGGTCCAGATGAACGTCGCGGTGGTCGGTACGTTGCCCACCTCGGGTTCATAAGGCCAGTTGTGCGTGTAGCTGTACTCCTCGCCCGGCCGGTTGGCCGCCGAGACCCAGCCGCCCCAGTAGAAGAAGGTCGTCAGGTCACGCAGGTTCTGCTCACCGGATACCTGGTTGATCGGATCCATGCGGTCCGGATAGGTCGGGTCGGTGAACATCCGGGTGTAGTGCTGCAGCAACTCGTCGAACGCGAAGACCTGGGCGTCGTTCAGGACGATGGTCCCGGCCTCGGCGTTGTAGGTGTTGTTGTGCATCTCCCGGAGGACACGCTGCGCGATGGCATCCTTCTCGTAGCCGGTGAGGGACTCGGCACCGGTGCGGCGCTTCGTCTCTTCCTCGTAATACGAGCGCATCGACGCGCCGGTCCGGTGCATGGCATCGGCGGTGAAGTCCGGGCCACGCTCGGCACCGTCGCCCCAGAAGGAGCCGTAGAGCATCAGGCCGCGGAGGTGGAAGATCTCCTTGCCGCGTGCCAGCTGCTCGGTCGTCATCAACACCTGGCCGTTCGAGGTGACGAAATTGGCCAGCGGCGGCGCCCCGACGTAAGTCTCCCTGCCCAGGTAGACCAGGCCCGCGATACTGATGATGGCGACAATCAGGAAATGCGTGAACCAGTTTTTCTTGTTCAGCAACCACATTGCCAGATTGGAGTCGCCGGTACTCACGTTTGCTGCTTTTGTACTCATGACTATGGCTCCTGCGATTAGGGTCGCCACTCCCGACCGAAATGGTGATTGCAGGGTGCATCGCCCCTGCATTTCTGGTCATGATCTAGATCAAGTTTGCGAGTGGAATAACGAGTACTGCTGTACGGGATATTACGTAGCGCAGGAAGCCGCATGGTGCGTCAGCGGCACCGGCCGCGGCGTCGACAACTTGGGTTCTCTACTTATTGACCCGAGACAGAGGGCTCACAAGAATCGGGATGTGCAATGCCGTGCGAGCTGGTCGGTCGCGTGGACGCCACACACCGCTCCCGGCAGGACGGAGGGAAAATGGCTTTTTTCAAGTCGCTGATCCGTGCCTGGGCGGCACCCGGAGCGACTGCACCGCCCGCGGCTGGCGAGCCCGGGGAGCCAGGCGATGCCCAGGCGCGGCCGGCCACCAACGGCGCCGGTGGCCCACCCGACGGCGTGGTCGAGACCCGCTTCGCCAACGGCCAGGTCGGCTTCAGGGGAAATTACCTCAAGGGCCAGCTGCACGGCGTGCAGGAGTGGTTCCACGCCAGCGGCGCGCTGCGTGAACGACAGGAGTACAAGCACGACAGGAAGGACGGGCCCTGGGTGCTGTATCACCCGAACGGCCAGCTGCGATCGAGCGGAACCTTCGTCGCGGACCTGCGCAACGGGCCGTTCGAGGTCCACTACAGCAGCGGACAGCTGCGTTCCCGCGGCACCCACCGCAACGACCTGCGCGAGGGACCATACGAGTCCTACCATGAGAATGGTCAGCTGCAGGCCAGGGGCGAATTTCGCGAAGGCAAGCGCTCCGGTCCATGGGAGGAATACCACCCGAACGGCGAACTGCGGCTGAAGGCCAGCTACCGGAACGATGTCGTCGATGGCACGCTCGAACTCTTCTACGACGATGGCCAGCTGCAGCTGCGGGAGAACTACCGCGACGGCAAGCGCGACGGCAGCTGCGAGTCCTATCATGCGAATGGCCAGCTGAAGAGCCGCGGTCACTACCGCTTCGGCGTGCTCGATGGCCGCTTCGAGACCTACGCGAGCGACGGCCAGCTGCTGGAGATGGGTGAGTTCCGCAATGGCGCGCGGCAATAGCGCCATGGGGTCACGGCCATGCTGAACCTCAGGTACTACATCAGGCGCTGGCTATCCCGGTTCAGGCAACCCGACGGGCCGGCCGAAGGCCTCCACGACAACGGCAACATCGGCTTCCGGGGCACGTTCAGGGACGGCAGGGAGGAAGGGCCCTGGGAGTTCTACTATCCCAATGGCCAGCTGGAAATCGAGTGCACCTACCGGCATGGCGAGCGCGATGGCCCCTGGCGCATCTTCCACGAGAATGGCCGCCTCAAGGTGCGCGGCAGCTCCCGCGAGGGCAAACCCGATGGCCTCTTCGAACGCTTCGACGCCACCGGACAGCTCTACGAGCGGCTGAACTACAAGGCCGGTGATCTCGAAGGCCTGTACGAGAAATTCCACGAGAATGGCCGACTCGCCGAAACCGGCCGCTACCGCGAGGGCCGGCCCGAGGGCCTGTGGCACTTCTACTATCCATGCGGTCAGATCCGCAAACGCGGCCGGTTCATGAACCGCAGGCGGTCAGGGCTCTGGGAATACTTCGACGAGGCCGGCCGGCTGACCCGCCAGCACAATTTCAAGACCGACGACGCTGGCGCGTTCTACTGAGACGGACAGCTCAGCGCTCGAGGAGCGCCAGCTTGCCCGGCACGCCGTCCCATTCCTCGGCATCCGGCGGTGGAGGCTTGCCGGCGCGGATCTTCGGCCACACCTCGCCCAGCTGGGCATTGAGCTGGATGAATTGCCGCAACTGGCCGGGGACAGCATGCTCGTCCATGATGGCACCGACGATGCAGGCCGGTTCGCACAGGCCGCAGTCGATGCACTCGTCGGGGTTGATCACCAGGAAGTTCGGCCCCTCGCGGAACGCATCCACGGGGCAGACGTCCGCACAGTAGGTGTGCTTGCAGTTGATGCAGTTCTCGGTGACGACTAGTGCCATGGTGCCTCACCTCGTCCTGGCGGGCCGGGCATGCGCCCAGCCGCCAGGGACAGGCTATCGCCATGAAGCACGGCACCGCGATGGTGGAAATCCCTTATCCGGGACTGCTACCCGGGACTGCTGCCGCGTGACGCCGACCCTTGCACGCCACCCGGCGGGCCACCGAACACGCTGCGCGCCACCAGCACACCCAGCGCGGCACCGATGATGACATTGCCGATCACGGTCACCACGGTGCCCAGCACGACTTCCACGGCCAGCACCAGGCTGGCGAAGAACCCGCCCATTCCCAGCGCGGCGGCAATGCCGCCGGCGATGCGCATGCCCAGGGTGCCGCCAGCCATGACCGAGAGGAAGATCGCCGGCGCCAGCGATATGGCACCGAACACCAGGCCGCAGACGAAGATGGCGCTGCGCCCCTGGGGCCGGGTGGCGAAGCGATCGGCCGCCCTGATGAGCAGCCAGCGCGACGACAGGTAGGCAAGCACGGCGCCACCAAATGTGCCAAGGATGATGGCGAACAGCATCACCCGGTCCCGCGCTTGCCCCGGTCGAGCACGTTGACCACGAACTTCCTGGCGAACAGGCCCAGGGCATACATCAGCGCCGAAAAGCCCGCCCACACGCCAAGGCTGAGCAAGGCGCTGCGCATGCCCGCCTTCAGCAGGAAGGCATCGTAGTCGGCCTCCGAGCGCAGTGTGAGATGCTGCTCGTAGAGGAACAGGCGGATGGCGCGGCAGGGCACGCCGGGCTCCGGGTAGTAGTACGGCCCGCCCGTGTCCGCCATCTCCCGCCACTCGCGACACCCGGGCGACTGCAGATCGGCGACGACGGCCGCATCGTGCGACGGCCAGATGCTGATGATCAGCACGATGGTCGAGACCAGGAATACCAGCGCGAACATCCCCCAGAAGCGCTGCCACGGACCGAGTCGCTGGATCATTGCGGGTTCCTTGCTGCCCGGCCCGGGACCTGCCGGTGACCTGATGAGTGGCCATGTTGCAGGGCAGCCGCACGGATGGGAATAGGGAAAATCCGCAGCCTGCCACGGCGCCGGGCCGGCATGTTCATCGCGCCGCCCGCAGCGCCGCCGGCACCAGCACGGCGGTACCGAGGCCGAAGGCAACCAGCCACGCCATCCCGGCCAGCCAGAGCACCAGTTCGCGATGCCCCGGCAAGACCCAGCCGCCGCCGACGCGCAGTGTCACCGCCACCACCAGGGCAAGCTGCAGTGCCTGCAGCAGCGTCGGCGAGGCAGGCAGTATCCCGGAGCGCTGTCGCGCAACACGCAGCAGCATCACCAGCGTCACCGTGCCGATGCCGCCTGCTGCCAGTGCATGCAGCGCACCGGCGTCCGGCGGCAGGATGAACCCGAGGCGCTGCAGGCCGATGAGCGTGAGGCCCAGCCCAAGCCAGAAGAAGCCGAGGTGCAGGGGCCAGGTCTCCGGATCGCCGAGCACGCTCAGGCTGTGCCAGCGCACCATCTGCAGCGCCAGCACGACGGCCACCGCAAGCGCTGCCAGGCCTGCCGCAAGCCCCAGTCCCAGCATGTCCAGCACCAGCAGGGAGAGCATGCCGAAGATGCCGGCCGCCTCCAGTCGTGGGCGCGGCACGACACGCAGCACCCGGCCCTGCGCCCGCAGCGACCCCACGGTCGCCGTCGGCACCGCACGGCCGCCCATCACCATCACCAGCAACGAAACCACGTAGACCGACAGCACGGCCGGATTCTGCGCCGGCATGGGCAGCCAGCCCACCTCGGCGGCGTACGTGGCCACGCCAGCCGCGCCGAGTACCAGCATGATCATCGGGAAAGCCAGGTTGCGGGCGCGTTTCGCCGCGTGGAAACGGCGGAAGCCTAGAATGGCCACCGTTGCCGGGAACGCCGCACCCGCCGCCAGCTGGAGCCAGGGCAGCAGGGTTCCAGGGGGAACGATACAGGCCAGCCGCCCGAGCAGCCACAGCAACCAGAGGCCGACGACCCGCCGCAGCGGGAACGCCGGCAGCAGGTAGCCGGCGATCACGGCGAAGCTGTAGCCGAACACCATCTCGCGCCCATGCCAGGATGCGGAGGCCGCAGGCCAGTCGACGATACCCTGGCGCACCGCCAGCCAGGCCAGCACGTTGAGCGGCGCCAGCAGCAGGGCGGAAGGGAAGAACAGTCGCCAGGGCTCGAAGAGACGCGCCAATACCGGGTTCCTAGCCGTAGGGCAGCATGGGTCCGGCGAGGGCCTGCAGACGGTCCTCGTCGAGCAGCCTGACTGCCTTGCCCCTGGCGCTGATCACGCCCTGCCTGCGCAGCTGGGTCAGCACCCGGCTGACGGTCTCGGGCGCCAGCCGCAGGTGGTTGGCGATGTCCTCGCGCGACATGACCAGTCCGAACTCGGAGGACTGCCTGCCCTGGGCCCTGAGCCGGCCCGACACACTCAGCAGGAAGGCGGCGACGCGCACCACGGCATTGTGGTCGCCGGTCAATCGGCCGGTGTACAGCGCCGAACGGCTGGCAATGCGCAGCAGGCCGAGGACCAGTTCGGGAAACTGCTGCGACAGCCTCAGGATTTCGCTGAAGGAGAGATAGCACACCGTGGAAGTGGCCAGCGCGATGGCGTTGCCCGCGTGCCGCCGCTGGTAGATCGATGCAAAGCCCAGGACCTCGCCCGGCAGGTGGAAATTGAGGATGTGCTCGCGGCCGTCCGCATCGATCACCGTGGATTTCAGGCAGCCGGAGCGCACGGCGAACAGCGAGGTGAACTCCTCGCCAGCACGGAACAGCACCGTGCCGGCGCGCAGCACGCGCTGCCGCGTGACCATCGATTCCAGCTGCGCGAGTTGCCCTTCCGGCACACTCGAAGGCAGGCAGACCCCCGCCACCGGGCAGCGGGTGCACGGCTGGATGCCCTCGGGCTCGGCGTTGCGCCGTGCCGCCAGGCGGGCTCCCTGATTGGCGTCCGCCACCGCGGACCCGTGCCCTGCCATGCCAAACCTCCTGGTGCGATGCTACCCGACGCCCCGGGAGCCTTCCACCGGGCATGGAGGACGGCGGCGTGGCAGGTTCGCCGCCGACCTCCCCCCGGTGCGGACGCGAGGTCCGCGCCTCAGTCGCGCGATTCCTTCGAGGCCGGCTTCAGCGGCACCGTCTTGTGCACCCAGTTCTTCGGGTCCTCACGGCGGCCCGGCGACGGGATCACCAGCATTTCCGTCTGGCTGCGGCGCTCGTACTCGTCGAGATCGATCTCGTAGCCCTGGGCAGCCCACTTGAAGCAGCGCTTGCGGAAGGCGGTCTCCATGCTGTCGGTCTCGGTGAGGAACTCGTCGGAGAGCTTCGACGGCGTGATGGGCGGCTTGAGATCCTCGACCACCGAGAGATCCTCCACCACTGCCAGCTGGATGCCCGCCATGCGCTCGGCATCGAACTGGGGCTCCTTCAGGTAGTTGCGCGCCTGCCAGCCGATGGCACGGCTCAGCTTGCGATCCACCGGGGTTCTCGCAGTGAAGTTGATCTGTGTCATGCCTTCCTTGAACGTCGGCTGGATGCGGTGGCAGAGGCCCACCAGGCTGAACTCCAGCGCCACGTTGGTGTTCAGGCGCTCCTCGCCCAGCATCTTGGCCATCTCGCCCGTCTTCTGGTCAGGCTTCGGCGCCGGCTTGCGGCGCGTGACCCGTGCGCCCCACTCGGACTCCTCCAGCGGGAAGTTCTCCAGCTTGGGCGTGCGCCGGGCGCCGAACTGCCGGTGCACGAACTGCGTGTGGGCGGTATCCAGCGAGTTTTCCTCGAAGCGCATCCAGTTGGTCTTGGCCTCGAAGCCGTAGGGAATGCGATGCCAGCCGACCGGGTCGTCGTACTCGGGGAACAGGTCGGGGATGCGCGGGCGCTGGCTCTCGGGCAGGTCGCCGAGGAACACCCAGACCCAGCCGTACTTCTCCTGCGTCGGATAGCTGTCGACGCGCACGCGCTTGGGGATGTTGATCTCGGGACCCATCGCCGGGATCAGGGTGCAGCGGCCGTCACCGTTGAATTCCCAGCCGTGGTAGGGGCAAACGACGTTGCAGCCGTTCATCTCGCCCTTGCCGAGCGACGCGCCCCGGTGGCAGCAGACGTCGCTCAGGCAGACCGCCTTGTCCTTCTCGTCGCGGAACAGCACGAAATCGCAGGCCAGCATGCGCACCTTCAGCGGCTTGTCCTTGCGCACTTCGGAGGCGGCTGCAGCCACGTACCAGTTGTTGATCAGCATGATTGCTCTCCATGGTTCAGTTGGTCCCGACAGCCGCCTGGGCGACCGTCCCACGCACGGAACATACGCCCTTCGGCTCCCGCGAAACCCTGATGTACATCAGCCCGTGCCCGGGCGGCGCCGGCCATTGCCTGCTGCAGACCGTCAGCAATGACCGGGCCGCCTACGTACAAGCCACTACGCCGGCGCGGCGATCGATGATCCAGATCATCTTCACGGGCGGACCATCCGGCAGTCTCGAAGTGGGCGCAATGCCTTCACAAGGAGACGGCACATGTACATCAATTTCTGGTACCCCATCGTCCGGAGCGAAGACCTGGCGCCGGACGTCCCGCAGAAGGTGCGGGTGCTGGGTTGCGATCTCGTCGCCTTCCGCGACCAGCAGGGCCATGCCCGGGTGCTGAGCGACACCTGCACGCACCGCGGCGCCTCGCTGGGCGGAGCCTGGTCCAACGCCGGCCAGCCCCGCATCATCAACGGCTGCATCGTCTGCCCGTACCACGGCTGGGAGTTCGGTGGCGACGGCGAGTGCAAGAACATCCCCTCCATCGGCTACGGCACCAAGCCGCCCGCGCGGGCCAAGGTCGACTCCTACCCGGTGCAGGAGAAGTACGGGATCGTGTTCGCCTTCCTCGGCGACCTGCCGGAGAACGAGCGTCCGCCGCTGCTGCAGATCGAGGAATACGGCCAGCCCGGCTGGCGCGCCAACTCGGTGCTGGTGCTCGAGGTCAATTACTACTACGAGCGCTCCATCGAGAACGGCCTCGACCCGGCACACAACGAGTTCGTGCACCCGACCCACGGCCACCAGGGTGTCAACCGCGAGACCTACAAGGTCAACGAGTACGAGGTCGAGAACCATCGCCAGGGCTGGGGCTTCTGGTTCATGCACAAGTTCGACTCCCCGCCGCTGCCGCAGAAGGGCCATGTCACCGCGAAGGACAGCGACACGCCCTGGGGAAACTCCAAGACCCAGCGCACCAACATCTTCGCCGGTGGCGGCACCTACGGACCGAACATCATGCCGACCTACATCAACCTGGCGCCCGACAAGATGTTCCGCCAGTACTTCTTCGAGCAGCCGGTCGACGCGCACAAGACGCGGATCTTCTTCCTCAACATGCGCAACTTCCTGCTGGAGCCGGACAACGATGCACCGATCCATGCGCGCAACAAGGTCATCGCCGGGCAGGACATCGCCCTGCTGCTCGAGGTCAACCCGGCCATGACGCCGCTCAGCAAGGCGAAGGAGGTGCTGATGCCCGCCGACAAGGCCATCGCCACCTACCGCGACTGGCTGCGCCGGTTCGATGACCGGGGCTGGCGCATCGACTGGAAGGAATTCACCCGGCGCCATGGCCTCGACAAGGCCTACGCGATCCCCTCGCCGGGGCGCCGCACTTCGGGCCACTGGGTGCTCGATCCGGTGCCGTTGCTGAAGGATCGCGCGGAGCGCGACCTGAAGGACCGCGAGGAAGCCGCCTGACGCAGTAAGATGAGGCGCGGGGCCGGTGCCGGCAGGCAGGCCGGTGCCGGCCCCCATTTTTTCCGGCGGGAGGTATGACGATGGGAGAACAGAGCCGCAAGGTTTTCGATCGCCTCTACGGCAAGGCCAAACGGCCCGAGGACCTGCCATGGCACCGGGCGCAGCCCCCTGCCCTGCTGGTCGAGGCGCTCGATGCGCGTGCCGCGCCCGGCCTCGCCCTCGACGTCGGCTGCGGTGCGGGCACCTACTCGGTGTACATGGCCAAGCGCGGCTACCGGGTCACCGGCGTGGACTTCATGCCGCAAGCCGTCAGCCTGCTGACGCAGCAGGCGGCCAGGGAATCGCTGGACATCACCGCCGTCAGGGCCGATGTCACCACCTGGGCCGCGCCGAGCCCGTTCGACGTGGTGCTCGATGTCGGCTGCCTGCACAGCCTCGGCGCGGCGCAGCGTGTGGCATACAAGGCCCGCCTGCTGCAGTGGCTGGCGCCAGGCGGTGATTTCATCCTCGTGCACTGCGCCAGCCGCGGCTGGTGGGACCGCTGGCCGGTCGGCCCGAACCGCATCGCCCGTGACACCATCGAGCGCCTGCTGGCGCCCGAGCTCGTCCTCAGGGCCTACCAGCCCGAGCTGCTCGGCGGCATGCCGCTGTTCATGGGGCGCAGCGCGCTGGTCGGACGCTACTGGTTTCGCCGCGAGCACTGAGCGGCCGGCACCGTGCCAGGCTCAGCCGCCGGGTCCCTCTCCGGGAGCCGGCTTCGGCATGATCGTCCACAGCAACAGGTAGACGATGATCCCTGGCACGACGACGCTCATCACGGTGATCAGCGAGAAGAAGAACCGGCCGACGGTCGGATCCCAGCGCAGCCAGTCGGCGCAGCCCGCGCACACGCCGGCGATCACCTTGTTGCGCGAGCGGCGGAAGGGTGCGCGGGGCTTTCTCTCGCTGGTCTCCATGGCGCAGATGGTAGTCCTTCACCGGACAGGGAAACAGCGTTTTGTACGGTAATTTCAAGGGTTTTCCTAGGTACATTCCACGGGATCGAGCCGCCGGAGCGTCTGCTATAAAAATCCCGTCCAAGAAAAACCTCTGGCAGGAGAGAAGTCCATGTACATCAATTTCTGGTATCCGATGGTCCGCAGCGAGGACCTGAGCCCCGACAAGCCCGAGAAGGTCAAGGTCCTCGGCCTGAACTTCGCGGTGTTCCGTGACAGCGAGGGCATCGCCCGCACGCTGAGCGACACATGCACCCACCGCGGCGGCTCCATCAGCGGCCCGTGGGAACTGCCGACCCAGCCGCGCATCGTCAATGGCTGTGTCGTCTGCCCGTACCACGGCTGGGAGTTCGGCGGCGACGGCGAATGCAAGAACATCCCCTCCATCGGCTACGGCACCAAGCCCCCGGCCCGCGCCAAGGTCGATTCCTATCCGACCGTGGAGAAGTACGGCATCGTGTTCGCCTTCCTCGGCGACCTGCCGGAGAACGAGCGCCCACCGATGATCGATGTCAAGGAGTGGGGCCACCCCGACTGGCGCGCCAACTCCGTGCTGGTGCTCGACGTGCCCTACTACTACGAGCGCTCCATCGAGAACGGCATCGACCCGGCGCACAACGAATTCGTGCATCCGACCCATGGTCACTCGGCGATCAACCGCGAGACATACAAGGTCCGCGAGCACGACGTCGTCGAGGGCGACCAGAAGCTCGGCATCGTCTTCAAGCACCGCTACGCGGCCCCCGGCCTGAAGCACGAGACCTGGAAGGGCGTCGATGCCCCGGCCGCCGACATCTATGCCGGCACCGAGACCTTCGGCCCCAATGCGATGATCACGCAGATCGAGGTCTCGCCGGGCAAGATGTTCCGCCAGTACTTCATCGAGCAGCCGGTGGACGACAACCGCACGCGCATCTTCTTCGTCAACATGCGCAACTTCATGCTCGACGCGAAGAACGATGGCCCCATCCACGCCCGCAACAAGGTCATCGCCCAGCAGGACATCGAGATCCTCAGCGAGGTCTACCCGCTGCGCACGCCGATCTCCAGCACCAAGGAAGTGCACATGCCGGCGGACAAGGCGGTGGTGGGCTACCGCGAGTGGCTGGCCAAGTTCGACGATAACGGCTGGCGCATCGACTGGAACGAGTTCAAGGCCCGCAATGGCAAGGGTGACATCGCCTTCGCGATCCCCTGCCCCGGCCGCCGCACCTCGGGCAACTGGGTGCTGGAGCCGGTGCCGATGCTGAAGAACCGGGAGGCCCGCAAGGCCGCCAAGGTGTCCTGATCCTCCAGGCCTTCGTCAGGGAAGGCGAGATGACGGGCGGCCCCCTCCGGGCCGCCCGTTTTTTTTCGTGGCCGGGCCTGTACCCGGATTCCTCCCGGTGGCTGCGGCCTACTTCTGGTCGACGCGCGGACCGGTCAGGATCGGCGTGTAGACCACCAGGAAGATGCTGAAGGCAATCACCCAGAGCAGTGCCGCGGTGTCGATCATCGCCATGTAGGGACCGGGCAGGGCCGGCCCGAGGCTGCGCAGCAGCGCGGCCACCGCCACCAGCACGTAGGCGATCGCCACCGGGCGCACGACTGCCAGCGGCCGCCCGGTGTGGCCCAGCGAGACACGGGTCATCATCGCGAGGATCATGCCGCTCACGCCGCCGATGGTCAGCAGGTGCAGCACCGCGGTGCGCGGCAGCGGCAGGCCCAGGGCCGCGGCGCCCAGCAGCGCGTAGCCCGCGGCCACGCAGGCGTAGGACAGGTGCAGGGACCACAGCAGCGGGTTGGCGACGATCATGCTGCCGCGCCAGCCGCCGAGCCGCCACAGGTTGACGGCACCCGCGGCGATGCACAGCAGACCGGTAAGCGCCGTGCCGGGCGCAAAGCCATCGGCGACCCCGGCAGCGATGACCAGGCCGATGGCGGCCTGGTCGAGCCGCGGCCGCGGCAGGGGCAGCCGCGTGTCACCCCGCATCCGCAGCCAGTTGGCCGTGAACAGCGGAATGACCCGGCCGCCGACGACGGCGATCAGCACCGCGAGCAGATGGACCATCAGCGAGGTGGCCAGCTGTTCGCCGCCGCGGATGAAGCCCGCCTCGCCCAGGTGATAGAGCAGCGTGAGCGCGGCCAGCACCCAGGTCATGGCCGCGATGCCGTAATTGCGCCGGCTGGCGCCACCGAGGATCTCGCGGCCGGCGAGCACCGCCAGCAGCACCGGGAACGCCAGGTCGGCCGCGGCAAGCACGGGCTGCGGCAGCCCGCCGCCGATCATGGCGGCGAAGCGTCCCAGCAGCCAGCTGGCCACCAGCACCATCAGCAGCGGACCTCGCAGCGGCGGGCGCCCGGTCCAGGTGGCGACCGCGGTCAGCAGGAACCCGGCAACGACCGCACCGCAGAATCCCAGCGCCATCTCGCGCGCATGCCACAGCGACGAGAGCGCTGTCGGCGCCCCTGGCCAGCGCAGGCCGTGGAATGCCGCGACCCACAGCACCAGCGCGATCACCGCATAGGCGCCGGCGAGCAGGAAGAAAGCACGGAAGGCAAAGCTGAAGAGCACGGAACTGCGGGTCGGATTCATGGACGCTGGCGCTGGACAACTGAGGCGGGGCGTCATTGTCGATGAACGCCGGGCACAGCGCCAGACTCGCCGCCAGGCCCGCAGCTGGCCTGGCGGCGACGTGTCTGCACACCTCGAACCGGGTCAGCCCTTGCCGCGGCGAGCCGCCGCGCTGCTTGCCGCGGGCGCCAGCAGCGGCACCGGGGGCAGTACCCAGCCCTTCTGCTGGCGGCGGGCCGGGCCGGGAATGGCGTAGGCCACGGTATCGCGGTCGGCGCGCAGGCGGGCGACGTCGATGCGCCAGCCGCGCTCCTCCCATTGCCGGCAGTACTCCCGGTAGCGGGCAATGCACTTGTCGGCCGGCACGAAGAATTCGCGGTTGGTCTGTTGCGGCGTGAGCTTCGGGTGCAGGGGCTCGAGCACGTAGCGGTCCTGCTCGGCCACGTACAGCGCGCGGTGCTCGAAGGTCTGGTCGTACTTCGGGTCGCCGAGGAAGTTGCGGCCGAACAGCACGTAGATGTGATCCGTGACCTCGTCCACGGGCGTGTGGAAGGCGAAGCCATGCATCCGCGCCTGGTCAGACGGGTGGATGTAGGTCCAGGTGCAGTGCGGGCCGAAATTGCCCACGCCGTTCTCGATCACCTTGTCGCCGCTGCGTCCGGCGGCGGCATTCATGTCGCGCTGGGCCAGGGTCGGTGCATCCATGCGGATGAAGCAACCCGTGCCCCAGGGCTCGTCCTTCAGGTCGAAATCCTTGACGTGGTAGTCGGGCTTCACGCCCAGGAAACCATGGGTCGGATGGGTGAACTCGTTGTGACCCGGGTCCATGGTGTTCTCGATCGAACGCTTGTAGTCGATGTTCCAGGTCATCTCGAGGTTGATGAAGCGCCAGGCCGGATCGTCGTACTCCGGGATGTCGATGACGGGAGGCCGCTCCGCCTCGGGAAGATCCCCGAGGAATACATGCACCAGGCCGTACTTTTCCTGCACGGGATAGGCATCCACGTGGGTGCGCTCGGGGATCCTGGCATCCGGGCCCAGCGACGGCAGCCGCACGCACTGGCCTTCGGCATTGAAGGTCCAGCCATGGTAGGGGCACTCCACGCAGTCGCCGCGGACCCTGCCATCCGCCAGGGCACCGCCGCGGTGGCTGCAGGTATCGCTGATGCAGCAGACCTTGCCGCTGCGGTCGCGCCACAGGGCGAAGTGGTGGCCCAGGATCTTCACCTTCACCGGGCGCTCCGCGCCGAAGGTGATCTCGCCGCTGCGCGCGGCGACGTACCAGAAATTGATGTACATGGAATGATCCTCCCGGGATGCCGGTGATGACGCAGGAAAGCCGCCTGCATGCGGTGCCGCCGAGCCTGGCTGCCAGCGCATCTATGCATGGCGTCCGCGCCGGCATCTTGACCTGCATCAGGCGCCCGGGTGATCCAGGTCATCACCACGTCGGGCGATCCGGTGCATCATGCGCCCGTCAGGCGCAGCGGCTGTTCCTATCGTGGTTTTCGACATCGTCATCGTCGGTGCCGGCCCTGCCGGCCTGTGCTTCGCGCGTTCGCTGGCGGGTTCGGGCCTCGAGGTCGCACTGGTCGAGGCGCAGGCCGAGCCCGACCTCGCCGATCCGCCATTCGACGGCCGCGAGATCGCACTGACCCACCACAGCGTGCACCTGCTGCGCCAGCTCGGCACCTGGGCGCAGATTCCCCAGCAGGAAATCCACGCGCTGCGCGACGCGCAGGTTCTCGATGGCACCGCGCTGCCGGGAATGCGCATCGACCACAGCGACGGGCCGCGTTCCCAGCTCGGCTACCTGGTCAGCAACCAGCTGATCCGCCGGGCGGCGTATGCCGTGCTGCGCGGCCAGGAACGCGTGACGCTCCTCTGCGGGCGCCGCGTCACCGGCATCGAGCCGGGTGCGGAGCACTCGCGCCTGCGCCTCTCCGACGGGCAGTCGCTGCAGGCAAGGCTGGTGGTGGCGGCCGACAGCCGCTTCTCCGAGACCCGGCGCGCCATGGGCATCCCCGCCGACAGCCACGATTTCGGCAAGACCATGCTGGTCTGCCGCATGCGGCATGACCAGCCCCATCACCAGGTCGCCTGGGAGTGGTTCGGCTACGGCCAGACGCTGGCGCTGCTGCCGCTCGGCGACGGGGAGTCATCCGTGGTGCTGACGCTGCCGCACACGGATATCCAGGGCCTGATGGCCGCCACCGAGGCCGATTTCGCCGCCGCCATGGAACAACGCTTCCACGGCCGCCTCGGCCGCATGCAGCTGACGACCACGCGCCACGCCTACCCGCTGGTCGGCGTCTATCCCCGGCGCTTCACGGCGCAGCGCTTCGCGCTGGTCGGTGATGCCGCGGTGGGCATGCATCCGGTCACGGCGCACGGCTTCAACTTCGGCCTGCTCGGCCAGGACCTGCTCGCCCGGGAGGTGCTCGGGCTCGCAGCCGCCAGTGGCGGCACCGGCTACACTCGCGACCCGGGCGACGCGCGGATGCTGGCGCGCTACGGGCGTGACCTGCGGCGCGCCACCCGGCCGCTCTATCTCGCCACCCTGCTGATCACGCGCCTGTACACCAACGACGCGCCACCGGCGCGGCTGCTGCGCCGGGCAGTGCTGTCCGCCGCCGGCTCGCTCCCACCCCTGCGCCGCGCGGTGGCGCACAGCCTGATGCAGGCTGGCGACAGCAGGCAGGCGACGACACCGCTGCGCGGCCTGTTCCACGCCCTCCGTGGCTGAGCGCCTCGTCCGCGCAGCAGCGGATTCCACAATACGGATTTGCCGCAGTCGCCGCCTAGTGGTTTCCCGTATCGCTCGGTACGGCCGCGCCTTGGATACTTCACCCGCCTGAACAGGGCAATCCGGGTTGATCGCAACTCACAACACGATGGGAGCTGGGCCATGAATGTCTTCCCCCGATCACGATCACGCCGTGTCGGCCTCCTCGCCGCAGCGGGCCTGCTGGCCACGCTGGGCGCGCTGGCCGCCGGCGCCGACAAGAACGCACCGCTCGAGCACCAGGCCGAGGTGGCCCAGGGCAAGCCGGGCGCCGAAGCGATGGCCAGGGGCGCGGATCTCTACAAGAAGAACTGCGCCGCCTGCCACCAGCCGAACGGCCAGGGCCTCGAGGGCGCCTTCCCGCCGCTCGCCAAGTCCGACTTCATCGCCGCCAACCCGATGAACGTGCTGGAGACCACCGTCAAGGGCCGGCAGGGCAAGATGGTCGTCAACGGCAAGGAATACAACAACGTCATGCCGGCCATGAGCTACCTCAGCGACGAGGAGCTCAGCCACATCATCGGCTACGTGCTCAACAGCTGGGGCAACCCGGGCGGCATGGTGTCGCCGGAGCAGGTGGCCGATTTCCGCAAGGGCACCAGCATGGAGGCCAAGCAGGCCGCCGGCGAGCGCCATCCCGGCACCGGCGAGGCCGAGCAGGCCTACCAGTCGCAGCCCTCGCAGCTCACCGAGTTCCACGTCAGCAAGGCAAGCAACGCGCCGAAGATGACCGAGGCCGAGTTCCAGAAGGGCCAGCAGGTGTACTTCGAGCGCTGCGCCGGTTGCCATGGCGTGCTGCGCAAAGGCGCCACCGGCAAGCCGCTGACGCCGGACATCACCATCCCCAAGGGCACCGACTACCTCAAGGCGCTGATCAAGTTCGGCTCCCCGGCCGGCATGCCCAACTGGGGCACCTCGGGCCAGCTCACCGATGCCGACGTCGACCTGATGGCCCGCTACCTGCAGCACGATCCGCCGCAGCCGCCGGAGTGGGGCATGGCGGAGATGCGTGGCTCGTGGAAGGTCCTGGTGCCGGTGGGCGAGCGGCCGACCAGCAAGCAGAACAATCTCAACCTCGACAACATCTTCGCGGTGACACTGCGTGACACCGGCGAGGTGGCGCTGATCGACGGCGACACCAAGAAGATCGTCACCACCGTCAAGACCGGCTACGCGGTGCATATCTCGCGGCTGTCGCATTCCGGCCGCTATGTCTACACCATCGGCCGCGACGGCAAGATCGACCTGATCGACCTGTGGATGAAGGTGCCGCGCACCGTCGCCGAGATCCGCATGGGCCTGGAAGCCCGCTCGGTGGAAACCTCGAAGTTCAAGGGCTACGAGGACAAGTTCGCCATCGCCGGTGCTTACTGGCCGCCGCAGTTCGTGATCATGGACGGCGCCACGCTGGAACCGTTCAAGATCGTCTCCACCCGCGGCATGACCGTGACCACGCAGGAATACCACCCCGAGCCCCGGGTGGCGGCGATCGTCGCCTCGCACCAGAACCCCGAGTTCATCGTCAACGTCAAGGAGACCGGGCGCATCCTGCTTGTCGACTACAGCGACATCGGCAACCTCGCCATCACCACCGTCGACGCCAAGGAATTCCTCCACGACGGCGGCTGGGACTCCACGCTGCGCTACTTCCTGACCGCGGCGAACAAGTCCAATTCCGTGGTCGTGGTGGACTCCAAGGAGCGCAAGCTGGTCGCCAAGATCCCGGTCGAGGAGACCCCGCACCCGGGCCGCGGCGCCAACTTCAACCACAAGGAGTACGGCCCGGTGTGGGTGACCAGCGCGCTCGGCAACGACAACGTGACGCTGATCGGCACCGACCCGGACAAGCATCCGCAGTACGCCTGGAAGGTGGTCAAGGTGCTCCACGGCCAGGGTGGCGGCTCGCTGTTCGTCAAGACCCACCCGAAGTCACGCAACCTCTGGGTCGACACGCCACTGAACCCGGAACCGGCAATCAGCCAGAGCGTGGCGGTGTATGACATCGACAACCTCGATGCCGGCTTCCAGGTGCTGCCGATCGGCGACTGGGCCAACCTCGGCCCGGGCCCCAAGCGCATCGTCCAGCCCGAATACAACAGCCGGGGCGACGAGATCTGGTTCTCGGTGTGGAGCGGCAAGGAGGAGAAGTCCGCCATCGTCGTGGTGGATGACCGCACCCGCAAGCTGAAGACCGTGATCAAGGACCCCAGGGTCATCACGCCGACGGGCAAGTTCAACGTCTACAACACCGTGCACGACGTCTACTGACATGGCGCGCGGTACCATCCGTACCCTCAGCACCCTCGCGGCCGCGATCCTCGCGGCCGCGCCGGGTGCCCGGGCCGACAGCTTCACGGAGCAGCTGGCGACCTCGGTCAGGGAAAGCACCGTCAACCTCGGCTTCCGCTATCGCTTCGAGTCGGTGGATGACGACGCCTTCAGCAAGGATGCGTCGGCCAGCACCCTGCGCACGCGCCTCACGGTGGCGCCGAAGCCCATCAGCGGCTTCGGCGTGCTGCTGGAAGTGGACGATGTCCGCGACATCGGCACCGAAGGCCAGTTCAACGACACCCGCAACGGTGTCACCACGCGGCCGACCGTCGCCGATCCCGAGGGCACCGACGTCAACCAGGCCTACCTGCGCTACACGGGCCTGGAGGGCACGGACATCATCCTCGGCCGCCAGCGCATCCAGCGCAACAACGAGCGCTTCATCAGCGGCTCCGGCTGGCGGCAGAACGAGCAGACGTTCGATGCAGCCAGCATCAGCCACCGGTTCGATGACAGGCTGACCGCGTCCTACGCCTGGATCGGCCAGGTCAACCGCATCAACGGCCCGGACGACGGCACGCCACCGGCCGACTATGACAGCAACACGCACCTGGTCGATGCCAGCTACGCCTTCGGGCAGGCGCTGACGCTGTCCGGCTACTGGTACCTGATGGATTTCAGCAACGCCGACACGTCGTCCAACCAGACCGTCGGCCTGCGCGGCACCGGCAGCTTCGCCCTCGACGGCACCTGGAAGATGCCCTGGGCCGCCGAGTTCGCCACGCAGAGCGACAATGCCGACAACCCGGTCTCCTACCACGCCAACTATTACCTGGCGGAGATCGGCATCAGCTCCGCGAAGGTGGGTGTCAAGGCGGGCTACGAGGTGCTCGACGGCGATCGCGTCGCCGGCAAGGCCTTCCGCACGCCGCTGGCGACACCGCATGCCTTCCAGGGCTGGGCGGACAAGTTCGCCACCACCCCCAACCAGGGCGTGGAGGACTTCTACGTCGCACTGACCGGCAAGGCGCTGGGTGCCGACCTGCTGCTGCGCTTCCACGACTTCCGCGCCGAGGCAGGCAGCAGCGACTGGGGCACGGAGTTCGACTTCTCCGCCAACTGGCCCCTGGCGAAGCACTACGCGGTGCTGCTGAAGGGCGCCAGCTACGACGCCGATGACTTCGCGGCGGATACCAGCAAGTACTGGCTGATGCTCAGCGCCAACTTCTGAGAGGCCGGCAGCCGCCGGCCATCGCCCGGACCGTGAGGGGCGCCATCCGCGAGGCTGGCGCCCTTTTCTTTCATGTGGCCGGCGCGGCCACCCTCACTGGCGGACCAGTTCCCGCCAGCGATTGCTGGCGTAGACGCTGTTGAACGCCCACAGCCCCGGATTCAGCGACAGCGGGATGTGGAACAGCCAGCCCCACCTGCGCCGTTGCAGCACGCCATAGCTGGCGACGCCGAACAGCAGGGCCCAGGCGAGTACCGCCAGCGACCAGCCGTCACCGACGCCGGCAAGCAGCACGGCGACGGCGCTGACGGCGAGCCCGACGGCGCCGATGACGCCGCTGTAGCCGAGGAAGTAGCCCCACTTGTAGGAAAGCGTATCCGGCAGGCGCCGATTGAGCTCGGCATCCTTGCGATGGGCGAGCCAGAGGCTTGCCAGGAACCACAGGACCAGGAAGACAAAGGGCACCACGACGCTGACTGCGATGAGACCGTTCATGGTCATCTCCTCCGCTGACGCATGGCGGAATCCTGACATGTCGGCGACTGGCCGTGGCCACTGATTGCGCCGATTGCGGCAAGTACGGATGGCGACATCACGGGCCGCCTGCGGATTCCACGTATTTTGACCATGCCCCCCCTCCGGTAAACCTAGCAGCAGACCGGACGGAAGGCAGCACCATGGCCAAGCGCACGAAAGCACAGAGCTACAAGATCGCGAAGATCCTTCACTGGATTGCCTTCGTCTTCATCGTTTTCAACCTGCTTTCAGGCTGGCGCCTGGACAACTTCGAGCGGGACATCAAGATCGTGCTGATGATGGTCCATTCCAGCGTCGGCACGACCATCTTCATCCTCATGCTGGTGCGCTGGTGGTGGCGCAAGTCGAACAGGCTCTATGAGCCGCCACGCTGGTGGAAGCGGCCGACGATGGTGTTGCAGTGGGTGTTCTACCCGCTGGTCGTGACGCAGGTGCTGATCGGCGTCGCGCAGGCTGCCTTCGTGGACATCCCGATCCTGGGCTTCGGCTTCATCCCCTATTCGTCGCTGGCCGCCGACAACCCGGCAACCAGCAAGATGTTCCTGACCATGCACCAGTGGATGGCCTGGCTGCTGATCACCCTGACGATCATCCACGGCGTCGACCGCGGGCGGACCGCGTTCATCGACGAGGCACCGGTAGCCGGGCCTGCCTGAGCAACCCGCGGAGCGCCATCACGCTGACCAGACGGGCGTTTTCCCTGGCTGGTAGCTGTGGCAGATTGCCACAGTGACGGTTCTGGGACAGAGGTGTACGATTTGATACATCACTGTCCCAGCATCGGAAGCCAGCCGTGTCCAGCAGTGCCGCCCTCCCGTCGCCCGTCACCAGCAGCAAGGTCGCCAGCCGGCAGAGCCGCACGCGCGAGCGCATCCTCGCCGAAAGCACCCGGCTGTTCCTGACGCGCGGCTACGACAGCGTCAGCGTCGATGCCATCGTCGCGGCCGCCGAGGTGGCGCGCAGCAGCTTCTACCGGTTCTTCTCCAATCGCGAGGAAGTCCTGGCCAGCATCATGCGCCCGGTATTCGAGACCGGCATCGGCATGATGGGGGAGGTCGGGCAGCGGCCACCCCGAGAGGTCATGGGTGGCATCTGCGACGTCTACCTGCGCCTCTGGTCGGCCAGCCCCGACACCCTGCGGCTGGTCACGCGGACCGGTGGTGCGTATTTCCGCCTGTTCGAAGACCTGCACCGCCGCTTCCGCGAGCAGCTGATCGATGCCATGCGGCGCGTGGAAACCGCCGGGCTGCTCCTCAATGACAGTGGCATCAATTCGGCGCGGATCATCGCCCGCACCGCGGTGCCGATACTCGAGGTCTACCGCGACCATCCACGCATCGACACCCTGTTCCACCAGGCCATGAATGGCCTGCTCATCAAACCCGAGGCATAGCCATGACCACCGCCACCCTTCCCCATGTCGGCAGCAGCTTCAAGCGCGTGTTCTACCGGCCGCCCTTCGTGGGCATGCTCGCCTTCTTCGTGGTGTTCCTCATGCAGGGACTGGGCCACACGCAGATGGTCCTCATGGAGGCCATCTTCGGCGAGCGCTACGTCTACGAGTCCGCCTTCCTCACCGGCCTCATCGGCGCCATCTGCCTGTGGTTCGCCATGCGCAGCAGGAGCGAGGTCACCGCGACCTGGCTCGGCTTCTTCGCCGGAACCTGCCTGTGGACCGGCTGGGTGGAGTTCACCTACGTGTGGTCCGCCAACATGCTCAACGTCCCGGACCTGATGGACAAGTACGCGCCCGGGCAGATCGCCACCAAGGCCGAGTACCTGGTGATGATGTCCTCGGCGGGCGTGCTGCTGGCGACGCTGTTCCCGCTGCTGATGAATCGCGAGACGAAATGCAACATGTTCGCCTGGTTCCAGCGCAACCTGCGGCTGCGCACCGGCAAGCCGAGCCACGGCTACGAGCGCAACTTCGGCTACATCACCTGCCTGGAAACCATCTACGTCATCTGGTTCTGCTACCTGGTGCTGCTCTTCATCTACGATGACAACATCCTCGGCGACCGCCATCCGGTGACCTACTCCATCTTTTTCGTCACCACCGCCTGGTCGCTGTACCTGATCAACCGCCTGCGCCAGATGTGGAAGGTCACCACCGCGATCCGCTACGCCATCCCGACGGCGATCATCGCCTACAGCGCCTACGAGATCGTCGGCCGCTGGAACCTGTTCGCCGACATCTGGGTGGAACCCGGCAAGTACTGGCTGGAACTGACGCTGTTCTTCGGCGCGCTGATCGTCGCGGCGACGGTCGCCGTGCTGACTCCGCAGCACCAGAAGGCGGCACGCGACCGCGAGAACCGCGGGCAGCCCGCCTGAGGCCGCCCGGCCCTGCCGTCAGCGCGGCGGCGGCCAGGCGAGCGAGGTGTCGCGGACGTGGTAGGTCTTGCCGAGGCAGGCGGCCTGGCCCAGGCAGGAGACCGTGAGCGCCGCGAGATCCGCGCGGGTCATCGGCCCGATCCAGCCATCGTCCTCGGTCAGTTCGGCCTTGCCGGTCGGCGGCGTGCCACCCGGCCATAAGCGCGTGTTGCGGATGATGGTGAACGGCAGGCCGCTCTGGCGCAGCACGTCCTCGCCGACGCCCTGGTCCTGCAGCCGGTCCAGCAACCCGGGCACGCGTTCCCAGCCCGCGGAGGCAAACTTGCCGATGTTGGCACCCGCGCCGACGGCACTGCTGTGGATGAACTGGCGCACTCCGGCGGCCTTCGCCGCCGCGGTCAGCGGCGGCATCAGCTTGCCGTAGAAGTGCGTATCGCCATCCTCGACGCGCACCGCGGTGATGACCGCGTCCACGCGCCGCCCCCTGAAGGCCGCGTCGATCTCGCCCGGGTTCATGAGATCGCCCTCGACGAAGCGGACGGCCTGGCCGTCCAGGCGCCGCCGGTCGGAGCCGGGACGGGTGAACACCGTGACATGATCGCCACGGGCCACGAGGCGACGGACGATTTCGGCACCGAGCTGGCCGGTGCCGCCGAAGACCATGACATCCCGCGGCGCTTCGGCTGCCGCCGTCGCCGTGGCCGGCACGCCGGCCAGCATCGGCAGCAACGCCAGCACCAGGGGAAGCAGCAGCGCCCCGAACAGGCCGCGGTGTCGGTTCATGTGGGCGGTCCTCCTCAAACTGGGCCAGTCATTGATCGTCCATCGCCACATCCTGCACGCCAGGCAGGGCCGCGAGGTACCGGGTCACTTCGGCGATCTCCTCCGCCGAGCCCGCCCGGATCACCAGGTGCAGTTCCTGTTGCGCGGGCCCGCTGCCCGGTCGCGCCTCGACATGCTGGAACCCCATGCCGCCCTTCACCAGCGCCGCCTCGATGTCGGCCTGCGAGGTCATGCGCGCATCGATGCGCAGCACCAGCGGCTGGTATTGCTGGCGGCGGATCATCAGGCGCCGCTCCAGCGGCTTGAGCCCGACGAGGATGGCGAGGATCAGCACCGTGGTGCTCACCGCCGCGAGATAGAGCCCGCCGCCGACGGCGAGGCCGATGGCCGCCACCGCCCACAGGCTGGCCGCGGTGGTCAGGCCGCGGACGATTTCCTGCCGCAGGAGGATGGTGCCGGCGCCGAGGAAGCCGATGCCACTCACCACCTGGGCGGCCACCCGCGAAGGGTCCAGGGTGACATTCGCCTGCCCCAGCACGCCGGCGAAGCCGTAGGCCGAGACGATCATGAACAGTGTCGAGCCGACGCACACCAGCATGTGGGTGCGCAGGCCCGCCACCCAGTGCAGGCGCTCGCGCTCGAGGCCGATCAGGCTGCCGAGCAGGGCTGCAAGCAGCAGGCGCGTGATGAGTTCGGTGGCCGGCATCAGTCTTCCCCGGCCACGCCGTGGAACACCTCGGCGGCGATGATCAGCCCGTCCTCGCCGAAGCGCAGGTTTTCCGACATCCTGCGGACCCGGCCATCGACCCGCGAGACATAGATGATGGCCAGCTCACGGCTCGCCGGGTCCCACAGCACACGGTCGACGGTGAAATGCAGCGTGCCGATGCCGGCGAGCGCCGCCCTCCAGTATGCGCGGAGCGCGGGCTTGCCATGGACCGTCGCCGTGCCCGCCACCGCCAGCGCGGTCGGGCTGGTGAAGACGATGTCATCGTGGAAGCGGGCCAGTACCGCCTCGACATCGGCGCGGTTCCAGGCCGCTGCCCATTGCGCGGCGAAGGTAGCGACTTCCTCGCGCCTCATGCTGCACCCGGCCCCGCCCGGCTACACGGTTCCCGGAAACGTGCCGTCCAGGGTCGAGGCGATCTTCACCTCGGGGATGTTGAACAGGCTCTTCCAGTCCCGGGCGATGAGCAGGTCCATCAGTTCGCTGGGCTTGCCGTCCTTCTTCTTCTCCATCTCCTCGTGCAGCGTGATCAGCGCGGCATCGACGGCGGGGCCGAACAGGTAGCGCAGGTACTCCATCGGCACGCGGGGATTCTCCTCGTCGAAGCGGCCCTCGGCATCGAAGCGCGGCGGCAGGATCGGCGGGATGTAGTAGACGTTCGGCTCGGTGCCGTACTCCGGGTGCAGCGGAATCGCCACCTTCCACTCGTTCACCAGCTTGTGGATCGGACCGTCGTCCTCAAGGTAGCCGACGAAGCGCAGCCGGCCCGGGCACTGGCGCGCACAGGCCGGCGCGATGCCCTGCTCCACGCGCGGGAAGCAGAATATGCACTTCTGCGTCTTGCGCTTGATGTAGTTGAAGTAGACCTTGTCATACGGGCAGGCCTGGTTGCAGAGGCGGAAGCCCTGGCACTTGTCCTGGTCCACCAGCACGATGCCGTCCTGTTCGCGCTTGTAGATGGCGCGCACCGGGCAGGCCTCGAGGCAGGCCGGCTTGGTGCAGTGGTTGCACAGCCGCGGCAGGTAGAAGTGGTAGTTGTTGGGGAACTCGCCGGAGGAGCTGTCCTCGCTCCAGTTCGGGCCATACTCCATCGGCTCGGGGCGCTGCAGGCGCTCCTCGGTGCCCTGGAAATAGACGGCCTCGTGGTTGAGCTGCGCGGGGGTGCCGTAGTCCTTGTCGTCGTGAAGGCCGCCGTACTGGAGCACGCCGTCCTTCCAGCCGGCCTTCTTGCCGTGCTCCTCCCAGTCGCGGGGATAACCCGGGCCGGGCTTGGTCTCGACGTTGTTCCAGAGCATGTACTCCTGCCCCGGCTCGTCGGTCCACAGGCTCTTGCAGGCGGCGGTGCAGGCCTGGCAG
>JAANMW010000889.1_pt1 | contig 34670 bp, 35 predicted proteins | sample 7279671 | NCBI WGS metagenome assembly JAANMW01 (sample SAMN14094541, study PRJNA606508) | bioreactor metagenome | isolation source: A lab-scale SPAN reactor treating ammonium-rich wastewater day 247 | place: Ireland: Galway | collected 2017-09-19 | reverse complement strand
CGGGATCTTGCCCGCGGCCGTCACCTGCCCGTTGAAGAACCGGCCGAAGGCGTTGGCCGCCTCGACGACCGCGCGGTAGCCGCTGATGCCAGCCATCGAGGTGAGCGCGTCCATCTTCTGCGCGCGCGAGAGCTGGCGCGGCAGCGCGTCGATGGCGAGCACCGTCGCCTTCTTCGCGGCGAGCTGGGCCATGAGCTCGGGGTTCTGCGCCGGCCAGATGAAGTCGACGAGCATCCCGCCGTCGCGCATCAGCCCGACCTCGGAGGATGTCGGGGGACGCACCTTGAAGACGATGTCCGAGCCGGCCCACAGGGCCGCCGCCGCGGACACGATCTCGGCGCCCGCGGCACGGTAGGCGTCGTCCGCGAAATTGGCGGCATCGCCCGCGCCGGACTCGACGGCGACGCGGAATCCGAGCTTCACGAGCTTCTCGACGACGTCGGGGACGGTTGCGACGCGCTTCTCGCCGGGGAAGACTTCCCGCGGCACTCCGATCTGCAGGGGCATTCCGATGCTCTCCCGGGTTTTCGCGCGCTTCGCGTCCGGCAGCGTGTCACGCGCGGGCGACATACTGCCACAAACCGCCCGACGCCGCCCGCCGGCGACGCGTCAGATCGCTGCGGCGATCGCCTTGCCGGCCTCGACCGTCGAGGCGCGTCCGCCGATGTCGCGCGTGCGCGGCGCTGACGGATCGGAGAGTACGCGCTCGATCGCCGCGACGATCGACGCTCCCGCTTCGCGATGACCGAGGAACTCGAGCATCAGCGCCCCCGACCAGATCTGGCCGATCGGATTGGCGATGCCCTGGCCCGCGATGTCGGGCGCCGAGCCGTGGACCGGCTCGAACAGCGACGGGTGATCGCGTTCCGGGTTGAGGTTCGCGGACGGCGCGATGCCGATCGTGCCGCACACCGCGGGGCCGAGGTCCGACAGGATGTCGCCGAACAGGTTCGAGCCGACGACGACGTCGAACACCTGCGGGCGCTGGACGAAGTGCGCCGACAGGATGTCGATGTGGTACTGGTCGGTCCGGATGTCCGGATACCGCGCCGCCATCGCCCGGAAGCGCTCGTCCCAGTACGGCATCGTGATCGAGATGCCGTTCGACTTCGTCGCCGACGTGAGGTGCTTCGCGTCCCGCGTGCGCGCGAGTTCGAACGCGTAGCGCAGCACGCGGTCGACGCCCTTGCGCGTGAACACCGATTGCTGGAACACGATCTCGCGCTCGGTGCCCTCGAACATCCGCCCGCCCACCGACGAGTACTCGCCCTCGGTGTTCTCGCGCACGACGACGAAGTCGATGTCGCCCGCCTTCCGGTGCGCGAGCGGCGTCGCGATGCCCGGCATCAGCCGGCACGGCCTCAGGTTGACGTACTGGTCGAAGCCGCGCCGGAACGGGATCAGCGAGCCCCACAGCGACACGTGGTCGGGCACCGTGGCGGGCCAGCCGACCGCCCCGTAGTAGATCGCCTCGAAGCCCGAGAGCGTCTCGAACCAGTCCTCCGGCATCATGCGGCCGTGCTTCGCGTAGTAGTCGCAACTCCAGTCGAAGTGCGTGAACGCGAGCGACACGCCGTGCTTCTTCGCCGCGGCCTCGACCGCGCGCAGGCCCTCGGGCATCACTTCCTTGCCGATGCCGTCGCCGGGCATCACCGCGATCCTGTGCGTCGCCATCCGTCCCTCCCTGAGGTCGCGCACATTCTAAGGCCGCAGGAGCCGTCGTTGCGCTGTGCTAGAGTGTCCCTGCGCGCCGGCATCCGCCGGCGTCGTCGCGTTCCGCCTCCGTGACCCCTGCCGCCGCCCGCCGTCGCGCGATCGCGATGATGATCGTCGCCGCGACCTGCTGGTCGTCGGGCGGCTTCCTCGTGCGGCGCCAGTCGCTCGACGACGCCTGGGAGATCGTGTTCTGGCGCAGCACCTTCATGGTGCTGTTCGTCGCCGGCGTCCTCGCCGTCCTCCACGGCCGCAAGACGGGCGCGGCGATTCGCGCGGTCGGCGCACCGGGGCTCGCGTCGGGCGTCTTCCTCGCCTGCACCTTCTTCTTCTTCATCGCGTCGCTGACGCGCACGACGGTCGCCAACACCTTCGTGCTGATGAGCATCGCGCCGTTCGTCGCGGCGATCGCCGGCCGGGTGTTCCTGCGCGAGGCGGTGCCCCCGCGAACCTGGATCGCGATGGCGGTCGCGTTCGCCGGCATCGTCGTGATGTTCGGCGACGCGATCGACTCGGGGCAACTCGTCGGCAACCTGCTCGCGCTCGGCGTGCCCTGCTTCTTCGCGGCGCAGGTCACGGTACTGCGGAAGTACCACGCGAGCGTCGACATGCTGCCGCAGGTGCTGGTCGCGGGCGTCGTCTCGATCGCGGTGGCGGCGCCGCTCGCGTCGCCGTTCACCGCGACGCCCGGCGACCTCGCGGTCCTCGCCGTGATGGGCTCGATCCAGTTGGGCGCCGGCTGTCTGCTCGCCACCGCGGCGTCGCGCCAGCTCACCGCCACCGAACTCGGGCTCCTCGGACTCCTCGAGCCGATCCTCGGCCCGATCTGGGTGTGGGCGCTGATGGGCGAGCATCCGGGCACGACGACGCTCGTCGGCGGCGCGATCGTGCTCGCCGCCGTGATCGCGAACGAGGCGTTCGCCGCCTGGCGCACCCGCAATCGCGAACCGGCCACGGGACTCCCGCCGGTCGGGTGAGCCGATGACGCTCCCCGAGTTCCCGCTCCTCTTCTACCCGGTCGCGATCGCCGGCATCCTCCTGACCGGCATCGCCAAGGGCGGCTTCGGCGGCGGCGCCGCGGGCATCGGCGTGCCGCTGATGTCGATGTTCATCGCGCCGCCGACCGCCGCGGCGATCATGCTGCCGATCCTGTGCGCGATGGACCTCTTCGGCGTCCACGCCTGGCGCGGACGCTGGTCGCGCACGCACCTCGCGGTCCTCGTGCCCGGCGCGCTCGCCGGCATCGCGCTCGGGGGGCTCGCGTTCGGCGCGATGTCGGTGAACGCGATCCGCGTCGTCGTCGGCGCCATCGCGGTCCTGTTCGCGCTCAACCGCTGGTTCCGCCTCTCCGAGCGTCTGGCCGCGCGGCTCGCGCGCGCTACCGCCCCGCCCGGCCGCGTCGCGGGCACGTTCTGGGGCGCGGTGTCGGGCTTCACGAGCACGCTCGCGCACGCGGGCGGGCCGCCGTTCGTGATCTACCTCCTGCCGCACCGGCCGGACAAGACCACGTTCGTCGCGACCTCGGTCGTCTTCTTCCTGATCGTCAACTACGCGAAGCTCGTCCCGTACGCGATGCTCGGGCAGCTCAACGCGGCGAACCTCGCGACCTCGCTCCTGTTCGCCCCGCTCGCACCGATCGGCATCCGGCTCGGGGTCTGGCTGCACCGGCGCTTGCCGGAGGCCGTCTTCTACCAGGTGACCTACGTGCTGCTGTTCGCGAGCGGCGGCAAGCTCCTCCGGGACGCGCTCTCCGCCTGAACGCGCCCGCCGCACGGCCCGGCGCGCTGCGCTATCATCCCTGACCCGTCCACGGAGCCGACCGGATGAAGCAGACCTTCCTCGACTTCGAGCAGCCGATCGCGGAACTGCAGACGAAGATCGACGAGTTGCGCTTCGTGCACGAGGATTCGGCGGTGGACATCGCCGACGAGATCGCGCGGCTCACGCGCAAGAGCCAGCAGCTCACCAAGGACATCTACGCGAAGCTCTCCGCCTGGCAGATCGCGCAGGTCGCGCGCCACCCGCAGCGTCCCTACACGCTCGATTACGTCGCCGGCATGTTCACCGAGTTCCGCGAACTGCACGGCGACCGCAGCTACGCCGACGACGCGGCGATCGTCGGGGGACTCGCGCGCTTCAACGGCCGGCCCTGCGTGGTCATCGGCCACCAGAAGGGCCGCGACACCAAGGAGAAGATCCACCGCAACTTCGGCATGCCGCGCCCCGAGGGCTACCGCAAGGCGCTGCGCCTGATGAAGCTCGCGGAGAAGTTCGGCCTGCCGCTCTTCACCTTCGTCGACACGCCCGGCGCGTACCCGGGCATCGGCGCCGAGGAGCGCGGCCAGTCGGAGGCGATCGGCCGCAACCTGTTCGAGATGGCGGGGCTGCGCACGCCGATCATCGTGACCGTCATCGGCGAGGGCGGCTCCGGCGGCGCGCTCGCGATCGCGGTCGGCGACGTCACGCTGATGCTGCAGTACGCGACCTACTCGGTGATCTCGCCCGAGGGCTGCGCCTCGATCCTGTGGAAGAGCGCCGACCACGCCCCGGAAGCGGCCGAGATCCTCGGGATCACCGCGCCGCGCCTGAAGCAGCTCGGCCTCGTCGACAGGATCGTGAACGAGCCCGTCGGCGGGGCGCATCGCGACCCCGCGGCGATGATCGCGTCGCTCAAGAAGGCGTTGGCCGACGCGCTCAAGTCGCTCTCCGACCTGCCGCTCGACGAACTGGTCGAGCGGCGCGAGGACCGGATCGTCTCCTATGGCAAGTTCAAGGAGCTCAACCCCGGCTGACCGGACGGGCGCGAAGCTGCGCCGCGCCCTCGCCGACTGGGTCGCCTCGCTTCCGGACGGCGACGGACCGATCGCGATCGCGCTCTCCGGCGGTCGCGACTCGATGACGCTCCTCGACGCCGGCGCCCAGGCGCTCGGCGCGGCGGGGCGCCGCGCGATCGCCTTCCATGTGCACCACGGTCTCCAGCCCGGCGCCGACCGCTGGGCGGAAGCCTGCGCGCGCGCCTGCGCGATGCGCGGCATCGCGTTCGCGATGCGCCGCGTCGCCGTCGGCCTGCGGCCGCGCACGAGCCTCGAGGCGGCCGCGCGCGACGCCCGCTACCGGGCGCTCCGCGAACTCGCCCGGGAACACGGTGCGCTCGTCGTCGCGCTCGCCCACCATCAGGACGACCAGGCCGAGACGCTCCTCCTGCAGCTCGGTCGGGGCGCCGGACCCGCGGGACTCGCCGCGATGCCGGCGTCCGCGCGCGACGCGGAGGGCGTCGTCTGGTGCCGTCCGCTGCTCGGGCTGCCGCGCGCGGACATCGATGCGTATGCGACGCTTCGCCGGCTCGACTACGCAGACGATCCGAGCAACGCGGACACGCGGCTGCGCCGCAACGCGGTGCGCGCGCGTGTCGTCCCCGCCTTCGCGGCAGCGCTCCCGGGCTATCCGGCGACGCTCGCGCGGGCCGCCGCCCACCAGGCCGACGCGACCGCATTGCTGGATGCGCTCGCCGCGATCGACGCCCGCACCGCGGGCTACGTGGAAACCGCGGGAACGATCGACGCAGCCGCGCTCGCGTCGCTCGACGCGGCGCGGGCGCGCAACCTGCTCCGCTGGTTCCTGCACGAGCGCGGCCTGCCGCCTCCGCCCGTCGCGCGCCTTGACGCGATGCTCCGGCAACTCGCGCACGCCAGGCAGGACGCCTCGGTCGAGATCCGTCACGCCGGCGCGATCGTCGGCCGCCATCGCGGGCGCGTCGTCGTGCACGCGCCGCCGGCCGGCGCCTTTCTGCTCGACTGGCGCGGCGAGACGACGGTCGCGCTGCCGCACGGCGAACTCGAGTTCCGTGCCGTCATCGGGGCAGGCGTCGACCCGCGCCACGCCGAAGCGGGTCTCGCCATCCGTCCGCGTCACGGCGGCGAGCGCCTGAAGCTCGAACGCGCGGGCGCCCGGCGCACGCTCAAGGCGCTGTTGCGGGAGGCCGAACTGCCGCCCTGGGAGCGCGACGCGCTGCCGCTCGTGGTGGCCGGCGACGCGCTCGTCGCGGTGCCCGGACTGGGCGTCGACATCGCCTGGCGAGCGCCGCCTGGCGCTGCGGGTCTCGTCCCGATCTGGCGGCCGATGCCCGACGCGACCGCAGCGGCCTGACCAGCGGGCGCTCCCCCTCCGGCGCGGGCCGGCAGGCAAGAGGCATCACGCGCCGCGCGAGCGGCGGGGCGCGGCGCGCGGCCGCGGGCCTCGCCGGTCGGCCGGACTCCCACGCCGACCGGTACCCGGGCTAGAATGCGGCAAGCCGCACAAGAGGGGGGGCCAGTCCCGGACCGAACCCGGCTTCCACCGAACAGGAGACCATCCGATGTTTGCTCGCTCCATGCTCGCCGCGGCGCTCGTCGCGACTCTGGCGTTCGCCCTTCCCGCGGGTGCGCAGCCGATCGTCATCAAGTTCAGCCACGTGGTGGCCGAGCACACGCCCAAGGGTCAGGGCGCGCTCAAGTTCAAGGAGTTGGCGGAGAAGAAGCTGCCCGGCAAGGTGCAGGTGCAGGTCTTCCCGAGCTCGCAGCTCTTCGGCGACGCGAAGGAGATGGAGGCGCTGCTCCTGGGCGACGTGCAGCTCATCGCGCCGTCGCTCTCCAAGTTCGACCGCTACACCAAGAAGATCCAGCTCTTCGACCTGCCGTTCCTGTTCGACGACGTCGACGCGGTCGACCGCTTCCAGGCGAGCGCGAAGGGACAGGAACTGCTGACCTCGATGAAGAACCGCGGGCTGGTCGGCCTCGCGTACTGGCACAACGGGATGAAGCAGCTCTCGACCAACCGGGACAAGCTCGAGCGGCCCGAGGACGTCAAGGGTCTCAAGTTCCGCATCCAGGCCTCCGACGTGCTCGAAGCCCAGTTCCGCGCGCTCGGCGCGAACCCGCAGAAGATGGCGTTCTCCGAGGTCTACCAGGCGCTGCAGACCGGCGTGGTCGACGGACAGGAGAACACCTGGTCCAACATCTACTCGCAGAAGTTCCACGAGGTGCAGAAGACCATCGCCGAGACCAACCACGGCGTGATCGACTACATGGTCGTCACCAACGCCAAGTGGTGGGACGGCCTGCCGGCCGACGTGCGCAAGGGACTCTCCGAGGCCATGGCCGAAGCGACCGCCTACGCGAACAAGATGGCGAACGATCTCAACCAGGCCGACCGCCAGCGCATCGCCGACGCCGGCAAGGCGCGCATCCAGAAGCTCACGAAGGACGACGTGGCCGCCTGGCGCAAGGCGATGGAACCGGTCTGGAAGAAGTTCGAAGGCGACATCGGCCGCGACCTGATCGACGCGGCGCTCAAGTCCAACAAGTAGCCCCATCGGGAGCGGGGTCCGCGCCGCGGGCCCCGCCGACGCCATGCGCTGGCTCGAACACCTCGAGGAGGGCCTCGTCGCCTTCCTGATGGCGGCGATGACGCTGGTCACCTTCATGCAGGTGGTCGCGCGCTACGTCTTCAACTACAGCTTCGTCTGGGCGCTGGAACTCACCGGCGTCATGTTCGCGTGGCTGATCTTCGTCGGCATGTCCTACGGCGTCCGGGTCGGCGCCCACATCGGCGTCGACGTGCTGGTCAAGTCGCTGGGCCGGGGCGCGCGGCGCGCGGTCGTCGTCGCCGCCGCGCTGCTGTGCCTCGCCTACGCGCTCATCGTCACCTGGGGCGGCTACCAGTACGTGCGCAAGATGTACGACGTGGGCATCCTGATGCAGGACATCCCGATCCAGCAGTGGATCCCGCGCATCATCCTGCCGCTCGGCTTCGCGATGCTGGCGTTCCGCTTCGCCGAAGTGCTCGTCCGGCTCGCGCGCGGCGGCGAGGCGCACCTCGTCGGCGACGAGGCCGAGGACGCGCTCAAGCTGCGCCAGGACGAGCCCGGAGGGAACGCGCGATGACCACCCTCGCGCTGTTCGTCCTGCTGTTCGCGTTCATGTTCATGGGCATGCCGGTGGCGATCGCGCTCGGCTTGTCCTCGCTCGTGACGATCATGCTGTTCGCGCAGGACTCGCTCGCGTCGCTGTCGCTCAAGCTGTTCGAGACGTCCGAGCACTACACGCTGCTGGCGATCCCGTTCTTCATCCTCGGCGGCGCGTTCATGACCACCGGAGGCGTGGCGAAGCGGATGATCCGCTTCGCGAACGCCTGCATCGGCCACCTGCGCGGCGGGCTGGCGATGGCCTCGGTCATGGCGTGCATGCTCTTCGCCGCGGTGTCCGGCTCGTCGCCGGCGACCGTCGTCGCCGTCGGCTCGATCGTCATCGCGGGCATGGTGCGGGCCGGCTATTCGCAGAACTTCGCGGCGGGGGTGATCTGCAATGCGGGCACGCTCGGCATCCTGATCCCGCCGTCGATCGTCATGGTCGTCTACGGCGCAGCGACCGAAACCTCGGTGGGCAAGCTCTTCATGGCCGGCGTGATCCCCGGGATCCTGCTCGGCCTCCTGCTGATGGTCGCGATCTGGTTTCGCGCGCGCATCATCAAGCTCCCGACGCAGCCGCGCGCGACGCTGCGCGAGGTGCTGACCTCCGGGCGCGATTCGCTGTGGGGCCTGCTGCTGATCGTCATCATCCTGGGCGGCATCTACGGCGGCGTGTTCACGCCGACGGAAGCGGCCGCGGTGGCGGCGGTCTACGCGTTCGTGATCGCGGTGTTCGTCTACCGCGACATCGGGATGCGCAACGTGCCGGAGGTCCTGATCGAGGCCGGCAAGGTCACGGTGATGCTGATGTTCATCGTGGCCAACGCGCTCCTGTTCGCGCACGTGCTGACCACCGAGCGCATCCCGCAGCAGATCGCCGAGATCATCGTCGGCTGGGGCATGTCCGGCTGGCAGTTCCTGGTCGTGGTGAACATCCTGCTGCTGATCGCCGGCATGTTCATGGAGCCGACCGGCATCATCCTGATCCTCGCGCCGATCCTGTTCCCGATCGCGACCCGGCTCGGCATCGATCCGGTCCACCTCGGCATCATCATGGTGGTGAACCTCGAGATCGGCATGGTCACGCCGCCGGTCGGCCTCAACCTGTTCGTCACCGCGGGCATCACGCGAATGTCGATCGGACAGGTCGTGAAGGCGGCGCTGCCGTGGACGCTGTTGCTGCTCGCCTTCCTCGTCGTCGTCACCTACGTGCCGGTGATCACGCTCTTCCTGCCCGACCTGCTGTTCTGAGCCGCCGGGCGCGCCGGACCGATCCGGCGCGCTCCGTCGGCCCCTTCGCGCCCGCACGCCTGTCGTGCCGTTCCCGCCGATCCGGGCAGCCGCGCGAGCGCGCCCCGCGTCGCGGCGCATGCGCCCGGGGGACACCGATGCTACAATATTGAATTTCCTCGGAATAATCCTGTCGGAGCGCCCAGCATGGCCGTCGAACGCACCCTTTCCATCATCAAGCCGGACGCCGTCGCGAAGAACGTCGTCGGTCAGATCTACGCCCGCTTCGAGGGCGCGGGCCTGAAGATCGTCGCCGCCCGCATGGCGCATCTCTCGCGTGCCGAGGCGGAAGGCTTCTACGCCGTGCACCGGGCGCGCCCGTTCTTCAAGGATCTGGTCGAGTTCATGACCTCCGGCCCGGTGATGATCCAGGTGCTCGAAGGCCCCGGCGCGATCGCGAAGAACCGCGACCTGATGGGCGCGACCGATCCGAAGAAGGCGGCGCCCGGCACGATCCGCGCCGATTTCGCGTCGTCGATCGACGCGAACGCCGTGCACGGCTCCGATGCGCCGGAGACCGCGGCGATCGAGATCGCCTATTTCTTCCCGGCATCGCAGGTCTACTCCCGCTGACCGTCACGGCGTCGTGAACCTCCTCGACCTCGACCCGCAAGGCCTGGAGCGCCATTTCGCCGCACGCGGCGAGAAGCCTTTCCGCGCCCGCCAGGTGTCGCGCTGGCTGCACCGGCACCTCGCCGGCGACGTCGCGTCGATGACCGATCTGGCGAAGTCCTTGCGTGCCTCGCTCGCGGCCCACGACAGCATCGAGGGCCCGACGGTGCTCCGAGACACGACGGCCTCCGACGGCACACGCAAGTGGCTGTTCGACGTCGGCGACGGCAACGCGGTCGAGGCGGTGTTCATTCCCGAGGACGACCGCGGCACCCTGTGCGTCTCGTCGCAGGCCGGCTGCGCGATGGATTGCCGGTTCTGCTCCACCGGAGCACAGGGTTTCAACCGCAACCTCGGCGTCGCGGAGATCGTCGGCCAGCTCTGGCACGCGAACCGGGCGCTCCTGTCGGACGCCCCGCCCGCCCCGGGATCGCCGGGCTGGGTGGCGGAACCGCGGCCCGCGTCGGCCTGGCCCTGGGTCGAGGCCGGCCGCGCACCGGTCACCAACGTCGTGATGATGGGCATGGGGGAGCCGCTCGCGAACCTCGACCGCGTGATCCCCGCGCTGCGGCTCTTCCTCGACGACCACGCGTACGGACTCTCGCGCCGGCGCGTGACCGTGTCGACCTCGGGACTCGTGCCGCAGATGGACCGCCTGGCCGCCGAATGCCCGGTCGCGCTCGCGGTGAGCCTGCACGCGCCCGACGACGCGCTGCGCGACCATCTGGTTCCGATCAACCGGAAGCACCCGCTCGCCGAACTGCTGGCCGCGTGCCGCCGCTATCTCGAGGTCGCGCCGCGCGATTTCGTGACCTTCGAGTACGTGATGCTCGACGGCGTGAACGACGCGCCGGCGCAGGCGGACGCGCTCGTCGCGCTCGTGCGCGAGTTGCCCTGCAAGTTCAACCTGATCCCGTTCAATCCGTTCCCGGGAACCGGGTTCCGCGCGAGTCCGCGCGAGCGCATCGTCGCGTTCCAGCGCCGGTTGATGGACGCGGGCCTGGTCACGACGATCCGCAGGACGCGGGGCGACGACATCGACGCGGCCTGCGGCCAGCTCGCCGGCCGCGTGAAGAACCGGGTGATCCGCCCGCTCGCGACGCGAAGCTTCGCGGTCCGCCCCTGACGAACCCGACCCGCCGATGTCTATCCGTTCCGCCGTTCCCGCCGCCGCGCTCGCGGTCCTCGCCCTCGCCGGATGCGACACCTTCTCGTCGAAGAAGGAGACGCAGCCCGCGCCGCAGACGGTCCAGCCGCAGCAGCTTCCTCCGATCAAGCAGGAGGAAGCCACACCGCGCTACAAGTCCGAACTGCGCACCGAACTCGCCGCCGCGTATTTCGAGCGCGGCCAGTACGACGTCGCGCTCGAGGAACTCGCCGAGGCGGTCAAGTTCGACCCGACCTACCCGAAGCTCTACAGCATCTACGGTCTCGTCTACGCCGAACTCGGCGACAACGCGAAGGCCGAGACGAACTTCCGGCGCGCGCTCGACCTCGCGCCGTCGGACTCGGAGATCCGCGGCAACTGGGGCTGGTACCTCTGCACGCACGGCAAGCCGCAGGAGTCGATCGGAGAGTTCGAGGCGGCGTTGCGCAACCCGCTCTACAAGTCGCCCGAGATCGCGCTCATCAACGCCGGCAAGTGCAGCGCGCAAGCCGGCGACGCCGCGGCGGCCGACCGGTACTTCCGGCGCGCGCTCGCCGTCCGCCCCGGCAACCCGATCGCCGCGTACAACCTCGCTCTCCTGTCCTACCGCGCCGGGAGGCTCGACGAGGCGCGTGCGCTGATGCGTTTCGTCATGGCGCAGACCGCCCCGCCTCCGGAGGGGCTCTTCCTCGGCATGTGCGTCGAGCGCAAGCTCGGCGACAAGGCCGCCGAGGATTCCTACGTCACGCAGCTCAAGAACCGCTACCCGAACAGCGCGGAGACGCGCGCCATGGGAGGGAGCTGCGAGTGAACGAACCCGGGCGTCCCGAAGCGGACGAGGCCGCGCCCCCGGCTCCGCCGAGCGCGGGCGCGCTGCTCGCCCAGGCCCGCGGCATCGCGGGGCTCACCGTCGAGGACGTCGCGTCGCAGCTCAAACTCGCGCCGCGCCAGGTCGTCGCGATCGAGCGGGACGACTTCGCGAACCTGCCCGGCCGTACGTTCGTGCGCGGATTCGTGCGCAACTACGCGCGCCTCGTCAAGCTCGACGTCGACGACGTGCTCGCCGCGCTTCCGGGCGACGGTCACGCGCCCGCGCCCGAGCGCACGCTCGCGTCGGCCGCCGGACGGTCGATCGGCGAGATGCCGCGCGAATCGCGCCCGCGTTCGGGCGTGGCGCGTTGGGCGATTCCGCTGCTGCTCGCGGCGATCGTCGGCGTGGCCGCGTTCTACGAGTTCGCGCGCCCGCCGGCGGCCGAGCGCGGAACGGCGACGAAGGCCGAGTCGGCCCTGACGGCTCCCCCTGTCGCCGCGCCCGCCGATCCCGCGCCCGCAATGCGCCCCGACGAACCGGCGACGGCTCCGGCGACCGGCCAGGCGACGGAGTTGCCCAATCCGGTCGCCGGCACCGCGGCCGCGCCCTCGCCCGGCGCGGCCAGTGCGCCCGCGCTCCCCGTCGCGCAGGACGCCGCGGGCGAGCGATCCGCCGCAGCGCGAAGCCAGCTCAGATTCGCCTTCCGGGGCCAATCGTGGATCGAAGTGCGCGACCGCTCCGGCAGCGCCGTGATGTCGATCACCGGATCGGCCGGATCGACGCGCGAACTCGAGGTCGCGCCGCCGGTCGATGTCGTCATCGGCAATGCAGCGGTGGTCGACGCGGCCTGGCGCGGCAGGGCCGTCGACCTCGCGCCGCACACGCGCCAGAACGTCGCGCGCATCCGCCTGGAATAGATCGCCACGAATCCATCGGCCTTCGCGCGCGAGCGGCGGAGGCCACGAGCATGACCCGATGACGACGCCCCACGACACCGCCACCGCACGGCCCAAGACCGCGCCGATCCAGGCCGTCCGCGGCATGAACGACGTGCTGCCGGACGAAGCCGCCCTCTGGCTCGAACTCGAGGACACCGCCCGCCGCGTCTTCGCGCTCCACGGCTACCGGAACCTCCGCGTGCCGATCGTCGAGCCGACGCCGCTCTTCGTGCGCGGCGTGGGCGAGCACACCGACATCGTCGAGAAGGAGATGTACACCTTCGACGACCGGCTCTCCGGCGAGAGCCTCACGCTGCGGCCCGAGGCGACCGCGGGCATCGTGCGCGCGGCGATCGAGCACAACCTGTGCTACGAGCGACCGCAGCGCGTCTGGCTCGCCGGTCCGATGTTCCGCCACGAACGCCCGCAGAAGGGCCGCTACCGCCAGTTCCACCAGTTCGACGTCGAGGCGCTGGGATTCCCGGGGCCGGACGTCGACGCCGAGCAGATCGCGATGCTCGCGCGCCTGTGGCGGGAACTGGGTCTCGCCGACGGGATATCGCTGCAGGTGAACTCGATCGGCGACGCGGCGGAGCGCCGCGCGCACCGCGCCGCGCTGATCGAGCACTTCGAGCGACAAGCCGATCTGCTCGACGCCGACGCGAAGCGCCGCCTGCACGCCAATCCGCTGCGCATCCTCGACAGCAAGACGCCCGCGATGCAGGAGATGATCGCGGGGGCGCCGCGGCTCGTCGACCGCCTCGGCGCGGAGTCGCGCACGCATTTCGACGGACTGCAACGCGCGCTCGACGACGCGGGCATCGCGTTCGAGGTGAACCCGAGGCTCGTGCGCGGGCTCGACTACTACAATCGCACGGTGTTCGAGTGGGTGACCTCCCGCCTGGGCGCGCAGGGGACCGTCGCGGGCGGCGGCCGCTACGACGGGCTCTTCGAGGCGCTGGGCGGCAAGCCGACGCCGGCCTGCGGCTTCGCGATCGGCATCGAGCGCATGATCCTGCTGCTGCAGGAATCGGGACGCACCGGAGCCGACGCCCCCCTCGCCTACGTGGTGCACGCGGGAGACGGCGCGGGAGCACTCGCGCGCGTCGTGGCGGAATCGCTGCGCGACGCCCGCTGCGCCGCCATCGTCAACGCCGGAGGCGGCAGCTTCAAGTCGCAGATGAAACGCGCCGACGCAAGCGGTGCGCGCTATGCCCTCATCGTCGGCGACGACGAAGCGCGCGAGGGCAGGGTCTCGATCAAGCCGCTGCGCGAACCGGGCGAGCAACGCGCCGTGGCCGCGGGCGACATCGTCAACGCACTGGTTCCGGCGCGCCCGCGCGCGGAACGCTGAAGGGGAACGGCATGGCAACCTACGATCTCGAGGAACAGGACACCATCGAGGACCTCAAGGCGTGGTGGACCCGCTGGGGCACGCTCGTCACCTGGATCGCGGTCGCGGTCGCCGTGACGATCGTCGGCGTGCAGGGCTGGCGCTGGTGGCAGACGTCGCGCGCCGACGAGGCGAGCGCGCTCTACCAGGCGGTCGCCGGGGCGACGCGGGGGAGCGGTGACGCGACGAAGGCGAAGGACGCGATGGCGACGCTCGCCGACAAGTACGCGGGTACCGCCTACGCGCCGCGCGCCGCGCTCCTGTACGCGAAACAGTTGTGGAGCACCGGGGACAAAGCCGGGGCGAAGGCGCAGCTGCAGTGGGTGGTCGACCGGGCGAGCGACGACGACCTGAAGGCGGTCGCGCGCTATAGGCTCGCCGAGGTGCTGCTCGACGAGAAGAACGTCGACGAGGCGCTGAAGCTCCTCGACACGAAGCACGCGGACGCCTACGCGGGACTGTACGCGGACCTGCGCGGCGACGCCCTCGCGTCGGCCGGGCGCAACGCCGAGGCACGCGCGGCCTACCAGTCCGCGTTCGCGAAGCTCGACGCGAGGTCGCCCTACCGCGGTTTCGTGCAACTGAAGCTCGACGCGCTGGGCGGCGCGCTGCCGGTGGGGACGGAGGCCGATGCGCTGGCCAAGGCTGCGTCCGCGGCGCCCGCCGCCGCCGAGGCTCCGCCTGCCGCTCCCGCCGCAGCCGGAGCCCCCGCGGCCAAGCCATGACGTCACGTACGACGCGGGCGCTGGCGATCGCGTCCATCGCGGCCGCCGTCGGCGGCTGCGCGACGATCCAGTCGTACATCCCGTCGATCCCGGCGCCCGACTGGACCTGGCTCGTCGGCAGCAGCCGCAAACCCGGCCCGCTGCCCGAACTCTCGCAAAGCGTCACGCCGGTGGTCGCCTGGCAGGCCGGCGTCGGCAAGGCCGTCGCCGGCTTCGCGCCGTTCGTGACTTCAGACGCGGTCTACGCGGCGTCGTCCGACGGCACGATCGCCAAGTTCGACGTCGCCAGCGGCCGCCAGTTCTGGCGCTCGAGCGCCGGACGCACGCTCGCGGCGGGCGTCGGCGCGGGCGACGGGATCGTCGTGGCCGGGACCGACAAGGGCGACGTGCTCGCGTTCGACGACAACGGCAACGCGCTGTGGACCGCGAAGGTCGGCAGCGAGGTGATCGCGCCGCCCCGCGTCGCCGAAGGCGTCGCGCTCGTGTTCTCGGGCGACGGACGCCTCTACGCGCTCTCGACCAAGGACGGCTCGACGCGCTGGGTCTACCAGCGCTCGAACCCGCCGCTGATGGTCCGCAACCAGGCCGGCGCGGCAATCTCGCGCGGCGCCGTGTTCTTCGGCACCGCCGGAGGGCGGCTCGTGGGCCTCGACCTGCGCAGCGGCGCCGTGGGCTGGGAGGCGCTGGTGGCGACACCGAAGGGCGCGACGGAACTCGAGCGCATCGCCGACGTCACGAGCCTGCCGGCGATCGACGAGCGCATGGCCTGCGCGGCCGCGTACCAGGGTCGCACCGCGTGCTTCGAACTCGTCCGGGGCGCGGCCGTGTGGTCGCGCGACATCGGCAGCCTGGGCGGCATCGCGATCGACCGCGAGCGCCTGTACGTGACCGACGACGCCGGCGCGGTGCATGCGCTAGACCGCTCGACCGGCGCATCGCTGTGGAAGCAGGACAAGCTCGCCAAGCGCTTCATCGGCGGCCCGCAGATGGTCGGCGACCAGGTCGGCGTCGTCGACGCCGAAGGCTGGCTGCACCTGCTCTCGCCGGTCAACGGCGCGTACGTGGGCCGCGTGGCGACCGACGGCAGCGCACCGACCTCGCAGCCGGTGGCGATGATCGGCGGCGCGATGTGGCAGTCGGCCGCCGGCGCGCTCGTCGCGATCCGCGTCCGCTGAACCGCGCCGCGTCCGCAGGCATCGCGTCGTGCTCCCGATCATCGCGCTCGTCGGCCGCCCCAACGTCGGCAAGTCGACGCTGTTCAACCGGCTGACGCGCACGCGCGACGCGCTGGTGCACGACGTCCCGGGACTCACGCGCGACCGCAACTACGGCCGGGCCCGCGTGGGCGAACGCGACTTCTACGTCGTCGACACCGGCGGCTTCGAGCCGGTCGCGAAGGAAGGCATCCTGCGCGAGATGGCGCGGCAGGCGGAAGCCGCGATCGCGGAGGCCGACGTCGTCGTGTTCCTCGTCGATGCGCGCGACGGCCTCGTGCCGCAGGACGCGCGCATCGCCGACCTCCTGCGCCGCTCCGGCCGTCCGATCGTGGTCGCGGTGAACAAGAGCGAGGGACTCTCCGCCGCGGGCGCGGTCGCCGAGTTCCACGAACTCGCGCTGGGGGAGCCCGCGCCGATCTCCGCAGCGCACGGCGAAGGCGTGCGCGACCTCGTCGACGCGGCGCTCGCGCTGGCGCCGCCGCCCGGAGAGGTCCCGCCGCACGACGACGACCGCGTGCGCGTGGCGATCGTCGGACGGCCGAACGTCGGCAAGTCGACGCTGGTCAACGCGCTCCTGGGCGAGGAACGCGTGATCGCGTTCGACGAGCCCGGCACGACGCGCGACGCGATCGCGCTCGACTTCGAGCGCGGAGGCAGGCGCTACACGCTCGTCGACACGGCCGGCGTGCGCCGGCGCGGCAAGGTCACCGAGGCGGTCGAGAAGTTCTCGGTGATCAAGACGATGCAGGCGATCGACGAGGCGAACGTCGTGGTGCTGCTGCTCGATGCGGTCGAAGGCGTCGCCGAACAGGACGCCCACCTCGCCGGCCACATCCTCGAGGCCGGCCGCGCGCTCGTCGTCGGCATCAACAAGTGGGACGCGGCCACCGGCGAACGGCGCGAGTTCGTCGAGCGCGAGATCGCGCGCAAGCTCGCGTTCCTCGATTTCGCCGCGCAACTGCCGATCTCGGCACGCGAGGGGCGCGGCCTTCCGGCGCTGATGGCCGCGGTCGACCGGGCCTACGCCGCCGCGATGGCGAAACTCCCGACGCCGCGACTCACGCGCACGCTGCAACTCGCCGTCGAGCGGCAGCAGCCTCCGCGCAGCGGCACCGTGCGCCCGAAGCTCCGCTACGCGCACCAGGGCGGCAGCAATCCGCCGCTGGTGGTGATCCACGGGACCGCGCTCGCACGGGTGCCCGACGCCTACCGGCGCTACCTGGAACATTTCTTCGCCGACGCTTTCCAACTGCGGGGCACCCCGCTTAGGATACAATTCAAGACCGGCGTCAACCCCTACGCGGGCACCGGCGCGCGCCGCTGAACCGGCGTCCCGGATGCCGGGCGAACCGGCCCGGCACGAGGCGCGCCGCGCCGCGAGAACGACACGAACGAAGGGCGGAGAGCGACGATGAGCAACAAGGGGCAAATGCTGCAGGACCCGTTCCTGAACACGCTCCGCAAGGAGCATGTCCAGGTGTCGATCTACCTCGTGAACGGCATCAAACTGCAGGGCCAGATCGAATCGTTCGACCAGTACGTGGTGCTCCTCAAGAACACGGTGACGCAGATGGTGTACAAGCACGCGATCTCCACCGTCGTGCCGTCGCGGCCGGTCGTCATGCCGCACCACGGCCCGGGCGGCGCCGAGGACGCCTGACCGCCGCCTTTCGGCGCCTCGGCGATCGGCCGGACCTCATGCTCGAACGCCCCAGCGGCGGACAACGCGCCGTCATCGTCGGGCTCGCGATCGGAGCCCGGCGCAACGATCCCGATCTCGACGAAATCGCCGCGCTGGCGACCTCCGCGGGCGCGACGATCGTCGGACGCGTCGGTGGCCGGCGCGCCGCCCCCGATCCCGCGCTCTACGCCGGCCGCGGCAAGGTGGACGAGATCGCGCGCGCGCGCGACACGGCAGCGGCCGACCTCGTGATCTTCGACCATGCGCTCTCGGGCGTGCAGCAGCGCAATCTCGAACAGGCGCTCTCCTGCCGCGTCGTCGACCGGACGAGCCTCATCCTCGACATCTTCGCGCAGCGGGCGCGGAGCGCCGAAGGCAAGCTGCAGGTCGAACTCGCGCAACTCGCGCATCTGTCGACGCGGCTGGTCGGCGGCTGGACCCACCTCGAACGGCAGAAGGGCGGCATCGGCCTGCGCGGCCCGGGCGAGACCCAGCTCGAGACTGACCGGCGACTGATCGGCAAGCGCGTGAAGACGTTGAAGGAGCGCCTCGCGAAGGTCACGACGAGTCGTGGCGTGCAGGGCCGCACCCGCCGCCGGGCGCGCGTGCGCGCCGTCGCACTCGTCGGCTACACCAACGCCGGCAAGTCGACGCTGTTCAACCGCCTCGCGCGCGCGAAGGTCTACGCCGCCGACCAGTTGTTCGCGACGCTCGACACCACGCTGCGCCGCATCCACGTTCCGGGCGCGGACGCGATCGTGCTGTCCGACACGGTCGGATTCATCCGCGACCTGCCGCACGACCTCGTCGCGGCGTTCCGCGCCACGCTGTCCGAGGCGGCCCGGGCCGACCTGATCGTCCATGTGATCGACGCCTCGGCGTCCGACCGGGACGCGCAGGCCGAAGCGGTCGAGGAGGTGCTCGCCGACATCGGCGCGGACGCGCTGCCGCGCCTCGCCGTACTGAACAAGATCGACGCGGCCGGCCTCGATCCCGGGGTCGAGCGCGACCCCTGTGGTACGATCCGCACCGTGCGCGCAAGTGCGCTGACGGGGGCGGGTTGCGCGGGGTTCCTCGCCGCGCTGGCCGAGCGGTTCCCGGCGGACGCCGCGCACGCCGACGCCGACGCGGCCGACGCATCGGCCTGATCGCCCAAGGGTCCGCCCCGCGCCGTCTCGACCCGCCGCCGGCCCGTTCGCCGGCGAATTGCACACGATCCACGCGAACCACCAGCATGTCGCTCAACGATCCCCAGTGGGGCAAGCGAGGCGGTAATTCGGGCGGCCCGCCCGATCTGGACGAGATCTGGCGCAAGGTCAACCGGCGCCTCTCGGACCTGTTCGGCCGGCGCGGCACGACGCCCGAACCTTCGCCCGGCGAGCCACGTGCACGTCCTGCGATTCCTCTGTCCGGCGCCGGGCTGCTCGCGGGCCTCGTGCTCGTCGTGTGGGTCGCGAGCGGGTTCTACATCGTCGACGAAGGCCGCCGCGGCGTGGTGACGCGCTTCGGCAAGTACACCGAGACCACGCAGCCGGGCCCGCGCTGGCACCTGCCGTTTCCGGTCGAGGCGGTCGAACTCGTCGACTTCTCGCAGGTCCGCACGATCGAGATCGGCTACCGCAACACGCCGAAGAATCGCGTCGACCGCGAGGCGGTGATGATCACCGACGACGAGAACATCATCGACATCCAGTTCGCGGTCCAGTACAACGTCAAGAACGCCGAGGATTTCGTCTTCCGCAACCGCAAGCCCGAACTGATCGTCGCCTGGGCGGCGGAGTCGGCGATCCGCGAAGTGGCCGCGAAGGTCCAGATGGACTTCGCGCTCTACGAGGGCCGCGAGCAGGTCGCGCGCGACACCGAGCGGCTCCTGCAGGACATGCTCGATCGCTTCCGCACCGGCGTGTTCGTGCAGAAGGTCACGCTGCAGAACGTCCAGCCGCCCGAGAAGGTGCAGGCCGCGTTCGACGACGCGGTGAAGGCGGGCCAGGACCGCGAACGCCTCAAGAACGAGGGCCAGGCCTACGCGAACGACGTGATACCGCGCGCCCGCGGCGCCGCCGCCCGCCTGCTCGAGGAGGCGCAGGGCTACCAGGCTTCGGTCGTGGCGCGCGCCGAGGGCGACGCCTCGCGCTTCCGGCAGATCGTCATCGAGTACCAGAAGGCGCCGGGCGTCACGCGCGAGCGCCTGTACCTCGACATGATGCAATCGGTCCTGGGTCCGACCTCGAAGGTGATGGTCGAGCCCAAGGCGGGCGCCCTGCTCGGGTTGCCGCTCGACAAGCTGATGCAGGCGAGCGGCGCGCCCGCTCCGGCGGCTTCCGACGCTCCCGCCGCGCCAACGCCGCGCGTGACCGTGCCTGCGGACGTCCCGCCGGCGAGCGATGGCCGCGGATCGCGCGATTCGCTGCGCCGCGACCGGGGAGGCTGAAGCGATGAAGTTCACGCTGCCGATCCTCGCCGTCGTCGTCGCCGCGATTCTCGTCGCGTCGCAGTCGCTGTTCACCGTCCACCAGACCCAGTTCGCGATCAAGTTCCAGTTGGGCGAGGTGGTCGAGGTGATCACCGATCCCGGCCTCCACTACAAGGTGCCGCTGGTCCAGAACGTGAAGTACTTCGACCAGCGGAACCTCACGCTCGAGATCCAGGAACCCGACCGCGTCACGACCGCCGAGAAGAAGCCGCTCCTCGTCGAGTTCGTCGTGCTGTGGCGGATCGACGACGTCCGCAAGTTCTACGTCTCGGTGCAGGGAGACGAGGAAGCCGCGCGCCGCCGCCTGACGCAGACCGTGCGTGCGAACCTCGCCGAGGAGTTCAACAAGCGCTCGATGCACGAGGCGATCTCGACCCAGCGCGACCAGATCATGAACACGACGCGCCAGAAGGCCGACAGCGACGCGAAATCGATCGGGGTCGAGATCGTCGACGTCCGCCTGCGCCGCGTCGAGCTGCCGCCCGACGTGCTCGGCCCGGTCTACGCGCGGATGGAGTCGGAGCGCCGCCGCGTCGCGAACGAACTGCGCTCGCAGGGTGCCGCCGAGAGCGAGAAAATCCGCGCCGACGCCGACCGCCAGCGCGAGGTCATCCTCGCCGAGGCGTTCCGCCAGGCGCAGAAGGTCAAGGGCGACGGCGATGCGCGCGCCGCGGCGATCTATTCCGCCGCCTACGGCGTGAACCCGGAGTTCTTCGCGTTCTACCGCAGCCTCGAGGCCTACAAGGCGTCGTTCCGCAACCGCGGCGACGTCATGGTCCTCGACCCGTCGTCGGACTTCTTCCGCTACTTCCGGCAGAGCGGCGGGCGCCCACCCGCGTCGAAGTGATGGCCCCCCCCCGAAGCGCGCTTCGCGCGCCTCCCCCAAAGGGGGCGCGGCACCCGCGGCTCGACCTCGGGGCGGCCCGTCGGTCGGCGGGTGCCGCCGTATCCCCCCGAAGCGCGCTTCGCGCACCTCCCCCAAAGGGGGCGCGGCACCCGCGGCTCGACCTCGGGGCAGCCCCCGCCGGGCGCCGGGCGAAGTAGCGGCGCGACCGGAGATGTCGGGGTGGATTCGCTCTGGGCGGCGCTCGCGCTCGTGCTCGTCGTGGAAGGGCTGTTGCCGTTCCTCGCACCTCGGGCGTGGCGCGACACGTTTCGCAAGCTGACCGACATGAGCGACGGACAGATCCGCTTCATCGGCCTCGCATCGATCGTTCTCGGGCTCGCGGCCTTCCTGGTGCTTCGCCATGCGTAGGTGGATCCTGCCCGAGGCCATCGAGGACATCCTGCCGGCGGAAGCCGCGCGGATCGAGGCGCTGCGCCGCAAGGTGCTCGACCACTTCGCGGCGCGCGGCTACCGGCTGGTCCAGCCGCCGCTGGTCGAGCACGTCGAGTCGCTCCTCACGGGCACCGGCCGCGACCTGGACTTGCAGACGTTCAAGGTCGTCGACCCGCTGTCGGGGCGCATGCTCGGCGTGCGCGCCGACACCACGCCCCAGGTCGCGCGCATCGACGCCCATCTGCTGAACGAGCCGGGGGTCACGCGCCTGTGCTACGCCGGCAGCGTGCTGCGCACCGAACCGGCCGGGCCGGGCACCACGCGCGAGGTCGTGCAGATCGGCGCGGAACTCTTCGGCGAACCCGGCATCGCCGGCGACCGCGAGGTCGTGGGTCTGCTGCTCTCCTCTCTCACCGCGTGCGGCGTGCGTGCGCTGCACCTCGACCTCGGCCACGTCGGCGTGTACCGCGCCCTGTCCGCCGGCGCGGGCATCGCCGGCAACGCCGAGGACGGCGAACTGTTCGCGGCCCTGCGCACCAAGGACGCGCCTGCGGTCGCCGAACTCGCAGCCCGCCTGCCGATCGTATGGCGCGATGCGATCCGCGCGCTGCCCTCGCTCTACGGACCGGCGCACGAAGTCCTCGCCGAGGCGCGTGGGCGGTTGCCCGACACGCCCGCCATCGCGAACGCGCTCGCGGCGCTCGGTGCACTCGCCGAGGCCGCGGGTGGCGCGGTCGAAACGCTGCACGTCGATCTCGCCGACCTCACCGGCTACCACTACCAGAACGGTGCGATCTTCTCGGTGTTCGTCGCCGGCCAGACGCGCGCGCTCGGCAACGGCGGCCGCTACGACGGCATCGGCAAGGCGTTCGGGCGCGCGCGCCCGGCGACCGGATTCACGCTCGACCTGCGCCGCCTCGGGAGCGTCGCGAACGGGGCGAACGACGGAGAACCAGGGGACTGACATGGGCAGGAGCGTCGTGGTCATCGGCACCCAATGGGGCGATGAAGGCAAGGGCAAGATCGTCGACTGGCTGACCGAGAGCGCGTCGGGCGTCGTCCGCTTCCAGGGCGGGCACAACGCCGGGCACACGCTCGTCATCGGCGGGAAGAAGACGGTGCTGCGCCTGATCCCGTCGGGCGTGCTGCGGCCGGGCGTGCGCATCTACATCGGCAACGGCGTCGTCGTGTCGCCGTCCGCCCTGCTCACCGAGATCGGTGAACTCGAGGCCGCCGGCGTGAAGGTCCGCGATCGCCTCGCGATCTCGCCGGCATGTCCGCTGGTGATGCCCTACCACGTCGCGCTCGACCAGGCGCGCGAGAGCGGCGCGGGCGGCGACAGGATCGGCACGACCGGACGCGGCATCGGCCCCGCGTACGAGGACAAGATCGCGCGGCGCGCGCTGCGCGTGCAGGATCTCCTCGATCCGGACCGTTTCGCCGCGAAGCTCGAGCGCGTGCTGGGCTACCACAATTTCGTGCTCGAGCACTACCACAAGGTCGCGCCGGTACCCTTCGAGCGGACGCGCGACGAGGCGCTCGCGCATGCGCGCACGATCTCGCCGATGGTCGCCGACGTCGCGGCGATGCTGCACGCGGCCCGCGAACGCGGCGAATCGCTGCTGTTCGAGGGTGCGCAGGGCGCGCTGCTCGACATCGACCACGGCACCTATCCGTACGTCACGAGTTCCAATTGCATCGCCGGTGCCGCGGCCCCGGGCAGCGGTATCGGGCCGCACGGGATCGACTACGTGCTCGGCATCGTCAAGGCGTACACGACGCGCGTGGGCGGCGGGCCGTTCCCGACCGAACTCGCCGACGAGACCGGCGCGCGGCTCGCGAAACGCGGCAACGAATTCGGCTCGGTCACCGGCCGTCCGCGACGCTGCGGGTGGATCGACGTTCCGCTGCTGCGCCGGTCGGTGCAGCTCTCCGGCGTCGACGGCCTGTGCATCACCAAGCTCGACGTGCTCGACGGTCTCCCCGAGATCCGGATCTGCACCGGCTACACGATCGACGGCAGTCCCACGGACGTGGTCCCGACCGGCGCCGACGCCGTCGCGAAATGCGTTCCGGTCTACGAGACGATTCCCGGCTGGAGCGACAGCACGGTCGGCGTGCGCAAGATGGACGCTCTACCCGGCGCGGCCCGCGCCTACCTCGACCGCATCGAGGCGCTCGCAGGCGTTCCGATCGCGATGGTGTCGACCGGGCCGGACCGGGACGAGACGATCCTGCGGCACCATCCGTTCCACTGATCAAAGGGGTCAGACTCGATTGATCGTCGATCAGAAGGTCGAAGGGGTCGATCGAGTCTCGAAAGGTTCGGGCTCCATCGATCCGCCCGAAGCGTTTCAATCGAGTCTGACCCCATTGATCAGGCTAGAATGCGCCCTTCGCCGACCCGCCACCGTGGAGCGGCGACGCGGGTCGGGAACGGCCCGGCACGGGGGACGACGCGCATGAGCCTGCACGTGAGCTGGGACGAGTACCACAGGCTGATCGAGCGGCTGGCGCTCGTCGTTCACGAGGCGGACTATGCGTTCGACCAGATCATCTGCATCGCCCGGGGAGGGCTTCGTGTCGGCGACGTGCTCTCGCGCATCTACGAGAAGCCGCTCGCGATCCTGTCGACGCATTCGTACGCGGCGGACGGCGGGACGGTGCGGGGCGACCTCGTGATCGCCGAGCACATGACGATGACCGCGCCGAAGCTCGGCAGCCACGTGCTCCTGGTCGACGACATGGTCGACTCGGGCCACACGCTCGCGAAGGTCGTCGACACGCTGCCGAAGCGCTTCCCGCACATGCGGGAGCTGCGCTCTGCGGTGCTCTGGTGGAAGGCATGCTCGGTCTTCCGGCCCGATTTCCACGTCGCGTACCTGCCGGACAACCCGTGGATCCACCAGCCGTTCGAGGTCTACGACAGGATGCGGCCGCAGGAGCTGGCCGCGCGGCTCGCGAGCGGCGGCGCTCGCGCCGCGGATTGACTCCGGCGCACCATGAAAAACGCCCGCGGCTGCGGGCGTCGGTGTTGCGGTCGCTCGTGCCGGCCGGGACTGGTGCCCAGAAGAGGACTCGAACCTCCACGGTGTTACCCGCCAGTACCTGAAACTGGTGCGTCTACCAATTCCGCCATCTGGGCGTCCGAGGTCGACCGCACGAACTGAACTCGTTATTTTACAAGGACATTCCAACGTTGTCAAAGAAGAAGTCCCCCTCCGCACCTCCTTTCGCACCATCCTCGGTCCTCGCGGCGCTGGCCGAAGCCGGGGTCCCGCTGGCGCCCGACGAACTCGCCGCACGCCTCGGGCTCGGCCGTCGCGAGCGAGGCGCGCTCGACGACGAGATCGCCCGCCTGCACGAGCGCGGCGATGTCCACGTCAACCGCAAGGGCCAGCTCTGCATCGCCTCGAAGCTCGACCTCGTCGCCGGGCGCCTCGAAGGCCATCCGGACGGCTTCGGCTTCCTGATCCGCGACGACGCCGGCCCCGACATCGCGCTGCCCGCACGCGAGATGCACAAGGCGCTGCACGGCGATCGCGTCAGCGTGCGCGTCACCGGCACCGATCGTCGCGGCCGTCCCGAGGGCGAAGTCGTCGAGGTGCTCGAACGGGCCCACCGCGAGGTCGTCGGGCGCATGCACGAGGAACGCGGCGTGTCGTTCGTGGTCGCCGAGAACCGCCGCATCGCGCAGGACCTCATCGTTCCCGACAAGGATCGCGGCAAGGCGAAGCCCGGCGACGTCGTGGTGGTCGAGATCGTCGAATACCCGACCGCCGAGCGCGAGCCGATCGCGCGCGTGATCGAGGTGCTCGGCCGCGCGACCGATCCCGGGATCGAGATCGAGATCGCGCTGCGCAAGCACGCCCTGCCGTTCGAGTTCTCGAAGGCCGCGACGGCCCAGGCGAAGAAGCTGCCCGCGAAAGTGCTCGCGGGCGAACGCGCGGGCCGCGTCGACCTCACCCCCCTGCCGCTGGTGACGATCGACGGCGAAACCGCGAAGGACTTCGACGACGCGGTCTGGTGCGAGCGCAAGGGCAAGGGCTGGCGGCTCGTCGTCGCCATCGCCGACGTGTCGCACTACGTGAAGGACGGCGACGCGATCGACCGCGACGCACGCGAGCGCGCGACCTCGGTCTACTTCCCGCGGCGCGTGATTCCGATGCTCCCGGAGGCCCTCTCCAACGAGCTGTGCTCGCTCAGGCCCGAGGTCGACCGGCTGTGCATGGCCGCCGACATGGAGATCACCGCGGCCGGCGCGGTCCGTCGCTACCGGTTCTACCCGGCCGTGATGCACTCGCGCGCCCGGTTCACCTACACCGAGGTCTGGGGCTGGCTCCGCGATCCGTCGACGGCGACCGACGAGCGCGCGAAGGCCCTGCTGCCGCAGCTCCAGGCGCTGCACGAACTCTACCGCGTGCTCGACGCCAGCCGTGACGCGCGCGGCGCGATCGACTTCGAGACCGTCGAGCATGTGCTCGTCTTCGACGCGCAAGGCAAGATCGAGCGGATCGTGCCGGCGCCGCGCAACGACGCGCACAAGCTGATCGAGGAGTGCATGCTCGCCGCGAACGTCTGTGCCGCCGACATGCTCGCGAAGGCCGGCCACCCGGCGCTCTACCGCGTGCACGAGGGACCGACGCCGGAGAAGCTCGAGCAGCTGAAGGCGTTCCTCGGGGCGAGCGCGCTGACGCTCACCGGCGGCGACGAGCCCACGGCGATGGACTACGCGAAGCTGCTCGAACGGATCCGCGGCCGGCCGGACTTCGAGCTGCTGCAGACGGTGCTGCTGCGCTCGCTGCAGCAGGCGCGTTATCGCCCCGACAACGTCGGCCACTTCGGTCTCGCCTACGAAGCCTACGCGCACTTCACCTCGCCGATCCGGCGCTATCCCGACCTGACGGTGCACCGCGCGATCCGGGCGGTGCTCTCCGGCGCTCGCTACCAACCGGGCGGCACGACCTGGACCGAGCTGGGCGAGCACTGCTCCACGGCGGAGCGTCGCGCCGACGACGCGACGCGCGACGTCGAAGCCTGGCTCAAGTGCTGGTACATGCAGGACAAGGTCGGGGAGCGTTTCGAAGGCACGGTGAGCGGCGTGGCGAGTTTCGGCCTGTTCGTGACGCTCGACGGCCTCGCCATCGACGGCCTCGTTCACGTCACCGAACTGCCGCGCGACTACTTCCGTTTCGACCCGGTGCGTCACGCACTGGCCGGCGAGCGCAGTGGACTCGCGTTTCGGCTCGCCGATCGCGTGCGCGTCACCGTCGCGCGCGTCGACCTCGAGCAGAGCCGCATCGACTTCACGCTCGCGGAGTCGGCCGGTGCCTCGCATCCCGCGGTCTCGCAGCCGCTCTCGCGGGAGGATCGGCCGCGCTCGCCGCGCAAGGGGCCGCGATGAGCGGCGCGGACGTCGACGTCGTCGTCCAGGGCGCGTCGGTCGAGAGCGACGAACTGGCGAGCCTCGCGGCGATCACCGATCCCGACGCCATCGAGGCGATCCCCGCCCGCGCGGGCGCGACGGTCGTGGCGTGGCGCCTGCGCGGGGTGCGCGATGCCGGCGGCGTGCGCGAAGCCTGCGCCGCGGCCGGCCTCGACTGCGCGATCGTCCCGCGCGACCGGCGTCTCGCCGACCTGCGCGTGCTCGCGCTCGACATGGACTCGACGCTCATCACGATCGAGTGCATCGACGAGATCGCCGACCATGCCGGGCGGAAGGCCGAGGTCGCGGCGGTGACGGCCGCCGCGATGCGCGGCGAGATCGACTTCGCCGGAAGCCTGCAGAGGCGCGTCGCGCTGCTCGCCGGACTACCGGTCGACACGCTCGACGCCGTCTACCGCGACCGGCTCGAACTCTCGCCCGGCGCGCGGGTCTTGCTCGACGCGGCGCGCGCCGCCGGCGCGAAAACGCTGCTCGTCTCCGGCGGCTTCACGTTCTTCACCGAGCGCCTGAAGGCGTCCCTCGATCTCGACGCCGCGGTCGCGAACACGCTCGAGGTGATCGACGGAAGGCTGACCGGCCGGGTGCGCGGCCCCATCGTCGACGCGGACCGCAAGGCCGCGGCGCTCTCCGCGATGCGCGCCGAACACGCGGCCGACGGCGGCATCGTCGCCGCGATCGGCGACGGCGCGAACGACCTGCCGATGCTGCGCGAAGCCGACGTGTCGGTCGCCTACCGCGCCAAGCCGGCCGTGCGCGCCCGGGCGACGCACGCGATCGACCACGGCGGGCTCGACGCGGTGCTGAACCTCTTCAACTGACCGACGCCTAAGCCTCGTCGATCCACGCTGCCTGGATGGCCTCGAGGATCTTCTCCCCCGAGCGCTTCGGGTCGTCGGCGAATCCGGCGAGTGCGACGACCATGTCGCGCAGGTCGACGAAGTTGACGCGCCGGGGATCGACGTCCGGATGCGCATCCGCGAGCGCGAGCGCGATCTCCCGCGAGTCGGTCCACTTCACTTGCGCTCCTTCGCGTAGTTGATCGTGTAACGCGGGATCTCGATGACGAGCCGTTCGTCGCCGACCACCGCCTGGCACGACAGCCGCGACTGCGGCGTGAGGCCCCAGGCGCGGTCGAGCAGGTCGTCCTCGTCCTCGGTCGACGGCTCGAGCGAGCCGCCGCCCTCGCGCACGATCACGTGGCAGGTGGTGCACGCGCAGGATTTCTCGCACGCGTGCTCGACCTCGATGCCGTGTTCGAGCAGGTTGTCGAGGACGGACTTGCCCGGCTCGGCCTCGAAGGACTTGCCGTCGGGGCAGATCTCGGGGTGCGGCAGGACGACGATCTCGGTCATGGGTTCATGCGATCGAATCGACCGCGCGTCCGGCGAGCGAGCGCCTGACGCCGCGGTCCATGCGCCGCGCGGCGAACTCCGCCGTGGCGCGGTTGGCGGCCTCGACGGCCGACCGGAGCACGCGGGCGTCCGTGCCGTCGCGCGCCGCGCGCATCGCCGCGAGCGCCGCGTCGATCGACGCGCGTTCCTCGGGCGCGAGCAGGTCGGCGTCCGATGCGAGGGCGGCCTCGGTCGCCATCGCGATGTGATCGGCCTCGACGCGGGCTTCCGCGAACATGCGGGCCGCCATGTCGTCCGCGGCGTGGTCGAACGACTCGCGCAGCATCCGCGCGACCTCGTCGTCGGACAGTCCGTACGACGGCTTCACCGCGACGGAGGCCTCGACCCCGGTCGTCTGTTCGCGCGCGGACACCGACAGCAATCCGTCCGCGTCGACCTGGAAGGTCACGCGGATCCGGGCGGCGCCGGCCCCCATCGGCGGGATACCGCGCAGTTCGAACCGCGCGAGCGAGCGGCAATCGTCGACGCGTTCGCGCTCGCCCTGCACGACGTGGATCGCCATCGCGCCCTGCCCGTCCTTCCAGGTCGTGAAGTCCTGCGCCCGCGTCACCGGGATCGTCGCGTTGCGCGGGACGATCTTCTCGGCCAGCCCGCCCATCGTCTCGATGCCGAGCGAGAGCGGGATCACGTCGAGCAGCAGCCAGTCGTCGCCGCGCGCCCGGTTGCCGGCGAGCGCGTTCGCCTGCATCGCCGCGCCGAGGGCGACGATCTCGTCGGGATTGAGGTTCGCGAGCGGCGTCTGGCCGAAGAACTCCGCGACCGCCCGCCGCACCTCGCGCATCCGCGTCGCGCCGCCGACCAGCACGACGCCGTCGAGGTCGGTGGGCTTGAGTCCCGCGTCGCGCAGCGCCCGCCGCGCGGGCGCGAGCGTCTTCTCGATCAGGTTGCGCGTGATCGACGAGAACGTCGCCGCGGTGAGCGACAGGTCGATACGCTGGCCGGTCGACAGCGTCGCCACGATCGGCGCCGCGGCATGCCCGGTGAGCATCTCCTTCGCCTCGCGCGCGCGGAGGAGGAGCGCGCGCGCGTCCTCCGGCGACGGCGGAGGGACTCGTGCGGCCTCGAGGATCCAGCAGAACACCCGGTGGTCGAAGTCGTCGCCCCCGAGCGCGGAATCGCCGTTGGTCGCGAGCACCTCGAACACGCCGCGCGAGAGCTTCAGGATCGAGATGTCGAAGGTGCCGCCACCCAGGTCGTAAACCGCGTAGGTGCCTTCCGCGCCCTGGTCGAGCCCGTAGGCGACCGCGGCCGCCGTCGGCTCGTTCAGGAGCCGCAGCACCGGAAGGCCCGCGATGCGCGCGGCGTCCTTCGTCGCCTGCCGCTGCGCGTCGTCGAAATACGCCGGGACGGTCACCACCGCCGCCTCCACCGGCCCGCCGAGCGAAGCCTCCGCGCGCATGCGGAGCGCTCGCAGCAGATCGGCGGACACTTCGACCGGGGACTTTTCGCCGGCACGCGTCGCCACGCGAACCATCCCCTGCCCGTCGACGAACCGGTACGGGAAGCGGCGGTCGTCGGCGAGGTCCGCGAGGCCGCGACCCATGTAGCGTTTCACCGAGACGAGCGTGTTCTGCGGATCGGAAGTCTGCGCCTGCACGGCGTCGTACCCGATCTCGATGCCTTCGGCGCCGTAGTGGACGATCGAGGGCACCAGCGGGCGTCCGTCCGCATCGGTCAGCACGTACGCGATGCCGTCGTCGCGCACCGACGCGACGAGCGAGTTGGTCGTGCCGAGGTCGATGCCGATCGCGCGCCGGCGCGCGCGCGGCGCCGGCGCCTCGTCCGGCTCGGCGATCTGCATCAGCGCCATGATTCGGCTCCGCGAGACACGGCCATCGCGTCCGGCACACCGTCTCCGGAACGCGGCATCGGTGCCTGGCCCGCGATCATGCGTCGACCTCGGCGAGCAGCGCGTCGACGTCCTCCGCGACCTTCCCGAGGAAGCGCAGTTCGCGCACGCGCGCACGTGCGCACGCGAGATCCGGGGGCGATTCGAGCGCCTGCGCGACCGCGGCTTCGGTCGCCGCCGCCTCGTCGCGCACTTCCGCGAGCAACCTCTCGAGTGCCTGCGTGTCGCGCGCACCGGCGGCGTCGGAAGCCAGTTCGCGCCGCTCGAGCTGGCGCTCGAGGAAGGCCGGATCGAGCGAGGTGTCCGATTCGTCGAACGCGTCGATGCCGCGCAGCGTGAGGAGGTAACGCGCGCGCTCGACCGGATCGCCGAGCGCCCGGTACGCCTCGTTCACGCGCGCGGCGGCCTGCAGCGCGAGCCGTCGCTCCGCGTCGCCCGCCGACGCGTGCCGGTCCGGGTGCACCGTCCGCTGCAGCTCACGGTACGCGCGCTCCAGCGCCGCCGGATCGATCGCGTAGCGCACCGGCAGGCCGAAGAGCTCGAAGTGATTGCGCGTGAAGTCCAGCACGATGCGGTGAGGAGGCAGCCGACCCCGGCGCGCGAGGCGCCGTGCCCCGCGACGCGCGACGCCCGGCCCGGGTTCAGACGTTGAAGGACTCTCCGCAGCCGCACTCGTCCTTGACGTTCGGATTGCGGAACTTGAAGCCCTCGTTCAGCCCTTCGCGCGTGAAGTCGAGCTCGGTGCCGTCGACGTAGGGCAGGCTCTTCGGGTCGACGAGCACGGTCACGCCGTGCGCCGAGAACTCGTGGTCCTCGGCCTTCCGCTCGTCGGCGAACTCGAGCTTGTAGGCGAGCCCGGAGCACCCGGAGGTCTTGACGCCGAGCCGCATCCCCACGCCCTTGCCCCGGCGCGCGAGCTGCGACGCGAGGTGCTTCGCCGCCGTTTCGGTGATGGTGATCGCCATGTCAGTCCGCCGCGGCCGTCTCGCCCGCCGGCGCGCTCTCGGTGCCGTGCTTCTTCCGGTAGTCCGCGACTGCCGCCTTGATCGCATCCTCGGCGAGGATCGAGCAGTGGATCTTCACCGGCGGCAGCGCGAGTTCCTCCGCGATCTCGGTGTTGCGGATCGACATCGCCTGGTCGAGCGTCTTGCCCTTGACCCACTCGGTCACGAGCGAGGACGACGCGATCGCCGAGCCGCAGCCGTAGGTCTTGAACTTCGCGTCCTCGATCCGCCCGTCGTCGCCGACCTTGATCTGCAGCTTCATCACGTCGCCGCACGCGGGCGCGCCGACCATGCCCGTGCCGACGGCCGAGTCGTCCTTCGCGAACGAGCCGACGTTGCGCGGATTCTCGTAGTGATCGAGTACCTTGTCGCTGTATGCCATTTTCTATGCTCCTTCCGATCGGGGAAGGGGAAAGGGAGAAGGGGGAAGGGTGAAATCGCGCCGTCCGAAGACGTCGGCAACATCGTTCGCGTATCCGAACCGCACCCTTCTCGCTTCCCCCTTCCCCCTTCCCTGGTTCAATGCGCCGCCCACTGCACCGTGCCGAGGTCGATGCCCTCCTCGTGCATCTCCCACAGCGGCGAGAGTTCGCGCAGCTTCGCGATCTTCCGCTCGAGGAGGTCGACCGTGTAGTCGATGTCCGCCGGCGTGGTGAACCGGCCGACGGTGAAACGGATCGAGCTGTGCGCGAGTTCGTCGCTGCGCCCGAGCGCCCGCAGCACGTACGACGGCTCGAGCGACGCCGACGTGCAGGCCGAGCCCGACGAGACCGCCACGTCCTTGATCGCCATGATGAGGCTCTCGCCCTCGACGAAATTGAAGCTGACGTTCAGGTTGTGCGGCACGCGGTGCGCGAGGCTGCCGTTCACGTAGACCTCGGGAATGTCGGACAGTCCCTTCCACAAGCGATCGCGCAGCGCGCGGATGCGCTCGCACTCCTCGGCCATCTCGGCCTTCGCGATGCGGAACGCCTCGCCCATGCCGACGATCTGGTGGGTCGGGAGCGTGCCGGAGCGCATGCCGCGCTCGTGTCCGCCGCCGTGCATCTGCGCCTCGATGCGCACGCGCGGCTTGCGCCGCACGAACAGCGCGCCCACGCCCTTCGGTCCGTAGGTCTTGTGCGCGGAGAAGCTCATCAGGTCGGCCTTGAGCGTCGCGAGGTCGATCGGCAGCTTGCCGGTCGCCTGCGCCGCGTCGACGTGGAAGACGATCCCCCGCTTGCGGCAGGCCTCGCCCATCGCCGCGACGTCCTGCACGACGCCGATCTCGTTGTTCACCATCATCACCGACACGACGATCGTGTCGGGACGCAGCGCGGCCTCGAACGACGCGAGCGGCACCATCCCCTCGGCGTCGACGTCGAGCCAGGTGACCTCGAAGCCCTCGCGCTCGAGTTCGCGCATCGTGTCGAGCGTCGCCTTGTGCTCGGTCTTCACCGTGACCAGGTGCCGGCCCTTGTCCTTGTAGAAGTGCGCGGCGCCCTTCAACGCGAGGTTGATCGACTCGGTCGCGCCCGAGGTCCACACGATCTCGCGCGGATCGCAGTTGACGAGCGCAGCGACGTGCCCGCGGGCCTTCTCCACCGCCTCCTCCGCCGCCCAGCCGTACGCGTGCGAACGCGACGCCGGGTTGCCGAAGTTCTCGGTGAGCCAGGGAATCATCGCCTGCGCGACGCGCGGGTCCACCGGCGTCGTCGCGGAGTAGTCGAGGTAGATCGGCAGTTTCATGGCGGCATCCGGACGTGGGAGGTTCAGGCAGCGACGGGTTCGGACGAGCGCCGGCTCGGTCGCCGATGGTCGTGCAGCACCACCGGTTCGCCGTCCGCGGGCGCGGCCTGCTGGCGCACGAGTTCGGCGAGCGTGATCGAGCCCAGGTAGGCGAAGATGTGCGCGTTGAGCCCGGACCACAACTCGTGGGTCATGCAGCGTTTGTCGTCGTGGCAGTTCTCGCGTCCGCCGCATTGCGTCGCGTCGATCGGCTCGTCGACGGCGAGGATCACGTCGGCGACCGAGATCGTGTCGCCTCCGCGCGCGAGGTTGTAACCGCCGCCCGGCCCGCGCACGCTGTCCACCAATCCCGCCCGGCGCAGCTTGCCGAACAACTGCTCCAGGTAGGAGAGCGAGATCTTCTGCCGCTCCGACACCGCCGCGAGCGTCACCGGGCCGCGCTGGCCCTGCATCGCCACGTCGATCATCGCGGTCACCGCGAACCGGCCCTTCGTCGTCAGGCGCATGGTGGGATCCTCGTTTCCGACGGATCGTCGCCGCTCGACTGCCGCGGCGAACGACCGTTCGTTGCCCAAGTCTTCGGAAGGAAATGCCCCTCCGATGTGAATTGTCCTATACCCGAATGATTTAGTCAACTATAACTGCCGCAAGTTCAACGCAGCGACCGATCGATCTGACCGGGATCGAAGCCATCGGCCAGGTTCCGATCCTCGTCGCTGGATACGCCCTGGCGCCGCAGGTCCGCGACCAGGCGGTCGAGCCTCGCATCGGTCGCGGCCGCGTGGTCGAGGAGTTTGTGGATCGCCAGGACCATCGGGTCGTCGACCTCCTTGCCGATCGCATAGGCCGAGAATCCCAGCTTGTCCGCCTGCTCCTGCCGCTGCCCGTCATCGGCCTCGTGGATGCGGGCGGGAATGCCGACGGCGGTCACTCCCGCGGGCACGTCGCGCACGACCACCGCGTTCGAGCCCACCTTCGCACCGTCTCCGACGCTGATCGGCCCGAGGATCTTCGCCCCGGCGCCCACCACGACGTTCCGCCCGAGCGTCGGGTGGCGTTTGCCCTTGTTCCACGACGTACCGCCGAGCGTGACCCCGTGGTAGAGCGTCGTGTCGTCGCCGATCTCGGCGGTCTCGCCGATCACGATCCCCATGCCGTGGTCGATGAAGACCCGCCGCCCGATCGTCGCGCCGGGGTGGATCTCGATGCCGGTGAGGAACCGACCCAGGTGCGAGACGAGCCGCGCGAACCACTTGAATCCGCCGCGCCACAGGCGGTTCGCCACGGCACGGTGCCACAGGAGCGCGTGCAGGCCCGGATAGCAGGTGAGCACCTCGAAGCGCGTGCGCGCCGCGGGGTCGCGGTCGAACACGACGGCGATGTCTTCGCGGAGGCGGTCGAACATGGGGAAATCGTCTCATATCCGATCATTTCGCTCAAGTATTCGCCGGCAGCCTCGGCGAAGCCCCTTGCTACACTGGATCGCTCCTCCCTCGACACCTCCCGAAGCGCATTCCGATGCCGGACGGCTCCGCCCCACGAGCGCAGGCCGCGGTCCACATTGCGGCGGAGCGCTGGCTGCCTGCCGGCAGTGCTCGGGCCGTGGTCGTGTTCATGCACGGCCTGGGCGAGCATCGCCGCGCGCGGCCCTACCCGCCGTTCTACCAGGCGCTGGCGGCGCGAGGATTCGCCGTGCTGGCGTTCGACCTGCGCGGCCACGGCGAGTCGCAGGGTCCGCGGTTGTACGCGCGCGACTTGGGCGTGCTGACCCGGGACCTGTCGCATGCGATCGACCTCGCCGCCGACGAGGCGGACGGTCGGCCCGTGTTCGTGATGGGCGGGAGCCTCGGAGGATTGCTCGCGCTCACTGCGGCGTTCGAACCGCACGACAGTCTCGCCGGCATCATCGCCGGCGCTCCGGCGCTCGACGCGAGCGGCGCGACCGGATTCGCACGACGGATGCTGCCGCTCCTCGGCCGGCTCGCGCCGCGCCTGCGCCTCGATCCGG